>Ga0102591_1000366_pt1 | contig 93491 bp, 89 predicted proteins | sample AraplaCol_mCL_r2_2_FD_76860 | JGI IMG/M metagenome (GOLD analysis project Ga0102591, IMG submission 76860) | Arabidopsis root microbial communities from North Carolina, USA - plate scrape MF_Col_mCL_r2 (SPADES assembly) (version 2) | ecosystem: Host-associated > Plants > Roots > Endosphere...
AGCTCTTTGACTTTCCGACCACCATTACCACTTTCGAGAGCGAATCGTTCTCCGGCTATACCTACCCCGAACTGCTCGACGTGTTCCCCGGCAAGGAAACGCTGGAGCGCACCTCGATGAACTCCTGGGATGACCAGAAGGTGCGCGACGCACTGGCCGCGAATGGCCGCAAGAAGATCGTCGTGGCCGGTCTGTGGACCGAGGTCTGCAACACCACCTTCGCCCTGTGCGCCATGCTCGAAGGCGACTACGAGATCTACATGGTGGCCGATGCCTCCGGTGGCACGACCAAGGAAGCGCACGACTACGCGATGCAGCGCATGATCCAGGCCGGCGTGGTGCCGGTGACGTGGCAACAGGTGCTGCTCGAATGGCAGCGCGACTGGAAGAACAAGGAAACGTACGACGCCGTGACGAGCCTGGCCAAGGAACATTCGGGCGCCTACGGCATGGGCATCGACTACGCCTATACGATGGTCCACAAGGCCGCGCAGCGTACCCAGACGACGCACGAGTCGATTGCTCCGGTGCATGCGCCGGTGATCGAACGCTGAAAGCGAGGCGCCGGGAACCAGCAGGAACTTCCGGCGCCTCATCAAGGGTGCCCGCCCGGCAGACCGGGCGGCCTTGCACTACTCTGATATCAACGTTCTCACCGGAGTTGCCGATGGACACCCCCTTTCACCAGTTCTCCGACCTGTTCGCACAGCTTGGCCTGCCTTCCGAGGAGGCCGACATTCGCGCCTTTATTGCCCAGCACTCGCCGCTCTCGCAAGACAAGGAATTGTGGGAAGCCCCGTTCTGGACCCCCGCCCAGGCATCGCTGCTGCGCGACGAGTTCGTCGAGGATGCGGACTGGGCCGAAATGGTAGATCAACTAAATCTGGCGCTACGCGCGCCGGCACGGCTCTGATCCTGCCGCCTCCTTGACGAGGCGGCTTGCATCCATCGTTCTTCCCACCCTATCGTTTGCGCCACGCGCGCCGTGGCCTGCCTGTCGCTGGCAGGCCAGAGAGACGACGCGAACGTCTAACGATTTCGGGAAGAACGATGACGCTATCGAAAGTCGGGAGCAAGAGCCCGACGCCTGCGCGCCGTAGAGGCGCCTTCTATGTCAAATGGTATGGGTCGCCGCTGATTGTGCGGCTGCTGTTGTGGCTCGGTATCGGGGGGCTTGCGGCAGTGATGCTGGTGTTGGGTCTGCACGAACCGGATGTCACCATGTTGGCGATAGGGGCAGGGTTTGCTGGGGTCATCGCCCTGATGGAACTGACCTGGGGCCGCCATAGGCCGTTGCGCAAGCCGTTGTTGACGATCGATGCCACGGGTATCGGGTCTACGGTGTTTCCGCGTTCGCAGCATCATCTGCGCTGGCAGGACGTAGCCAGCGTCACGATTCACAAAGAGAGTGGCGCGACGATGCTGGCGGTTGAGCCGATCAAGCCGCCGGGCCGGTTTCGGCGTCGCTTTGTGGTCCAGATCGGGGGGTTGAGCAAGGCCGACAGGGAGAAGGTCGAAACGCTGGTTGCGCATCTGCGGATATTGGAAAACAGCGAGATCGCAAAGGAAATCGAAGTCGAGCAAGCATACGTCGCCCGCATGGAAACGAAGCCGCGTCCCTGGGCGGTCTACTCCCTGATTGGCGTGAACGTGGTCGTCTGGTTGCTCATGGTCTTGCGTGGCGCCCCGTGGATCGACACTACTCCCGTGTCGATGCTGGTCGATTGGGGCGGCAATGCCGCAGTGCTCGCGCATGACGGCCAATGGTGGCGCATGCTGACTGCCACGTTCCTTCACGGCAACTTCCTGCACCTTGCGATGAACATGGTGGTGCTGCTCATGCTCGGCAGCAAGCTCGAGTGGTTTCTCGGGCCGCGCAATTTTCTGCTGGTGTACTTCGGTGCGGGGCTGCTGGGCAGCGCCGCCAGTCTGCATTTCGCAGCGCAGGCAACCGTGTCGGTCGGCGCGTCAGGTGCGGTGTTCGGCGTGGCCGGGGCATTGCTGGTGATCGTCCTGCGCAATCATGAACATCTGCCCGCGGAGATTCGTCAGTCATTGATGGCCGATGCAGGATTCATGGTCGGCTTTTCGCTGCTGCGCGGATTCCGCGCCGAAAACATCGACAACGCCGCGCACGTCGGCGGCTTGATCGGCGGGCTGTTGCTGGCGGTGTGCCTGCCGGACAACATCGCGCCGCAGCCATCGTGGACGAGTGCGCAGAGAAAGCGCAGCGACGTCTGGTCACGGTTTGTCCCGCTGGCAGTGTGCACGGCGATCGTAGTGGTGACCGTAGCCATGTTTTCACCGCCCGGCACGCAGGAGCAGCGGGACAGCATGGCCACTACGCGACAGTTCGAGCAAGCTGGAGATCAGTTCGAGGCGGTATTGAAGGAGGCGATGGGTGATAGCCTTGCCGTGGTGGCGGGAACGTTGTCCGAGGAGGAATTCTTCACGCGCGCACAGACGCTGCATGCCATGGCCTTTGCAGATGTGCACGCGACGCTGGCCGGTATCGTGCTGCCACCGGGTGACAAGCGGGCGGTAGTCCTGGAAGACATGAAAGAATTTTCCGATGCCATGCACAGGTTCCTGCGTATCGAGTACCGATTGGACCTCGAAACGAATCAGTATGTGCCACGCAATCCCGAGTCCTACATGCAACAGCAGGAAGAGATAAAGACATTGCTGGAGCGGTTCACCCGAAACATGAAGGAGTTCAGGGCTCAACAATAAAAGCCCTCCGACAACCGCCTGCCGGAATAACGACACCGTGCTATCCTGCGCCGACATGCCGCCGCGCCGCGCCTCGTTCCACCTGGCAGGCCGCATGCTCGTGATGTTTCATCGACGAAACCACGGACGAAACAGATGTCGGCCGCCCCCAGCCTCTCCCCTTCCAAGCCTGCCCAGTTCGACGCATTCGGTTGCGCCGCTGGATTGCTGCAGGCCGATCACGCGCTGTCGGGCAGTGACATCCAGTTCTTTCGCAAGACTTCTGCCCAGTCATCGGGGCAGTTCGCGATGCCGGCGGCCGAGCGTGGCTTTGTCGTAGGCGTGTCGATGCATGCCGGCCATCGGCGCCGCATCATGCAGGGTCACCGGGTTGGTACGTACGATTTCGATGCGGGTGCCATCTACATCCGCGATCTGGCCGAGGACTACAAGGCGGATTTCCAGTCCAGTTTCGATTTCATCCTGATGGAGTTGCCGCGTGGCCTGATCGAGCGCACCAGCACCGAACTGGGGCGTACGCGGTTGCGCAGCCTGCGCACCACCGCCGGTCAACAGGACGCGGTACTGGGACATCTGGCGCACGCGATGGCCCCGGCGCTCCAGCATCCGCAACAATCCTGCCGCCTGTTCGTGGATCAGTTGTCCATGGCGATTGGCGCACATCTCGTCTGCCAGTATGGCGGTGATGCCGTGGCATCGCCCAAGACCAATCGGTTGCTGTCGCCACGCAGCGTATCGCGTGCGAAAGAAATGCTCGTGGCGCGGCTCGATGGCGATGTGTCCGTTGCCGAGGTGGCCGATGCGTGCCACATGTCGCGCAGCCATTTCACCAGGGCGTTCCGTGATACCACGGGACACACGCCTTACCAATGGCTGTTGGCGCAGCGCATTGAACGTGCCTGCGCGTTGTTGCGTGACCCGGCGATGTCCTTGGCCGAGGTGGCCATCGGCTGCGGCTTTGCCGACCAGAGCCATTTCACGCGCGCCTTCTCTCGCGCCATGGGCATGACGCCGGGGCAGTGGCGGCGCCGCACGACTTGAGTTTCCCCTCGAATCCAGCAGGAATTGACAATCCGCGTCACAAATCGACAAGGCGTGCGTGCCATGGTCGCGTAGATTCCATCGGGAATACCGACTGGACTGTGGATGAATCACCCCGAGGCCATTGCGCCGATCGAACCCCCTTGCAACGAGGCCGTCGCGCCAACGCTGCGGCGCGCGGCGGGCGACTGCCGGTGCGCGGACAGCGATGCGCTGCGCACGGCGAGCGCGGTTGTGCAGGGCATGCAGGAGCAGATGGTGCATCTGGCGCGCGTGGCCACGCTGGGAACATTGGCCGCGTCAATTGCGCATGAAATTCGCCAGCCATTGACCGCGATCCGGCTTGAGGCCTATGCCATCCAGCACTGGATGAAGCGGTGCCCCGGCGTGGCAGACCCCGTGACCCAACAAGTCGTCCAGGAAGTGGCGGAGGGCGTGCGCCGCATCCAGGAGCAGTCGGAGCGTGCGGAACAAGTCATCCATAGCCTGCGCGCGATGATGCGCAGCGAACCGAACAAGCCGCAGGCGTTCACGCTGGCGCAGGCCGTTCGCGATGTGCTTCCCCTTCTTGCAGGTCGGCTGAACGATGGCGGCATTGCGCTGCGCATCGATGTCGATGAGACATTGCCTCCGTTACATGGCGACAGCGTGCAGATCCAGCAGGTATTGCTGAACCTGGTGCTCAATGCCATCGAAGCTCGCAAGGAAGACTGCGCCGAGCTGCCGCTGGTAGAACTCCGGGCGCGGCGGGTGGAACCGGCCATGCTGCGGGTCGAGGTCATCGACAACGGCGGCGGTATCGCGCCCGATCAACTGGCGCGAATCTTTCAGCCGTTTGTCAGTACCAAGGGCGAGGGCATGGGGATCGGGCTGGCCATCTGCAGATCAATCGTCGAACTGCATGGTGGATCGATTCGCGCCGCGTCCAGCGAAGGGCGTACCACGGTCACGTTCACGTTGCCTCTGCAGGCAACGTAACCGGAACGCCCGAATTCAAGCGGCGCGAGTTTGCTGCAAGGTGCGTCAGAAGGTGATGCCTACATTGAGCAGATAGGTGCGGCCCGATGCAGGCACCGCGCGCGAAGCGCTGAACGACGATTGATAGTTCAGGCGGTTCGTGAGGTTGTACACGTTGAACGAGGCGCGGAAGCGGCCCTGCCGGTAGGCGATCATCGCGTCCAGCGTGAGGTTGTCCGGCATGCGTGCCGTGTTGGCTTGGTTGGCCCAATAGCCGGACGCGTACTGCACGCCGCCACCCACCGACAGTTGTCCCGGTAGCGGCACGATGGTCTGCGGAATCGTGTACGCCGTCCAGAACGTGACGTTGTGATGCGGCACGCCCGGCGCAACCTTGCCGACGAACGCCGCGTTTGGCGCGCTGGTCACTTCGCCATCGAGGTACGCGTAGGCCAGGCTGACCGTCCAGTTGGGGGTCAGCGATCCATTGGCACCCAGTTCCACGCCCCGGATGCGGCGGCCCTCGCCGCTTTCGCCAAAGCCATTGATCACCATGCCGGTCACCGGATCGGTCGTGTAGGCATTGGCCTTGCGGATCTGGAACAGGGCGCCGGTGACACCGAGGCGTTTGTCGAGGAAGTCGAGCTTGGCGCCTACCTCGACCGTGTCCGAACGCTCCGGCTCGTTGGAGACTCCGTCCTTGGGCACCTCGGTCTGCACGCCGCCCACGGCCGTGGCGATGTCGGTGCCCACCGGGCGATAGGTGCGTGAGAACGACGCGTAGAACATGGCGTCCTGGGTCGGCTCCCAGATCGCGCTGATCGCCGGACTCAGCTTGCGCGAATCGGCCACGCCGCCGATGCCCGATGCCTCGGTCGTGCCGTATTCGCTGCGGAAGTAATCCCAGCGCAGGGCGCCCAGCAGCGAGATCTGTTCGTTGAACCAGACGCGGTCGCTGGCGAACACGCCGACATCGAGGGCATTGGCATCGCGCCTGCCACCGGTGTAGCTCACAGAGGGATTGACGCTGGCATCGAAGGCCGGATTGACGATAGTCTGGTTGTTGAGGCGACCGGTCCAATTGCCCCGGTCGCGCCGATCGCGCTGGTAGCTCACGTCGAGTCCGCCCATCGCGCGATGGCGCAGGCTGCCGGTATGGAACTCGCCGCGCGCCGTGGTCACGTTCTGCAGTCCCCATCCGCGCTGCAGATACGTCATGCCGCCGCGCGCGCCATAGCGCAGCGCCGCGTTGTTGCCGGCCAGCAGCCGTTGCAGCGTGGCATACGGCACGCCCGCCGGGTTGGTGCCAGAGAAATCGCGCTGGTAGAAGCTGTAGCGCGTGTCGTTGTTGAGCGTGACACGGCCGAGTATGGTCTGGAACCCGGAAGTCACGATGTGCGCATCGCTCTTGTCGCGGTCGGTGTTGCGCACGTACGAGGTGGAGGGCGTGATGCCGGGCACGCCGTATTCCGAGAGCGGACGATAGATGCGATCGGCACCTTGCGCCAGCGGTTGGCCGAAATCGGGCTGGCCGTCGCGGTACAGATATGAGTAGTTGAAATGCCACACGGTAGCGGTGCCGAGTCCCGTACCGAAATCGATCGCAAAGCCGCGCCTATCGTCATCCACATGGTCGCGGTCCGGCACGCTGCCGTTCTGGAACATGCCGTTGATGCGCACGGCCGAGGTATCCGACAGTGGGATGTTGCTGTCCACGGTCGTGCGATAGGTCTGGCCCGAACCCACGCTCTGGTCGATGGCGGTGCTGGCGGACTTGTTGGCTTTTTTTGTGGTCTGGTTGATGAGGCCGCCGACGCTGCCCACGCCAAAGCTCTCGCCAGCCGGCCCCTTGATGACTTCCACGCTATCGGTGTTGAAGCTGTCGCGCTTGTAGGCGCCAAAGTCGCGCAGGCCGTCAACGTAGATATCGCCCTTTGCCGACAGTCCCCGGATGCGGAACTGGTCGCCGCTCTGCCCGCCATTGCCCTCGCCAGCAGAGATGGTGATGCCGGGCACATTCCTGAGCGCCTGTTCCAGCGTCGTGATCTGCTGCTGCTCCAGTATTTCCTTCGGGATGACAAAGACCGTCTTCGGCGTTTCCTTGACCGTGTCAGGCAGACGGGCGATGCCGGTGGTGGCTTCGTTGGTATTCGCGGGATGCGTGCCGACGACTGTGACACGCGGCAGATCGGCGATGGCAGGCGCGGGGCGGGCATTGCCCGGTGGCGTGGCCTGCGCGTGCGCCACGAAGGGCAGTGCGGACATGGTCAAGGCCGTACCCGTTCGTGCCGCACCGGACACGAGGGCATGGATCGATGACGCGAGGATGTTTTGCTGCACGGAAAATACTCCAGCTGGACTTCGGAACAGGGGTGGACTGTCGAAGGAGGGCGGAGTAGTCAAGCATTGGAATCATCGACGAACGCAAACGTAAATCATTCGTATTTGCGGGTCAATTGGATGTGGGGCAGGGAAGGATATTTCGTTGAATTACTAGGGATGGTTGCTCCCCTCTCCCATTTCATGGGAGAGGGGAGCGCATAGCCGGGGGATGTCGCGTTCGCAAGGGACCACAGCCTCCGATGGCATAGACCTTGCACAACCTCATCACCCCCGCAACTTCGCCACACCGCTTCGATGGCCTTATCCGCGTCTCAACTCGTTCTCCACGCCAAGCAGCTTGAAATCGAAGCCGTGCGCCTGATGGCGAGTCGCGTGGAGCTGGCGGACCTGATCGGCCAGTTGATTCACACGCTGCAGCGCGAGCGTGGGGCAAGCAGTGTGTTCCTCGCGTCGGGCGGACAGCGGATGGCGATGGAGCGCGAGGCAGCCATGGCGGAGTCGATCCGAATTGAACAGCGGCTGGGCGAGCGCTTTGCCAGTCAGCTCGATGCGTCGCACAAGGGCAGCGCCTCGATGGTGACGTTGATGGCCTGGGTGCAACTGGATTTGGCTACGCTTGCCGGCCTGCGCGCCAGCATCGGCCAGTGCCAGGCCAGCGCGCTGGATGCCGTGGCGGTGTTCAGCCGGCTGATCGCTGCGTTGCTCGAACTGATTTTTCATCTGGCCGACGTGGCGATGTATCCCGGTATCTCGCGTCCGCTGGTGGCGTTCGTCTATCTGCTGCAGGGCAAGGAGGCCGCTGGGCAGGAGCGTGCAGTGGGGGCGCAGATGTTCGCGTCGGGGACGTGCACGGAGATTCAGCAGCAACGCGTGCTGCATCTGATCGAGGCGCAGCGCCGCAGCTTCCGCGTGATGGAGCAGTTTGCCGATCCGCCGCTGCTGGCAGCCTGGCAGGGCCAGTCGCGCGGCCCTGCCGTGGCCGACCTCGAACAGTTGCGGCACGTGCTGCTGACGGCGACACCGGGTGCTGCGCTCGACGCCGAGCGCAGTGAGCGATGGTTCGAGGTCTGCAGTCAGGTGATTGCCGGCATGTGGCGGCTGCAGATGCAACTGGTGCAGGAGCTGCGCGCCGCGTGCGAGGCCGAGATCGAGTCGTCGCAGGCCGATCTGCAGGATTCGGCGGGTTTGCTGCGGCGCCTGCTCGACAATCCGCCGCCGCACACGCATGCGGTGGAGTTGTTCTTCGACGCGGCCGGACATCCCGACGCCGCACCCGTGTTGCCCGGCATGCCCAGCGACGCATCGGGCAGTGCGGACTCCGCGACGGTGGCATCACTCAAGGGACTGCTGCAGAAGCAGGCCGCACGCCTCACACGTACCGAAGTGGAACTCGATGCCGCGCGACGCGCGCTCAAGGAGCGCAAGGTGATCGAGCGTGCCAAGACAGCGCTGATGGCGCGTACCGGGATGAGCGAGGACGAAGCCTTTCGCACGCTGCAGAAGGCGGCGATGGATAACAACCGGCGCCTGGCCGATGTGGCGGAGGCCACACTGGCACTGCCGGACATCGCGCTACCACCGTTGCCCGGGGGGCCTGACTGAAGTTCGCGGCTTGAGCGCACCACGATTGACGCTGCGCGTGCGGTGTGACCCGCGTGCGCACCAAAAGCGGGCCAATTGTGCACCGCAACGGGGGCGAGGGTTTGCCGCCCTGCAGGCTTTGCCCGGTGCAGCCATGGGCACGGTTCGTGCGACGCAACAGACAAAATCAAGTGGTCAAGGATGACGACGTCCTGTCCCGCGCGGTGAGCCACCGTGGGGAGAGGGGCGTCGTTTTTTTTTGCCTTGCCCGAATGCCTGTCCGCCAACGAGAAAACGAGGAAATTCCATGGCCTATCTCGCCCCCGCCGAGTTCGTGACCAAGATGGTCGATGCCGGAGAGTCGAAGTTGCTGATGTCCACGCGCGATACGCTGATCCGCGCGTACATGGCTGGTGCCATTCTTGCCCTGTCCGCCGCGTTCGCGGTGACCATCACCGTCAATACCGGCAATGCACTGGTCGGCGCGCTGCTGTTTCCGGTGGGCTTCTGCATGCTGTACCTGATGGGATTCGATCTGCTGACGGGCGTGTTCACGCTTGCGCCGCTGGCCGTGCTCGACCGCCGCGCGGGCGCAACCTGGGGCGGCGTGCTGCGCAACTGGTCGCTCGTCTTCCTCGGCAATCTCGGCGGTGCGATCACCGTGGCCCTGTTCATGGCCATCATCTTTACCTTCGGGTTCTCTGAAGCCCCCAACGCGGTGGGCCAGAAGATCGGCCATATCGGCGAGGGCCGTACACTGGGCTACGCCGCACACGGCGCCGCCGGCATGCTGACGCTGTTCATCCGCGCCGTGATGTGCAACTGGATGGTGTCCACGGGTGTGGTGGCCGCGATGATGTCCACGTCGGTGTCGGGCAAGGTCATCGGCATGTGGATGCCGATCACGCTGTTCTTCTATATGGGCTTCGAGCATTCCATCGTGAACATGTTCCTGTTCCCGTCGGGCCTGATGCTGGGCGGCAACTTCACGATCATGGACTACATGATCTGGAACGAGATTCCTACCGTGCTCGGCAACCTTGTGGGCGGCCTGACCTTCGTGGGTGCCACGCTGTACAGCACCCACTACAAGACGGCCCCCAAGCGCGTGATCGGCTGAGATTCCGGCTGAACTCCCGCTGATCGTCCTCGCATGCGCGGCACGCTTTCGATCACCGTCGGCCAGCATTCCGATGCAGGTCGGAAAGCGGTCAACCAGGATTTCCATGGCGTGACGCAGCCGGCCGGGCAGCAGCGCATGACCAAGGGCATTGTGCTGGCGCTGGCCGATGGCATCAGCTCCAGCACGGTCAGCCAGGTGGCCAGCGCAGCAGCCGTGCGGACTTTCCTTGAGGATTACTACTGCACGTCGGAGGCGTGGACGGTCCGCCGTGCGGCGCAACGCGTGCTGGCTGCCGTCAACGCGTGGCTCTACGCGCAGACGCGCCGCAGCGACGCGCGCTTCGATGCGGATCGTGGCTACGTCTGCACGTTCAGCGCGCTGATCTTCAAGGCGCGCGAGGCCCATGTTCTCCACGTGGGCGATGCGCGCATCTATCGCCTGCACCCCCAGCGGCTCGAACAACTCACGGACGATCATCGCGTGCGGGTGTCGTCCGCCGAGTCGTACCTGAGCCGCGCGCTGGGCGCCGGGCCTGCCATCGAAATCGACTACCGCAGTTGGGAGGTGGAGCCGGGCGAGATCTACCTGCTGGCCACCGATGGCGCCTACGAACACCTCGACGCCGCCGATGTGCATCGTGCGCTGGGCACTCATGGCGAGGATCTGGACGCGGCAGCGCGCATGCTGGTGGATACGGCCATCGAACGCGGCAGCCAGGACAACGTCACACTGCAGATCGCGCGCATCGATGACCTGCCGGACCTCGACGCGCCCGGCGTGCTTGCGCATGGCGAGCGGCTGGCGTTGCCGCCGCCGCTGACCCCGCGCATGCAGTTCGAGGGTTACACCATCGTCAGGGAGATCCACACCAGCGCGCGCAGCCATGTGTATCTCGCGGTGGATGATGACAATGGCCGCTACGTGGCATTGAAGACCCCTGCTGTGGATCGCCATGACGATGCCGCGCATCTCGACGGATTCCTGCTGGAAGAATGGGTGGCGCGACGCATCGACAGCCAGCACGTACTGCGCCCCCACACCGTGGAACGGCCGCGCCGCTACCTCTACGTGGCGATGGAATACGTGGAGGGGCAGACGCTGGCGCAGTGGATGATCGACCATCGCGCGCCCGCGCTGGACGAGGTGCGTGCCATCGTCAATCAGATCGCGGCAGGGCTGCGCGCGTTTCATCGGCGCGAGATGCTGCATCAGGACCTGCGTCCGGAGAACGTCATCATCGACCGCGCCGGCACGGCCAGGATCATGGATTTCGCCACCGTTCATGTAGCGGGGCTGGCCGAGGGCACGCGCCATCCGCTGGCCATCATGCCGGTGGGCACGCTGCAGTACGCGGCGCCGGAATACTTCCTTGGCGATGGCGGCACCCCGGCGTCGGACCTCTACTCGCTGGCCGTGCTGGCCTACCAGATGCTGACCGGACAACTCCCTTACGGATTGCAGGTGACGCAGGTGCGCAGCCGGGCCGATCTGCGGCGGCTGCGTTACGTGCCGCTGCGCGAGCGGCGTGCCGACCTGCCGCAGTGGGTGGACGGCGTACTACGCCGCGCGCTGCATCCCAATGCCGCGCAACGGCACGAGGCGCTGTCCGAGTTCGTCGAGGCCCTGCGTGCGCCGGGGCGCGATGCGCTGCAACGCCTGACGCCCCCACTGATCGAACGCCATCCGCTGCGGTTCTGGCAGGCGCTCTCGCTTGGCCTGGCCTTGATGGTCGTGCTGCTGCTCGGTTTGCGCGCCGCAGGCGTCTAGACAGGCACCTGAACGTCTCCCCTCGCAAGTTGCCCCTCATGAGTGGGGCAGAACGGCCGTTAGCCATTGCTATCTCTTCCTGCGGAGTGCGCCCGGCAAGGCAACAACCGCCCGAGATACGCGAAAACCACCCGGTTTCCCACGTAGAATGCGGCTGGCCGCCGTGATGTATCGGCGCACTGTTTTGTCATCTGGATGCCTGTCGATCTCGCCACTCTTTATTTCCTAGCCATTGGCACACTGCTGGCCAGCGCCGGCATGATGTTCTGGGAGTTCCGGACCCACCCCACGCGCAGCCGTGAACTGCGCATCCTGGCGTCCGGCTTTGCCACGCTTGCCGTGGGCTGCACGGCAGTCCTGTTCCGCCGCGAACTGCCCGGCGCGCTCGGCTCCGCCCTGAGCAACCTGATCATTCTGAGCGGCTACCTGCTGGTGCTGGCCGGCGTGGCCGCACTGAGCGGGCGGCAGCATCGCAAGGGATCGCTTGCCTTGCTGGCCGGCATGGCCGGTATCTGGGCGGTCTGGGGATCACAGTGGCTCGACGTGATCTGGGCGCATGTGAGCGCCTTGCCGATTGCCGCCATCGCCGCCATGACGGCGTGGGAAATGCATCGGTGCCGCACGCTGAAGTCACGCGCGCAGCACATCGTCGTGGCGGTGACGAGCTTGCACGCCGTTCTGTACGCGGGCCGCGCGCTGGTGCTGCCATGGTTCGTCGCCGACTATCCCGGCATCCTCGCGCTCTCCAGCAAGATCACCATCTACGAAGGCGTGCTGTATTCGGTCATCCTGCCGATGACGCTGCTGAAGCTGATCCGCGATGAAACGCACGGGCAGTTATTGCGCGAATCGCAGACGGATTACCTGACGCGCCTCGGCAATCGCCGCTGGTTCTTCGAGCAAGGCGCGCGCGAACTCGACGGTGCGCGCGGACGCGGACCCGTCGCTGTGCTCGCCTTCGACCTCGACCATTTCAAGTCGATCAACGACCGGCACGGCCACCAGCGTGGGGACGAGGTCTTGAAGTCCTTCGCGGAAACCGCGCGCGATGTGCTGGGGTCGGATACGTTGCTGGCCCGCATCGGCGGCGAAGAGTTCGCCGCGCTGCTGTGCGGCGGCAACGCACGCCGTGCTCGGGCGTTGGGCGAGGCCGTGGCCGCACGGTTTGCTGCGACGGCCTCCCATCGCAGCGACAGCGCCGGGATTCTCGCCACCGTCAGTATCGGACTGGCCCAGTACGACCAAGACGTGCCGACCCTCTCCGAAGGCCTGGCCGCCGCTGACCGCGCGTTGTATCGGGCGAAGTCGCTGGGCGGCAACCGGCTGGAAACTGCCGCGGACCCTCTCCCCTCCCTGACCGGCTGAACGCCGGGTATCGAAACGCCCTATTGGACCAAGGGTCCATTGCCGCTCTCGGCACTGCCATCTATATGTTCTGCACGGCACCGGTTGCAGGATCTGCATGGCGGTGCGCGATTCCTGGGGAGGAACGCCATGACGGCTGGCGGCGCGCGGCGCGCGCGGTATCCACGGCAGGCCTGGCCTACGGCTGTTGCCGCAGTGCTGGCGTGCGGCCTGGCGTGGCTGCTGGCCGGCGTCGGCCATGCGCATGCGCAAACGGCACCGCCGCAGTCTGCGCAGACCTCCACTACGACCCCATCCGCCCCGGCTTTCAAGCCCGAGGAGCTGGAAGCACTGGTGGCGCCCATCGCGCTGTATCCCGATTCCGTGCTGTCGCAGGTGCTGATGGCTTCGACCTATCCGCTGGAAATCGTGCAGGCCGCGCGCTGGCAGAAGGCCAACGCGAAACTGAAGGGCGATGCGGCCGTCAAGGCTGTGCAAGACCAGCCGTGGGATGTCAGCGTGAAATCGCTGGTGGCGTTTCCGCAGGTGCTGGAGCCGCTGAACGACAAGCTCGACTGGACGCAGAAACTGGGCGATGCCTTCCTGGCGCAGGAAAAGGATGTGCTCGCAGCGGTGCAGCGACTGCGCGCGAAGGCCCAGGCATCGGGCAACCTGAAATCGAACGAGCAGCAGAACGTGACGGTGCAACCCGCCGCGCAGGGCGCCACGACGCAGACCATCGTGATCCAGCCTTCGAACCCGGAAGTGATCTACGTGCCGGCCTACAACCCTACGGTGGTGTACGGCAGTTGGGGCTATCCGTCGTATCCGCCGTACTACTGGCCACCGTATCCGGCGTACTACCCGGGCGCTGCGTTGATGACGGGCTTTGCGTGGGGCGTGGGGCTGGCCGCTGCCGGCGCAATCTTCGGGAATTGCAATTGGGGCGGCGGCGATGTGAACATCGACGTGAACCGTGCCACCAATATCGACCGCAATTTCGATCGGACCAAGGTGGAGGGCGGCAACAAGTGGAAGCACGACGCGGGGCATCGCAAGGGCGTGGCATACCGCGATAACGCCACACGCGAGAAGTTCGGCAACAACGCCGCAGGGGCGGATCGCCGCAATGACTTCCGAGGGCGCGACGGCGCGGGGGATCGGGGTGGGGACCGCGCTGGCGATCGAGGCGGTGACCGAGGCGGAGATCGGGCCGGCGACCGGGCAGGGGACCGGGGAGGGGACCGCGTTGCGGATCGCTCGGGAGATCGGTCCGGGGATCGCACAGGGGATCGCACAGGAGACCGGGGAGGCAATCGCGCCGGGGATCGTCCCAGCGCGGGAGACCGCAGTGCCGGCGGCGGACGCGATAACGCGTTCCAGGGTGTTGGCGGCGGCGGGGGTGCCGCACAGCGGGACTTTGACCGAGGGCGCGCAAGTGCCGGTTCGTCAAACTTTGGCGGCGGCCACGGTGGTGGCTTCAGTGGCGGTGGTGGACGCGGCGGTGGCGGCTTCGGCGGCGGGCGCGGCGGCGGCGGTGGCCGAGGGGGCCGGCGATGAGTCACGATGACCAACGGAAGGCGAATCCCATGCGTTTTCTGACGATGCGAACCACGCTTCCCACCTGGCACCATCTCGCGGGTATGGCCATCGTCGTCGCGTCATGCGCCGGGGTGGCCGATGCCCGCGCGCAGAAGGCGTTCGATACCCCCGAGGCCGCGATGCAGGCATTTGGCGATGCGGTGGCCACCAGTGACGATGTGGCCATGCAGGCGCTGCTGGGCCAGTCGGCAAGGCGGTTGATCCCACCCGTGGGCGCGGACCTGCGATATCGCTTTCTCGCCGCGTGGAGCCAATCGCATGGCGTTGCCCCCGACGGCGAGAACCGTGCGCGCATCACGGTGGGACGTGACGGCTGGACGCTGCCGATTCCGCTGGTACGCGCCAACAGCCGCTGGCATTTCGATGCACAGGCTGGCATGACCGAAATCCGTCTGCGGCGCATCGGGCGCAACGAGCTATCGACCATCCAGACCATGCTCGCAATTTGCGACGCGCAACGCGACTATGCGTCGAGCAACCCGGAAGGCAGTCCGATGACGGTGTACGCGCGCAAGCTCGTCAGCAGTCCGGGAAAGAAGGATGGCCTCTACTGGCCGACACGTCCGGGCGAAGCGCCGAGTCCGTTGGGGTCGGCTTTCGTCGATGCTGTGAAGCACCAGTCACCAACGGATGGCTATCACGGCTACCGCTATCGACTGCTGACGTCGCAGGGCGCCGCCGCACCGGGGGGCGCCTACCCCTATCTCGTCAACGGCAGGCTGTTCGGCGGCTTCGCGGTCATCGCGTGGCCGGCCCGTTATGGGGAAACCGGCATCAAAAGTTTCATGGTCAGCCACGACGGCCAGGTCTTCGAGCGCGACCTCGGCCGCGACAGCGCGGCACGCGCAGCGGCAATGTCATCGTTCGATCCGGTGGCAGGCTGGACAAAGGTCGCCCCTGAACTGTTGCAGCCAGAGCCAGGCATGCGGGCATCGGCGGCGGGGCCATGAATGAAGTGAGCGGATAAAGAACTTTCCGTATGGGGCCGGATGGCAGGAGGTAGAGAAGTAAAGATTGCAATACGCAGAGCGCCGACCTAACGTGTTATGGCACAAGTACTCAAACAAGCAGAAGCAACAGACTTGATCGACTTGGATAGCTTGACTGTCACCGCATAGGGGTAAGCGCTCAGGGACGCCTTATCGCGATGCGCACTGCCGTGCCGGCTTGCCCGGCCGCGCCGTGGTGTCGTGCTGCATGCCGTCGTCCCGAGGGCTCCTGTGCCTATTTGCCAGGGGTTTGAGCATGGGCTTTGCGCCATGATGTGGTTACCGGCACTGATACTGGGGGCTGTGGCTGCCGTTGCCGTGGCGGCGCAGCAGGGCCAACGCCGGCAGCGCGCCGACTCTCGTCGGCTGTCGGATGTGGCCGGTGGGGGGCCGTTTGCCCACATCGCGCATCGGCCCGGCATGGCCGAACTGGCCGGATCGCTTGCCCATGAACTGAACCAGCCGCTGACCGCGATCACCAGCAATGCGCAGGCCGCGCGGGAATACCTCGCGTCGGGCCTGGCCGATCACGGTGAAATCCGCGAAATTCTCGACGATATCGTCAGCGACGCCTCCCGCGCGGGCGATATCGTGCGCGGCGTGCGTGCGCTAATTCGCGGCGAGGCGCCACGCGCCGTGCCGTTCGAGATCGTTCCGGTGATGGCGCGTGCGGTGGAGCTGGCGCGCAAGGACAAGGCGTCGGGCGTTGCCATCGTGCAGGGCATCTGTGATTCACGGCTGCCGCGTGTAGTGGGCGACCCGATGGAAATCGAGCTCGTGCTGTTCAACCTGCTGACCAATGCCCTGGACGCGGTTGGCGTTGCACCGCCGGGTGTCGCGCACGAAGTGTCAGTGACCGCCAGGCGGCAGGATGACACGATCCGCGTATCGGTACGCGACAACGGCTGCGGTGTGGCCGATGCCGATCTCGATGCCATCTTCCGGCCGTTCTACTCATCCAAGCCGAAGGGGCTGGGGCTGGGCCTGTCTTTCAGCCGTGCGCTCATGGCACGCAACGGCGGACGTGTCGTGGCCATCCGCAACAGCGACCGCGGCATGACCTTCGAGTGCCTGCTGCCCATCGAGCCATCGGCCAGGGTGTCTGGGGAAACGACTTCTTCCATCCGGGAGGCAGCGATATGCCACTCATGAAATCACTGGTGTACATCGTGGATGACGACGACAGCGTGCGGCGGGCACTGTGCCGCGTGCTGGGCGCGCATGGCTATCCTACTTCCCCGTTCGCGTCGGCGCGGCAGTTCATCGCGGAAGCTGACCTGGAGAACGTGCCGGGGTGCGCCGTGCTGGACCTGCAGATGCCGGACATGGACGGCATTGCCGTGCAGGAGGCGCTGCATCGCAGGATTCCCGTCATCATCCTCACCGGGCATGCCGATGTGCCACGTGCCGTGCTTGCCATGCAGGCCGGCGCCATCGAATTTTTGCAGAAGCCGGTATCCGACACGCAACTTTTGGCGGCGGTGGAAAAAGGGAGTGCGTGTGCGCAACGGCAGCATGCGCAGATGCGTGAGTTGCGCGAGTTGCAGCAGAAGATCAGCCGCCTGACGCCGCGTGAGCGCGAAGTGCTGGGCTGGATCGTCACAGGCATCCGCAACAAGCAGGTGGCCAGCCAGCTTGGCACGGTGGAGAAGACCATCAAGGTGCATCGGGCCCACGTCATGCAGAAGCTGGAGGTGGATTCGCTGCCCGCGCTGGTGCGGATTGCCGACCGGATGGGGATGGTTGCAGGCCAGCGGGCCTGAGCGCCGGCCCGCAATCGGCCCGCAATCGGCCCCATGGGCCAATATCGCCCGCCGTTCGTCTTTCGTAGCCTGAGTACATGCTTACCTCCGGGCCTGCGTGGCGATGGATGCTTCGGAACAATTTGCGCAATGCGTGGCGGTGGTGGACGATGACGCCTCCGTGGCACGCTCCACGGCCCGGCTGCTGCGCGCGGCGGGTATTGGTGCCGATGTCTACGTCAGCGGTGACGACTTCCTGCACCGCATCCGAGACGATCCCCGGTATCGGCCCGACTGCGTCATCCTCGATGTCTGCATGCCTGGCCTCAACGGCCTGGAGGTGCAGCAGCAACTGATCGGCCTGCCGATGTCGCTGATCTTCATCACGGCGCATGACGTGCCCGCCGCACGCGACACGGCGCTCGCCGCCGGCGCCATCGGCTATCTGCGCAAACCGTTTCATGCGGCGCAACTGATCGAACTCGTACGCGGCGTCCTGCGTACCGGACTGCGCCCGTGATGCCGTCCCCGAGCATGGTCCTTGGTCCAATTGCCAAGCACGACTGCTGCGGCACATGCTTAGTCTGCAATGCCGCGCGATTGGCATCGCGGGCGGCTAAGGAGACCTGCCATGGCGCTCTTGATGCTTTCCAATCTCCACCCCGATACCACCGAGGATGAGGTCAGGGAGTTCCTGACCCGCTACGGCTTTCCTGCGTTCGATCACGCCGAACAGCAGGAAGGCGATGGGACGCGTCCGTCCATGACGCTGACCTTCAACGCGCTGGACCTGCCGGAGCTGTACAAGCTGCAGCCGCGCATCCATGGCGTGTTCTGGAACGGCCACAAGATCAATGCGCTGATCCTCCGGGAGCGATACCAGTAAACCTGAATCGCTCCGGTGCACGGCAGTCGTCGGAGCGGACGGAGGATAAATATGGCGAGCGGTCTCAAGTCCGTGAGTGGGCGCGGCGCATGGCTGACCGTGATGGCGTTGGCGTTGGCGGGGTGCGACCGGCACGAGGCCAAGGCGCCCGCCGCGCCGCACGTGAGCGAGGTTGGCGTGGTCAAGGTGACGCTGCGCGACGTGCCGCTGACCTACGAGTTCGTGGGCGAGACGCAGAGCTCCCAGCAAGTGGAGATCCGTGCGCGTGTGAACGGCTTTCTCGAACAGCGGCTCTACACGGAAGGCGCGCTCGTCAAGGCCGGGCAAGTGATGTTCAGGATGGACGCAAAGCCGTTCCAGGCCGCGCTGGACGCCGCGCAGGCCGAACTCGCCCAGCAGCAGGCGCGCCTGACCACGGCGCGCGCCAACCTCGCACGGGTGCGACCGTTGGCGGCCAGGAATGCGCTGAGCCAGAAAGACCTCGACGACGCCACGGGCCAGGAGCAGGCTGCCGCGGCCGCCGTGGAGGCGGCCAGGGCCAACGTGACCAATGCAAAGCTGAACCTCGGCTACACCACCATCGCCTCGCCGGTGGCGGGCCTGTCCAGCTATGCCAAGAAACAGGTGGGCACGTATATCGATCCCAGTAACAGCCTGCTGACCTATGTGGCCAAGCTCGATCCCATCTGGATCAACTTCAGCCTGTCGGAGAACGAGGTGCTGCAGAATCAGGCGCAGACCGCGTCGGGCGCGCTGAAGATGCCCGATCGTGGCGCGATGGAAGTGGAGATCGTGCTGGCCGATGGCAGCGTCTATCCGCAGCGTGGCCACATTGCGTTTGCCGATGCCTCGTATAGCTCGGACACGGGCACCTATCTGGTTCGCGCGGAGATGCCGAATGCGGAGGGGCGGCTGCGACCGGGCCAGTTCGTGCGCGTGCATGTGCTGGGCGCCGTGCGGACGCGCGCCATCACCGTGCCGCAGGAAGCCGTGGTGCAGGGCCAGCGCGGACAGTCGGTCTGGACGGTCAACAAGGACAACAAGGCCGAGTCGCGCGTGGTCGAGGTGGGGGAGTGGGCGCAGGGTAGCTGGGTCATTCGTTCTGGACTGCGCGAGGGCGACACAGTCATCGTGGATGGATCGGTGCGGCTGGCGCCCGGGGCACCGGTGAAACCCGTGCCGGCGCCAACCGCTGCGCCAACCGCTGGCGCCAGTGCCGCAAAGGGACAGCCGTCATGAAGCTGTCGCACTTCTTTATCGACCGGCCGATCTTTGCATCGGTGCTGTCGATCATCATTGTCGTGGGCGGGCTGGTGGCCATGTTCAACCTGCCCATTGCACAGTTTCCCGACATCACGCCGCCGAGTATCACGGTGTCCACCACGTACCCCGGTGCAAGTTCCGAAGTGGTGGCGCAGAACGTGGCCGCGCCTATCGAGCAGCAGGTGAACGGCGCGGACAACATGCTCTACATGTCGTCCACAAGCTCGTCTACCGGTAATCTCACATTGACCGCGTACTTCGAGATCGGCACTGACCCGTCACTGGCACAGGTGGACGTGCAGAACCGCGTGAACCTGGCACTGCCGACGCTGCCCGATGCGGTGACGCGGCAGGGCGTGACCGTGGAGAAGCGATCCCAGGCGTTCATGATGGTGATCGCGGTGTACTCGCCCGACAACAGCTATCCCCAGACCTTCGTCGACAACTACACAAGCATCTACATCCTCGATGCGCTCAAGCGCATTCCCGGTGCCAACCAGTCTGCGATCTTCGGCACGCCCGACTACGCGATGCGCATCTGGCTGCGTCCGGACCGCATGGCGCAACTGGGTATCACGGCAGAGGATGTGAAGAACGCGGTATCGAACCAGAACGAGCAATTCTCGGCGGGTCGCATTGGCCAGTCGCCCACGGCGGGGCCGGTCAAGCAGACCTTCCCGGTGGCCACCAAGGGGCGCATGACCGAACCGAAGGAGTTCGAGAACATCATCCTGCGTGCGGCCTCTGGGGACGCCGCGCTGGTGCGGCTCAAGGATATCGGCCGTGCGGAGTTGGGATCGAAGGACTATTCGCTGCGTAGCCGCTATCAGGGCAAGACAGCCACGCTACTCGCCGTGTATCAGCAGCCAGGCGCCAATGCGCTGGCCGTGGCCGAGCAGGTCCGCAAGGCACTGGCGGAAGCGAAGAAGACATTTCCACCGGGCATGGAGTACGAGATCGCGCTCGACACCACGGAGTTCGTGCATGAATCGATCAACGAGGTGGTGCATACGCTGCGCGATGCGGTGATCCTTGTGATCCTGGTGGTGTATCTGTTCCTGCAGAGCTTCCGGGCAACGCTGGTTCCGATCCTGGCCGTGCCGGTGTCGATCATCGGCACGTTCACGGCCATGGCGGCGTTCGGCTTCTCGGTCAACATGCTCACACTGTTCGGGATGGTGCTGGCGATTGGCATCGTGGTGGACGATGCCATCGTGGTGATCGAAAACGTGGAACGCAACATGATGGAGTTCCATATGCCGCCACGGGAGGCTGCCAAGGCTGCCATGGACGAAGTGGGCGGCCCGGTCATTGCCATCGTGCTGGTGCTGCTGGCGGTGTTCATTCCCGTGGCCTTCCTGTCGGGCATCACGGGACAGCTCTACAAACAGTTCGCGATCACGCTGGCGGTGTCGGTGTTTCTCTCTGGCATCGTTGCGCTGACACTCTCGCCCGCGCTGGCCGCTATCCTGCTGAAGCCCGGTACGCACGAGAAGAACCGCTTTTTCCGCTGGTTCAACCGCAAGTTCGACCAACTGGTGGAAGGCTATGGCAGCGCGGTGCAGGCGCTGATCCGGCGTGCCGTGATCTCGGTCGTGACCGTGGGGGTGCTGATTGCGGTGAGCGTGCTGATGTTCGTGCGCATCCCGTCGTCGTTCCTGCCCGTGGAGGACCAGGGCTACCTGCTGGGCGCGGTGATCCTGCCAGACGCGGCGAGCCTGGATCGTACCGGCGAGTTGTCGAACCGGGCCGCAGAATGGTTCCGCAAGCAGCCAGGTGTGAAATCCGTGGCCACGCCGGACGGCTATAGCCTGATCGACGGACAGAACAAGTCGAATGCCGGCACATTGTTTGTCACGCTGAAGGGGTTTCACGAACGCGACAAGGAGGAGAGTGCGGCGGCGTTGATCGCACGCGCCAACCAGGAGTTCTCCACATACCGCGAGGGCCTCGTCATTCCGGTCAACCCGCCATCGATTCCGGGACTCGGCACCACGGGCGGTTTCGAGTTCTGGTTGCAGAGCACGGGTGACGGTACCTATCAGCAACTGGAAGAGCGCACGCGCGCTTTCATCGCCAAGGCACGTGCGCGGCCAGAGCTGCGTGGCGTCAGTACCACGATCAACACCCGCTCGCGGCAGTTGCTGGTGGACCTGGATCGCGAACGTGCGGAGACGCAGGGCGTACCGGTGGAGCAGGTGTACTCCGCGTTGCAGACCATGTTCGGCTCGCTATACGTCAGCCAGTTTCCGAAGAACAGCCGGTTGTTTCAGGTGATCCTGCAGGCCGAGCCGGAGTACCGCTCACGTCCGGAAGATATCGATCGTGTGTACGTGCGGAACTCGCGCAACGAAATGGTGCCTGTCAAGGCCGTGACCACGGCGCGCTACGTGGCCGGCGCGGACCTTGTCACGCGATTCAACAATTTCCCTGCTGCAAAAATTACCGGCGATGCCGCACCGGGCTATAGCTCCGGGCAGGCGCTGCAGGCGATGGAGCAGGTAGCGGCGGAAGTGCTTGGCGAAGGCTACAGCTACGCGTGGAGCGGACAGGCGTACGAGGAAAAGAAGGCGGGGTCCACTGCGGCGATGGTGTTCGCGTTTGCGCTGCTGATGGTATTCCTGATCCTCGCCGCACAGTACGAGAAATGGTCCTTGCCGATTGGCGTGTTGCTTGCCGTGCCGTTTGCGCTGTTCGGTGCGCTGGTCGGCATCCTACTGCGCGGCATGGAGAACGATGTCTATTTCCAGATCGGGCTGACGGTGCTGATTGCACTGGCGGCCAAGAACGCCATCCTGATTTTCGAGTTCGCGGTGGAGATGCGTGTCAAGGAAGGCTTGAGCGCCTACGACGCCGCCGTCAAGGCGGCCAAGATGCGGCTGCGCCCCATCATCATGACGTCGCTGGCATTCATCCTGGGCTGCATTCCGCTGGCCATCGCGAGCGGCGCGTCGGCGGCCAGCCGGCAGTCGCTGGGCACCGGTGTGATCGGCGGCATGCTGGGCGCCACGGTGATCGCCATCTTTTTTATTCCAATGTTCTTCTGGGGACTGGAGCGCCGTACCAAGGCCAAGCTCGCCGAGTCCGCCGCACACGCACCCCACGGACCCATCTCGCTCAAGGAGTGAAGCCATGCGCAAGTCGATGATCGTGACCGCGCTGGTATCGGCCGCCTGCTGCGGCGTTGCCATCGCACAGTCCAAGCCCATTGCCTATCCGGCAAAAGGTCAGAGTCAGCAACAGCAGCAACAGGACGACGGGTACTGCTATTCGTGGGCCAAGTCCAATACCGGCATCGACCCGGCGGCAGTCGCCACGGCACCGCCGCCACCCTCCGGTCCGGCGGTCGGCGGTGGCGAACGCGTTGGCGGTGCGGCACGGGGAGCGCTAGGCGGCGCGGTGATCGGCGGCATTGCCGGCGATGCAGGCAAAGGCGCGGCGGCGGGCGCGGCGGTGGGTACGATGGCTGGTGGCCACCGCGCGCGGCAGAATCAGCGCAACCAGCAGGCCAATGCGCAATCGCAATCGGCTGGCGCGATGAACACCTACTACCGCGCGTATGGCGCGTGCATGCAGGGTCGCGGCTACACGATTCAGTAGATGAGGAGACGGCAATGACAAAGTTCCTGCGATGGCGCGTAGTACCTGCCGTGTGTGCCGCGGCAACGTTCGGAGCGTTGGCAATGTCGTGGGCAGTGCCCTCGCATGCTTACTTCGATACGTTCATGAACGGCACCATCATCGGCACCCTGGACAAGGACCAGACCGCGCAACTGGTCAGCACGTTCGGCAAGACGCTTTCCGAGACCGATGACAAACAGAGCGTGCCGTTCCAGTTGCCGCCGAACGCCAAGGGCATCCCGACCGAAGGCAGCTTCACGCCACTTGTCACGCGCACCGAGAACGGCCAGCGCTGCCGCAAGATCCGCAGCGAACTGCGCCAGCGCGGACGGCAACCGGAGAAGTGGGTCGGGTGGTACTGCCAGCAACCCGGTGGAGAATGGAAGAAGACGATGTTGAAGGGGTAGCGTCAGTAAATCTCCGGAACATACCGGTACGGATAGTCAGGTTGCCTGTACCCGCCCGCCTTCTGTCGGGCGGGAAGCGTGACCTTCTTCGCGGGAATGCGTTCGTAAGGCACGCTGTCCAGCAGGTGCTGGATGATGTTGAGGCGCGCGCGGCGCTTGTTGTCGGAGCGCACTACATGCCATGGGGCGAGGTCGGTGTCCGAGGCGTCGAACATGGCGTCGCGGGCGCGGGAATAGTCGTACCAGCGGCTGTAGGATTTCAGATCCATGTCCGTGAGCTTCCAGGTCTTGCGTCCGTCCTCGATGCGCGACGCCAGCCGGCGTGTCTGCTCCTCGGGGCTGACCTCCAGCCAGTATTTGATCAACTGGATATTCGAAGCCACGATGGCGCGCTCCATCAGCGGTACGGCGCGCAGGAAGATTTCCACCTGCCGGTCGTCGGCAAAACCCATCACGCGTTCCACGCCCGCTCGGTTGTACCAGCTGCGGTCGAAGATCACGACTTCGCCGGCCGCAGGAAGATGGGGAATGTACCGCTGCATGTACATCTGGCTCTTCTCGCGCTCGGTGGGCGCCGGGAGTGCCACCACGCGGAAGATGCGCGGGCTGACGCGTTCGGTGATGGCCTTGATGGTGCCGCCCTTTCCCGCGCCGTCGCGGCCTTCGAAGACGATGCAGATCTTGGCGCCCGTGGCCGTCACCCAGTTCTGCAGGTGTACGAGTTCCACGTGCAGGTCGGCCAGTGCGCGGTCGTAGGTCTTTCGGTCGAGCGGCTCTGGCTCGACCGATTTCGCGGCATGCACGGATTGCGCGGCCTTCTTCTCCTTCTTTCCCATATTCGTCCCCCGGCGCTCATGTTCGTAGCGTCCTCACCTCCCTAAATCTGGACACTGCCGATGTCCTTGGCAATGGACTTTGGTCCAATGCTTGGCCCAAGGACCAATTGCAATGCGCGATGGATTGTCGGACCCTGATCTCAGGGAGGGTCGGCAATCATGCGCAAATGCGGATTCCTGTTCATGGTGGTAGCGTTGTGGCTGGCCGTGATCGGCATCTTCTTCAGCGATCCCAGCGGGCAGATGCCTGACCGGCTCAACCTGTTCCGGATGGCGCTGCAGGGGCTGGAAGTGCAGATGTTCCGTACCGGCGGCGATCCGCCGCGCTATCTGGTCAACGTGCTTGCGCGCGACTGGCTGCTGGGCTGCGTGATCCTGTTCCTGGTGGGCGCGGCGCTGGTCAAGGTCGCCCGTTCGCGCGAGGGGGCATAGCGCATGATGCAAGGTCCGATCTCCACTGCGTTGTACTCGCGAACGCTGATCGACACGCTGATCCGCTTCGGACTCGTCGCGTTGCTGGCGATGTTCTGTTTCGAGATCTTCCGCCCGTTCCTGAACCTGATTGTCTGGGCCATCATCCTCGCCATTACGCTCTATCCCTTGCAGACGCGCTTGCGCGGCAAGGTTTTCGCCGGCGACGGCCGCACCGCCACGCTGATCATCGCGCTGGTGATTGCAGTGTTGCTGGTGCCCACCTACCTGTTGGGAATGGCCGTGATCGAATCCGTGGACCGTGCGATGGACATCGCGCGGCGCGGCGAGTTTCACGTGCCGCCGCCTGCGGAATCCGTGGCGGGTTGGCCCGTAGTGGGGCAGCGGCTCTACGACTTCTGGTTGCTGGCGGCCACAGACGCCACGGCCCTGGCGCAGAAGTTCGCACCGCAGATCAAGGTAGCGAGCATCACGGCATTGAGCGCCGTAGGCGGCGTTGGCGTGGGCTTGCTGATGTTCGTGGGTGCGCTGATCATCGCGGGCATCTTCATGGCGTATGGCGAGCTGGGCGAGCGTAGCGCGATACGGATCATGTCGCGCATCACGGGGCCAGATCGCGGGCCGCGCCTCACGGCACTCTGCACGGCCACCGTGCGTGCGGTGGCGCAGGGCGTGGTGGGCATCGCCTTCATCCAGATGCTGCTGATCGGCATTGCCTTCGTGGTGGCGGGTGTGCCTGGCGCGGGCCTGCTGGCGTTGGCCATACTGCTGCTCGGCATCATGCAGTTGCCTGCGACGCTGATCACGATTCCGGTCATCCTCTTCGTCTTTGCCACGGATGGCATGAGCGTCGGCAATGTTGTCTTTGCGGCGTATGTGTTCGTGGCCGGGCTGGCCGATAACGTGCTCAAGCCGCTGTTGCTGGGGCGCGGCGTGGAGGTGCCGATGCCGGTGGTGCTGATTGGCGCGCTGGGGGGCATGGTCACGGGCGGCATCCTCGGACTCTTTATCGGTCCCATCGCGCTGGCGGTGGCCTACCAGTTGTTCTGGCAATGGGTGGACCAGCCGCCGTTGCAAAGCGTCGAGACAACCGTGAAAGCCAGCACGGAGCCCAGTAGCCTGCCGGCCGGGCCTGGCGTTGGCGAGGGATGACGTGCCATATCGCCCATGTCGCCCCTGTCTCTGGAGAGGAGGATGGATCGCCGTTGGTGTCGCTATCGCTGCCGTACTGGGCGGATGCGTGAAGCTGGGGCCGGATTTCAGCCCCGCGCCTGAACCGTGGACAACCCACTGGCAGAGCGAAGCCATCGAACAGGTCAGCACGTCCAGTGCCATGCCCGAGACGCGCGAGTGGTGGCGGATCTTCGCAGACCCTGCGCTGGAGCGGTTGATGGTTGCTGCGGATGCCGGGGACGCCGGTGTGCGGATCGCGGGCCTGCGTGTGATGGAGGCGCGCGCGCAACTGGGCATGGCGCAAGCGGGCCGCTATCCGCAGGTGCAGCAGGCCACGGCCGATGCCATGTACGTGCACAGCCGGCAGACGGGTGCCTCGGCGCAGACGGCGCGGATGTGGGAATACAGCGCGGGTCTCGATGTTGGCTGGGAGCTGGATTTCTGGGGACGCTTCGCGCGCGCGATCGAATCGGCGGATGCGGCGTTCCTGGGCGCACAGGCCAATCACGCGGCAATGCTGGTCCTGCTGCACGCGCAGGTGGCCACCACCTACTACGCATTGCGCACGGCCGAGGCGCGGTTGGCCATTGCGCGCGATAACGCGCGCTTGCAGAAGCGCAGCTTCGAAATCACCGAGCGACTGTTCAAAGGCGGCGAGAGCGATGAACTCGACTTCCAGCAGGCGCGCACGCAATACCTGGGCACCTTGAGCAGCATTCCCGAACTCGAGAACCAGATCCAGCAAGCGCGCAATGCGTTGCTGGTGCTGCTTGGACGGCCACCGGGGCCGCTGCCTGAACTGGCCGATGCCGGCGACCGCACCGGCGTGTTGCCGCTGATCGATCGTGCGGTGCTGCAGGACGTGCCGGCTGACCTGCTGCTGCGTCGTCCCGATGTGCGGGCGGCGGAATACAAGGTGGCCGCGCAATCGGCACTGATCGGCGTGGCGCGCGCCGACCTGTATCCGGCAGTCACGCTGATGGGCAGCATTGGCTGGTCGGCCACATCGTTGCCGGGCACGCAGAACGGCATGCTGCTGGTGGGGGGACCCAGTGTGCGGTGGAACATCTTCGACTACGGACGCATCGTCAATAACGTGCGCGTGCAGGACGCGCGGCTGCAGCAGTTGATCGTGGCGTATCAGGACACCGTGCGCCAGGGCGCGCGCGAGGCCGACGATGCCGCGGGCGGTCTGGCCAAGGCGCTGCAGCGCGAGCGCATCCTGCGCGAAGCGTCGCAGGCCGCCGAGCGTTCATTGGCGCTGGCGACCACCGTGTTTCGCGAGGGCTATTCCGATTTCCAGCGCGTGCTGGACGCGCAGCGTGCTTTGTTCGCGCAGCAGGACGCCTACCTCGTCAATCGTGGCAATGCGGTGAACTATCTGATCGCGCTCTACAAGGCGCTGGGTGGTGGATGGGCGACGTCGGCACCGTTGATCGATGCTGCCACGCGGCAGCAGATGGAACAGCGCACGGACTGGGGAAAGCTGATCGGGGAGACTTCGCAACCATGAGCGGACCACCGGCATCGGCGGGTTCCGACCCGTCCCGCAAGGCGCTATGGGCAGTGTTGTTGCTGATTGCCTTGAGCTTGCTCTGGTATTTGCTGGCTGACCGCTTCACGCCTTATACACAGCAGGCCCGTGTGCAGGCATTCGTCATTCCTGTGGCGTCGGAAGTCTCGGGGCGCGTGACCCGCGTCTATGTCCGCAACAACCAGAACGTGGCCGCCGGGAGCGTGTTGTTCGATGTGGACCCGCAGCATTACCGCATCGCGGTAGACCGCGCGCGCGCCGAACTCGAATCCACGCGCCGGCAGATTGGTGCCAACACAGCCGGCATCGCGTCAGCGCAAGCCTCGTTGCGTGCCGCGCAGGCCAACGAGTTGAAGGCACGGCAGGACAGCGAGCGGCTGGAGCGGCTATACAGGGAAGATCCGGGCACAGTCTCCGTGCGACGCCTGGAAGTCGCGCGTGCCTCGCATACGCAGGCGGTGAGCCAGGTGGCGGCAGCACGGGCGGAAGTGGAGCGCGCACGGGAGCAGCAGGGCGGCAGTGACGAAGACAACGCCAAGCTGCGCAGTGCGGCAGCCGCGCTCGAGAAAGCCGAACTGGATCTGAGCAATGCACAGGTGCGTGCGCGCACGGCGGGCCTGGTTACCGACCTGCGCACCGAGGCGGGACTGTATGCGGCGGCGGGCAATCCTGTCATGACGCTGATCGCCATCCACGACGTGTGGATCAGCGCGGACATGACGGAGAACAATCTGGGTCATATGGCACCCGGCACGCCCGTGCGCATCGTGCTCGATGCACTGCCCGGCAGGGTATTGACCGGGCGCGTGCACAGCATCGGCTTCGGGGTCAGCACGGGGCAGAGTCCTCCGCCAGGTGGTTTGCCGACGATTCAGAACAGCCGCGACTGGCTGCGGCCCGCGCAGCGCTTTCCGGTGCGGATCGATATCGATGCCGGACAACTCGATACGCTGCGTGGCGTGCGGGTGGGCGGGCAGGCGGAGGTGATGGCGTTCCCGAAGGAGGGCAATCCGCTCAACCTGCCCGGTCGCGCGTTCCTGCGCGTGATGAGCTGGTTCTCGTATGTCTACTGAAAAGAGTCGCGACGTGATGCCTGTGCTGCAACGGCGCGCGTTGCGGCTTGCTATCGGCGCGGCGGCGTGCCTCGTCGTCAGCTACGGTCTGCAATGGCCCATCCCGTTCGTCGCGCCCGTGCTGGCCGTTTTCGTCTTCGCATCGATGGAGCGGCCGCTGACCGTGCGTGCGGGAGTGGGCCTCGCGCTGGTGATGCTGCTCGCCACGGGCAGCGGCCTGTTGCTGGTGCCGTTCCTGCGCGAGGCGCCTGTCAGTGGCGTGTTGATGACCGGACTCTGTCTGTTCCTGGCGTTTCGTCACGGGCTACGCGGCGGCAACATGCTGGTGTCGACGTTTCTCGTCGCAGGCGTGACGCTGATCGCGGCGGCGGGTTCGGCGGATGGCGCGTTGGCCGTGACGGTCATCGGCACGCTCACGCGGAGTCTGCTGCTGGCGGTGCTGATGCTGGGAGCGTGCCACGTGTTGGTGCGCGAGCCGCATCTTTCACCTGCCTCGCACAGGAAGGCCGAACCTCATGAGCAAGCGGACTGGATGGCCCTGCGCGCCACGCTGGTGGTGATGCCGCCGTTTCTGCTCGCCATGGCGGACCCCGCCGCCTACCTGCCGATCATCATGAAAGCGGTGAGCCTTGGGCGGCAAAGCTGCACAACGGCTCGCGGTGCGGCGCGCGAACTGGTTGGCTCGACGCTGCTCGGCGGATTACTGGCCATCGCGTTCTGGCTGGCGCTCGGCCTGTTCGTGCATCTGTGGATGTACGGCCTGTGGATGGCACTGTTTTCGCTGTGGATCGCGCGACGGTTGTTCCGGCTGCATGCCACGTCGATGTCGCCGGGCTTCTGGCTGAACAGCCTGGTGACGATGATCATCCTGCTGGGGCAGTCCGTCGAAGACAGCGCCACCGGCAAGGATGTCTACCAGGCGTTCCTGGTGCGCATGGGGTTGTTCGTCGGTGTGTCGCTCTACGCCTGCCTGATGCTGGCCGTGCTCGACATCCGACGAACGACCGTGCCCGATCAGGAGCAGTTGTCGCGATAGCTCTGCTGCAGGCGTTTCAGGGTCTTGTCGCGTTCGAGCTTCGGTACGGCCTCGCCTTGTGCGTTCGTGGTAGCGGTGCCGGGCGACTTGTAGGTGCGCTTGCGCGACGTGTCGTTGATGTCCTGCAGCAGTTGATCGCACCGTGCGCGGCGCTGGTCTTCGTAGCTGGCGTTGGACTTGTCGTTGGGGTTCGGTGCCGAAGGCGGGCGATACGGATTCGATCCGTCCTGCACGGCCTCCGAGATGGCGGCCGCCGCGCTTGACGCGCCGCTCTGGGGTTGCGCCCAGGCCATGCTTCCGGGAATCAGGACCAGCAGTGCCGCGAGCGGCAGCAGACGTCGGGGGGATGCCATGAAAGCTCCAGTGGTGAAAGTCCAAAAGCCAAGGGCGCAATGCCGCCAAGCGTAGCACGCCGCGCGGGTATTCACCGTGACGTTGTGTGGCGGCGGCGCCAGAGGTTGGGTGCCTCGCCGAATTGCGCGGAGAACCAGCGTGTGAACGATGCCGCCGAGCCATAGCCCAGCAACTCGGAGACACGCAGCAGAGAGTAGTCGGCATTGGCCACGTAGCGCTGGGCCAGCTCGCGCCTTACCTCGTTGAGGATGTCGGTGAAGGTCTCTCCGGCATCGTCTAGCTGGCGCTGCATCGAACGCAGGCTCATGCCCAGCCCCTGGGCCACGGCCTCGCTCGTGGCGCGTCCCATCGGCAGCATCAGGTAGACGGTGTTGCGCACCTCGCGTGCGATGGACCGATCATTGACGCGCGGCAGCGTTTCCACCATGCGTTGTGCATGCAGCGCCATCGCCGCATTGCCTGAGGGATTCGGCGCATCGAGATCGGCGGCCAGGCAGACGATGCCGTGGTACTCGCTGCCGAATTCCACTGGACAGGCGAAGAGGCGACGATGCACCTGCAGGTCAGGCGGCGCAGCATGCGCGAAGTGCACGCCGAGCGGACGCCAGTTGGACCCCAGCAGCGCCCGGCACAGGCGAAAGATCACGCCCACCGCCAGCTCCGCGGCCTGCCGGGACGGCGTGCCGAGTACCACTTCCTGCCGGATGATCACGACCTTTTCCATACGCTCCAGCAGGATCGCCACCGATTCGTTGACCAGATGGCGATAGCGGATGATGGTTTCCAGCGCATCGCGCAGGGTGGGTTGCTGGCTGATCAGCAGACTCATCACGCCGAAATCTGCAAGCTGCCGGGACTCCGCCATGCGCAGGCCGAACGTGGGGCACGCCGCGGTTTGTGCGGCGGCTTCGAGCAGTGCCGCGCAGCGTTCGGCTGGAATACGCTGGTCGGGGTCGGCCAGCATCGCGCGGGTCAGGCCCGCTGCGCGTAGCAAGGGCTGCGCATTCACGCCGAGGTCCTGGGCTACCTCGAAGAAGTTGGTCAGCGCCGCCGCGCGTACGAGCGTCCTCATGGCGTCCTCATCCTGTCTCCCGTCTTGTCGTTCTGTCGTGCACGCTTCACATCCCGTGGCGTGTCATCGTTGGCGATGATAGGCGGACTGGCATGAAATGCAAAGTTGTCGGCGGGCGATGCAAAGCGGCCAACCCCTGCGCTCTCTACATTGCATGCATGGCTGCGCATGCCGCGTGGCCCCCTGAATGTGGAGACCAGCAGATGGCCAAGGCCGTGCGCATGCATCAAACCGGTGGACCCGAAGTACTTCGACTTGAAGACGTGGAGGTGGGCGATCCGGGTCCGGGGCAAGTCCGGATTCGTCACGTAGCGGTCGGACTGAACTATGCCGACACCTACTTCCGCAATGGCACGTACCCGGTGCCACTGCCTGCGGGAATGGGCGTGGAAGCGGCGGGCGTGGTGCAAGCCGTAGGCGCGGGCGTGACCAACGTGGCCGCAGGTGACCGTGTGACATACACCGGGTTCCTGAACACGCTGGGCGCCTACAGCACCGAGCGTGTGGTGGCGGCAGCGCCGCTGATCCGGCTACCGGAGACCATCGCTTTTGAAACGGCTGCCGCGATGACAATGCGCGGCCTCACATCGGCCTACCTGATGCGGCGCATCCACGCGTTCCGTCGCGGCGACACGATCCTGCTGCACGCCGCCGCCGGTGGCGTGGGACTGATCGTGGCGCAGTGGGCACGGCTGCTGGGACTGAACGTGATCGGCACGGTGTCTACCGAGGCCAAGGCCGACGTGGCGCGCGCGCATGGCTGCCAGCACATCATCGATTACACACGCGAAGACGTGGCCAGCCGCGTGCGCGAGATCACGGACGGCGTAGGTGTGTCGGTGGTGTTCGACAGCGTGGGCAAGAGCACCTTCATGGCATCGCTTGACTCGCTCAAGCGTCGTGGCCTGCTGGTGTGCGTGGGCACGGCATCGGGTCCGGTGCCACCGTTCGATCCTGTGCTGCTGGCGATGAAGGGATCGGTGTACGTGACGCGTCCCGCGCTGGCGGACTACATTGCGGACCCCGCGGAAAAAGCCGAACTGGCGGGTGAGTTGTTCGATCACGTCGGCGCCGGGCGCATCCGCATCGAAATCAACCAGCGCTATGCGCTGGAGGATGCCGTGCAGGCACACCGCGACCTGGAATCGCGCAAGACCACGGGGTCTTCGATCTTTGTCATCTGAGAGGCGGCCATGCAAATCAAACCTCTGACCTGTGCCATCGGCGCCGAAATCGTGGGCGTGGACCTGGCCGAAGCAGTGCGCAACGACGACCTGTTCGGCGCGATCCGCGAAACACTGCTCCGGCACCGCGTGGTGTTCCTGCGCAACCAGCGCTTCAGCCGTGCCGAACACGTGGCATTCGCGCGCCGCTTTGGCGAGCTTGAGGATCACCCGGTAGCGGGCAGCGATCCCGAACACCCCGGCCTCGTGCGCATCTACAAGTCACCGGACCAGCCGAACGACCGTTACGAGAACTGCTGGCACTCGGATGCCACGTGGCGCGCTGCGCCGCAGTTCGGCGCGGTGTTGCGATGCGTGCAGAGCCCACCCGTGGGTGGCGACACGATGTGGGCCAACATGGCCCTGGCGTACGAGCGCTTGCCGGACACCGTCAAGACGCAGATTGCCGATCTGCGCGCCCGTCACAGCATCGAGGCGAGCTTTGGCGCGGCCATGCCGCGGGAGAAGCGCCTCGCATTGAAAGCGCAGTTTCCAGATGCCGAGCACCCCGTCGTGCGCACCCATCCCGATACCGGCGAGAAGATCCTTTACGTGAACGGCTTCACCACGCACTTCACGAACTTCCACACACCGGACCGCGTGCGTTTTGGCCAGGACGCCAATCCCGGCGCGGCCGATCTGCTGCGCTACCTGGTGTCGCAGGCGTATATCCCCGAGTTCCAGGTGCGCTGGCGCTGGGAGCCGGACAGTGTGGCGATCTGGGATAACACGGCCACCCAGCACTATGCCGTGATGGACTACCCGCCCTGCCATCGCAAGATGGAGCGCGCCGGGATTATCGGCAACGTGCCGTTCTGAAACCTGAAGCACCCAAGACAACGAGAGATACCGCAGTGATCGACAACCACCTTATCGTTCCCACGCCGTCGGCCTACGCCTACCCGCTGCTGGTCAAGCAACTGCTGACCAATGCCATGCGCCTGCACGGCGAGCAGGAGATCAGCTATCGCGGCGAAATGCGCTACACGTACCGCGATTTCGGGCAGCGGCTGAACAAGCTGGCCTGCGCGCTGGCGTCACTCGGCGTGCGGCAGGGCGACACCGTGGCCGTCATGGACTGGGACAGCCATCGCTACCTGGAATGCTATTTCGGTGTGCCGATGATGGGCGCCACGCTGTTTACCGTGAACGTGCGGCTCTCTCCGCAGCAGATCCTCTACACGCTCAACGATGCCGGCGCCGATGTGGTGCTGGTGCATCCGGACTTCCTGCCGGTGCTGGCGCAGATACGCGGCCAGCTTGCAAGACAGCCGCGTATCGTGCTGATGGCAGACGGCCAGGAAGTTACGGAAAGCGGCGTCGTGTTCGACGGTGAATACGAAGCATTGCTCGCCGCCGCGCCCGCCGATTTCGACTTCCCCGAGCTGGATGAGCGCACGCGGGCGGCGATGTTCTATACCACCGGCACCACGGGCGATCCGAAGGGCGTGTGCTACAGCCATCGCGATATCGTGCTGCACACGCTGACAGCGGCCACGGGCCTGTGCTCGCCGCGCGAGGGGCAACGCATCCATCGCGAGGATGTGTACATGCCGATCACGCCGATGTTTCACGTGATGGCATGGGGCATGCCGTATGTAGCGATCATGCTGGGCTTGCGTACCGTGCTGCCGGGACGCTACGTGCCGGCCGCGCTGCTGAAACTGCGCGAGTCAGAGCGCGTCACGTTCTCGCACTGCGTGCCCACCATTCTGCAGATGCTGCTGGAGGAAGCGCAGCAAACGGGCCAGCCATTGGACGACTGGAAGGTGATCATCGGCGGCTCGGCCTTGCCGGAGGCACTGTGCGAGGCGGCGCTGGCACGCGGGATCGACATCTTTGCGGGCTACGGCATGTCGGAGACCGGGCCCATCGTGGCGTTGGCGCAGATTCCTCCGGGCCATGTGCCCCGCGATCGCAAGGAGGAGGTGCGCCTGCGCTGCGCCACGGGGCGTCCGCTGCCGCTGGTCGATCTGCGGATCGTCGGCAACGACATGCGCGAGGTGCCGTCCGATGGCCAGGCGCAGGGCGAGATCGTGCTGCGCGCGCCGTACCTGACGCGCGCTTATCACGGCAAGCCGGCGGCGTCGGAAGAGCTGTGGGCCGATGGCTACCTGCACACGCAGGACGTGGCCGTCAGCGGACCGGACGGCTTCGTGCGGATCGTGGACCGGCTCAAGGATGTGATCAAGACCGGCGGCGAGTGGGTGTCTTCGATCGAGGTCGAGAATCTCGTCACGCAGGTGCCGGGCGTACGCGAGTGCGCAGTGGTAGGTGTGCCCGACGCGCGCTGGGGCGAGCGGCCGATGGCCTATGTAGTGCGTGCGAACGGCGTGGCCGTGGAAGCAGACCAGATCCGGCACGCGCTGCTCGGCCACGTCGATACACAGCGCCTGAGCAAGTACGCGGTGCCCGAGACGGAGCGAATTGTCTTCGTGGATGCCATCCCGAGAACCAGCGTAGGGAAGATCGACAAGAAGGTGCTGCGGGGGCGGATGGGGTAGACCGCACCATGAGCGTCGGGGGCCAGGCATCAATCGTTGAAATAACAACGATTTGAGGGGGTTTTTCGTTGTTATTTCAACGAATCCGATTCCGCGTGCACCGGCCATCTGCTGCCCCCGACCTCGCCACGACGATTTGACACCACCCCTTCGCGCTCCCTAGAATCACCACTTCGCCCCATCATCCAAGAGGTATTCGTCCCATGCGCCATTGATGCCGCCGTCTCTGACGGCCAGTCTCCACCCGCCCCCATTTGCAGAATCCGCAGGGGGAGTTCCTGGCATCCATGGAATCACGCATGACGAATCCCTATCTCACGCTGGAAAGCGTGTCTTATGTTTTGCCCGATGGCAGAACACTCTTTTCCGATCTGAACGAGACGTTTGATCAGCGCCGCACCGGGCTGGTCGGACGCAATGGCGTGGGCAAATCGCTGCTGGCCCGTCTTCTGGCGGGGCAGCTGCCACCCAGCTGCGGCCGATGCCTGCGCTCCGGCACGGTGCACTACCTTGCGCAGCAGGTCGATCATCAAGCCGATACCACAGTTGCCGGTCTCGCGGGCATGCAGCGTGTGCTGGATGCCCTGGCGCACATCGAAGCGGGCAGCAGCGACCCGGCGGATTTCGACGCGTTAGGCGATCGGTGGGATATCGGGCAGCAATTGCAGAGCGCGCTGACGCAGCATGGCCTGGGCCATCTCGATGTGGATACGCCTGCCACCCGGCTCAGCGGCGGCGAAGCGATGCGCGTGGCGCTGATGGGTGCATGGTTGTCGGACGCCGACTTCCTGATCCTCGACGAACCCAGCAATCATCTGGACCGTCCCAATCGGCAAGCGCTGATCGAGCAGTTGCAACACTGGTCACGCGGGTTGCTCGTGGTCAGCCACGACCGGCAATTGCTGGAAACGATGTCGCGCATCGTGGAGTTGTCCTCGCTTGGGCTGCGCAGTTATGGCGGCAACTACACGTTCTACGCCGCAGCCAAGGCGCTGGAGCGTGAGTATGCGCTGCAGCAACTTGAGCAGCGCAAGCTCGAACGCACGCGTGAGGACCAGGCCATGCGTGAGCAACGAGAGCGCATGGTGCGCCGGGAGGCGCGTGGCAATCGGCAGGGCAAGGAGGCCAACCAGGCCAAGATCCTGTTGGGCCGGCAGAAGGAGCGCAGCGAGGGATCGACTGGCAAGTTGCGACAGCAGCAGGCGTCTGCACGACAACTGCTCGACCAGCAGGTCCGCGAGGCGGCGCAGCAGATGCAAGCCGATGCGGAGATCATTGTGCATGCATTGCCGGTTGCGCAGGTGGCCCAACGGCGTGTCGTGGAACTGGATGCACTGGCACTGCCATGCGTGCAGGAAACAACGCGTTTGATCGATCTAAGCCTGAGTGGGCAGCAGCGCGTGGGTGTTGTCGGGCCCAATGGCTGCGGAAAATCCACGCTGTTGAAGGTGATGGCGGGTCAGATCGATCCGTTGGCCGGAGTTTGCAAGGTGGCGGCAGACGCCGTCTATCTGGACCAGCGGCTGGCCGACCTGCATCCCGAAAAGACTGTGCTCGAGCAGATACAGGCGGCCAATCGCACAGCAGCCGAAGGCGACCTGCGCATGCGACTGGCGCAACTCGACCTGGATGCGCAGAAAATCACGGTCCCCAGTGGCACACTCAGCGGCGGAGAGCGCTTGAAGGCCGCACTGGCGTGCGTGCTCTACGCCGACCCGCCCGCGCAGTTGCTGTTGCTCGATGAGCCGAGCAACCACCTGGACCTGCCTTCGGCGCAGGCGCTGGAAACCATGTTGCGCAGTTATCAAGGCGCACTGGTCGTGGTGTCACACGACGATGCGTTCCTGAACAACCTCGGATTGACCCATCGCCTGATCGCCACGGAGCAGGGTTGGCGCCTGGAGTCCTGGTGATGCGGCGCCACCTTCACGGCCGGATATGGAATGCCTTCACGATGCCCGCGTTGCGCTCGTACTCCGCATGCAGCGACTGGTTCAGCTCCTGCAGCGATTGCACCGGCATGGCTTCATAGCCGAGCGCCTCGAGGCGCTCGCGCACCTTGGGATTGGCCGCTGCCTTGTAGGCTGCGTCATGAATCTTCTGCGCCATGTCTGCCGGAACCTTGGCCGAGGCGATGACGCCAACCCAGTTGCTGAAGTCGATATCCGGATACCCCTGCTCGGCGAAGGTGGGCACCTGCGGCAGCAGCGGCGAACGTGTCTTCGACGCCACCGCGTAGGGCTGCAGCTTGCCCGCGCGGATCATCGGCAGCGATGTGACCATGCCGTCGTACATCACGGGAATCTGTCCGCCCATGACCTGCGTGAGCGCCGGGCTGGAGCCGGGGAAGGGAATGTGCTGCAGATCCATGCCGGCTTCCTGGTTCAGGATGGCGCCGGCGTAGTGCGAGGCCGTGCCTGCGCTATACGACGCGAAACTCAGTTTTCCGGGATGGGCCTTCGCATAGGTGATGAGGCTCTTGAGGTCCTTCGCGGGCAGCGTGGGCGCACCGACCAGCACCATCCGCGAGCGGCCCACGGCAGCCAGCGGCTGGATGTCCTTCATCGTGTCGTACGGCGTCTTCTGAATGTGCGGAATCTCGGTCAGCACATTGGTCGCGGTTACCATGAGCGTCTGCCCGTCCGGCGGGGCGGAGAGCAGGGCGGTCATGGCGATGGCACCGCCGCCACCGGGCTTGTTGTCCACCACGACGGGCTGGCCCAGATCCGTGCTCAGTTGCTCGGCCATCAGGCGCGCCATGACGTCCATGGTGCCGCCGGCAGGGGCGGGTACGAGCATGCGCACGGGCTTGTTGTTCCACGCCATGGCAGACGCCGGAACAGCGAGACAAGCGAAGGCAACCAGTGCGGCACGGCGCAGTCGCGTTCGGAAAGTGGCTTCAGGCATGGTGTCTCCTTGCTCTGATTATGGAGTGATGGAAGGTGCGTGGGAAGAAAGAGCCGGACCGCCATGCAGAGTCACGGTTGAGGGAGCGGCGGCCCGGCTGAAAATCAATCGGCCGGTTGACGCTGGCGGCGTGTGGGCAGCGCCGCCAGCACGAATGCGCGCTGCGCCTCGCTCATGCCGTCCCACAATCCGATCTCGACGGGCGTGCGGTGGCAGCCCTGGCAATAGCGGCGCGCCTGATCCATGCGGCAGATGTTGATGCATGGGTTGGGCGCCGCCGCGCGTGGGGTGTCGAACGGAGTCAGCATGATCCGTGCTCAGGCTGCGCGGCGCAGCGGCAGGTGCTTCTGGCCGGTCTGGCGATTCGGCAGCATGCCGTGTGCGGCGAGGGTCTCGTCCGCGCTGTCGTACCACGTACCGATGCGATAGATGGCGCGCGCTTCCTTGCCGCTGGCGATCTCGCGTCCCAGTTCATGCGCCACGCGCACGCATTGCTCGATCTGCTGGACCGAAGTCATCCGGTTGCCGTGCTGGTCGATGATGGTGTCCTCGATGCCGCAACGTGGATGCAGTCCCATGGCCATCGCCATCATGTTGAACGGCAGCACGTTCTTGAGCAGCGACTCCGCCGTCAGCGTGCAGCCGTCTGGTGCGCGGTGGATGAAGTTGAAGAAGTTGAACGGGTTAGGCCCATCGAAGCCACCGCCGATACCGATCCACGTCAGGTTCAGCGGACCCTTGTAGGTGCCGGCGCGCACCATGCGCTCCAGCGTTTCCAGTGCATGGATGCCGGTGAGCTGGAAATGCGGCTGGATACGTGCGGCACTCAGGCGGCGCAGGTGTTCCTCCACCCAGCCCGGACCCGCCGGTACGGTCATCTCGCGATACGCCTCGATGTAGGCCGGGTTGGCGAGCGAAGTGCCTTCGCGGTACTCCGGATACAGCAACTCCATGATGTTCATCTGCGTGGTGTTGATGGCCACGGTGACCTGATCCGGCGCGGGGGTCAGGTCGGCAAGCATGTGCCGCGTATCGTCGGACAGCCACACGGCGGCCTGGCCTTCGTCTTCCGGAGCAAACGAGATCGACCCGCCCACCTGGATGATCATGTCGGGTACGGCGGCGCGCACGCCGGCGATCAGTTCGTTGAACTTGGAGAGCCGCTTGGAACCCTTGCCGTCGAGTTCGCGCACGTGCAGGTGCAGCACGGTGGCGCCGGCGTTGTAGCAGTCCACCGCTTTCTGCACCTGTTCCTCCATGGTGACGGGGATGTCCTCCGGAAAGTCTTCCGGCATCCACTCGGGGCCGTAAGGCGCCACGGTGATCACCACTTTTTCCATGTTCTCGGGGTGCAGGGAATCGTCGAGGAATTGCATGCGTGTCTCCTTCGTTCAGTCTGGTTCGGTCTGGTTCGACAAGTGTTCGAAGTATCGGCCATGGGGTTGTCACGATTTGACGATGCGGGACACCCGATTTACATTTCGGGACAGTCAGGGAAAACACGATGTCCTACTTTCTGCGCAGTGCGAGCCTTACGAACTATGTGGATGTGGCGCGGGCCGTCGGGCTCGATCCACACCAGATGCTGCGTGCCGCAAGGATCAGCCGCAACGCGCTGCTCGATCCCGATATCCGCATCCCGGCGGCATCGGTGGGCCGGTTGCTGGAGGCATCGGCCAAGGCAGCACAGGTGGAGGATTTCGGCTTGCGGATGGCGGAACTGCGGCAGTTTTCCAATCTCGGACCATTGGCATTCGTGGTGCGTGAGGCACCTACGTTGCGCCGAGCGCTGGAATCGATGGTGCGATACATGAGCCTGCAGAACGAGGCGCTGGCGATGCGTGTGGAGGATGCCGACGATCTGGTGCTGATCCGGCTGCAACTGCTGGGTGATGGTTCGGGTTCGCTGCGGCAAGCCACCGAATTGGCAGGCGGCGTCATGTTCCGCATCCTGTCGCTGTTTCTGGGTGCGGCGTGGCGCCCGCGCAGCATCTGCTTTGCGCATGCCGCGCCGTCGAGCCAGGCAACATGCCTGCGCGTGTTTGGCATGCCGGCGCTCTACGGCCAGGATTTCGATGGCATCGTCTGCACGGCACGCGATCTGGAGGCGCCGCTGCCATCGTATGACCCCGGCATGGCGCAACAGGTGACGCGCTATCTGGACACACTGCTCGCGCAGTCGAACACCAATATGGCCGACAAGGTGCGCAAGCTTGTGCATGCGCTGCTACCCAGCGGCATGTGTTCCGTGGATCGCGTGGCGCAGCAACTCGGCGTGGATCGCCGTACGATCCATCGCTGGCTGACGGCGGATGGCACCACGTATTCAGAGATCGTCAACGATGCCCGCGCGAGCCTGGCCACGCGCTATATCGAGAACCGCGCACGGCCATTGTCGGAAGTGGCCACGCTGCTGGGCTTTGCATCGTTAAGCGCTTTTTCCCGCTGGTTTGGGGCGCAGTTTGGATGCAGTGTTTCGAAGTGGAGAGTGGGGAGGGGGGAGTAGATCTGGCGCATCGTCAGTCCAACCCCGGTCGCTATGCGCTCCCCTCTCCCGCCTTAGTGGGAGAGGGGTGAGGGCTGGAGGTTCTGCTTGCCGATGTCGTCGCAATTTTCACTGCTGACCCTCACCCCCAACCCCTCTCCCGCAGGCGGGAGAGGGGAGACAACCAGGCGCATAGCGAAGGGTGGTAGCCAACGCTCAAAACTTGTGCCGAACCCCCACCGCCACGCCAATCATATTGCTCTGCCCGTTGGCCAGCGCATAGCTGTTCCCAAGCGACAGGCTGTTGGCATACACCGTGGCCAGCGATTCCATCATCAGCCCTGCGTTCTTCGCATAAGCCGTGGAGAGGTACAGGTCGGTGCGCTTGGACAGCGTGTAGTTGGCCACGAACGCCACCTGCCACGGGTTCGCTGCATTCGCGCCATACAGGTTCTTGAGATCGTCGTAGTTGTATTCCAGTGTGAGCCCAATGGCTGGCGTGACCTGGTAGTTGGCGCCGATCCAGTAGAAGTCATCGCGCTGGATGATGGTGCCTGCTGCGTTCTTGTTCTGCCCCCATCGATATCCACCCATTACCTTGGCGACGTTGCTGAACGCATAGCTGGCGCCGATGGCGGCTTTTCGCATCGTGCCGCTGCTGGTGCCAATGGTGGGATTCCACTGGTCGTAGCCGGCGGTCACGCCGACCGGGCCAATGGAGTAGGCCACTGCCGCACCGTATGCGGTATCGCGGCGGAAGGCGCCCGGCACTTCGCCGTTGCCGCCGATCGGCGTGGGGATGCCCACGGACGCGGGCAAGGCCAGCCCCGTACCGAACGACCAGTGCGCCAGCGCGGTAAGGGGCCCGAACTGTCCCGTGTATTTGATCGTGTTGTCCTCGCGGAAGTTGGCACCCGATTGCAGTACGACGGGTTCGTACTGCGTGGCGTATGCAGTGGGCGAGAAGTTGGCCAAGGCCTCGAACATCGACGTGTACTGGCGCCCCAGGCTGATCTGGCCGATGCCAGCCTTGGACAAGCCCACGAATGCCTGGCGCCCGAACAGCCTGCCGCTCTGCTGCAGCGTGCCGTTGTCCGCGCTGATACCGCTCTCCAGCACGAATACGCCCTTGACTCCGCCGCCAAGATCCTCGGTGCCGCGCAGGCCCCAGCGTGAACCGGCCAGCCCGCCGGAATTCATGCGGTAGACATTGTTCGATGGGCCAGGATTGAAACCGTTAGCCGCGATGGGCACGGCGCCCACATGGTTCGCGTATTCCACGTTCATGTCGATGACGCCATACAGCGTGACATTCGATTGCGCGTAGGCGGTGCCAACACATGCCAGCGCTATCGCAAGTGCCATGCGTGCACGACGCATGGCGTTGACCTTGGTGCTCATATGTCTCCTCGATTCTCGTTATGGGAACGAGCGAAGTATCGAGGAACGACGGTGGACGGTTTGACTATCCGGGACAGCGTTTTTGCTTCACGGGACAGTGCGGGAAAACCCGTTTGGGGTTTGTGAGGGGGCGCGCCGTGCCCGTGCGACGCACTCGCCAGCTATAGCGACGCCGCAGCCAGTTCTGCCGCTGCGCGGTCGATTACTTTCATTGCGCCGCACCCGGCCGGTGCGCGTGAATCAGGAGTCAGGTGTCGAGGGCGAAGGTCGACAACATGCCGGCATAATGCTTCGGCAACGGTCGCGCCCAGTCGCCGCGCTTGCTTGTAGAGAGTCGCAACGATATGAGCGACTCGGCCATCTTCACGGCGCAGGCCACGCCGTCGATGACGGGCGCGCCGATGGCGTCTGAGATGGATTCGCACAGGTCGGCCATCCCGGCGCAGCCCAGCACGATGCAGTCGCTGCGGTCCTCGTCCAGTGCCTGTCGGCAGGCATCGGTGATGATGCGGCGTGCATCGGAACCGGGTTTTTCGAGATCGAGCACGGGCAGGTCGCTCGCACGCACGTTGCGGCAGAAGCGTTCCATGCCGTAGCGCTCGGCCAGGTGCCACGCGATATTGCAGGTGCGCGGGAGGGTGGTCACCACGCTGAAGCCGGTGCCGATGAAGCTTGCCGTGTGCATGGCTGCTTCCGCTATCCCAATCACGGGGCCGCGGGCCAGTTCCCGCGCCGCGTACAGTCCCGGATCGCCGAAGCACGCGATGACGTAGCCATCCACGTCTTCCCGCTCACCACTCAGGATTTCGTCGAGGATGCCGGGCACGCTGAGTGCCTCGTCATAGTGGCTCTCGATCGACGCCGGCCCCATGCGCGGGCTGACCGCGATGATGCGCGTATTGGTCTGCGCAACCGTGCGGGCGCAGTGGCCTATTTTGTCGGTCATGCTCTGCGTGGTGTTCGGATTGATGATCTTGATTTTCATGGTGCGGGTCATGGGCAGGATCGGCTCGCGCGGGCGGCATCATGCGCGAGGCCAGTGCACGGAGCAGGGCAGGCGCATGGTCAAAGCAATGCCCATGCCGATCCTTGCCCAATCCTTGTAATTTTTACCGGATGTCTTGCGGGTGCTGTCAATTCGGCACATCGCCAGCACGCTCCCGATGCCTGTGCGAAAATCCACCGCATGCCTACCGGCGGAGCCCGCATGCCTTACGACTCCCAGTCCCTGGTGACCGCATCGTCCGACGATTGCGCCCGGGAACCCATCCATATCCCCGGTGGTATCCAGCCACACGGATACCTGCTGAGCGTCGACGAGGCGGGCAGGGTCGTACAGGCGAGCCGCAACGTCGCGGTGCTGGCTGGTATCGACATCGAGGCCGTAGCGGGACGTGCGCTGGCCGAAGTGGTCGGTGCAGAAGCCGCGGGTCTCGCGCTGCGTGCGCTCGACAGTCTCGAAGCCGAAGGCATTCCCCTCTACGCAGGTTCCATTGACGATCCGCGCACCGGACGCGGCGACGCATCGTCACATCCACCGCTGGCCATCGTGGTGCATAGCCATCTGGGCGTGCGCATCGTGGAATTCGAACCGGCGCGCGGCCGGGCCGAAGTGTTTGCGTCGATGTACCCGCTGGTGCGCACCTTCATCAACAGCCTGCAGCATGCGGGCGATATCGAAGGGCTGGCCGCGCTGGCCGCGCGCGAAGTGCATCGCATCACGGGTTTTGGCCGCACCATGGTGTATTCGTTCGATGACGAAGGCCATGGCCATGTCATTGCCGAGTCGATGGAACCTGGGTACGCGAGCTATCTTGGCCAGCGCTTCCCTGCGTCGGACATTCCGGTGCAGGCACGCGCGCTATACGTGCGCAACCGCATCCGCCTGATTGCCGATGCCGATTACGTGGCCGCGCCGCTGGTGCCTGCGCTGCATCCCGCCACGGGCAAGCCGACCGATCTCACCTACGCCTCGTTGCGCAGCATCTCGCCGGTGCATGTGCAGTACATGAAGAACATGGGCACGTGGGCATCGATGTCGATGTCGATCGTGGTGCGCGGGCGGCTGTGGGGTTTGATCTCCTGTCATCACGACACGGCGCGGCTGCCGTCGTTCGAGGTACGCACGGCGTGCGAACACATTGCACAGGTGCTGTCGCTGCAGGTGGAGGCCAAGGAGGATCACGCCGAGGCGGACTACCGTCTGGCGCTGCGCCGCACGCAGACGAACCTGCTGGCATCGATGGCCAACACCGAGGATTTTGTCGAGTCCATCGGCAGCGATGCCCGCAGTCTGCTTGGGCTGGTGGGCGCCACCGGTGCCGTGGCCGTGTTTGAAGGTCGTATCGTGCGCGTGGGTGACGCGCCGCCCGACGCCGCCATCGAGGCGATGGTGACGTGGCTCGACGCGCAATCCGAAGAGGTCTTCGCCACCGACAATCTTGCCCAGGCGTGGCCGGAAGCCGCGGATCACGGGCTCGGGCCGGAGGCCGCCGGCGTGCTGGTGGTGTCCCTCTCGCGGCTGTTCCGCAACTACGTGATCTGGTTCCGTGCGGAGGTGGTGCGCACGATCCGCTGGGCGGGCGATCCGCGCGCGAAGCTCTCCACGCTGTCCACCACGTTGTCACCGCGCGAGAGCTTCGAGGTCTGGACCCAGATCGTGCGCGGCCGCTCGCAGCCGTGGCGCCAGGCGGAAATCGAGGTGGCGGGAGAATTCCGCGGCGCGTTGCTCGGCATCGTGCTGCGCCGCGCGGAAGAACTCGCGCAACTCGCGCTCGAACTGGGCCGCGTCAATCGCGAACTGGAGGGGTTCTCGTACACGGTCTCTCACGATCTGCGCGCACCGCTGCGCCATATCGTCGGCTTTGCGGATCTGCTGCGCGACATGGACTACAGCCGCCTGTCCGACCGCGGCAAGCATTTCATCGAGCGGATCATTGCGCAGGCGCGTTTCGGCGGCAAGCTCGTGGATGACCTGCTCGCGTTCTCGCAGATGGGCCGCGCGGCGCTGCGTCCGCAACGCCTGGATATGAAGGCGCTGGTCGAGCGCCTGGTAAGCGAGGAATCGAAGGATATCGGCACGCGCCGTCTGGAATGCCGCGTCGGCGATCTCGGCCATGTCATGGCGGACCCCGTGCTGATGGACGTGGTGTTGCGCAACCTGATCGCGAACGCGATAAAATTCACGGGCCTGCGCGGCGTGGATGCCGACGGTGCACCGGCGCAGGTCGAGATTGGCGTGGAGCCGGGCGAAGGCGAGCATGCGGGGCACGATGTGTTCTTCGTGCGCGACAACGGCGTGGGTTTCGATATGCGATACGCCGACAAGCTGTTTGGTGTGTTCCAGCGCCTGCACCGCGTGGAGGAGTTCCCGGGCACGGGCATCGGCCTGGCCAGCGTGCGCCGCATCGTGGAACGTCACGGCGGCACCACGTGGGCGCACGCCGAAGTGGACAAGGGCGCCACGATCCGGTTCTCGCTGCCGCGCGATTTCGTGCCCGAGGGCACGACGGGCGTGAACGAGACCGCCGCAGAGGCGGCATCGCGGCTGGCAGCGGTGTCGTCGGGCCAACCCTACAAGCCAGTGTTGAAAGATCTGAAAGATTTGAAAGGTACGGAGAATGAGTGTGCTGAGACCGATCCTGCTGGTCGAGGACAATCCTGACGATATCGAGCTGACGCTGATTGCGCTGGAGCGAAGCCGCCTGGCCAATCCGGTGGTATCGGTACGCGATGGCGCCGAGGCGCTCGACTTCCTGCGTCGCCAGGGGGCCTTCGCGAATCGCACGGAAGAGAACCCGGCCGTGATCCTGCTCGACAAGAAGCTGCCAAAGGTGGATGGCCACGAGGTCTTGCGCGAGGTACGCGCCGACGAGAGCCTGCGCCGCATCCCGGTGGTGATGCTGACGTCGTCACGCGAGGAACGCGATCTGCTCAAGAGCTACGACCTCGGCGTGAATGCCTATGTCGTGAAGCCAGTGGAGTTCGACGACTTCATGGCGGCCATCAATGACCTGGGCGTGTTCTGGGCCGTGCTGAACGAACCGCCACCGTATGGGTCGGGGGCGGGCAGCGCGGAGTGATGCAGGTGCAGGTCCGGCTATCGCGCTGCGTCGGCGCGGTGGCCTGCCTGAATGGCCGGCAGGCAGACACGGAAGGTGGCCCCCTTGCCCAGTCCATCGCTGTGCGCGGTGACGGTGCCATTGTGCAGGACCACAAGATTCTTCACCATCCATAGCCCCAGGCCAAGGCCGGGCGCGCGCTGCGAACGCTCCTGATGCGCCTGTTCGAAACGCTCGAATATCCGTTCGAGCGCCTCCGGCGAAATCCCCAGTCCGTTGTCGCGCACCACCAGTTCGGCGCACTGGCCGTTGGTGGTCACACTCAGTTCCACACTGCCGCGTTCGGCAAATTTCAGCGCATTGGTCAACAGGTTGAGCACCACCTGCTTCAGGCGGTTCTCGTCGGCGCTGACCATGCAGGGCGTAGATGCCGACACGACAAGCGTGACGTTGCGCGACTCCGCATCGAGCCGCAGGTCTTCCGCAACCGTCGCCGCCAGCGCGGCCATGTCCAGTTGACGGAGTTCGACGGAGAGCTTGCCCGTGGCGATGGCACCGCTATCGAGCAGATCGTCCACCATGCGCGCCAGTTGGCGCGTATTGCGTTCGATGACCTGCGCCGCGCGATTCACGTGAGACGGATCGGTGCCGCGTTCGAGTAGCGTGGTCCACCAGAGAATGGCGTGCAGCGGCGAGCGCAACTCATGGCTGACCGCCGCCACAAAGTGGTCCATGGCCTGAGCGCCCCGTTCGCTGACTTCGCGCGCCCGCTGCTCTTCCTCGGCAATGGCGCGGTAGTGGAGTTCGGATGCCTTGCGCGCGGTGATGTCGATCGTGAAACCGATCATCGATTGCGGCGAGCCGTCTTCCAGATAGCGCGCCGCGCCGCGCGACATCAGCCAGCGCATCGTGCCGTCGCGCCAGACCACGCGATACTCCACCTCGAAATGCGCGCGTGCGGCGATGGCGCGGTCCATGGCGGCGCGCACGTCGCGACGGTCCGCTTCATGCATCAATTCGTCGAATACACGCGCCTCGTTGATCGTTTCCTGGGGCGACAGGCCCATGTTGGCCTTGCACTGGTCGGTGCAGGCCATGTAGCCGGTGGCGATGTCGAGTTCCCACGCGCCAACCTTGGCAAAGGCGAGCAACTCTTCGAGCCGTTCGCGATGCGTTTGCAGCGCGGCGTTGGCTTCATCGACGAGCAGCTTGCGCAACCGGGCCTGCGAACGCAGCTTGGCGTGCTCGCGGCGGCTCTGCTCGGACTGCACGATCTGGTCGGTGACATCGCTGATCTTGAGCACGACCACGGGCGCGGCGGTGCCCACGCCGGCCAGCCGCGTCGCACGCGCCTGCCAGTAGCGTTCGCCGTCGCCGTTGCCGGCAGGGTGGCCGTCGTAACGGATCAACGGCGACATGCGAGACTCGCCGACAACCAGTTGGCCAAGCGTGGCCAGCAGCCAGTCGCGGCGCGCCGCCATCTGCGATGCCGAGAGCGTCGGGTTGATGACGAAGATCGACTTGCCCATGACTTCGTGGGCCGCGCGGCCGGACATCGTCAGGTAGGCGGCATTGGCGTGGATCACCTCGTCGTGACTGTTGAGCACGAGATAGGCGTCGGGCAGGGCATCGAACAGCGCAGCGCTGTCGAAGACCTGGTCGGCTGACCTTGCTGAGGCGGCGGTGTCTGACATGCGCTCTCCCGGTCCGCTATTTGACGCCGTGGCCGGACGCCATCGACGGGATGCGGGCGAGCAGGTCATCGAAAGCGCGTTGTGCGCCCTGACCGGCCAGTGCAATGTCATCGTCGGTGGTGACATGCGTGCGCAGCGCGTGCAGGAATTGTTGCCAGCGCGGGCCGGGCGATGCGCCGCCACCGAGATAGCGCAGCGGATGGGGTGCCAGGCGCTCGGCGAAATTCCGATAGATCACGGCGCCGCCAAGCTGCGAGCCTTCGATGACATAGCAGAGTCCCCAGCGGTAGGCCGGTTCGCTGCGCAGCGTGCCAACGTCGATGTTGTCCACCGTGGCGCCGCCCTGCGGGATCGCGGTATCCGCCAGGTCTTGCTCCAGCACATCCGCACGCGAGACTTGCGGCAGGCGGGCAGGGTCCTGCGGACCGTCGTCAAAACCCGCCAGCCAGGTCTCCAGCGGCGCCAGCCAGGCGCGCAGGATCAGCAGGTGGTCGCGATAGTCGACGAGCGTCGGCGCGGCGTGCGCCAGCGGCATCGCACGGTCCAGGACGGCGTGTTTTTCCGAGGTGGCGGCTCGCAGCGAGGCGAGCACATCGGAAGGGGGTGTCGAGTGTTCAGTCACGTAGGTGATGATCCCGCAAACCACATGGCGCCAGCTCGGCGATCAGGGTCTGGCGAGGCGGCGTATCAAGCCCACATGGTACAGGAACTGCCATCCGCTGCGGTCAGGTGCGCCAGCCGCCGATACCGGGACGATGACTCAAACATGACATTGCTGCCATCTGCGGGAATCCATCTGATCTGAATCATAGAATGGGCCCGTCGCGCCTGGTGCGCAGCTGTAGAAGGAGTGCTTGATGAAGTGTCCGACCTGTTCCGATGCCACGCTGGTGATGTCAGACCGACAAGGCGTGGAAATCGACTACTGCCCGCAGTGCCGTGGCGTGTGGCTCGACCGTGGCGAACTGGACAAGATTCTCGAACGGTCGGTCAGCGCGGCCCCAGCGCCGCAACCCACTGCGTCACGCCAGTCAGCGCCGCAGCCGTCGTATGAGGGGGATCGTGGCCGCTACGGTCACGACAAGGATTACCGCCATGACCGGCACGATCGGCATGACAAGTACGACAAACGCAAGAAGTCGTGGCTGTACGAGATCTTCGACTGATCGTTGATCAATGAAATAGGGGCGCCGATGGTTGGCGCCCCTTTTGTTTGCTCCCACCGACTATAGAGGTCAGACATCCTACGAATGTCTGCTCGATAGAACAGGTAACCCCTCCGTCGCCTGCCGTCTTTATGCGGCAGCCTTGACGGCCTGGCGAGCGATCAGCTTCCACTGTCCGCCCTGCTTCTGCCAGACCTGCAGCACCTTGAGCAGCACGGTGCCCGGTTTGCCGCTATCCAGCGTTTCGCCGGCCAGCGTGTGGCGGATGACCGCCACGTCGCCCGAGACATTCACGGTCTGGTCCGTGATGTTGATGCTGACGAAATCGGATTTCTTGTCGAGCAGATCGCCGATGAAGCTGGCACGCGTGTCGATGCGACCACCGGAGTGGCCGTAGCTCAGCGAATCGCCGACCAGTCCGGACAGCACCGCCTGGTCGGGATCGACCATGGCAGCGCGCAGCTTTTCGGCGGCTGTCGTGACGGACTGCGAATCATTGGATTGGGCCAGGACTGGGGTGGCCAGGACGGCCAGCAGGGCAGCGGCGCCCAGCGCCGCGCGGATCTTGCGCATGATGTCTCCCGAATTCTTGTTGGATGCTCGGTATGCGGATGCTTTGAGAGGGCAACTCGTCCTTGCGGACAGGTTGTAAGTCATCGTATCACGTCGAGGCAAAATCGCAACGTAGGGTTAGCGCCGGGTGACATTGGGGGAAAAACGCGCGGATCAGCCTTCCTTGCCATCGATGCGTGGACGCATCAGGAACGGGGTGTACTTGATGAGGTAGCTCACCAGCGACAGCGCCCATAGCGCACCGGCAACGGCGATCACCTCGGGCTTGGCTTCCGGCATGGCGATGGGGCCGGCAACGCGGACCACGGCTGCCAGCACCATGCAGAGGTAGGCGAGGTGTTCCATATGGCCCGATTGCATCTGGCGTCCCGTATGGCCGAGCGCCGTGCGCGTGACCATGGCAATGATCGCGCAGCCGATCACGCCGACAGTCAGCGCGTGCAGGGCCGTGGAGCGGTCGAGCCAGCCCAATGCAGCCGCCGCAATGAGCAGGAAGCCAACGGGCAGAAAGGCATAGGCCAGATGCAGGATGAAGAGGATCGGCTTCCTGACCGTACCCAGCGGATTCCAGCCGTACAGTCGAATGCCATGCGCGATGGCTGCGCCTGCGGCGAGCACCGCAGTCAGCGGCCCCGGCGCCTGAAACGCTGCCGACATCGTGGCAAGCAGCGTGAGACCGATTACCGATCGTTCAACCATCGTCCAGCGGCGGATGCGTGCGCCGGGAATCGCATTGCCAGTGAACATCGGAATGATGCGGCCACCGATCACCGTCACGAAGATAACCACCAGCCCCGTTGCCGCTTCGGTGGCGTGCAGCGCCCAATCGGGACGACCCGCCAGCGCTGCAACATGGAACCCGATGTTGAGCGCGCCCATGATGCCGAGCGCAATGGCAAGCCCGTAGTTGCGTTGGCTCTTTGCCCGCCGCAGGATGCGATAGAAGCTCGCGCTGCACAGTGGCAGGAAGGCGATGTCCACAGCAATCGCGGCCCACGCCGGACCTGTCCACATCAGCACGCGTGCGGCCAGCCATACCGTTGCGAGGATGCCGAGCCATGTGCCCTGCGGCGTCTGCAATCCCGTCCAGTTCTTGCCCGCCGTGAAGAGGAATCCCACCACAACGGCGGCGGCGAATCCGAACACCATCTCATGGGCGTGCCAGAGCATCGCGCCGAGCCACGGTTGCGTGGCGGGTTGCCACCAGCCCAGGTACATCGCCACCCATGCCAAAACGGAAAGTGCGCCAAACGCGGCGGCCAGCAGATAGAACGGTCGGAAGCCAAGGGCCAGTACGGGCAGGCCGCGATAGCTGTTCGAGGGGGTAGGCGGGGAGATCTGCAGCAGGACGGACATGATTGGCGGGGCAAGTCGGAGGGGGTGGGACGCACTCGATTCTAGAAAAGATGCATATGAAATGCAATTTAAAAAAAGGATCATGGCGTGAGGCATGCGCAACATGCCCATACATTTCTGAACATTTCATGACACTTTGTCACCCTGACCCCTCGGGAGAGGGGACTAAAGGAGAGGCGGTATGCCGTTAGCCTGCGGACATACATCTAGAGCATGGCGTCAAGAACGCCAGCCAGCGCCGGTCTGAGATGTTGTCGGCGCACGGCGCGCCAGTATCAAAGAGGAACGGGATCTCTCCAGCGATACCTGCTCCGCGATACACATCGTGGCGCGATCGTCATTGGCCATTGCCGTCGGCCATTCAATCGGGAAACAGAGGGGAAAACCGTGAAATTCCGAGATCTGTCTATCAAGACCAGACTGCTGGCGGGGTTTGGCACGCTTGCGCTCGTAGTACTCGCAGTGTCTGGGTTGTCGCTGAAGGCGCTGGGCGAATCCATCGACGGCTTCGACAACTACATCCATGGCCTGAATGCGCGTGGCGAGGTAGCGTCTCAACTGCGCGCCGCCGTGGACCAGCGCGCAATTGCCGCGCGCAACCTTGTATTGGTGACCACGCCTGCCGACCTCGATCTGGAAAAGACCGAGGTCCTCAAGGCGCATGAGGATGTGCAGCAGCGCCTGGGCAAACTCAAGCAGATGATCCAGGCCAATGGCGTCAGCGAAGGCGCGCGCAATCTCGTGGCCGAGATGGATCGCATCGAGGGTAAGTATGGCAAGGTGGCCACGGATATCGTGGGGCTGGCTCTCGACAAGAAGACCGAGGCGGCCATCGCCAAGATGAATGCAGAATGCCGCCCGCTGCTGGCCGCGCTGATCAAGGCGACGCAGGACTACGCCGAATTTACGCGCGATCGTCAGAAGGACATGGTCGCGAAGATCAACGATGAGTACACCCGCCAGCGATTGATGCTGATCCTGGCGGCAGTGGCTGCCGTGGCGTTCGCCATCATCGGCGGCTTGCTGCTGACGCGTGCGATCACGGCGCCGATCCAGCGTGCGGTGGAAGTGGCGCGCACCGTGGCACGTGGCGAACTGGGCTCGCAGATTGTCGTCGATTCGAAAGATGAGACCGGCCGCCTGCTGGCTGCGCTGCGCGACATGAACGACCGGCTGACGGAGACGGTGGGCCGCGTGCGTGCGAGCAGTTCGAACATCGAGGTGGCGACGGGCGAAATTGCCAACGGCAACATGGATCTGTCGAGCCGCACGGAGCAACAGGCGGCATCGCTGGAAGAAACCGCCGCCAGCATGGAGCAGTTGACCGCAACCGTGCGCCACAACACCGAAAACGCACGCCAGGCCAGCGAGCTTGCGCGCAACGCTGCGGAAGTAGCGCAGCAGGGCAGCGGCACCGTGGGCCGCGTGGTGGACACGATGGAAGGCATCAGCGCCAGCTCGGCGAGGATTGCCGATATCACCGGCATCATCGAGAGCATCGCGTTCCAGACCAATATCCTGGCGCTCAACGCCGCGGTGGAAGCGGCACGCGCCGGCGAACAGGGACGTGGCTTTGCTGTCGTGGCAAGCGAGGTGCGCAGCCTGGCGCAGCGGTCATCGAACGCAGCCAAGGAAATCAAGGAACTGATCGAGGCATCGGTGGCACAGGTGCAGGCCGGCTCCACACTGGCCGGCGAAGCGGGTCAGACCATGGCCGAAGTGACCGACGCCGTGGCCCGCGTGACGAACATCGTCAACGAAATCGCTGCGGCATCCGCCGAACAGAACCGAGGCATCGAACAGGTGAACCAGGCCATCGTGCAGATCGATCAGGTCACGCAGCAGAATGCGTCGCTGGTGCACGAAGCCGCGACGGCATCGAAATCTCTGGAGGAACAGGGGCGGTTGCTGACGGAGGCAGTGGCGTTTTTCAAGGTGCCGGGTAGTGGTGTGGCGGTGCGCAGTGGCGGCGGCCAGTTGGTTGTGCGAGGGAACGTAGCCTACGCATAAGCTGATCGTATCCCACCTGGTTTGCTCCCCTCTCCCGCGTTGCGGGAGAGGGGTCGGGGGAGAGGGCCAGCGGTGAAAATTTCGATCTGGCCGGCAAGCAGACCCTCCGGCCCTCTCCCCCACCCCTCTCCCACTTTCGCGGGAGAGGGGAGCGCATAGCGAGCGGTGTCGCTTCGATTCGACGCTAGAAGGGGAGCCCATAACCACGGGTAGCGGCTACATCCCCACTCGCAACTCCGGTGGCAGCGTCCTCAACCCCGCGTGAAAGAACCCCTTCTCGCTTGCACGTAGTGATCCGATCTGCTGCTTGAGTCGTTCCACCGCTTCATACGCATTCACCGACGCACCCTGCTCGTGCGTGAGATACCACGCCGATTCCATCAACAGGTTCGACAGTTGCAGCGCGTTGTAACGCACGCGCCCCGTATCGTGCTCCTCCAGCGCGAACGCGGCCACTGATGACCAACGGACAAAACCCTTGGCTGGTGCGAACGGCGCATGGAACGGACGCAATGCATCGATGGCGGCAGTCACCGTGAGCGGTTGCTGCGCACGGAATGCCGCAAGCGAAGACGAGGCATCGGCTTCCAGATGGCCGCGTGCCACCCGTAACAGGAAGATGGTGTTCCAGGCCGATCCACCGCCTACGCCGAATCGATCGCAGATCCATTCCGACAATCCAAGCCAGCGCATGGCCTGACGTTGCACGTCGCCAGCGACCATCGCGCGCGATGCATCCACGAGACGGAACTGCCAGAACAACCATAGCGACCAGCCGATGTTCGCGGCGGCGTGCTGCACGGCGTCTACCGAATCCGCTTCGTATGCCGCCTGCAGTGCGCCGGAGAAGCCTTCCATCGCCAGGCGCGCCGCTTGTTGTTTCTGCTGCGGAGTGCCCACGCCATCCGGACGCAGCGCCAGGCTCTTCTGCACGAGTGCTTCGAGGTTGAGCGTTTCGAATCGCACGCGCGGGTTGTAGCGCACCACGGGTCGCAGTTCCGCGTCGCCTGACAGGCGTGCGAGTTCGTGTTGTGCAGCGTCGAGATCTGCGCGCGCATAGTGCTCCCACGCTCGCACCACGTGTGCCATGGCCGCGAAGGTCGGCAGCGCGGCATTGACGCCGCCTGCCACCACAATGCGCTGGAAGCGGCGCAACGCTGCGCGGCTGCGGTCCAGTCGGTCACTGCGCCGCCAGGCCAGGCTTTCCTTGAGCAAGGAGAGCGCCAACTGAAAATCATCGGCAGCGGTGCGCTGCGCTGCGCGGAACGATTCGGCCACGCCGTGATCGAGCGTGCCGGCGAAGCCGTCCTGCGCGCCGCGCATCGCCTGCGTCAGATGGCGCCAGAAGGCCATGTCGCGCATCGCATACTGCAGGCCGTCCTCGGCGGGAATCGACGGGGCATTGCCGGCTTCCGGGGTTTGTCCCAGCCAACGCGCCACACCCGCTGGTCCCAACGGTTTGCCTTCGACCGTGAAACGCAGGCGCCGCGCGGTGGCAGCACTCATCCAGAACGGTCCACGGCTGCGATGCGAAATGGGCAACGCGGAGATGCCGAGCGTGCGATCGCTGCCCCATCCCACTGGAATCCTCCAGCGCGAAAAATCCGCGAAGGCGCGCGAGACGATCATGCGTACGTCGGCGGCTTCCGCAAAGCGTGTGCGGACGACATTGGCGTTGAGCGCTTCCTGATCGCGCGATGCGGCGAGCCAGATGCGCGCGAGCATCCAGACGGACTGGTAACGCGCGGGCTGGTCATCCACACGATAGGGCGCAGAGAGTTCGATGGAGATCGATGTCGGGGGCATGCCGCATGTTACGCGTGTTACAGCATGCGCGGTTGGCGCGAACGAGGTCATTGCCTATGCTCCGCATCACGATCCGGGCCTGGATTGCCATGCGTCAGCCTGACGCCAACCCATCAATGAAAAACCAGAAAGGGGTCTGCACATGCCTATGCGACACAGCATCGCCCGGTTGTTCCTCACCACGACATTGCTGCTGGCCGGCGCCGCGCGCGCCGCAGCGCCAGCCGCAAGCACGCTCGATGCCAAGCCGTTGTTCGATGCCGCTGGCGCCGATGGCACGATGGTGATCTACGATGTGCGCCAGCAGCGCACCATGACCTACAACCCGAAGCGCGCTGCCACCCAGTATTCGCCTGCATCGACGTTCAAGATCTTCAATTCGCTGATCGGCCTGGAGACCGGCGCGGTAGCGGACGTGGATCACGACAAGCTGCCATGGGACGGCAAGGTGTGGATGCACCACGGCAAGCCCATCCTGCCGGCGGTTTGCAATGGCGATGTGGCGCTGCGTGTGGCGCTGCCCAACTCATGCGTGCCCGCATATCAGGCGCTGGCACGGCGCGTAGGCACTGTGCAGTATCGCAAGTACCTGACGGCCGCGCATTTCGGCAATGCCGATGTGGAAGGACCCGTGGACCGCTTCTGGCTCAACGGGCATCTCAAGATCAGCGCAAACCAGCAGGTCGATTTTCTGCGCGTTGTGGCGGCGCACAAGGTGCCGTTGATCTCCGAGCGCAGCTTCGATGCACTCGACGACATCCTCACTATCGAGAAGACGGCCGACTACACGCTGCGTGCGAAGACGGGTTGGGACGCCTCCGGCACCGCAGGGATGGACGTGGGCTGGTGGGTGGGCTGGGTCACGCGTGGCGAAAATACCTGGGTGTTCGCGCTGAACCTCGACATGTCGAAGCCCGAAGCTGGCGCGCGCAGGCAGGAAATCGCGCGTGCGATGCTCAAGCAGGTAGGTGCTTTGCCCTGATCGCCCGATCCGGGCAAAGCAGTATTGACGCTAGTTCGGCGCGAGCTGGTCGAGTACCGAGCCTGCCGTGCGCAGGCCGATATCCACCAGGTGCTGCATGTAGAGACCCATCTGCGGCATGCACAGCAACAGCACCAGCATGCCGCCGAGCAGCGTCACCGGGAAGCCCACCGCAAAGATCGAGAGCTGCGGCGATGCGCGGTTCAGGATACCCATCGCAAGGTTCAGTGTCAGCAGCGCGGCAATCATCGGCAGCGACAACAGCGTGCCGGTGGCAAACACCATCGAACCGGCGCGCGCCAGCACACCCCATCCGTGGCCGGAGAGCGGCACACCGGCGATGGGCACACCCTGGAAGCTATCGACGAGTGCGGCCAGCATCATCAGGTGTCCGTCGAGTGCCAGGAACATCAGCGTGGCCACGATGTTGAGAAAGCGCGACAGCACCATCGTCTGTCCGCCCGCAGAGCGGTCGTAGAACGCCGCGAACGACAGGCCCATCTGCAGGCCGATCACTTCACCGGCCACTTGCACGGCGGCAAACACCAGCCGCATCGAGAAACCCATGGCGATGCCGATGGCCACCTCGTTGAGGATGACAAGCAGGCCCTCGTACGAGTACACCGGTGCGGTGGGAATGGCGCCGATGGTCGGCGAGATGATGGTAGACAGCGCGGCAGCCAATAGGATCTTGGCGCGGCGCGGAATGGTGGATTCGCTGAAGATCGGCGCCGTGGCGATCAGCGCGAGCAATCGGAACATCGGCCACAGGAATGTGGCGATCCATCCGTAGAGCTGATCGGTGGAGACATCCAGCACGGCGTGAAAAATGTAAGAGCGTCGATCAGTGCGCGAGGGCAGGAATGCCCTGGAACACTTCGCGCATGTAGTCGACGAACGTGTTGATCATCCACGGCCCCACCAGCACCATCGTGACGAACAGTGCGACGAGCTTCGGGATGAACGTCAGCGTCATTTCGTTGATTTGCGTGGCGGCCTGGAACAGGCTCACCACGAGACCGGCAGCCAGCGCCACGAGCAGCAGCGGCGCCGACAGCATCAGGGTCATCTTCATCGCCTGCGTGGCGATGGTCATCACCATTTCCGGTGTCATGTCGGGCTCCGCTCAGTTCATGAAGCTCTGCGCCAGGGAACCCAGCAGCAGTTGCCACCCATCGACCAGCACGAACAGCATCAGCTTGAACGGCAGCGAAATGGTGGCGGGTGGCACCATCATCATGCCCATCGCCATCAGCACGCTGGCCACGACAAGGTCGATGATGAGGAACGGGATAAAGATCGTGAAGCCGATCTGGAACGCGGTCTTCAGTTCGCTGGTGACGAAGGCGGGCACCAGTACCGAGAACGGCACGTCGTCCGGACCCTGCATTTCCGGGATTTTCGCCATCTGCGCGAACAGTGCGAGATCCTTTTCGCGGGTCTGCTTGAGCATGAACGCACGCACCGGCACGGCAGCGCGCGAGGCCGCGGTTTCCAGGCTGATGCGGTTTTCGGAGAGTGGCTTGTACGCGTCGGTGTAGACCTTGTCGAACACCGGCGACATCACGAAAAAGGTCAAGAACAGCGACAGGCCGACGATAACCTGATTAGGCGGAGAAGATGCCGTGCCCATCGCATTGCGCAGCAAACCGAGCACGATGATGATGCGCGTGAACCCCGTCATCATCAGCATGGCCGCCGGCAGGAACGACAGCGAGGTCAGCAGGACCAGCGTCTGGATCGAGAGCGACCAGGTCTGGCCGCCACCGGGTGCCGGCTTGCTCGTCATGCCGGGCAACGACTGGGCCAGCGCGGACTCTGGCGCCAGCCACAGCATCATCGGCAACAGCGCCAGCAGGGTGGTTCCCGCCATACGCAATGACTGCGACGGGTGCGACGGACGCACGAAGGGCTTCGGTTGCCGCTCGACAGCGGCGCCACGCAGCGTGTTCATTTCTTGAGGTTTTCCTGCATGGCGCGCATCAGCCGTTCACCAAAGCCGCCTTGCATGGGCTGTGCGGGATGGGGAACGGAGGAAGATGGCGCGCCGGAATCGGGCTGGGCCGGCAACGTATGAAGCGGGCGGATCTCGTTGGGCGAGACACCGAGCACGAGCCAGGTGTCGCCCACTTCCACGGTCACGATCTTCTGGCGCGCGCCCAGCATCAGGCTGTTCACGACCTTGATCGATGCATTGCCACCGCCGTGGCGGACAAGGCCGACGCGACGCGCCAGCCAGGCCATGCCAAGGATCAGGGCAATGACGGCAAACAATCCAAGCCCGGCCTGGACGAGACTGCCGCCACTGCTGATGGCCGGGGCACTGCTTGCCGCGAGATAGCTGCTGGCTGCAGCACCGCTGGCGGGGGGAGCCGCCTGTGCGGTACTGAGCACGGTGTCAGCGGCCTGCGCGCCGGTCACGGCAACGCCCATGAGGACGATGCCTGCGGCAATACCAGAGGCAATGCGCGCGGTGGCTGCTAACCGGCGCGAGGCGGCTGTCATTTGTTGAGCTTCCGGATACGTTCGGACGGCGTGATGATGTCCGTCAGGCGGATGCCGAACTTGTCGTTCACCACCACCACTTCGCCCTGGGCGATGAGGTAGCCATTCACGAGCACGTCCATCGGCTCGCCGGCCAGGCCGTCGAGCTCCACCACCGAGCCCTGCGCCAGTTGCAGCAGGTTCTTGATGGGCACCTTGGTGCGTCCCAGTTCCACGGTCAACTGCACCGGGATATCGAGGATCATCCCGATGTCGTTGTGGAAGCCGCTCGTGGCTTCCTGCGCCAGCGGCGGGAAGACGGTCGAGGCGGCCGGCGTGGCGCCTGCCATCGGCTGTGCAGCCGGCGCCATGGCCGGAGCTGCCGGGGTAGCCACCGCGGCGGCGGGGGCGGCAGCAGGCGTTGCCTGCTCGGCGCTGGTCTGCTCCGCGAGGGCGCTGGCCCAGTCGTCCATCGGATCGACCGGCTTGTCCTGAGTGCCGTCAGTCATGATCGGTTTCCTTGTTGGAATCGCTGTCTTGGTAGTTGATCATTCGTTCCACGCGCAGTGCGTACTGGCCGTTCATCGTGCCGAAGCCGCATTGCATGACGGGCACGCCGTCGACCTTGCCGAAAATCTTGTCGGGCAGTTCGATCGGCAACACGTCGCCTTCGCGCATGGCCAGCACCTCGGCCACGGTGCTGCGGATGTGTGCGAACTCGGCCACCAGATCCACTTCGGCGGCACGCAACTGGTTGGAAAGCTGGCCGAGCCAGCGCTTGTCCACCTCGACTTCGTCCTGCAGCGGATTCATCAGTAGATCGCGCAGCGGTTCGATCATCGAGAAGGGAATGCAGATATGCAGTTGTCCGCCCACGGCGCCCAGTTCGATATGGAACGCAGTGGTGACCACGGCGTCGTTCGGACCAGCCACGTTGGCGAACTTGGTGTGCATCTCCGAGCGGACATAGTCGAACTCGATGGGATGCACGGTGCCCCATGCCTGGCTGTAGCTGTTCAGCGTCAGGTCCAGCATGCGGCGGATGATGCGTTGCTCGGTCTGCGTGAAGTCGCGGCCTTCCACACGGGTGTGGAAGCGGCCATCGCCACCGAACAGGTTGTCGACCACCAGGAACACGAGGTTCGGGTCGTACACGAACAGCGCGGTACCCCGCAGCGGCTTCATGTGGACCAGGTTCAGGTTGGTCGGCACGGGCAGGTTGCGCACGAAATCGCCGTACTTCTCGATCCTTACCGTGCCCACCGAGATGTCGGCGCCACGGCGGATGAAGTTGAACAGCGCGGTGCGCAGCGCGCGGGCAAAACGCTCGTTGATGATTTCGAGCGTATGCAGGCGGCCACGGACGATACGTTCCTGGTTGGCCAGGTTGTACGGCCGTACACCGCCTTCTTCGACGGCTGGCGCCGCCGCCGCGGGCGCATCGGTTTCACCCGAAACGCCCTTCAGTAGTTCGTCTACCTCGTCCTGCGAGAGGAACTTGTCGTAGGCCATCTAGTGTCCTGCCCCGTGAACGGCTGTGAGAATGAAACGATCCATGCCCGGCTTCAGGCGTCGCGCATGACGCGACGGCGGGAGAGAGGGACGGCGGACGGTTTCATAAGGTTTTGGCTCTGGGTTCGCGGTGCAGGATGCGGCTTACTGCACCACGAACGATGTAAACAAGACGTCCAGGATCTTCTGGGGCGGCAGGCTCGGTGCGAACGGCTGGCTGATGGCAGCCTGCACGTCCTGGGCGAGCTTGCGCTTGCCTTCCACGGTGGCCAGGTCAGCCGGCTGGCGTGCCGACAGCAGCAGCAGGATGCGGCTGCGTGCTTCGGGCTGGTACTGCGCCAGGCGAGCCTGCGTTTCCGCGTCCGCCACTTTCAGCGACAGTCCGGTGTGCAGGAAGCGGTCGCCATCGTCGCTCTTCAGGTTGACGGTGAACGCATCCAGCGGCACGAAGATCGGCGGCGGAAGCACCGGCGCAGCCGGGGCCGCAGCCGGACGATTGTTGCTGAGGACACTGCCCAGGAAAAAGCCGCCAGCGGCCAGCGCCACTACCAGCACGCCGCCGCCGATCAGCATCAGCCGGCCGCGCTTGCTGGAAGTGCCGCCGTTCTGGGAGGGGGAAAGCGTGTTCGCCATGAGATGCCTGTGTCGGAATGCCTGCCATTCTTCCCGAATCGCAGACAAGCAAAGGGCCGATAAAAAGGGGGAAACCCATTCAGCTTGGCCGTTTGAGCTGAACGGGCATCGGACGCAGAGGCGCGACGGCGCGCCATTTGCGCCTGCAAGATGGTTAACGATTACCGCGCGCGGAACTTAAGACGTGCGTGAAGCCGCTGCCGCGAAGTCGACTTAAAAGTAATTCACTGGGCACTTTCATCGGCACGGGGAGGCATCGCGGGGGTGTCGCGACGAGCGTGCTGCGTGCAGGCGTTGCGCGGAGGGCATCCCGCCAGCCCTTGCCGCGCCGTGCATCGTCTCTTTTAACTCTTATATAAGATATAAGACGTTTGATTCGGCGCCCACTTGGAAGTACAATCACGCGCAACTGGCGGACTCGCGCCGCTGGTCCACAAGAGACATAGCAGTACTGTTACAACCCCAATTAACAGCAGGTTCCCATGCTTGATACCTATCGCGCCCATGTCGCCGAACGCGCCGCGCTCGGCATTCCTCCTCTGCCGCTGACCGCCAAGCAGACTGCCGAGCTGATCGAACTGATCAAGAACCCGCCGGCGGGCGAGGAGCAGGCCCTGGTGGACCTGATCACGTACCGTGTGCCGGCTGGCGTGGATGACGCCGCCAAGGTCAAGGCTTCGTACCTGGCCGCCGTGGCCCTGGGTTCGGAAAAGACCCCCCTGATCTCGCGCGCCCGCGCCACCGAGCTGCTCGGCACGATGCTGGGCGGCTACAACATCTCCCCGCTGATCGAACTGCTGGACGACGCCGAAGTGGGCGCCGTTGCCGGCGAAGCGCTCAAGAAGACGCTGCTGATGTTCGATGCCTTCCATGACGTGAAGGAAAAGGCGGACAAGGGCAACGCCAATGCCAAGTCCGTGCTGCAAAGCTGGGCCGACGCCGAGTGGTTCACGAGCCGTCCGGCGCTGCCGGAATCGCTGACAATCACCGTATTCAAGGTGCCGGGCGAAACCAACACCGACGATCTGTCGCCCGCTCCCGATGCCACCACGCGTCCGGACATTCCGATGCACGCGCTGGCCATGCTGAAGAACAAGCGCGAAGGCGCCGCCTTCCAGCCGGAAGAAGACGGCAAGCGCGGCCCGATCAAGTTCATCGAATCGCTGGCCGAGAAGGGCAACCTGGTGGCCTACGTCGGTGACGTGGTCGGTACGGGTTCCAGCCGCAAGTCGGCCACCAACTCGGTGCTGTGGTTCACGGGGGAAGACATTCCGTTCGTGCCGAACAAGCGCTTCGGTGGCGTGTGCCTGGGCAGCAAGATTGCCCCGATCTTCTACAACACGATGGAAGACGCCGGCGCACTGCCGATCGAACTCGACGTGTCGCAGATGGAAATGGGTGACGTGGTCGAACTGCGCCCCTACGAAGGCAAGGCACTGAAGGATGGCAAGGTCATCGCCGAATTCAAGGTCAAGTCCGACGTGCTGTTCGACGAAGTGCGCGCCGGTGGCCGTATTCCGCTGATCGTGGGCCGTGGCCTGACCGCCAAGGCACGCGAATCGCTGGGCCTGGCCCCGTCGACGCTGTTCCGCCTGCCGCAAAACCCGGCCGATACCGGCCGCGGCTTCACGCTGGCCCAGAAGATGGTTGGCCGCGCCTGCGGTCTGCCGGAAGGCACCGGCATCCGCCCGGGTACGTACTGCGAACCGAAGATGACTTCGGTGGGCTCGCAGGATACCACCGGCCCGATGACGCGCGACGAGCTGAAGGACCTGGCCTGCCTGGGCTTCTCGGCCGATCTGGTGATGCAGTCGTTCTGCCACACCGCCGCGTATCCGAAGCCGGTTGACGTGAAGACGCACCACACGCTGCCGCAATTCATCAGCACCCGTGGCGGTATCTCGCTGCGCCCGGGCGATGGCGTGATCCACTCGTGGCTGAACCGCATGCTGCTGCCCGACACCGTCGGCACCGGCGGCGATTCGCACACGCGTTTCCCGATCGGCATCAGCTTCCCCGCAGGTTCGGGTCTGGTCGCTTTCGCTGCCGCTACCGGCGTGATGCCGCTGGACATGCCGGAATCGGTGCTGGTCCGCTTCAAGGGCAAGATGCAGCCCGGCGTGACGCTGCGCGATCTGGTCAACGCCATTCCGCTGTACGCGATCAAGCAGGACATGCTGACCGTGGCCAAGCAAGGCAAGAAGAACATCTTCTCGGGCCGCATCCTGGAAATCGAAGGCCTGCCTGACCTGAAGGTGGAACAGGCTTTCGAGCTGTCGGACGCTTCGGCAGAACGTTCGGCCGCCGGTTGCACGGTGCGCCTGAACAAGGAACCGATCATCGAATACATCAACAGCAACATCACGCTGCTGAAGTGGATGATCGCCGAAGGCTACCAGGACCCGCGCAGCCTGCAGCGCCGTATCCAGGCCATGGAAGCATGGCTGGCCGATCCGAACCTGCTGCAACCGGATGCCGACGCCGAGTACGCTGCCGTGATCGAAATCGATCTGGCCGACGTGCATGAGCCGATCGTGGCCTGCCCGAACGATCCGGACGACGTGAAGACGCTGTCGGACGTGGCTGGCGCCGTGATCGACGAAGTGTTCATCGGTTCGTGCATGACCAACATCGGCCACTTCCGCGCCGCATCGAAGCTGCTGGAAGGCAAGCGCGACATCCCCGTGAAGCTGTGGGTCGCCCCGCCGACCAAGATGGACCAGAAGCAACTGACCGAGGAAGGCCACTACGGCGTGTTCGGCACCGCCGGTGCACGTACCGAAATGCCGGGCTGCTCGCTGTGCATGGGCAACCAGGCACAAGTGCGCGAAGGCGCCACGGTGATGTCCACGTCCACGCGTAACTTCCCGAACCGTCTGGGCAAGAACACGAACGTGTACCTGGGCTCCGCCGAACTGGCCGCCATCTGCTCGCGCCTGGGTCGTATCCCGACCAAGGAAGAGTACATGGCCGACATGGGCGTGCTGACCGCCAACGGCGACAAGATCTACAAGTACATGAACTTCGACCAGATCGAAGACTTCAAGGAAGTTGCAGATACGGTGTCGTTCTGAGCGATTGGATCGAGGGCTGAGGTTTTAGCCCTGGTCTGAAAGATGAAAACCCCGCAGACGTGTGAGCGTCTGCGGGGTTTTTTGTTGGATTTTTGCGCGAGAGTGTGTGCTTAGCCCAAATCTTCAGCTTCGCTGGCCTTGGCAGTAAGGTGTCCGAACTGCATTGTCAAGCGGCACCAACTGGCTCTTTCCCTCACCGCTGACGATTTGCGACATCGATACGGAACCCAGTCCTTTGCTCAACAGCATTTCGTAATCCTTGCCGGGTTCGAGTGTCAGCGTCCATTGGGCATAGCGGGGAATATTGCCGTTACCCACGATTTCCATGAGACGTATGGCGACGGGTTTGCCGGCCCTTACGCGTGCTTCCGTGTAAGAGATGGACGAATACGCTTCGCCGCCGGGCATGCCAATGCGGTCGAGTCTCTGCTCGACAATCCACCGGATGGCCTGCGTGTTGTAGCTCAGGTCGGCTATGCGGCCGGTCGTAGCATCGGTCGAGTAGAAGCATGGGGTAGCAAAGGCTTCCCTGATATACACCAAGCCGGGTTCCGCCAACCGGAAGCGAACGCGCGCGGCATCCCCCCCGGGATCGGCTTTTGTTGTCGCTTCGATAATGTCGGCGCAACCAGCCAATAAGGCGGACATTGTGAAGACGGCGATTGTCGCCGGCATAGTGAACCAACTTTTGTCTGCCGTATTCATTTGGCACTCCTCAGCGAGACATCCACCTTGCCGGAATACGAATACGGAAGGCCGTACTCCGTGCCGTTCTCCGAGGAGAATGTTGTGCGTTCGGCGTATGGACTTCCCGAGTAGACGATGACGTACCGCGCACTGTTGGGAACCGTATAGGTCGCGATTTTCGACATCGACCAGGCAAGGATGCCTCGGCGTGTGCGCAACGGTGCTTCGCGCGGGCCAGGCAGCGGGTTGCGCGCGGCATCGAGAAACAAGGCATTCGCCCTGACAATGGTCATCGTCGTCAGCGCGGGACCGCCACTGACGAACGCGCGCAGTTCAAGCAGAGCACCGTCGGACTGCTGGGGCAATGTGTATGCCGCGAAGACGCCGTTCCCTTCCGGGAACGGAAACACGGGCGAAGTCTCGGCATCAAAGGAAACGGACGTAGTGTCCTCGAATTTCAGGTCGCCGGTCTGCATCGCCTGAAACGACTTGCAGCAGATTCGTGAGGATGCGGGGATCTGCGGGATAAGCGGAGGCCTTGCGCAACTGGCAAGAAGAAGCGTCAGGGCGAGAAGGGCGTAGCGTGTTGGGAACTGCATGGCGGCGTCGTGACGTGGGTCCAATGAGGGTTCTCTGAGGTACGTCATCGTTAACGGACTTGCGGCTGTCAGTTTGATCCCTTCCCTTGCAGGGGGCAGCCCTCAGGGAATCCGGTCGCCATACCGAATGGCATTCAGCTTGCCATGCTGGAATACGAGTGTGGTGACGAACTGCCCGGACCCCGGGGCGTATGTCCATTCATCGACGGTGACGCACGCAGCCGAAGCGCTGTCGACAAGGCCGTTCGCTTCCGGCGTAACTACCAGCGGCTTGCAGGACGAATACTGGGCGATAGGTGCTCCGCATTTGATCCGGATGTCAGCCTTGCCATCGCCGATGCTGGCGAGATTTCCACCGCATCTGAGGGTTCCGGAGAAAGCCGAGCTGGAAGCGGCCAGTAGCGAGAGTGGAAGAAGGATCTTGAGCGCGCGTTTCATCGTGTCGGATATCAGAAAGCTGCACAGGGTAGGAGCACCTGCTGACTTATAGGCGAGCGTGTGCGTATCAGATATCGCCAAAAAGCGAAATCGCGCGTCTCTTCCGACTGCGGCAAGGGATTTCTGCGGGCAGGTCGAGAGATCCAGAGTACTACCGCATTGCTCCCGGCACGCCCGCCTCCCCCTCCAACCACCCCAAAAACATCCCCACCAGTTCATCCCCTTCCTTCTCGTCCGGCACATACGCGCAATAGCTGCGCGAAGGCAGACGCGGTTCCGCGAAGGGGGTGACAAGTCTGCCTGCGACGAGGTCGTCGGAGACGAGTGCCGTGGGGCCCATGGCGATGCCGATGCCGTCGATGGCGGCCTGCAGTGTCAGGTAGAAGTGGTCGAAGGTCAGTGCGGCGGCTGGGCGGAGGGTGGGGATGCGTGCGCGGGCCAGCCAGTCGGGCCAGAGACGGGGAAGGCTCGATGTGTGCAGCAGCGTGTGTTGGCGCAAGTCGTCGGGAGACTGCAGCGGTATGCGCTGCAGCAGGGACGGGCTGCAGACCGGTACGCGCTCTTCGGTCAGGAAGGCGTGGGTCGAGTAGCCGTAGAACGTGTCGGGGCCGCCGCGGATGATGACGTCGGGCGTGTCGTTGAGGCTCTCCAACGGGCCGTTTGATGTTTCCACTTTGACTTCGACATCGGGATGTGCGGCGCGGAACCTTGCGAGTCTGGGTACGAGCCAGCGCAAGGTGAATGTTGCGGAGGCGTTGACCAGTAGTGTTCGCGAGGTGGTTTCGATGATCCCGAACCTTGCGGTGGCTTGTGCGAGTTGCTCGAACAACGGCCCGATTGTCGCGAGGTATGCATTGGCGGCGGGAGTCAGTGTCACGCGACGATTGTGTCGCTCAAAGAGGGCTTCACCGAGCCATGTTTCGAGCAGTCGAACCTGCTGGCTGATGGCACCGTGAGTCACGTGCAGTTCGGCGGCGGCTTCCTTGAAGCTGCCGAGTCGGCCAGCGGCCTCGAAGGCGCGCAGGGCATTGAGCGGGGGGAGTTGCCGTTTCATATGCACAGGTGCGAGAGATTTTCTAACGCGATTCGGCAATTTATCTGGTTTGTAGGCCCTGAACAAGATAGATATCCTGTCTTCCTCGCCTCCACCCGTTTCTTCCCATGCTCAGCTACACCGCCGGATTCGTGCTGCTTGCCGCCGTGCTTCACGCCAGTTGGAACGCGATGCTGCACGGCAATCGCGACCGCTTTCTGTCGATGACGTGGATGAGCATGGCGATGGCGGTGTTCGCCACAGTCGTCGTCGCGAACAATCCGCTGCCGGCCAGCGCGTCGTGGCCGTACCTCATTGCATCGGGGCTGGTTCACATCGTCTACAACGTGAGCCTTGTGCTGTCGTATCGGCGCAATGACCTCGCGTTGGCCTATCCCATCGCGCGCGGATCTTCGCCTCTGCTTGTGACGCTGGGCGCGGCACTGTTCGCGCAGGAAGCGATCAGCCCGTTGCGCTTGCTCGGCATCGCGATGATCTCGGGCGGCATCATCGCGATTGCGGTGCAAGGGCGTGAGGTGTCGCGCAGCGGGGCGCTGACCGCGCTGGCCACTGGCGCAACGATTGCGCTCTATACCGTGATCGATGGCATCGGTGTGCGCTTGTCCGGAGGTCAGCCGCTCAGCTATATCTCGTGGATGTTCATGTTCTATTGGCTGATGCCGGTGCTGTTTGTAGCGAAGCGCGGGAGCGCCGCATTGTGGACGCCGATGTTCGAGCAGCCGCAAGCCGTGATCAGCTCCGTGGTCGGCGGGTTGGTGTCGGTTGCCGCGTACGGCATCGTGATCTGGGCGCTGCAGTCGGGTGCGATGGGTGCGGTGTCTGCGTTGCGGGAGACCAGCGTGGTCTTCGCCGTGCTGATCGGACGCGTGTTCCTGCGGGAATCGGTCAGCAAGACGCGCTGGCTCGCCTGCATCGCCGTTGCGGCGGGTGCGGCCTGTCTCGGTCTGTAAGCGTCGAACAGGACATCACGCTCAAGACTTGCATTTCGCTTGCTCGATAACGAACGCGGCCACATCGTCGCTCACCGTCGAAAGCCAGCGCAACGGTGAGGCGAATACACCAATCAGCAGCGTGTGCGAAAGGTGTCCATATTCGCGATACGTCACGGGGACGCCTGCGGCACGCAGTTTCTCCGCCATCTGCGCGGAATTGCGCTGGGGGTTCACCAGTTTGTCGCCGCTATAGGCGCCGAGAAATGCGGGCGGCGAGGCGCTGGATGCATAGTCAATCGGTTGCGATCCGGCGGGGTAGTTCGGATGATGGAACACGGGTCGCGCTTCGGGATTGACGATCGGCAGGAAGTCGTAAGGACCAGCCAATCCGATCCAGCCGAGCAATGTCGATGGGTCAGATCCAGCGTCGTGCAGCCAGCGTGCATCGAGTGCAAGCATCGCGGCGTTGTAGCCGCCTGCGCTGTGGCCCATGACGAAAACGCGTTGCGGATCGCCTTGATAGCGGGCCACATGCTGAAGTGTCCATGCCACGGCTTGAGCGTTGTCGCGCAGGAAGTCGGGATATGTGACGTCCGGGTAGAGACGATAATCCGGGATGATCGTCAGGATGCCGTGCCGTGCGAGGTTGGCGGCGACGAAACGATAGTCGGCGCGCTCGCCGCTATTCCAGGTGCCGCCGTAGAAGAACACCACCACGGGCGCAGTGGTGCCGCAAGCGGGTTGCTTCGGCACGTACACATCGAGACGTGCGCGCGGGCCATCGCCATATGGCACATCGGCATGGCGCGTGTAGGCGGCGTCGGAGGTGAGCGCATTGAGCGCATCCATCGTGCTGCATGCACCGAGCGCCAGCAAGGGCACGAGTTGCAAGACTCGCCATCCGCTTCGCAGCAATGTCATCGCGTGGATCGCATTCATCATGCTCATCGGGGGAGTGGCGTGGCAAAGCGTCGCTGCAACCAGGCGACGGGCGGGCCGATCAGCGACAGATGGCACCACAATGCTGCGGCGTCCCAGTAGTCCTGATGATCGCTGACGCGGCCGTCGTCGCCGAAGCGGAGATGCGAGCTGCCGGGCACCGAGAATCGTCGGCCCTGTATCGCACCCGTAAAGGTCCATGTGGCAAATCCTTCGCGGTCTCCCATCAACTTCCTGTCGATGAGGAAGCGCGGATCGACGATGGCTTCGAACATATGCGCGAACACTGCGCGGATGGCGGCGTGGCCGCGCACATCGTTGAAGGGATCGCGGAAGTGCGCTTGCGGTGCGTAGAAGCGGTCAAGCGCATCCAGCGATTCCGGTGTGAGTGTGGCGTACCAGTCCAGCAGGGCCGACAGTGTGCCGGGATGAACCGTGGCAGAGGTCATGTTGAGCTCGTGACTTTCATCAGGTGGCCTTCATCAGGCGTTTCAGCAGCGACAACCGCAGGCTGTATGGCAGCATGCTGGCCATGCGCATCGCGCGGGTGAACACAGTGGGAAAGGCAATTTCGAAGCGACCGCGCGCCAGTCCGGAGAGTATCGCGCTGGCCGCCTCTTCCGCGCTTTGCAGCGATGGCATCGGAAAGTCATTGCGCGCCGTGAGACGTGTTTTGACGAATCCCGGATTGACCAGATAGACGCCAAGCCCGCGTGGATGCAGTTCTGCATAAAGCAGCTCGGCGAGGTTGATCAGCGCCGCTTTGGTGGGTCCGTAGACGGTGGCGTTGGGCAGCCCCATATAGCCGGCCACACTGGCAAGCAGCACCAGTCCGCCGGTGCCGCGCGACAGCATCGATGGCAGCACAGCGGACATTCCATAGTAGACGCTGCCGAGATTGGTCTCGATGGTGCGACGCGCTTCGTCGGCGGTGACATCCCAGGGCCGTAGCGGGCGATATTCCGCCGCACAGAAGATCACCACGTCCACGTCCTGCCACATCTCGCGCAACGTGGTGTGCGTCGCGATCCAGTCTTGCGGGTGGCTCGCATCCATCGGCATGGCGACGCCACGGGGATAGCCGTCGATCACCGTCGCCAACGTCTCGGTGCGCCGTGCCGAAACCGCGACGTTCGCACCCTTCACCAGCAGCGCCTGTGCGAGTGCCGCACCGATGCCGCTGGAGGCGCCCACCAGCCAGACGCGCTGGCCGGTCCAGTCGGTCAGGCGAGGGTTCAGGTTCAGGCCGATCATGATCGCTTCCGTGAACGTCAGGGGGCGGGTCGACGGAAGAACAGCGTGACCTCGCCCACTTCGAAGCCGAACTTTGTTACACGCGCTCGATTGATCATGGTGCGGTCGTCCACCAGCACCATCCAGTCGTCGAACTGTACGTCATAGGTCTTGCCATCCACGGGCAATTGCAGTGTGTACTTCCAGCGCAGCACATTGCCGCTCGCCTGGCCCGTGGCTTGACCAACGACATCGGGCGCGGTCCCTTGCCAGCTTCCATCTGCGGCGCGCGTCAATGTCCAGGTGCGATGCTGTGTCGTGCCATCGCTGTACCGAAAATCCTCTTCCAGCACGAAGCGGCCGTCCTGTTCGCGACCTTCCAGATCCACGTGGAAGCGTTTGACGATCTCTCCGCCGCGTTTCTGGAACATGCCCCATGCCTCGGTCTTGCCGCGGAAGAACTTCGGCACATCGAGCAGCGGGCGTTGATCCGCGTAGTGCGAGACATCCGGAGCGGAACACGCCGCGCACATCATCACGGTACCGATTGCGATCCAGCGACCAATGCGTGTCATGACAACAGCTCCGGTGAGGTGCGGCGGCACGCGGTCAGGCTGGCCATCGCGCACAGTTTCAACAGGCACGGCACACCGGCATACATCCACGCCAGTGCGTGCCCTGCCGAACCGGTGGCAAGCGCGCCGGGCTGATAGCCGAGTGCGGCGAGAATCGGCAAGGTCAGGCCCGCAATCGCCAGGCAGAGTTTGCCGAGCAAGGTCCATACGCCGTAGTAGGCCGCAGGGCCTTCGCTGGCCGGAATCCGCTCGGCCAGCAGCACGGGAGGCAATGCGAGATCGGCGCCGAGGCTGAGTCCGGACAGCGCGCAGATGATGAGGAATGGCAACGTGTCACCGGGACCGAGCAGTCCGGCCCAGACGAACGCCAGCACGGCGGGCAGCATCGCGATGCGCCATGTCTGGATGGCACCGAGGCGTCCGGCAATCCATACCCAGCCCGGTAGCCCAACCGCGCCTGCGAGGAAATAGAGCGTCAGGCTCGGTGCCACCGCGCGCGGCTCGCCCAGCCGATCCTCGATGAAGAAGACGGCGAGCGTGGCGGCGATGGCAATCGACAAGCCGTTCAGGAAATACGGCAGCAGCAGCGCACGGAATGCGTGATTCGCCATCAAAGTGCGCCATGGCATCGGCGTCGGGCAGGACACGCCGCGCCATGTGGGGCTGAAACGGATGAGCATCCATAGCGCGCATATCAGCAGCATGGCGAACAACATCGCGAATATCGTCATGGCCGTGCGGGGTACAGCGTCTGGCGCAGACAGCAGCCACGCGGGCAGGGCACTGGCAAGCAGCACGCCGACGAGCCCCGCACCTTCGCGCCAAGCCGCCGCGCGCGTGAGCGTGGGCTTGTTGTCGGAGAGTCGCGCACCCCATGCCAGGTAGGCGACGTTGAGCAGGCTGTGTCCGATGTAGACCATCACGAGCGATCCTGCCAGCCAGAGAGCGAGCCACATATCACCGGAGACCGGCGGCAACCACAACGCCGCGAACGCTACGCCAAGCAGTATGGCGCCCAGCCACATGGCGGGCAGCAGACGTCCGCGTGGCACGAGTTTGTCTATCCATCGGCCGAGCAACGGGTCCTGCGCGGTATCGATGAGACGTGCGGCAAACATGACCACGCCGGCCAGCGAGAGCGACATGCCCAGTCGCGTGGTGTAGTAGGCGGGGGCTTGCACGTAGATAGGCAATGCGGCCATTGCCAGCGGCAGGCCGAGCGCACCATAGGCGGCCAATGGAAAGTTGCCGGGCGCGGTCATTCTGTCTGCCCCAGCAACTTCAATCGCAAGGCCGGCGCACGGGTGGCGGGATCAAGCCAGATGGCGAAGAAGGCGCGGGCGAGCGCCGCGTCATCGATCTGCCCCGTTGCGCGATCGTTGGCGAAGAAGCGCACACCTTCGCCGGGCAGGTAGACGCCGGTCAGGCTGTCACCGGCACGGACATCCACGAAGACTTTCTGTAATGCCTCGCGCCAGCGTTCGAGCGTGGCGGCGGTGACATTCGGACGATGGATGCGTCGAATTTCCTCGATGCTGGTATCCACCAGCCGCTGTGCAGTGAAGGCGCGTGCGTACGTGACCTGCAGCGCAAACGGTGCGTCGATGTTCGGCGGCAGATGCGGGGACCACAGTTGCGCGGTATAGAGACGCAGGCCGAACCAGCGATACTCGCCCTCGCCGCTGAGCTGTGCCTGCGGCAAGGCCGTGCGCCAGCCTTCCGCTGCTGCGCAGCCAAGCGAGACGATCATCAAGATCATCGCCAGGGCTGGAGCGAGCGGCGCGCGTCGCATGCTAGACCTCGCGCGTGAGCAGGAACTGCATCACGTCCGTACGGTCTTCGTCGAAGCTGGCCTCGCAGTAGCACAGGTACAGATGCCACAGCCGCACGAATGCTTCATCAAAGCCTTGCGCCATCACCTCGTCGCGACGTGACATGAACTGCTGGCGCCAGCGTCGCAGTGTCTCGGCATAGTCATGGCCGAACGCGAGCACAATGCTGACCGCCAACCCGGATCGGCCCGCCGCGCGCGAAAAATGTCCGGGGCTGGGCAACATGCCTCCGGGAAAGATGAATTCGCGGATGAAGTCGCTGCTGGCGCGGTAGGCGTCGATACGATGCTCGGCCATGGTGATCGACTGCACCAGTATCTGACCGCCCGGACGCAGGCGCGCGTACAGCGTGTCGAAATAGGTGCGCCAGTAGGCTTCGCCCACCGCTTCGAACATCTCGATGGACACGATGGCGTCGTAGCTGCCATCGAGATCGCGATAGTCGCACAGTGCCAGCGAGACACGATCTTCCATGCCGGCTTGCCTGACACGTTCCTGCGCCCGTGCGAGTTGCGCAGGCGATATCGTGATGCCATGGACGTTCACGCCGCGTCGCGCCGCATGCAATGCGAATCCGCCCCAGCCGCAGCCAACTTCCAGTACGCGCATGCCGGGCTGCAATTTCAATGTGTCGAAGATGTGCGCGTACTTGGCTTCCTGCGCATCGTGCAAGGGTTGATCGACATCGCCTGCGAACCATGCGGCGGAGTACGACCAGGTGTCGTCGAGCCACAGCGCATAGAAATCATTGCCGAGGTCATAGTGCGCGTGGATGTTCCGGCGGCTGCCATCGCGCGTGTTCTTGCGCAGCAGATGCCGCAACTGATACCAGCGGCGCGACAGCCATGTGCCGGCGATGGTGCGCGGCAGCGCGGACTCGTTGCGAAGGGCGAGACGCAATAGCGCGGTGACATCGGGGCTGTCTACCCACTGATCGCGCCACGCCTCGGCAAAGCCGATATCGCCTGCGCGCAGTATCCGCTCGCAGGCGCGCCAGTCGCGCAGTGTCAGCCGAGCGCCCGGCGACGCGTGGGGATCTCCGAAGATCCTTTCCGCGCCGTCCGGCAGCGTCAGCACGAGATGGCCCACCTTCACGCGCGCCAGTGTGGCCAGGAACACGCGGCCCGCCACCGGAATCTCTGCCGATGCCGAACGGGACCACGGGGACAAGGTACGAAGGCTGAACGCGGAGCGGATCATGGGCGAATATCGTCGAGAGGCGATTCCGTAGCGGGAGAAGGCGATACATCGGCGGGCGGCCGCTTGCCGTGGAAGGGCACGCCACGCATCCAGAGTCGCAATGCCTGCCAGTGGATGCGCAGCGTCACCGACAGCGTGAGCCACGGCTGGCGCAGCAAGGCGTGCAGCATCGTTGTGCCTGTCAGGGGCTGCTTGTGTCCACTGATTGCAGTGCGAAGCAGCATGCCGGCATCGTCGAGATAGTCGATGCCGACGAAAGACGTGGTGCCCGACTCCCGCACGTGCATTGCGTAATGGCCGCGCACATCGTTGAAGGGTGATACATGCAGCAGCTTGCGCGTGGCCAGTACCGTGCGGTCATGGATGGGTCCGAGGTCGGGTGCGGTCACCAGATAGGTGTGGCGCCCGCCAAACGTGTTGTTGACTTCCGCTACCAGGGCGCGCAGGTTGCCGTCGCGGTCATGGCAGAACCAGAAGCTCACTGGATTGAAGGCGTAGCCGAACAGGCGTGGGAACGTTTGCAGCCAGATCTCGCCATCGTCGGGAAGATCTGCCGCGCGCAGTCGCGCACGCATCCACGTGGACAGGTCGCTGCCGTCGCGCGCGCCGTAGTCCTGTGTGCGCAGGCTGACGATGCCCGCACGGTCGATGCCAAACCACCAGCGGTTGAGTTGAGCGAGTGCATCGACGTTCAGCCGCAGGCAGAACACGGGATACACAAAGCGGTGCCGCACCGGCCGCAGGCGATCATGCATGACGCGACACTGCAGTAGCCAGGCGTTGGGATTCATAGCCGGGCCCAGGTTGGCAATGCACCGAAATCGCGCACCACGCGCAGCGCGGACTTCAGGCCATCTTCATGGAAGCCATAACCCGTCCATGCCCCGGCATACCACGTGCGGCGGCTTCCCTGCAGCGCGGGCATTGCCTGCTGCGCAGCAATGGCGCGCAGGTCGAACAGTGGATGCTGATACGTGAAGCGACGCAGCTCGGTGCCGGGCGCAGGTTCGCGGAACGCGTTGAGCGTGACCACGACCGGTGTGCGGAATGGCAGCGGCTGAAGCTGATTGACCAGATAGCTTACACATACCGCACGCGACATATCGGCGCGCTGCCCACCGAGATAGTTCCACGCCGACCATACGCGGGGGCGGCGCGGCAGCAACGTGGGATCGGTGTGGAGGATGGCGACGTTCGGCCCGTAGCGTACCGCGCCCAGCAGATCTCGTTCGGCATCGCTGGCATCCGCCAGCATGTGCAGCGTGTCAGGCGCATGGGTTGCCATGACGATGGCATCGAAACGCTCCGTGCCATCGTCGGTCATGACATTGACGCCGTCGTCATCGCGCCGCACGGCACGCACTGCAGTGCGCAGGCGCACATCGTCGAGTTGTGCAGCAATGCGGCGGACATACTCGCGTCCGCCACCGGACACCGTGCGCCATTGCGGACGATTGGTGATCTGCAGCAGCGCGTGATTGATGCAGAAGCGCAGGAACGTGGCGGCGGGAAAGCGCAAGACATCGGCGGTGGCACACGACCAGATCGCGGCGGCCATCGGCAGCAGGTAGTGCTGGCGGAAAGGCTGGCCGTAGTTGCCGATGGTGAGCAGTTCCCCGAGCGAGCAACCACTGTGATCCGCATGCACAAGGTTGCGCGGCGCGGCGCCGTTGAAGCGCACGATATCGCGCAGCATGCCGAGGAACGTTGGCGAGAACGCATTGCGACGCTGCGCGAACACCGTGTTGAGACTGGTGCCGGCCCATTCCACGCGCCCGTGGTCCATCGACACCGAGAACGACATATCGCTGGGACGCGACGCCACGCCCAGTTCGTCGAACATCGCAATCAGGTTGGGGTAGGTGCGGTCGTTGAACACCAGAAAGCCGGTATCGACCGGACTGGTCTGTCCATCCAGCGTGACGTCGACGGTATTGGTGTGACCGCCGAGATAATCGCCCGACTCGAACAACGTGACGCGGTGCCGACGGGCAAGCAGCCACGCACTGGCCAGCCCCGAAATGCCGGCGCCGATCACGGCGATGCGAAGTTCACTTGAGGTGCCGAAAGATGCATTCACGACCCGTGCTCCCGGTGATTTCTTTCTTTGGCAGTGCGTTTTTCGCAGCCGGTGCTAAGATGGACGCTACCGTTTCGGAAATAAGACTACTACATAGTAGCGAGATTTACTAATGAGTATTTTCGGCAGGCTCAGTTTCAAGGACCAGGCATTCCAGTTGCGTGAGGACGCGATCCTCGACGCGGCGACGCGCATTCTCGCGGGAAAGGGGTTCGACCTGATGACCATGGACGACGTGGCCGGCGAGGTCGGCATTTCCAAGCCCAGTCTCTACAAGCATTTCAAGTCGAAGGACGAACTGGTGGGGGCGGCAATGATCCGCCTGATTGACGGCGCGCTGGCATTCCTCGATGCGCTGCCCGATGACCTCACCGCGATGGGACGCCTGCGCGCGCTGCTGGAGTGGGCGCTGACTGTGCGGCTCCAGGGCGGGTTGCCCTTTCTCCCATCGACCAGCCCCGCCGTGCGCGACATGCTGCTGCGCAATCTGCCCTATGTGGCGCGGGTGCTCAAGTTGAACGGGCGATTAAAAGGGATGGTTGTCGAGGCCAAGAAAGCCGGCGACCTGAACAGTGACCTGCCGGACGACGTGATCCTGTTCAGCTACTACGCGCGCACCTGCGACCCGGCGGTGGAGTATCTGCGCGTCTACGGCAAGCTCGACGATGCCACCATCGTCAGTCGCATGCTCGATGTGTGTTTTCAGGGGATAGGGGCAGAGAGGGCCTGAGCCGTTCCATCCGCCTGGCAGGCCACATTGCCGGCCAACGTCGCCAACGCGCGCGGCGTCGTGATACGCCAGGCCCGGCCGCGTCCTTCCAGATAGCCGAGCTTCTGCCAGTCGGCAAGCAACCGGTTCAACGTTTCTGCGCGTATCCCGAGCTTGGCAGCCAACTGGCGCTGGCTCAGCGGAAATTCGACGCGCATGCCGGTCTTGTTCGCCAGCTTCAGCAGGTAGGCGGCCAGACGCTGCGCGGCGCTGGTGCTGGCCAGCGTGTCCACATCGTCGATGCGTTGATGCAGGACATCGGCCGCCAGCGCGAGCATGCATAGCGCAAGCTGGGGATGGTCGAGACACGTTTGGTGGAGATTGTCTCGTCCGAAGCGGCACAACGTGCTGTCTTCTGCCGCACGCGCCTCGACCGGATACGTCCGATGCGGCATGAACATGACGATGGGCGCCAGCCACTGGCCCGGCAACGCGTGGTGGAGGATTCTGTCCTCGCCATCGATCCCGATGCGCAGCGTATCGATGCGGCCGCACATGACCAGATACCAGTAGTCCGCGCGCTGGCCCTGCCGGAATACGCAATCCCCTTTCTGCAGCGCCGTGATCGAAGCGTCCGCAAGCAGTGGCTCGATCGGTATCGTCTGGCTCCATAACGGATGGCTGGCGAGCATGACCTGCACCGCTTCCACGTTCATCCGCGCTGTCTTGATATTTCTCATTGGTGATTGACCCCGAGATCCGAATAATTCGCAAATGATAATCATTCGCGAAAACGTGGGCCTCTGACAAGAGGACCACCCTCGGGGAGGTCAATGTGTTACGTCATTTTGTAGCCTGTGGTGCAGGCAGTGTCCTGGCGCTGGGCTGGCCGTGCGTGAGCGCGGCGGCGGAGGATGGCAAAGTTCATGAATTGCAGGGCGTGACCGTGAGCGCGACGCGCACGGCCGATTCCATCGAGGAAACGCCGCGCGCGGTGACGGTCATCTCCGGCGAGGAGATTCAGGATCGCGTAGGCAGCGGCGGCATCCAGGGAATGCTGGCCGATGTGCCCGGCCTCGCCTTTGCGCGCACGGGCGGACTCGGTGGGCAGTTGGTGATGCGCGGCTTCAACACCAACTCCGGCCGCTCGATCATGGCCATCGACGGCGACCGTTACCGGGGCCGCAGCACGCTCGAATACAACATGATCGATCCCAATTCGGTGGAGCGCATCGAGGTCATCCGGGGACCGGCGTCGTCGATCTATGGCTCCGACGCCATGGCAGGCGTGGTCAACATCGTGACGCGCCGTGCCAAGGTCGAACGGGATCAACCGTTTTCGCTGAAGCCGAAGATCCGCGCCGTGGAGTGGAACAGTGTCAACAACATGGTGGGCGGGCGTGCCGAACTGCTTGGCGGCGGCAAGGGCTTCGACGTCATGCTCGGCATCAATCATCGCGACGCGGGCGACTATTCCACCCCCATCGGCGATGCGCTGAACAGCGGCTTCAATGCGACGGGCGCGGATCTCGCGGTGGGCTTCTCGCCAAGCGCCGATTCGCGCTGGGAGTTGTCCGGGCGCTACCAGCGTGTGGTCAGCAAGCGGGCAGGCGGCCTGGGCGCGGCGCCGGGCGAACCGTACCTGAGCGTGCGCGAAGACCCGATCATCGAACGCTACGTGCGGCTGGCCTACGAAGGACGCCGTGTCGGCAAGTGGATCGACAGCCTCGACGCCAGCGTCTATGTGCGCGACTTCGATACCGATATCTATCAACGCAATAGTACGTCGCCGGTCATCACCGCGTACAACCACATCAAGGTCTACACGCCCACGGTATGGGGCGGCCACGTGACGGCAATGAAGCGGCTCGGCAGCCATTCGTTGAGTTTCGGCGGCGACTTCTTCAACGAGAGCTTCGATGGCCGCGTCAACAACGTGCAGCGCTACCGCAACAGTACGGGCGCATTGATCGGCAGCACCGGCTGGCGGCAGATGGAACGCGGCGCGGACCAGACCAATGTGGGCCTGTTCATCCACGACAACTGGCACGTTGGCGAGAACTGGACGCTGTCCGGATCGCTGCGCGGCGACATCGTGGATGTGCGCATTGGCGACGCGATACCCAACGAAGCTCCCGCGCTCACACAGGCATACGAAGGCAAGACTTCGCCGCGCCACTACGCGGTAACCGGTGGCATTGGTGCGATCTACCAGTTCGCGCCCGCATGGCAAGTGGTGGGCAATTTGAGCCGGGGCTTTCGCGCGCCATCGGGCATGAACCTGACGATTGCCAGCATCGCGGGCACGCAGCCCATGCTGCCATCGCCCGATCTTTCGCCCGAGACCAACCTGACCGCCGAGATGGGGTTGCGCTGGTATGGCCGTCGTAGCTGGTCTCGGTTGACCGCTTACCAGAGCAAGTACACGGACCTGATCACACCGCGTCGCGTGGGACCCAACTTGTTCCAGCGGCAGAACCTGGGCAAAGCCACGATCCGCGGTATCGAACTGGAAGGGCGCGCGCGCATCACGCAACAGTGGAGTGCGGGGCTCTCTGCCACCTATACGCATGCGCGGAACGATATCAACGGCGAGCCGCTGCCATACGTGGCGCCACTGACCGCCAATGCCTCGCTGCGCTACGACGGCAGGGGCTGGCACAGTGAAGGTGTGGTTCGTGCCATCCAGGCCAAGCGCAACATCGACCCGACGCAAGAGCGACGTACCGCTGGCTACACGATGGTCGACCTGCTCTTCGGCATGGATGTGGATCGCCTGCTCGGTAGCGAATGGCGCGACTGGAAGCTGCTGGCTGGTGTGGAGAACGTGTTCAACAAGGTGGGCCGCAATCCCACGGTGACGGAGAACCTGTCGTATCCGAACACGCTGGTGGGCAATCCGCTGGTGGAGCCGGGACGGTCCGTGGTGCTCAAGCTGGTGGGGACGTATTGATGCGCTCGCTCGGATGCTTGTTCGTATCGTCGGCGTTGCTGCTGGGTGCGATGTCGAACACCCACGCGGGCAGCGTCGTGGACCAGATGGGCCGCACCGTATCGATTCCGGAACGTGTCGAGCGCGTGGCCGTCATTCCGATTCCGATTGCCTCGATGGTCATGGCCGTGGATGGCGGCGCGACGCGTCTGGCGGGTATGCACGCTGCCAGCCGCGCGGACTTCCAACTTGGCATGCTCGGCCGTATGTTCCCCGAGGCGGCGCGGTTGCCCACGCAGGTGTCGGGTGAAGGCTTCGTGCCGAATGTGGAGGCACTCGCCGCCACACGTGCAGACCTGGTGATCCAGTGGGGCGATCGTGGCGACGATATCGTGCGTCCGATCCGCGACCTCGGCCTGCCCGTGATTGCGTTGCGCTATGGCGATAGCAGTCTGGCGGCGGAGTGGCTGCGGCTCGTGGGCGCCGCATTGGGCAAGCGCGAGCGTGGTGAAATGCTCGCGCAGTGGTTCGAGGAAAGTCGCGCCGACACCAGCAAGCGTTCGGCAATCATTCCCGATGCGGAGCGGCCCCGCGTGGTCTACCTGCAGCGCGCGCGTTCGGGTTTGCGCGCGGCGGGCAAGGGCACCAGCATGGATGGCGATATCCGCCTGTCCGGTGGCATCAACGTCGCAGCAGGTGTGCCCGGCTTCGCGCAGATCGACGCCGAGCAGTTGCTGGCCTGGAATCCACAGATCGTGCTGCTGAACAATTTCGAGCCGGGCCTCGCGCCCGCCGATCTCTATCGCGATCCGCGATTGCAAGGCTTGGCAGCGGTGCGTGACAGGCGCATCTACAGCTATCCGCACGGCGGCTTCCGCTGGGACCCGCCCAGCCAGGAGGCGCCGCTGACACTGGACTGGTTGTCCAGCGTGTTCCATCCGCAACGCGCCGTGCCGGGTTTCAGGGTGCGCGTGAGCGAAGCCTATCGCATGCTTTACGGCTACACGTTGAGCGAACGCGATACCGATGACCTGCTCAAGCTCGGCATCAATGGCGACAGTGCGCATTACCGCACGCTGTTCGGCAAGGAGACGAAGCCGTGACGTCTCGTTCCATATTTCGCCCTGTTTTTCGCTTCACACCTTCCACGCTGATCCTGGCCATCGCTCTGCCGGTCGTTGTTGTGCTGGCGATGGCCGCAGGCCGCTACGCCATTGCACCGGGCACCGTGCTGCGCATTCTTGCCGCGCCGCTACTGGGTGAGGGTGACTGGAGTCCGCTGCAGCAGAACGTGGTGCAGGGCGTGCGCCTGCCGCGCGTCTTGCTGGCTGCCGTGGTCGGCGCGGGGTTGGCGGGCGCGGGCGCGGCGCTACAGGCGCTGTTTCGCAACCCGCTGGCCGAGCCGCAATTGCTGGGCGTATCGTCCGGCGCAGCGTTTGGTGGCGTGCTCGCGTTGCTGTGGCTGGGCGATGGCTGGCCTGTTGTCACCGGTGCGCTGCTCTGGGGTTTGCTGTCGCTGCTCGCGGTGTACTGGCTCGCCGGTGCGCGCAAGGGCGAAGGCGGCGGCACGGTGTTGCTGGTACTGGCCGGCATCGTGGTCAATGCGGTGTTCGCGTCGGGTGTCTCGCTGATCAAGGTGATGGCCGATCCGCAGAACCAGCTACCGGCCATCGTCTTCTGGCTGATGGGCAGCCTGGCTGCCGCGGACTATCCCCGGCTTTGGCTCACATTGCCATGCATCGGCCTGAGCCTGTTGCTGTTGTATGGCATGCGCTTCCACCTGATGGCGCTGGCCGTGGGCGAGGCCGATGCGCGCAGCCTCGGTGTGCCGGTCCGCCGTGTGCGCGTGCTGGCGCTGCTGGCTGTTGGCGTCATTGCGGCGTCGAGTGTGGCCGTGTGTGGCGTGGTGGGCTGGGTGGGGTTGGTGGTGCCGCATCTGGTGCGCATGAGTTGCGGTGGTGATCATCGACGCTTTCTGGTCAATACCGTGCTGGCCGGCGCCGCCTACCTCGTACTGGTCGATACGCTGGCGCGCACGCTCACGCAAATGGAGATTCCGCTGGGCGCGCTCACTGCGCTGTTCGGTGCGCCATTGTTCGCATTCCTGATTCGTCGGCTGGGAAGGAGTGCGCATGACTGAGATCGCCTTGCAGTGCAGTGGCATTGGTCATCGCTATGGCGCGCGCTCCGTGCTCAGTGATTTCTCGCTGCAGCTTCCGCGTGGCGCCTTGTGTGCGCTGATGGGCGCGAATGGCGCGGGCAAATCGACGCTTCTCAAGATTCTTGCGGGACATCTTGCACCGGCTGCGGGACAAGTACACCCGACGGGGCGCATGGGATTTGTGCCGCAGGAAGTGCATCCCGCCTTGCCCATCGGCGCGCTGGAAATGGTGCTGCTGGGCCGCGCCGGGGGCATCTCGATGCTGCGTGCACCGGGGCGCGCAGACTATGCCGCTGCCCGTGCCGCGCTGGAACGTGTCGAAGCCGGGCATCTGGCCGATCGCGCTTTTCTCTCGCTATCGGGTGGTGAACGCCAGTTGATCGTGCTGGCACGCGCGTTGGCAGCGGAGGCCGATGTGCTGCTGCTCGATGAACCCTGCGCTGCCATGGACTGGCACAACCAGTCACTGACATTGCGTTTGCTGGCGGAACTGGCTGCCACCGGCATCACCATCATGTTCAGTACGCATGCGCCACAGCACGCACTGGAATTCGCCAGCCATGCCGTGCTGCTGTTCGCCGATGGCCAGCATGCCTCGGGGGCACCCGACCGCATCATGGATGAAGCCGCGTTGTCGCGTTTGTATCGCGTGCCGGTACGCCGCGTGAGACTGGACGCGCTTCCCCGCGCCGGAACGGCAGTGCCGGTATTTTCGCATTCCACAGTGGAGAAACTGGAGTCATCGTGACGCATAACGTCCTGCATATCCGCGCCGTCTCACACGAGATGCCTGCGTTCCTTGGGCTGTTGAAATCGCGCGCCATGGCGTCGCGCTCTTTGCGCGAGCTATCCGCCGAGGATTTCCGCGAGCGCACGGCCATCCTGATCGAGGCACACATCGACCAGCGCGCCATGATGCACCATCGCGCCGCGCTGCGCGCCCATCTCGATGCCGGGGGCACCGTGGTGTTCAACGGCCATCTGGTCTATCCGATCTTCGACGAACTGGAGCCATTCCGCGTGGCGGCGGGCCGGGGCGTCAAGGACCTGATCGTCGAGCGCGTACATCCGCATCCTGTGTTTGACGGCGTGTCCTGCGACGACCTGAGCTTCCGGCGCGGCGTGGCGGGCTTCTATGGGCGCGGCGCCAATCCTGCACCGCCCGATGCCGTGGTGCTGCATCGCCTGCAGCGCGATGGGTCGCCGCTGGACTGGGTGTGGCAACGCCCGCGCGGTGGACAAATCTTCATGCACGGCGGCAACAGTTGCTGGATGTACGCGGCGGATCAGACCAGCGCCGCGCGCATCGCACCGCAGCTTCTTGACTGGATCGAGGCCGGCGCACCGGCAGTGCTTGGCAAGGAAGAGGAGTAGGTCATGCGCATCGCATTCGTGGACGGTGGCACGTATTACCACCATGCAACGTTCAATGATCCGGCCTTCAGCGGGATCTTCGATGTCAACATCCATGCGCCGGATCTGGTGCGTGCCGATCTCTCGGAAGTGGACTGCCTGTACGTGGCCAGCCGGCAGAACCCTTTGGACCTGATCGCGGCGCGGCAGATGATCGCGGATTTTCTCGCAGCGGGAAAGCTGGTGGTGGCGCTTGGCGAAACCCGACCCGAACTGTGGCTGGACAATGTGGAGTGGCGTCCCGGCGAGACGAACTTCTGGTGGTGGCTAGAACCCGATGCGGACTCCGGCCTGCGCGTGGGCGATGAAACCCACGGCCTGTATGCCCGGCTGGTTCTGGCCGATGCCACATGGCACAGGCATGGCGACCTTGTCACACCATCGGGTGCGATATCGGTCGTGAATACCGTGGATGGACGTTCGATCCTTTATGACGACGCTGTGAGTGGACCGGGGCGCCGCATCGTCTCGACGCTCGACCCCTGCTACCACCACGGCAGCTACTTCATGCCGGCCGCAACGCGCTTCCTGCATGGTTTTCTGCCGTGGCTCAAGGCGGGGGCGCCGGTCCGACGCTGACCGGCGGTCCCCGTACGACGTATCAGCGCAACGAGCGGAACGATTTCCTCAACTCGTCGCTGAGCACTTCGGGCTGTTCCCACGCTGCGAAGTGACCGCCTTTCTCCAGCCGGCCATAGTGCAGCAGATTGGGAAACGCCTGCTGCACCCAGCTCTTCGGTGCCTGGTACAGCTCGTCGGGGAAGGCGCTCACTGCCACCGGGATCTTGATGCCCTTCGGCGCAAAGAACGCGAACTTGTTCTCCCAGTACAGTCGCGCCGAAGACACGCCGGTGTTGGTCAGCCAGTACAGCGTGACGTTGTCCAGCACATCGTCGCGCGTCAGTCCTTCCCGCTGGCCGTCGAACACGCGTGCGATCAGTTCATAGCTGCGCGCATCGTGATCGAGCATCCACGCGGCCAGCCCGACCGGCGAATCGTCGATGGCATACAGCGTCTGCGGCCGGTTCGTCATCTCCTGTGCATAGGCCAGCCCGTGCTTGTAGAAGAAATCGAGTTGCCCATACGCGCGCTTCTCGTCAGCGGTCAGGCTGGCAGGGGCGGGTGCACCGGCCTGCAACGATTTCTCGATCTGCGGCGGCACCGCGCCGGGCATCGTCGTATGGATGCCGATCAGTTCCGGCGGCGCCTGTACCGCCATCTGCTCGGTCACGGCATCGCCCCAGTCACCGCCCTGTGCCACATAGCGGGTATAACCCAGGCGCTTCATCAGGATGTTCCAGGTCCGTGCGATGCGGGCCGGATCCCAGCCCAGTTCTTCCGGCTTGCCGGAGAAGCCGTAGCCCGGCAAGGAGGGGATGACCACGTCGAAGGAATCCGCCGCGTTGCCACCGTGCGCCGTGGGATTCGTCAGTGGATCGATCAGCTTCAACTGCTCCACGATCGAGCCAGGCCAGCCGTGTGTGATGACGACCGGCAACGCGTTCTTGTTGCGCGAACGCACGTGGATGAAATGGATGTCGACGCCATCGATCTTCGTCACGAACTGCGGATACCGGTTGAGGCGTGTTTCGAACTTGCGCCAGTCATAGTCGGTGGACCAGTACTGCGCGAGCTTCTGCATCGTCTGCAGTTGCACACCCTGCGTACCGTCCTTCACGAGTTCGCGGCTGGGCCACTTGGTGGCGGCGATGCGCTGGCGCAGGTCGGCCAGTTCCTTGTCCGATGCGTGATAGGCGAAAGGACGAATCGACGTGTCCTCGCCACGCAGGCGCTCGGTGGCCGTGGTGCCAGTCTTGTCGACAGGTGCCGGGGTAGCTTGCGCCATCGCTGACAGCGACGCGAGGGAAAGCATCAGTGCGCACGCGGCCGCGCTGAACGCGGTGCGCTGTGCGGAGCGATCAAGACCGGGCCTGGAGATGGGATGTGCCATGTTCGGAGTCCTTTTTTGCGTGGAGCCTGGCGATACGCCGACTCGGTAGCGGGACGATAGTGAGCGCATGTGTCCAACATGTTCCGCGTGCAGGGGGTGTTTGTATCGCTCTGTAGTGATGGGCCCGAAAGCCGCGAGAAGCCGCCGCAAAACCGCTTGTTCCGCCGTGTATCAATTGAAGTTCCGGCACACCTGTTTATCGCCTTGCCGGGCGCTTCTATATTCGTGCGCACGGATCGGTCGATGACCGATTGGCCGGCAACGATGGAGAACGCAGCGATGAACACGACGACAAGACGACTTGGCCTCTCGATTGGCCTGATGGCAGCGATGCTTGGTGCTGGCACCACGAGCGCTGCGGGACTCTCCCCGAAGGCCAATGGGTCGATCCTGCAGGAAGACATCAAGTGGTCCAGCTTCCCGGCTTTCCCCCGGCGTGCGCAGCTTGCGGTGCTCGTGGGGGACCCGGCGGCTGCGGGGCCATATGTGGTGCGTGTGAGTGTGCCGGGTGGCGTGAAGCTGCTCCCGCACGTGCACCCCGAGGATCGGATCTATACCGTGATCTCCGGTGTGTTCTACATCGGCATTGGCGATGAATTCGATCCGCAGCGGCTGGTGGCCTATCCGCCGGGCAGCGTGGTCGTATTGCCGGGCGGCACCCCCCATTTCCACTGGGCACGGTCGGGGGGATATGTCACGCAGGTCAGCGGTAACGGACCGCTCGGCATCGAATACGTGCATGCCGACGACGATCCGCGCAGCAAGTGAACGTCAACCAGTGAGCTTCAGTCGGCGAACTTCTCGACGAGGAAATCCACCAGTGCCCGCACGCGGCTCGACATGTGTCGCGCGTGCGGATACAGCAGCATGAAGGGCCGTGACGTGCCGCCGTGCTGCTGCAGGATTTCCACGAGCGCGCCGCTGCGCAGGTCTTCCTCCAGGACAAAGCGATACGTCTGGAACAGCCCTGCACCAGCCCGCGCGAGCGTGGCGCCGCCCAGTACATCTTCGGAGGCGGCGTAGGCGCCTGTGGTCACGATGTCCACGTCTTCGCCGTCCTGCCGGAACGTCCACGGAATGCGCCGGCCGCTGCTGGGCCGCTCGAACTGGATGCATTCGTGCGCCTGCAGATCATCCAGGGATTGCGGCGTGCCGTAGCGCTTCAGATAACCTGGCGTGGCCACCAGCACCAGTTCCGCATCTTCCAGCTTGCGCGCGATCAGCGCGGAATCGTCGGGCGCGCGGCCTCGTACGGCCAGGTCATAGGTGTCATCGGCAAAGTCCACGTTCCGGTTGCTGATGTGGACGTCGATTTCCACTTCGGGATAGCGCTCGCGGAATGCGGGAAGAACGGGCAGCACGCGATAGTGGGCATAAGGCGTGGGCAAGCTGATCCGCAGGCGCCCGGCTGGGGTTGCATGCTGGCCACTGATCTGGCGCTCGGCCTCTACCAGTTGCGCAAGGGCTGTCCGGCTTTGCTCGAAATACGCGCGGCCTTCTTCGGTCAGGCGGATCTGGCGCGTGGTACGCACGAACAGGCGCACGTTGAGCCGTTCCTCCAGGCGAGACACGCTGCGGCTCACCGCGGCAGGCGTCACGCCGGCGGCCACTGCTGCTGCGGTAAAGCTGCTGAGTTCTGCAGCCAGGCAGAACAGTTCGATGCTGCCAAGCTGCAGGTCGTCGAATTGGCGCTTCATGGTTTATTGACACCGTGTAATGACTGTTGTTGGCGGTGCGTCCTTCAATGTCCGGCACGAGGTCGCCAGAATTCGGAGGTCGAATTCCGGACATTGTAGTTAAACGCGTCACCGAACGCCTATGGCGCCGATGACCGTCTCCCACATGAGGTGAATGATGGAACTGATCTATATCGGCGATCCGATGTGCTCCTGGTGCTATGGATTTGGCAAGGAACTGACCACGCTGCAGCAGCGGCATCCCGAACTTCCGATGCGCATCGTCGTGGGCGGCATCCGTGCCGGCGCCACCGATGTTCTCGACGATGCGGGCAAGCGCTTCCGGCTGCAGCACTGGACGCGCGTGGAACAGGCCAGCGGCCTGCCGTTCAATCGCGATGCCTTGATGGCGCGCGAGGGTTTTGTCTACGACACCGAGCCCATCTGCCGGGCGGTGGTGACGGCGCGCAGGCTCGCGCCCGATGCGGACTTGCTCGCGGTGTTCCGCGCGCTCCAGCATGCGTTCTATGTGGATGGGCTGGATACCACGAATGGTCGCGTCCTGGCTGACGTGGCGACGAAAGCCCTGGTGCAACAGTCGCACAAGATCGATGCCGTGGCATTTCTCGACGAATGGAAGACGCAGGCTGCCATCGAGGAAACCGCCGTCGATTTCCGCACCGCCCGGCTCTGGGGTGTGGGCAGCTTCCCGACGCTGGCGCTCCGGGACGGCAAGAAGCTCTACCAGGTGGTGACTGGGTATGCGTCGGCGGATGCCGTGGACGTGGCGCTGCAGAATGCGCTCAAGCTCGTGCGCACTGCCGCCTGAAGCGAGACGCCGATAGAAAGCACAATACCCGCGCGCCTGAGCGCACGGGTATTGCAATGCCAACTGCGGTGATCTGCGTGAAGGTTACTTGCTGGACTTGGCACCGTCCGTGTACGGGTTGTACTTGTCGGACTTCGCGCCATCGGTGTACGGATCGGGCTTGCCGATCTTCGCGCCGTCGGTATACGGGTCGGGCTTGCCCCTGGCACCGTCCGTGTACGGGTCAGCCTTTGCGGTCGGTGCAAGGTCGGTGCGCGTGGTGGACTTGGCACCATCGGTGTACGGATCGAACTTGCCTGCCTTGGCACCATCGGTATAGGGATCGGCCTTGCCGGAGCGGGCGCCCTGGCTGTAAGGATCGTACTGCTTGGTCTGCGCCTGGGCCACGGGGGCCAGTGCCACGGCCGCCGCTGCAACAATCAGGCTGGATAGGATGGTCTTGCTCATGAAAGCCTCGCCAGATGGGGCGCGATTCAGGAAGCCGCCCGACTGCGCCCACTTATGCTTTGTCGGGCGAGCGGCTTGAGGCAAGCCTTGACGGCTGTCTTTGCAGTATCCATTAAGGATAGTCCCTGTCGCGCCCGCCCGCTGGCTCAATGCGGCCGTTCTTTGCGTGACCTGGGCGTCTCGCGAACGTTTGCAGCCGCCACGTCTTCGACACCGTTTTCCGGCGTCTCGGTTCCCACGGACAGCGCCGGCAGGTTGAGCAAGTGACCCCAGGCATCCACCCAGGCCCGTTGTGTGGCCGCGCCAAGTTCCATCATCGATGTGGCGTAGTGCAGCGGAATCGACAGGAACGGAATCTGGTTGGTCAATTGCCGGGCATAAAGGTCTTCGGGGTCTTGCGGCACAAAGAGCGACGCCCAGTCGAACTGCGCTTCCTCGGTCATGGATTTGGCAAAGTCGGTATTGAGCCCTACGAACTTGTACCAGCTATTGAGCACCGTGTTGTCGAAGGGAACGAAGGGGTTGAAAGGCGTGAGGGATGCGGCCAACGGTGCCGTGAACTGAGGCACTTGCGGAAACTGCGCAAACTGAGGGAACGCGAACGGGGCCATCGGCCAGCCAGGGAAGGCCGGGAAAGATTGCGTGGAATTGCTTGGCATGCGAGAAGCTCCGGTGAACCTACCAGTGAGTGAAAGGCTGCAAGCTTGGGGGCGTACGCGCGTCGAAAAATGCTTCACCGGGCGCATGGAAGAACTTCCATCAGGCGGCGTGGGAAGCACGCTGGCCCGGAGGCGGAGAACGACCTCCACATCGTCATCCATGATGGACCACGGGTCAACCTGAAGATTGGCGGGGCGAAGCCGGCGTCACGCGGCGCGCCCCTGTCACGACATGGCGCGGCGAATCTCCGCGAGTCCGAACGCGGCTAGTGCCAGCCCGGCCACACGGTCGATCCACTGGCGCAGCCGCGTGCCCAGCGCATGCCGCGCGCCGGTAACCATTGCCACCAACACGCACCACCATGCCACCGATCCACAGAACACGCCGAGCACGGTGGTCATCGCGATCGAGGTGGAGAACGGCCCGCGCGGCGCCAGCGTGGCGAACAGCGCCGCGAACATGATGATGGTCTGTGGATTCGTCAACGTCAGCAGGCAGGCACTGGCAAACGCGCGCAGCCCCGTGCCATTGCCACGCAACGACGCCACCTGATCGGTCGGCTTCTGAAAGAACGTGCGCAGGCCAAGGTAGAGCAGGAACAACCCGGCCGCCAGATGGAGCGGCTTGTCGTAGGCCAGCATGAACTGGGACACGCCCACCAGTCCCAGCGCCGCCACCAACCCGTACACCGCATCCCCGCAGGCAATGCCCAGCCCAATCGACAGCCCGGCGCGTGGGCCGTCAGTCAGCGTGCGGCGGATGCAGAGCATGCCCATCGGACCAACGGGTGCGGCAACGGCCAGGCCAACGCCGGCGGCGGTGAGAAAAAGGGCGGGCAGGGACATGATGGGTCTCCGGTTTTTTTTGTTTGATGGGAGATTCTAGCGCTGCGGGACGAATCACTTTAATGGTTTTGTGATTCAACAGAAAGTGGCCGCGCAGTAGCCTCTTCGACTTCAATCGAAGGGGAGAAGAGCATGCTTATCGAATGCAGCGTGGAACTGCTGTGGTACCAGAGCGTATTGCTTGTCGGGTACCCCGGCATCCTGTTCCACAGTGAGAAATTTCGGAGTGTTCCGTTTTTTCTTCAATGCGTCGTGGCCTATCTTTTCGGCTTCGTGTTGGCCTTCGTCGGGAGTTCGATCTGGTGTCCGTACGGTTGGGGCTATCTGGTGGAAACGTCGGCGGTCTCGGCTTGTTTCCCTACGACGATGTACTGCGTTGCCGTGATGGTCGCGAAACTCTGGAAGCGATCGCGCTGGTCCTAGCACAACCGCCCGAACATTCAAGCCGCCAACGGCGCCGTCCGCGCCAGCAACTGCGCCAGCTCTACCGCAGGCACCGGTCGTCCGAACAGCCAGCCCTGGCCGTAGTCCACGCCCTGTTCGCGCAGGAAGTCTGCCTGGGCGCTGTCCTCGATGCCTTCGGCCACGATCTGGAGTCCCAGTGACTGTGCCATGGCGATGATGTGCGGTGCCACGGTGCTGGAAGCGGCTTCCTGTCCGATGGTGTCTACGAACGACTTGTCGATCTTCAGTGCATCGACCTTGAAGCTCTGCAGGTAGGACAGGCTGGAGTAGCCCGTGCCGAAATCGTCGATATAGACCGGGTGGCCGGCATCGCGGAATGCCTGGATGGTGTCGCGCGCCACGTCGGGTTCGAGGAATCCGCGTTCCGTGGCTTCGATACGGATCTGGTCCGGTGCGATGCCGGTACCACGCAAGCGGTTGGCGAGCACGCCCAGGAAGCGGCGGCTCTTGAGGTCTTCCACGCCGACATTGATCGACACATAGAACGACGGGTGTCGGCGCAGCAATGTGCCGAGTTCGGCCAGCACGATATCGAGCACCTGATCGGTGATCTGCTGGATCAAGCCGGCGTTCTCCGCCATCGGGATAAACAGGTTGGGACGCACGAGCCGGCCCTGTCGGCGCCATCGCACGAGTGCCTCCACGCCAACGCAATGATTGGTTGCCAGCGATACGATGGGCTGATAGTGGACGGCCATTTCGTGCCGCCGCACGGCGCCGCGCAGTTCGCCTTCCAGGCTGAAGCGGCGCGTGGCACGGCGCCATACCAGGATGCCGAGCGGCACGCCCGCAGCCAATCCCACCAGCAGTCCGCCGGCGAGCAGCGCCTTCCAGTTGGCGAGCAGCGCGGCGCGCGGCACCAGCACCACCACGGCCAGCGGCATGGTGCGCGAGCGGCGCAGTACCAGCGAGGCGTCGTCATCGCGCTGGGTTTCGCCACCCGACCCATAGGCGTGGTCTGCATAGGCGCGCTGCAATCGGGCCAGGCTCGCGCCCTGGGAAACGGCGAAGATGCGGCCGGCATCGGTATTCACCACGGCCAGCATGCGTGCCTCGCGATCCACTACATCGACAAAATTCTGCGGATCGATGGCCACGTAGTTGCCGTTGCGTCCGATCAGCAGCGTGCGGCGGGGCGCGGCGAACGGGTTGGGCTGGTCGAACCAGAAATCGAGATTGTCGCGCGTGCGCCAGTCGGGCGGGGGAAGGGACAACTGATCGGCCTGGATCGGCCCCAGCAGTGCGGAACACAGGCGCTTGCCGCCGCGATAGATGCCGGCGTCCTGAATATGGCGATAGGTATAGGTGATGCGGCGCATCTCGACGAGCTGCGCCGGCGAGCACGGTTCGTCCCGCAGGGATTCGAGATCGAGCAGTGCATTCTGCGCCTGGGTCATGACCGCTTCGGCACGGCCGACCGCGGCGTCGGCAAAGACGCTTAACTGCTCGGATTCGCGGCGATTGGCTTCCAGTTGAGCCATGAATACGCCGATCCCCACCGGGAATAGTGTGGCGAGCATGGCAAGCACGATCGTCACCACCAGGAACCAGCTGCGCTGCATCAGGAGCCCTCAGGAGACTGCGCCGCACGCGGCGCCCATGACGATCATGGCGCCGTCCTAACCCGATGTGTTGAGGCCAGTCAGGCTGGCTCTACCTGTACGCTCCGTGGAGCATAGCTAACAAATGCTGATCATGTCTGCGATTTGTCGCATTTTCTGGTATTTCCGGACGACACGCCTCCAGCAATGCGCGCAAGCATCGCCCACAGGGTAAGTCGATTGTTTTACGCCCGATATCGCCTCGGCGAAGAGTTCGGTGGGGTGGCGAACGGAGGGGATCGAACGAAGCGTATCGGAAAACCCGCGCCGGTCGATATGCGCTCCCCTCTCCCGCGCGCGGGAGAGGGGAGCAAACACAGGCGGGAGATGGAAGAAGAATCGGGGGAAATCCAGAGGAAGCGTATCTACAGCTTCACCCCCGGCACAATCGCCGCCACCCGCGCTTCACCCTCCAGCGCGACCAGCTTGCCATGATCGGGCGGTGGCCCCGGAGGCGGGCCGCCCATCATCTCGCCCGGCCCCGGAAACCGCTCCGCCTTCGACGTCGCCGAAGGGTCCACCACCAGCGTCAGCGTGGCGATATAGCGTCCGTTGGCTTCGCGCACCGCGCCCAGGGTGGTGTCTCCCGCCTGCAGGGCGATGCCGTCGTTGCTGTTCAGCGTCTGCCGCACGCGCTTGCGGCGATAGGCGGATAGCTGCGTGTACAAGTACTCGCTGAGTGCGTCCGGCAGGAAGCACTGCGTGGTCAGCATGGCCCGGCTGCCATCGAGCACCTTCATGTGGAGATGCGTGGCCCGGCCTTCATACCAGCCTGGATAGATCGTGTGGAAGACGGCGGTGCCGGTTGCATCCACGGGTTGGCTGCCGCGCAGGAAGGTCTGGCCTTTGGTCGATACCCGCTGGTCGTGATCGTCGGTCTGGCCGGCGTAGCCCGAGTACACGCCAGCCGCGTTGCAATGCCACAGGTCCACGCGCTTGCCGGCAAGCGGGCGGCCGGCTGCATCGACCACGGCAAAGCGGATCTCGAGCGGTACGCCGGGCTGGCCTTCGGTGATGTCCTGTCGCACCTTGCCGGCATCGAAGTAGTACGGGCCTTCCGTGGTCTGGGCCGTCAGCGGCAGCGGCAAAGCGGAAGCGGAAGGGGAGGGTTCAGCGGGAGCTTGCGCCGGCGCCGTGCGGGACAGCGTGGCGAGGGCGGCGCCCCCGAGTCCCATGGCCAGCAGGTGCCGGCGACGTGACACGGAGGGCGGCCGCGCAGGGTTTGCGGGCATCGCGCGTTCCGGTGAGGAAAGGGGATGCCCAGTGTAGCGCTGGTGGCCGTACGCAGTGTTTCGGCACTGTGTCGGGCCGGCTACGCTTTGTCAGCCTCAGACCGCGGATTTCAGCACGGCACCCGTGGCGAAGAAGCTCTGCAGATTGTCGAAGACCAGTCCTGCCATGGCAGCGCGCGTTTCGTGCGTGCCGCTGGCAACGTGCGGCAGCAGCACGACGTTGTCGAGACCGAACAGTGCTTCGGGCACGCGCGGCTCGTCCTCGAACACGTCGAGTCCGGCGCCTGCAATACGCTTGTTCGTCAGGGCATCGATCAGCGCCGCTTCATCCACCACCGTGCCGCGCGCGATGTTGATCAGGTAGCCTTGTGGACCCAGTGCCTCCAGCACGCCGGCCGACACCATATGACGCGTTTCCGGCCCGCCCGATGCGGCGATGACAAGGAAGTCGGCCCACTTCGCCAGCGCTTCCAGCGAGGGTTCGAAACCATACGGCACCCCTTCCTGCGCCTTGCGGCCGAAGTACCGCACGTCCATATCGAAGCCGTGCGACCGCTTGGCGATAACCCGGCCGATACGGCCCATGCCGACGATGCCAAGCCGCTTGCCGCTGACGCGTGTGGTCAGCGGATACGCACCCTTGAGCCAGTCGCCGCGACGCACGAAGCGATCCGCGGCGCTGACCTGGCGCGCGGCGTCCATCAGCAGCGCAAAGGCGGTATCGGCCACGCAGTCGTTGAGCACGTCGGGCGTGTAGCCCACGGCGATGCCGCGTGCGCGGGCAGTGTCGAGGTCGAGCTTGTCCAGGCCCACGCCGAAGCTGGAGATCACGCGCAGGTTGGGCAGGGCGCCCAGCATCTTTGCGTCCACGCCGATAGCGGCGCGCGTAGTCATCGCCACGAACTCGCCGCCGTGTTGCGCGAGGTAGGCGGCTGGGTCGCTTTCGGCCCAGAACGGATGCACATCGAATTGCTCGGCCAGGCGGGCTTCGGTCTGTTCGGGGAGCCGGCCGTGCTGCAGGAGGCGTGGTTTCATGCGAGAAGAGTCCTATCTTGTTCCGGGAGGGCGGGCGCGTGTCAGTCCGCGCTCAGGTGATTATCCGCGATGATCCTTGCGTAGCGCTTGCGGTCGTTGGCGATGGTCTGCGCAAATTCCTGCGGCGTGCTGCCCACCGGAATGGCGCCCTGATCCACCAGTTGCTTTTTCACTTCGGGTATCGCCACCACTTTCTTCACATCGGTGGCGATCTTGTCGACGATGTCCTTCGGGGTGCCGGCCGGCGCGAGCAGTCCGACCCACGATCCCGACTCGGCGTTCTGGATACCGGCCTCGGCCAGCGTGGGCACGTCAGGCATCGATGGCGAGCGCACCGTGCCCGTCACGGCCAGCGCGCGCAGCTTGCCCGACTTCACGTGACCCGTGGTTTCAAGGATGGAGGCGAACAGCATGTCGACGTTGCCGGCCATCAGGTCCGTCATCGCCGCGCCGCCGCCCTTGTATGGGACGTGCAGCATGTCGGTGCCGGTGGCGGCCTTGAAGATCTCGCCCGAGAGGTGCGGCGATCCACCCGTGCCCGAACTCGCGAACGTGAGCTTGCCCGGCTTGGCCTTGGCCAGCGCCACGAGTTCCTTCGGCGTCTTGGCGGGCAGGCCCGGCGTCACTACCAGCGCAAACGGCAACTCGGCCATCATCGTGACGGGCACGAAGCTGTCCGGCTTGTAGTTGAGCTTCTTGTAGAGGAACGGGTTGATCGATTGCGTTCCCACGTTGCCGGCCACCAGCGTGTAGCCATCCGGCTTGGCGCGTGCGGTCAACTCAAGTCCCACGTTGCCGGCGGCACCGGGACGGTTGTCCACGACCACCGGCTGGCCCCACAACTGCGACAACCGCTGCGCCACGAGACGTGTGCCGATATCGGTGCCGCCACCGGGCGTGAACGGAACGATGATGGTGACGGGCTTGGTCGGCCATTCGCCCTGGGCGTGAGCGGTCAGGGTGAAGGCGGCGACGGCAATGGCGGCGAGGGTGCGGGTGGTTTGGTTCATGGGTGTCTCCTGCTGATGTGTGCACTGCTTTTTTGGGTGGCTCCCCTCTCCCGCGTTGCGGGAGAGCAACCGTGTCAAGCAGGTCGGTTGTTCTGCCAAGGCCGACCCGTCTTGACCATGACATTGAGAATCGTCAGAAGCTTCCTCATGCACCCGACGATGGCGACTTTGAACGG
>Ga0102591_1000369_pt1 | contig 92827 bp, 78 predicted proteins | sample AraplaCol_mCL_r2_2_FD_76860 | JGI IMG/M metagenome (GOLD analysis project Ga0102591, IMG submission 76860) | Arabidopsis root microbial communities from North Carolina, USA - plate scrape MF_Col_mCL_r2 (SPADES assembly) (version 2) | ecosystem: Host-associated > Plants > Roots > Endosphere...
TCAAGCGCATTGCCGTCCTCAACCCGGGCTTCGTCTCCGACTGTCTGGAAACGTTGGAAGAGATCGCCGAGCAGGCGGCCGAAAGCTTCCATCACAATGGCGGCGAGAAGTTCACCCACATCCCCTGTCTGAACGACAGCGCCGAAGGCATGGCCGTGCTCGAACACGTCGTGCGCCGGGAGCTTGCCGGCTGGCTTTAAGCGTCCCATCACCCCACTTGAACGGCGCGCTGGCCGCCAACTCAGGATGAAGGAGCCGCGCTCTTGCCCACCGGCGAGTGCGGCAATCTAACATTTTGAATTTACGGGTAATCCGCGGAAAACCGATTCCGAAGGGAAACGGAATACGCTAGACTGCAGCCACAGGTCGAGATTGCAATTTAAGGGGGTAAGTCTTGGGCGGAATGGATATCGTCGTCATTGGCTTCGTGGTGCTCATCATCCTGGTCCTCTTCATGGGGATCAAGACGGTGCCGCAGGGCTACCGCTATACGATCGAGCGCTTCGGTCGCTACACCAAAACGCTGGAGCCGGGCCTCAATCTGATCGTGCCGTTCATCGACCGCATCGGCGCCAAGATGAACGTGATGGAACAGGTGCTCGACGTTCCGACCCAGGAAGTCATCACCAAGGACAATGCCAGCGTTTCGGCCGATGCCGTCGCCTTCTATCAGATCCTGAATGCGGCGCAGGCCGCCTACCAGGTCGCGCATCTGGAAAACGCCATCCTCAACCTGACGATGACCAACATCCGCTCGGTCATGGGTTCGATGGACCTCGACGAACTGCTCTCCAACCGTGATACGATCAACGACAGGCTGCTGCACGTCGTCGACGAAGCTGCCAGCCCCTGGGGCATCAAGATCACCCGCATCGAGATCAAGGATATCGCCCCGCCGAAGGATCTCGTCGATGCCATGGCGCGCCAGATGAAGGCCGAGCGCGAGAAACGCGCGCAGGTGCTCGAAGCCGAAGGCGCCAGAAACGCCCAGATCCTGCGCGCCGAAGGCGCCAAGCAGTCGGCGATCCTGCAGGCCGAGGGCCAGCGCGAAGCGGCGTTTCGTGACGCCGAAGCGCGCGAGCGCCTGGCCGAGGCAGAGGCGAAGGCAACCAAGATGGTCTCCGAGGCCATTGCGGCCGGCGACGTGCAGGCGATCAACTACTTCGTCGCCCAGAAGTACACCGAAGCACTCGCCTCGATCGGCACCGCCAACAACCAGAAGATCGTGCTGATGCCGATGGAAGCTTCCGCGCTGATCGGTTCGCTCGGTGGCATCGGCGCCATCGCCAAGGAAGTCTTTGGCGACAGCCAGACGGCGCCAGCGACCCGCCCGCGCCAGTCGACGCCGCGCACCACGCCGGCTTTCCCGACCGATCCCGCGCAAGGGAAGTAGACGATGATCGAACGCGCCATTCAAGAACTCGGGCCCTGGAGCTGGTGGGTTCTGGGCTTCGTGCTTCTCGCCGCCGAGCTCGTCGCCCCCGGCGTGTTCCTGATCTGGATCGGTGTCGCCGCCTTGGCAGTCGGCATCCTCTCCCTCATGCTTTGGGAGGTCGGCTTCTGGACGTGGCAGGTCCAGCTCGTGCTGTTCGCGCTGCTCTCGGTGGCGGCCGTTCTCCTTGGCCGCCGCTTCGTTCTCTCCACATCCGAGACCACCGACGAGCCGCTTTTGAACCAGCGCGCCGAAAGCCTCGTCGGCCGCACCGCGGTGCTGGAAAAACCGATCGCCGAAGGCCGAGGGCGCATCCGGCTCGACGACACGTTCTGGGTCGTTGAGGGACCGGACCTGCCGGCCGGTACAAGGGTGCGCGTCGTTTCCACCCACGGCCGCAACCTGACCGTCGAAAGTGTAACCGCAAGCGGCTGATGCCACGACGTTTTTTCCGTTTGGAAACGATTGATTAACCACGTCGCTTTACGGTTGCGAAAGGATTGCAATCAGGCTCGTGGACAAACGGCATATGGTGCCAGGCTCATCTCGCTCGATCAAAGGAGGCGCGCGGCGTTCGACGTCGCTGGCGTTGCTGCTGGCCGGCACGGCGATGCTTGCCCCCGCATCCTTGAACGCCCAGACCGCCACGACCGCACCCGCCACCGCTCCGACGACGACCACCTATGGCGCGGGCACAGCGCCTTCAGCCGTTCCGGCCGCGACGCCCGCAATCACCGATCCGCAGACCACCGGCGCCGTCAGCGCTGACGACCTGACCCCGGCCTCTAACGAGGATTACCTTCGCCTGAACCAGCGCGAGCCGACGATCGACGGTCTGCGGTTGCGGACCGATAACCCCGAATACGATCGCGCCCCGGGCATCCGAATCGGCACCTTCACGCTGCGCCCCAGCGTCAGCGAGACCATCAACCACGAATGGCGCAAGGACGGCGACACCAAGACCAACCGCGGCTATCTCGAAACCGGAATCCGCGGCACCTTGACCTCGGACTGGTCGCGGCATCAGCTGACCGTCACCGGCGAAGGCGTGTTGCAGAACAACATCTCCGGCGAGGGCGAGGAAGAGCCCCGCGCCAATGTCGATGCGGAACTGCGGCTCGATCTCTGGGACGAAACGATCGCCCGTCTGCGCGCCGGCTACAGTTTCGAGCGCGAGGACGCCGACGACCCGAACGCGATCTCCAACGCCAAAAACCAGTCCGCGGTCAACACCTACCGCCTCGGCGCGGCCGTTGAGCGTGATTTCGGTCTGATCCGCGGCTCGGTCGGCATCGATTTCGACCGGCGCACCTATGGTGATGTCGAACTCGAAAACGGCACGAACCTTTCGGTCAAGTATCGAAACCGCAACACCGGTGTGCTCACGGCCCGCGTCGGCTACGAACTGTCGCCGGCATTGATCCCGTTCCTCGAAGCCTCCGTCGGCAAGTCGCTCTACGATCTGCGCGAAGATCCGCTCGGCTTCGAACGCTCCTATCAGACCTATGCCGCACGCGGCGGTATCGAGCTCGACCTCGGCGAGAAGCTCTATGGCGAGCTCGGCCTCGGCTACGAAACCTACGATTTCGAGGATGACCGGCTTGGCGAACTCCGCGGCCTGTCGGTCGATGGCCGCCTCAACTGGTCGCCGCAACGCGGCACCGACGTGCTCTTCGCCGTGTCGACCGACCTCAACCCGTCGACGACGCCCGGCGACGCTGGTTCGATCGATTACAACCTCACCAACATCATCACCCACCAGATGCGCTCGGATCTGGTCGCGCGGCTGACGAACAGCCTGACGCTGCGCAACTACCCCTCGAACGCCCGCTCGTCGGACGAGACCACCTGGCGCACCGGCGCCGGCCTCACCTACGACATCAACCGCTACCTGGCGCTGACGGGCGACGTCAGCTACGAGCGCACCACCCGCGATCAGGGCGACACCACCGACATCACCCGCGTCGGCGTCGGGTTGACGCTGCGCCGCTGAGGCAATCCCATCATCCAGATTAAAAAAGGCCGCGCCCGATGGACGCGGCCTTTCTTGCCTTCGAGAAGAGAAGGCCGATTACTTCAGGCTGCCGAGCAGGCTCTTCAGCGGGCCTTCGACGGTCGGACGGATATCGCCACGCTCGAGCGCGAAGGCGACGTTGGCCAGGATGAAGCCGTCCTTGGCGCCACAGTCGTAGGTATCGCCACGGAAGTGGTAAGCGGCGAACTGCTGGTTGTCGGAAAGCTTGAGCATGCCGTCGGTCAGCTGGATCTCGTTGCCGGCGCCGCGCTCCTGCTTTTCGAGAATCGGGAAGATCTCCGGCTGCAGGATGTAGCGGCCGTTGATGAAGAAGTTGGAGGGGGCAGTGCCCGGTGCTGGCTTCTCGACCATCTTGGTGATCTTGAAACCTTCGCCGACCTTGTCGCCGACGCCGACGATGCCGTATTTGTGCGCCTGGTCCGGCGCGCATTCCTCAACCGCGATGACGTTGCCGCCGCTCTGCTCATAGAGCTCCACCATGCCCTTCAGGCAGCCCTTCTCACCCTTCATGATCATGTCGGGCAGGAGCAGCGCGAAGGGCTCGTTGCCGACGAGTTCACGGGCGCACCAGACCGCGTGGCCAAGGCCGAGCGGCGCCTGCTGGCGGGTGAAGCTGGTGGTGCCAGCCTTCGGCAGGATGCCGTCGAGCAGCGCGATCTCGGCCTTCTTGTTGCGCTCGCGCAGCGTCTGGTCGAGCTCGACCTGAATGTCGAAATAGTCCTCGATGACAGCCTTGCTGCGGCCGGTCACGAAGATCAGATGCTCGATACCGGCTTCCAGCGCTTCGTCGACCACATATTGAATGACCGGCTTGTCCACCACCGTCAGCATTTCCTTCGGCACGGCCTTGGTCGCCGGCAGGAAACGGGTGCCCAGTCCTGCGACCGGGAACACGGCTTTGCGGACTTTACGCTTGTCGGTCATCGATACCTCCTTGAAAGGATTTCACTCATAACTCTTGCCGAATGGTCCTGGACGTCAATCCGTCCCGAACCATACAGCGCTCCGTAATGGAGCCGCAATCTCTATGCCGTCAGCTGAACACAGCATGAACCGACGAAACAAATGCATATGCGAACTCCACGACCAACGCTTGACATTTTCTGTGGCCGAAGACGCCACCACATTTTCATGGTAAAGGGTTTGTTGACCACGTTTCTGTAGATTCGTTGCAATCCGGCAATGCAACAAGCGCGGCCGGATCCGAAACAGGAGCCGCCGACGACTGCCCCCACCGTCCAGGCTGGCCCCAGACTGCCACCTTGCGGAGTGATTCGGGCCATGACGGCCGAAGCTCCGCAGAGAAACGGAACCGACAGCTGATGATCAGAAACCGCAGGACGTTTTTCCGTCATATCGCAGCCGCCCTCGTCCTATCCGCCGCCACGCTCGGCACCTCCCCCGCGCGCGCCGATACCGGGTTCCAGAACTGGATCAACGAGTTTTACGCGACCGCCGCCCAGGCCGGCATTACCAAGTCAACCTATCGGCAGGCCTTTGCCGGCGTGAAGTCGCCCGACCAGACGGTGATCGACAAGGCCAACTACCAGCCGGAGTTCAAGCACAAGATCTGGGAATATATCGATTCCCGCGTGAACCCCTACACCAAGCGCGTCGGCCAGGAGATGGCCACCAAGCACGCCCGCACGCTGAACGCGCTGGAGAAACACTTCGGCGTCGACAAGACCATCCTGCTGGCCATCTGGTCGATGGAGTCCAACTACGGCGCCGTGCTGGAGAAGGACGACCGCCTGCACTACGTGCCGCGCGCGCTCGCAACCCTTGCCTACGCGGATCCGAAGCGGTCGAACTATGCCAAGAAGCAACTGATCGCCGCGCTGAAAATCCTGCAGAAGGGCGATATCACCCCACGTGAGCTGACCGGCTCCTGGGCGGGCGCCATGGGCCACACCCAGTTCATCCCCACGAGCTACCTGCTCTATGCGGTCGACGCAGACGGAAACGGTCACCGCGACATCTGGAACTCGGTGCCAGACGCGCTGGCGACCGCCGCCAACCTTCTGAAGAAAAATGGCTGGCAGCCGGGCGAGACCTGGGGCTACGAAGTCGCCCCGCCGGCCAACGCCGCGAAGTATTCGGGCCAGACGAAGACGCTCAAGGAATGGGCGTCGCTCGGTTTTGCCCGGCCGAACGGCAAGGGCTTCCGCAACGGCAGCACGCGCGCCGAGCTCAAGCTGCCGAGCGGTGGCAACGGCCCCGGCTTCCTGATGACCAAGAACTTCTTCGTCATCAAGCGCTACAACGCTTCGGACAGCTACGCGCTCGGCGTCGGCCTGCTTGCCGACCAGATCGCCGGCTACCAGGGCATGCAGCAGCGCTGGCCGCGTCCGGACGGTTCACTTGACATCAGCGAGAAGTTCGAGCTGCAGAACCGGCTGAAGGAGCTTGGCTACTACAGTGGCGAAGTCGACGGCAACTTCGGCTCCGGCTCCAAGGCCGCGATCCAGGCGTTCCAGTCGAAGAACGGACTGGCGCCGGATGGTGAGCCCACGCAGATGCTGCTGCGGGCGCTCCGCAATTAAGCAGGTTCGAAACGGTTTCACGATCTGAGTATCCGTGAGATACAATAGGGCAAGCGCGCTGCACCCCCCCGTGCGGCGCGCTGAAACTTTGGCGCGGCAAGGCCGCCCGAATACGCGATGAACGGGGCAGAAAGCAGATGATCAGCAGGCGCCGCAGGCACGATAGCCGTACGCCGTTCGGGATTGCGACGATCTGTATTGCCCTTGTGGCGATGCTCACCGTCAGCCTTTTTGCAAGCTTTGCCGAGGCGCAGGAGCGCGTTCAACGCCGCACCTTGTTTCAGATGCTCTTCGGCGGCTTGACCCGCGAACGGCCGACCTACCAGGATCGCGACTATTATCCCGAACAGCCGCGCCCGAAGCGCCAGCGCCAGCCGCAGCAGCGGCAGAAGGGCCAGGGGCAGCAGAAGCAGAAGCCAAAGGTTGCCGACACCCCTGCCCCGGCGCCGGTAGTGGTGGAGAAGGCGCCGGATGCCAAGAAGGTGCTCGTCGTCGGCGACTTCATGGCCGGCAGCCTCGGCGACGGCCTGAAGACCGCCTTCGAGATGACGCCCGGCATCACCATCGAGACGCGGGCGAACGGTTCGTCCGGTCTCGTGCGCGAAGACTATTTCAATTGGCCGGGCACGCTGCCGGGCTATGTCGGCGACGTGAAGCCGTCGGTCATCATCATCAGCCTCGGCGCCAACGATCGCCAGCAGATGCAGATCGGCAGCACCAAGGAGAAGTTCCGCTCCGACCTCTGGACGGAAGAATATCGCAAGCGTGTCAACGCGCTGGCAGCCCTTGCGCGCAAGGAAAAGCTGCCGGTTCTCTGGGTCGGCATGCCGCCGTTCCAGTCGGCCGCGATGACCGCCGACATGGTCACCTTCAACGGCATCTATCGCGAGGAGATCGAGAAGGTCGGCGGACAGTTCGTCGACATCTGGGACGGCTTCGTCGATGAGGGCGGCAAGTTCGTTCTGACCGGCTCCGATATCAACGGCCAGCAGGTGCGCCTGCGCGGCGCCGACGGCGTCAACCTCACCAAGGCCGGCAAGCGCAAGCTTGCCTTCTACGTCGAAAAGGACATCCGGCGGCTGCTCGGCGATGCCGCCGCCACCGACAAGAACGTGCCGGGCGCCGACGAGCTCAAGGACCTGGTGGTGACCGCACCGCTCGGCAACGAGGATATCGTCAAGACCCAGCCGATCGGGCTGACCGATCCGGCGCTGGATGGCGCCGCGTCCCTGCTCGGCAGCGCCGCACCGGACAAGGGCAACGGCAAGAGCCCACGCGACCTGCTGGTTGGCAAGGGTGACGTCGCCGCCGCTCCGGCCGGCCGCGTCGATGACTTCCGCCTCTCGAAGCCAAACACGGTCATCAGCAACCCGGTGATCCGCAACTAGGCCGACGATCCCCATTCAGCCTTCTGGCCCTGCCACAAAAAAAGCCCCGCATCGCTGCGGGGCTTTTTTCATGCTTGGGAGTAATGCCTTAGCGCGGCAGCGTGGTCGAACCCATCAGCGCTTCGTCGATCGCACGTGCCGCCTGGCGGCCTTCGCGGATCGCCCAGACGACGAGCGACTGGCCGCGGCGCACGTCGCCGGCCGTCCAGAGCTTGTCGACCGAGGTCTTGTAGTCGCGCTCGTTGGCGACGACGTTGGTCGAGCCGCGGCGGTCGGTGTTGAGCGTCAGCTTGTCGCCGAGGTCCTTGATCACGCTGTTGGTGAAGGGACCGCTGAAACCGATGGCGATGAAGGCAAGATCCGCCTTGATGATGAACTCCGTGCCGGCGACCGGCTTGCGGCGATCATCCACCTGGCAGCACTTCACGCCGGTCAGGTTGCCGTCCTCGTCGCCGATGAACTCAAGGGTCGCCACCTGGAACTCGCGGATGGCGCCTTCGGCCTGGCTGGAAGAGGTGCGCATCTTCGTCGCCCAGAACGGCCAGACGGCGAGCTTGTCTTCCTTTTCCGGCGGCTGCGGGCGGATGTCGAGTTGGGTCACCTTGACGGCGCCTTGGCGGAAAGCGGTGCCGACACAGTCGGACGCGGTATCACCACCACCGACGACGACGATATGCTTGCCGCCGGCAAGGATCGGCTGCGACGGCCAGCCGACGCTGTCGATGTTCTCGCGGCCGACGCGGCGGTTCTGCTGGACGAGATAGGGCATCGCGTCATGCACGCCGGCGAACTGGACGCCGGGGATGCCCGCGTCGCGCGGGGTCTCGGAGCCACCGCAGTAGAGCACGGCGTCATGCTCGTCGAGCAGGCGCTGCATCGGAACGTCGACGCCGACATTGATGCCGCAGTGGAAAGTGACGCCTTCGCCGCGCATCTGGTCGACGCGGCGATCGATGAAGTTCTTCTCCATCTTGAAGTCCGGAATGCCGTAGCGCAGCAGGCCGCCGGGCTTGGTTTCGCGCTCGTAGACGTGCACCTCGTGGCCGGCGCGGGCAAGCTGCTGGGCCGCGGCCATGCCGGCAGGTCCCGAGCCGATGATCGCGACCTTCTTGCCGGTCTTGGTGACGGCCGGCTGCGGCACGATATAGCCCATTTCATAGGCCTTGTCGGCGATCGCCTGTTCGACGGTCTTGATCGCGACCGGGGTGTCTTCGAGGTTCAGCGTGCAGGCTTCCTCGCACGGCGCCGGGCAGACGCGGCCGGTGAATTCCGGGAAGTTGTTGGTCGAATGCAGGTTGCGGATCGCCTCGTCCCAGTTGCCGTTGTAGACGAGATCGTTCCAGTCCGGGATCTGGTTGTGCACCGGGCAGCCGGTCGGGCCGTGGCAATAGGGGATGCCACAGTCCATGCAGCGAGCAGCCTGCTTCTGCACTTCCGGTTCTGACATCGGAATGGTGAATTCGCGAAAATGGCGGATGCGGTCGGACGCCGGCTGGTACTTTGCCACTTGCCGGTCGATCTCGAGAAATCCAGTTACCTTACCCATCGTTTCATCCTGAAAGCTGTGCGTCTGAACAGGCGCTTTTTGCGAGCGCGCGTGAGGGGCCCCCGAACCGATCTGTGATGAACCGGGAGCCTTGGTCACCGGGGCCTCCTATTCGGCCGCCTCTGCCATTTTCATGCGTTCCATATCCTCGAGCGCACGGCGGTACTCGACCGGCATGACCTTGCGGAATTTCGGCCGATAATCCGTCCAGTGATCGAGGATCTCCTTCGCCCGGGGCGAACCCGTGTGGTGAAGGTGGTTGGAGATGAGCTGATAAAGCCGCTCCTCGTCGTGGCGCGTCATGTCGCCCGACACGTCGACCATGCCCTTGTGCATGATGTCGCCGCCGTGGTGGTGCAGCTTCTCCAGCATGTCGTCCTCTTCCGGAACCGGTTGCAGCTCGACCATCGCCATGTTGCAGCGACGGGCGAAATCGCCTTCCTCGTCGAGCACATAGGCGACACCGCCCGACATGCCGGCCGCAAAGTTGCGGCCCGTTCCGCCGAGCACGACGACGACGCCGCCGGTCATGTATTCGCAGCCGTGGTCACCCACGCCCTCGACGACCGCGACCGCGCCGGAGTTGCGCACGGCGAAACGTTCGCCGGCTACGCCGTTGAAGTAGCACTCGCCCGAGATCGCGCCGTAAAGCACGGTGTTGCCGACGATGATCGATTCTTGCGGAACGATCGTGGCATTTTCCGGCGGCCGGACGATGATGCGACCGCCCGAAAGACCCTTGCCGACATAGTCGTTACCGTCACCCACGAGATCGAAGGTGATGCCGCGTGCGAGGAACGCGCCGAAGGACTGGCCAGCCGTGCCCTTGAGGGTCACGTGGATGGTGTCGTCCTTCAGGCCCTTGTGGCCCCAGCGCTTGGCAAGCGCACCCGCAAGCATTGCGCCGGCCGAACGGTCGACGTTCTTGATCTCGGCTTCGATCTTGACCGGAGCCTTGGTTTCGAGCGCGACCGCTGCTTCCTTGATCAGCTTGCGATCGAGAACATCGTCGATCGGGTGCTGCTGGCGCGTGGTCCAGTAGGTCTCTTCCTTCTTGGCTTCCACCTTGTGGAAGATCTTCGAGAAGTCGAGGCCGTTGGCCTTCCAGTGCGCAAGCGCACCGTCCTTTTCGAGCAGTTCCGAAGCGCCGACGATGTCGTTGAGCTTCCTGACGCCGAGCGACGCCAGGATCTCGCGCACTTCCTCGGCCACGAAGAAGAAGTAGTTGATGACGTGCTCGGCCGTGCCCTTGAAGCGCTTGCGCAGCACCGGATCCTGGGTCGCAACGCCGACGGGACAGGTGTTGAGGTGGCACTTGCGCATCATGATGCAGCCGGCGGCGATCAGCGGTGCGGTGGCGAAGCCGAATTCGTCGGCACCGAGCAGCGCGCCGATGATGACGTCGCGACCGGTCTTCAGACCACCATCGACCTGAAGGGCGACGCGCGAACGCAGGCCGTTCAGCACCAGCGTCTGCTGGGTCTCGGCAAGACCGATTTCCCAGGGGCTGCCTGCGTGCTTCAGCGAGGTGAGCGGCGAAGCGCCGGTACCGCCGTCGAAGCCGGCGACAGTGATATGGTCGGCACGCGCCTTGGCAACGCCGGCGGCAACCGTGCCGACGCCGACTTCCGAGACGAGTTTGACCGAAACGTCGGCTTCCGGATTGACGTTCTTCAGATCGTAGATCAGCTGCGCCAGGTCTTCGATCGAGTAGATGTCATGGTGCGGCGGCGGCGAAATCAGGCCGACGCCCGGGGTCGAATGCCTAGTCTTGGCAACCGTCGCATCGACCTTGTGGCCGGGCAGCTGCCCGCCTTCACCGGGCTTGGCCCCTTGCGCCACCTTGATCTGCAGCATATCGGCATTGACCAGGTACTCGGTGGTCACGCCGAAGCGGCCGGACGCGATCTGCTTGATCGCCGAGCGTTCCGGGTTCATCGAACCATCGGGCAGCGGCAGGTAGCGGTCGCTTTCCTCGCCCCCTTCGCCGGTGTTCGACTTGCCGCCGATCCGGTTCATGGCGATCGCCAGCGTCGTATGCGCCTCGCGGCTGATCGAGCCGAAGGACATGGCTCCGGTCGAGAAGCGCTTGACGATATCGACGGCCGGTTCGACTTCGTCGACCGAGATCGGCTTGCGGCCAAGGGCCTCGGCGCTCTTGATCGTGAACAGGCCACGGATGGTGTTCATGCGCAGCGCCGAGTTGTTCACCATCTCGGCGAACTCGCGGTAGCGGTCCTCTGCGTTGCCACGAACTGCGTGCTGCAGCGAAGCGATTGCGTCGGGCGTCCAGGCATGGCTTTCGCCGCGCATGCGGAAGGCATATTCGCCACCGATATCGAGCGAGTTGGCGAGAACCGGGTCGGCACCGAAGGCCGCCTTGTGGCGGGCGACGGTTTCGGCGGCGATCTCTTCGAGGCCGATGCCTTCGATCGTCGTCGCCGTGCCGAAGAAGAACTGGTCGACAAGCTTCGACGACAGGCCGACGGCGTCGAAGATCTGCGCGCCGCAATAGGACTGGTAGGTCGAGATGCCCATTTTGGACATGACCTTGAGGATGCCCTTACCGACGGCCTTGATGTAGCGGTAGACCACTTCGCTGCCGTCGACTTCCTTGGGGAACTCGCCACGCTTGTGCATGTCGGTGAGCGTATCGAAGGCGAGATAGGGGTTGATCGCCTCGGCGCCGTAGCCGGCGAGCAGGCAGAACTGATGCACTTCGCGCGGTTCGCCGGATTCAAGCACGATGCCGACCGACGTGCGCAGACCCTTGCGGATCAGGTGGTGGTGCACGGCGGCGGTCGCGAGCAGCGCCGGGATCGCCACGCGGTCCGGACCAACCTGACGGTCGGAGAGCACGATGATGTTGTAGCCACCCTTTACCGCCGCTTCGGCACGCTCGCAGAGCCGGTCGAGCATTTCGGGCATGCCTTCGGCACCGCGCGAAATGTCATAGGTAAAGTCGAGCGTCTTGGTGTCGAAACGATCCTCGGTGTGACCGATCGAGCGGATCTTTTCGAGATCGCCGTTGGTCAGGATCGGCTGGCGCACCTCGAGCCGCTTGGCATGCGCCATACCCTCGTGGTCGAGGATGTTCGGACGCGGACCGATGAAGGAGACGAGGCTCATCACCAGCTCCTCGCGGATCGGGTCGATCGGCGGGTTGGTGACCTGCGCAAAGTTCTGCTTGAAATAGGTGTAAAGCAGCTTGCGCTTGTCCGACATCGCCGAGATCGGCGTGTCGGTGCCCATCGAGCCGATCGCTTCCTGGCCGGTCGTCGCCATCGGCGACATCAGGATCTTGGTGTCTTCGAGCGTGTAGCCGAAGGCCTGCTGGCGATCGATCAGGGAAACGTCGCGACGGAGCGCACGCGGCTCCACCGGCTTCAGCTCCTCGAGGATCAGCTGCGTGTCTTCGAGCCACTTGCTGTAGGGGTGCTTTTGCGCGAGCGAGGACTTCACCTCCTCGTCGGAGATGATGCGGCCCTGCTCCATGTCGATCAGGAGCATCTTGCCCGGCTGCAGGCGCCATTTCTTGACGATCTTGTCTTCGTCGACCGGCAGCACGCCGGCTTCCGACGCGAGAATGACGCGATCGTCCGAGGTGACGATGTAGCGGGCCGGACGCAGACCGTTGCGGTCGAGCGTCGCGCCGACCTGGCGACCGTCGGTAAAGGCGACCGCTGCCGGACCGTCCCACGGCTCCATCAGCGCTGCGTGGTATTCGTAGAACGCCTTTCGCTCAGGCGACATCAACTGGTTGCCGGCCCACGCCTCGGGGATCAGCATCATGACGGCGTGCGACAGCGAATAGCCGCCCTGCACCAGGAACTCGAGTGCGTTGTCGAAGCAGGCGGTGTCCGACTGGCCTTCGTAGGAGATCGGCCAGAGCTTGGAGATGTCGTCGCCGAAGAGCGGCGAGGAAACCGACGCCTGGCGCGCCGCCATCCAGTTGACGTTGCCGCGCAGCGTGTTGATTTCGCCGTTGTGGGCGACCATGCGGTAGGGATGCGCGAGCTTCCACGACGGAAACGTGTTGGTCGAGAAGCGCTGGTGAACGAGCGCCACCGCACTTTCGAAGCGCGGGTCGGACAGATCCTTGTAATAGGCGCCGACCTGGTAAGCGAGGAACATGCCCTTGTAGACGATCGTCGAGGACGACAGCGACACGGGGTAGAAGTTGCTCTCCTCGCCCTTGTATTCGTCATAGATGCGGTTGGAGATCACCTTGCGCAGCGTGAAGAGACGGCGCTCGAACTCCGGGTTCGTGGCGGCGTCACGGCCGGCACCGATGAAGATCTGGACATGGCGCGGCTCGGTCGCGGCGATTTCCGGCGCCTTCGACAGCGACGCGTTGTCGACGGGCACGTCGCGGTAGCCGATGAGCACCTGGCCCTCTTCGGTGACGACGTCCTTGATCACCTGCTTGAAGTGTTCGACGAGCGCATCGTCCTGCGGCATGAAGATGTGGCCGACGGCATATTCGCCCGCCTTCGGCAGGGTGATGCCCTGCTTGGCCATCTCCTCGCGGAAGAAACGGTCGGGAATCTGCACGAGGATGCCCGCGCCATCTCCCATCAGCGGGTCGGCGCCGACGGCACCACGGTGCGTCAGGTTTTCGAGCATGAAGAGACCATCGCGCACGATCTGGTGCGACTTCTGACCCTTCATATGGGCGACGAAGCCGACACCGCAGGCGTCATGTTCGTTGCGCGGATCGTAGAGCCCCTGTTTTCGCGGCAGGCCAGTCGGGAATGCGGGCGTTTTTTCAGCCGTCGCAACGCTGTGTGCGAGGTTGAGCCCAGATTGCTGTGATGGCGAATGATCCGTCATCGTTTTCCCTCCTGTTGAACCCGGCACCGCCGGGCATGGCACCGCCCGCGCATGACTCTTCGTTGCGTGCAAAGACACGCCGAAAAGCCGGGGCACTCATCGTCTCATGATCCTGATCAGGTCGCAAATAAGCACGGCATCATCAGGCACTGATGTCTGCGACCATCCTGACGGCAGGCGATAACAACCGGATGAAATCCGGCCAATCCTCCCGCTTCGCACGCCGGATGCCACTTTTTTAGGCACTCACGGCGATTGTTCCGGTCCCTAGACCGAAATAGGACAGTAAACCTGTCCTATTTCATGTGCTCTATGCCAGAAACCACCCCCCTCTGCAAGAGGCATATCAGCAAATAATGGAGAAGATTTTGCCGAACATTGCCGGAAATTTCCGGCTTTTATAATTAAATTACGGCATATCGTCGTTTTCTTCATTTTGGTTTCAAACTGGTCTCCTGTTGGCCTTTCGGCCGCTGACCGTGATTGATCCGGCTATAAACTCGGCTAAGGTCGGCAAAAGCCGTCGAATTGACGGTGAAACAGGGTGAGAAGTGATGATTTTTTCGTCTGATAACTGGGCTGGCGCCCATCCCGCGATTGCCGAAAGCCTGATGGCCCATGCCGGCGGCTACGCGTCGGCCTATGGCACCAGCGAGCTTGACCGGAAGGTGGAGAAGAAGTTCGCGGACATCTTCGAAAGGGACGTCGCCGTCTTCTTCGTCGGCACCGGAACAGCCGCCAATTCGCTGGCACTGGCAACAGCCAACCGCGCCGGCGGCGTCGCCTTCTGCCATCGCGAGGCCCATGTCATCGCCGACGAATGCGGCGCGCCCGAATTCTTTTCGCATGGCGCCCGACTGAAACCCGTCGACGGACCGCGGGGCAAGATGGAGGCCTCCCGCCTTGAAGCCGAGATCCGGCGCTTCCCGCTCGATAACGTCCATGGCGGCCAGCCCAGTGCGGTATCGCTGACGCAGGCGACGGAAAGCGGCACGGTCTATGCGCTCGCCGAAATCGAAGCGATCGCGGCCGTCGCCAAGGGACACAAGCTGCCGCTGCACATGGATGGTGCGCGCTTCGCCAACGCGCTGGTCAGCCTCGACGTAACGCCCGCCGAAATGACCTGGAAGCGCGGCGTCGACCTCGTCTCCTTCGGCGGCACCAAGAACGGCTGCTGGTGCGCCGAGGCGCTGGTGCTGTTCGACCTCTCCAAGGCCCACGAGATGCACTTCCTGCGCAAGCGCTCCGCCCAGCTTTTCTCCAAGTCGCGTTTCGTCTCGGCGCAGTTCGACGCCTATTTCGCCGGCGATCTCTGGGTGAATCTCGCCCGTCACGCCAACGCCATGGCCACACGCCTGGCCGAGGGCATCGCCGCCGCAAAGACGAGCCGGCTTGCCTGGGCGGCCGATGCCAACGAGGTCTTCGCCATCATCAGCAAGGATGTGGCGGCGAAGCTCAGGCAGGATGGCGCCGTCTTCTACGACTGGCCAGTGCCGCACGACCTCGAGGGCAAGCTTGCTAAGAACGAGGGCCTCTATCGCCTCGTCACCAGCTTTGCGACCAAGGCCGAGGACGTCGACCGCTTCGTCGCCGGCTGCTGAGCGGTATCGGTATCAGCCCTGCCTTCAAGACTGCCCTTGCAGGGTCCTCAGATTGGCGAGGATTTCGACCGAGAGCGCCGCACTCAGCTTTCGGTCGACGCCCTTGCTCGGCACCAGCACGAATTCCACGTCTTCGAGCGGCGGCAGGAGCCCGGCCGGGATTTCCTTCAGCCCCGAGGGCACCATGCTGCGCGGCTGCACGAGCACGCCCATGCCGGCACGGGCCGCCGCCGTCAGGCCGCTGAGGCTGCCACAGGTGCATACGATCCGCCACGGCAGGCGGTGGCGGTCGAGCACTTCGAGCGCGACGCTGCGGGTGATGCTCGGCGGTGGAAAGGCGATCAGCGGCAGCACCTTGTCGCGCTTGATCCTCTCGGGATCGCGCGCGAGCCAAACCAGCGGTTCGCGATAGACGAGCTCGCCTCTGAGGTCGCCGAGCCTGCGCTTGGCAAGCACCAGATCGATCTCGCCATTGTCCTGCATCTGGTAGAGCACGCCGCTCAGGGCCACCGTGAGCTCCAGATCGACGGACGGATGGGCGCGGACGAAGTCTTCCAGCACCGCCGGCAGCCGGCTCATGACGAAGTCCTCGGAGACCCCGAGGCGGAGGCGGCCGCGCAAACTGCTTTCGGCAAACAGCGCCCGGACCTCGCCGTCGATCGCCAGCATCGAGCGCGCGTGGGCAAGCAGCGCCTGCCCGTCTGCCGTCAGCGAAACGCGGTGCGTATCGCGGTCGACGAGCGTGCGTCCGAGCGAGGCTTCGAGCCGCTGGATATGCTGGCTGACCGTCGATTGCCCGAGCGATAGTTTTTCCGCTGCAAGCGTGAAGCTGCCCATCTGTTCGAGGGCGACGAAACTGCGCAACTGCACGAGATCCAACATAGCTCATCTCATTTCGTGATAACTGTTATTCCTTGCATCCTGCTTCACAATGAGCGATCCCCGCAAGACGTTCGATAACGAGCAAGTGAGCTGATATGCGCCGCTACCTTCCCGATACCTTCACGATCCTGCTTCTGGCGACGGTGCTGCTTGCATCCGTCCTGCCGATCCATGGCGAGGCAACCGAATGGTTCGGATTGGCGACGAAGGTGGCTGTCGGAATGGTCTTCTTCCTGCACGGGGCGCGCCTGTCGCGCGACGTGGTGATCGCCGGCATCCTGCATTGGCGCCTGCACCTGACCATCCTTGCCTCGACCTTCGTGCTCTTCCCGCTCCTCGGCCTTGCGGTCGGCTTCGTGCCGGATTCGATCCTGCCGCAATCGCTCTATACCGGCATCCTCTTCCTCTGCGTGCTGCCCTCGACGGTGCAGTCGTCGATCGCATTCACCTCCATGGCCGGTGGCAATGTGCCGGCCGCGATCTGCTCGGCGTCGGCCTCCAACATTTTCGGCATGTTCCTGACGCCGCTGCTCGTCGGGTTGCTGTTTTCCGCCGGCGGCCATGGCACCGTCACGCTCGATGCGGTCAAGCAGATCCTGCTGCAGCTGCTTGCCCCCTTCGTCATCGGCCAGATGCTGCAGCCCGTGATCGGCAACTGGATCCGCGCCCGCAAGGGACTGTTGGCGCCGGTCGATCGCGGCTCGATCCTGATGGTCGTCTACCTCGCCTTCAGCCAGGCGGTCACCTCCGGCCTGTGGCAGACGTTTTCTCTGACCGATCTCGGCGTGCTCGTCGTCATAGAGATCGTCATGCTGGCGCTCGTGATTGCCGTCACCATGTACGGCAGCCGCCTGCTCGGTTTCGACAAGGCCGACGAGATCGCCATCACCTTCTGCGGCTCGAAGAAGAGCCTTGCGAGCGGCGTCCCCATGGCAAGCGCCATCTTCGCCGGCCAGAACATCGGCGCGATCGTGCTGCCCGTCATGCTGTTCCACCAGATCCAGCTGATGGCCTGCGCGGTGATTGCCCAGCGTTATGCAGCAAGGAAAGCGGCGGCTTCCGCCATGCCGGTACCGGCCCAGCCCTGATTGATCCGACAACAAAAAACGGCGCCCGTAGAGGACGCCGTTCTTTGTGGGAGGTCTATTTCATGCCCTGTTCGGGCGTGATGTTCAGAGGGTCTGAGCCTCGATCTGCTTCGGCTGCGATGCGACCGACGCGATCTCGATCCGGCGGGGCTTGGCGGCTTCCGGGATCTCGCGGGTAAGATCGATGTGCAGCAAGCCATTCTTCAGCGAAGCGGACTTGATCTCCACGTGATCGGCGAGCTGGAAGCGGCGCTCGAAGGCGCGCTTGGCAATGCCGCGATGGAGAAACTGGCTTTCTTCGCCCTTGTCCTCGGCCTTTTCGCCCTTGACCGTCAGCGTGTGTTCACGCGCCTCGATCGAAAGCTCGCTCTCGTCGAAACCGGCAACGGCCATGGTAATGCGGTAGGCGTTTTCGCCGGTGCGCTCGATGTTGTAGGGCGGGTAGGTCTGGGCTTCACCCGGCTGGCCGAGGCTGTCGAGCATGGTGAACAGGCGGTCGAATCCGACGGTGGAGCGGTAAAGGGGAGAGAAATCGAAGTGACGCATGGTGTCCTCCTTGGAGCAACTTTTGCGATGTCTGGTCGGCCACCCCATTCTGGCAGTGGCAGGACCGGTGAACGGACCCGTCTTCGGCGCCCGTGACCCTGATTTGGGGAGGCGATTTGACGACTTCAAGACGCCCCCGCCGACGATTTTTCCGTGAACCCGACATGAACGCCGGCTTCGGCTTCCGTTCAGCCCGGCGGGACTAAAACAAAATCCTGGGCCGCAACGCCCAGGCTGAAGTGACATGTCCCTTCCCCTTCAGCGGCCGGAAACGGTGATCGTCCGGATTTCACCCACCGTTTCCGGCTTTTTTCTTTGACGGCGAAGACCCTGCCGCCTATCCCTTGATGCTACCGATCAACACGCTTTCACCTCCGGCCACGACCCCATGACCTCGATCCTCCACGCGACACCGGACAATCCGATCCCGGACAATCATGTCGCTGGCTTTTTCGATGGCATCGGCGGCCGCAAGATCCGCTATGCAATCTTCAAGACGAAGCAGCCGGTGGCGCGCGGCACGGTCGTTCTGCTGCAGGGCCGCAACGAATCGATCGAGAAGTACTTCGAGACGATTGCCGATCTGACTGCGGCCGGGCTCTGGGTCGCCACCTTCGACTGGCGCGGCCAGGCCGGTTCCGAGCGGCTGCTGGCCCACCCCGGACGCGGTTATGTCGACCACTTTTCCGACTATGAGCGCGACCTCAGCACCTTCTTGGAACAGATCGTGCTGCCCGATACTCGCCTGCCCTTCTCGATCGTCGCCCATTCCATGGGCGCTCTCGTTGCCCTCTCCCTCGCCCCGATGCTGGCAAGCCGCATCGATCGGCTGGTGGTGCTCGCACCCTTCGTCGGCCTTGGCGGCCAGGCGCTCGGCGAAAAGAGCATCGCGACGGTTGCGACCTTCATGCGGCTGGTCGGCCTCGGCGCCCTGCCGGCACACCCCGACAAGGGCAACCGCCCCTTCGAAAACAACGTGCTGACGGCCGATCGCCGCCGCTACGCCCGCAACATCGCGCTGACCGACGCGCATCCGGAACTGAGGCTCGGCCCCCCGACGGCGCGCTGGCTGAGCGAGGCTTTCCACGCCATGCGCCGGGTCATCCGCCGCGAGCATCTGACCCGCATCACCCTGCCGACGATCATCCTGGCACCGACGGCCGATCGGCTGGTACCCCATATCGCGGTCGAATGGCTGGCGCGCAATTTCCGCGCCGCCCAGATGATCCCGATCGACGGCGCCCGACACGAGCTGCTGCACGAGGCGGACCGCTACCGCGCCCAGGCGATGGCGGCGATCCTCGCCTTCGTCATCCCCGAAGAAGGCGACGCGCGCGAAACCACCGCCGCCTGAAGCAAGCGGTCGCTCGCGCTACACAGCGCCGCACGTCCTATCAGACGCGCAAAGGTCACTGTAACACGTTGATTTTACGGATGTCTGGACCGCCGCGCGAGGCGCAGGGCGCATCAGCCCTTCAGGATTTCCAGCGCCTGCGCGTGCAGTTCGGCATTGCCGGCAGCAATAACTTCGCCGCCCATTTCCGCCGGACCGCCCTGCCAGTTGGTGACGATGCCGCCGGCCTGCTCGATCAGAGGGATGAGCCCGCCGACATCATAGGGCTTCAGCCCGCATTCGATTACCAGATCGACATGGCCGGCGGCCAGAAGTGCGAATGCGTAGCAATCGCAGCCGTAGCGGAACAGACGCACCTTGCTTTGCACCGTCTCATAGCGGGTCTTGAGATCGCCGGAATAGAGATGCGGCGAGGTGGTGAAAAGCACCGCGTCGTCAAGCGATCTGCAGGCGCGGGTCGAAAGCACCTGCTCGCCACCCGGCCCGCGGTAGACCGATTTCGTGCCGTCGGCGAAATAGCGCTCGCCGGTGAAAGGCTGGTCCATCAGGCCCATGACCGCATCGCCATTGCGATAGAGGCCGACCAGCGTGCCCCAGACCGGCAAGCCGGAAATGAAGGCGCGCGTGCCGTCGATCGGGTCGATGACCCAGACATACTCGCGGTCGAGGCCAATATTGCCGTGCTCTTCGCCAAGAATGCCATGGTCCGGGAAATGCGCCTCGATCAGCGCGCGGATCGCCGCTTCCGCCGATTGGTCCGCTTCCGTTACCGGATCGAAGCCGCTCTCCAGCTTGTTGACCACGCTGGTCCCGATCCGAAAGCGCGGCAGGGTTTCCGCCTTGGCGGCATCTGCAAGGCGATCGAAGAAGGCGCGGTCGGGCAACATGGCGATCTCTCTGAAAAACATGGAGGAAGGTACGTCCTGCATAGACGAAATTTGTCGAAAGGCAAACGACCGAGCACGCCCACCTGCGGGCGTCGTCGGCGTCAGGGCCGGAGCATTTCGCACTGCACCACGACCGCTTCGCACTTCAAACGCGACTTTGGAGAATTCAATCGGTTGATTCGCCATTTCCGGCTGAAAAACTTTTGACGCGACGCAAAAGTTTTCACCGGCAAACTTGACATTTGTGCAGTGCAATATTATGGTTTTCCTACAGTCACCTGTGACTGTAAATACCCTCCTTGGGTGTTTCCTCCCTAGACTTGACCGCGCCGTTGGCGCGGTTTTTTTTGAACCTCCCCGACAGCAAAATACCAAGCGTCGCCAGTACTTTGCTGGACGCCATCCCGCTTTGCCGGTTGTTCCTGGTTTTTGGGAAAGGCTACTCGGCCGCCAGCGGCAGGTAAGCGCCGTAGTCCTCGACGTGGCGGGCAAGCGAGCCGATGAAGGTCGTGAGATCGGCAACCAGCGCACCGAAGCCAGGTTTGCGCACCAGCGTCGCCTCGTCGACATAGAGCGCCCGGTTGATCTCGATCTGCAGCGCATGCAGCCCGCGCGTCGGTCGGCCGTAATGCTCGGTGATGAAGCCGCCGGCATAGGGCTTGTTGCGCACGACGCTGTAGCCGAGCTGCTGCAGCAGATCAACCGCAGCGCGCGAAAGCTCACCGGCAGCACTGGTACCGTAACGGTCGCCGATGATGAAGTCGGGCCGCTGGGCGCTGCCCGGCAGATGCACATTGCCCGGCATCGAGTGGCAGTCGATCAGCACCGAGAGGCCGAACTGCACGTGTGTGCGCGCGATCAGCTTGCGCAAGGTGGCGTGATAGGGCTTGTAGATCGTCTCGATCCGCGTCAGCGCGTCCTCGACCGGGAACCGTCCACGATAGATTTCCATGTTCTCGGCCACCAGCCGCGGGATCGTTCCGAGCCCGCCTGCGACGCGCATCGAGCTGATGTTGGCATGCGGCGGTAGCGGCCCGTCGAACATGCGCGGATCGAGTTCGTATGGCTCGCGGTTGACGTCGAGGAAGGCGCGCGGGAAATGCGCAAGCAGCATCGGCGCGCCGAGGAACGTCGCGTTCTGGAACAGCTCATCGACATAGTGGTCTTCCGACCGGCGAATCGAAAGCGCGTCGAGCCTGGACTGGTCGAGAAAACTCTGGGGATAGGAGCGGCCGCTGTGCGGCGAATTGAACACAAAGGGAATGCGCTGGATTGGAGGTTCAAGGACCTCGAACAGTTCCCTCTCCGCAATTTCCCCCATCTGAACCCTTTTTTACCATATGCGGTACTTGCAATTGTCATCATGTTGCCAGTTGGCCCGCTCTGTGTCCATAGTGGCCAATCACAGCATCCCGGGGAATTGACGTCCCGCGTTCACGAGATATTTACCGCGTTGCGGTTTGGATAAAACGCCGCAATCTACGCGCAATGAACTGAATAAAGAGAAGCACGGCCCAATTCATGACTGCGAAAATCCTTCTTGCCGAAGACGACAACGACATGCGCCGGTTCCTGGTGAAGGCGCTGGAAAAGGCCGGCTACAAGGTCATGTCCTATGACAACGGCGCCAGCGCTTACGACCGGCTTCGCGAAGAACCGTTCTCGCTCCTTTTGACCGACATCGTCATGCCTGAGATGGACGGCATCGAACTGGCGCGGCGCGCGACGGAACTCGACCCGGACCTCAAGGTCATGTTCATCACCGGCTTTGCCGCCGTTGCGCTCAACCCCGACAGCAAGGCGCCGAAGGATGCCAAGGTGCTGTCCAAGCCCTTCCACCTGCGTGACCTCGTCGACGAGGTCAACAAGATGCTGGCTGCTGCCTGATCAAGGCAGTTTTCCACAGGCGCGACGTCCCGCGACTGTAAAGAATGCGACTTAGAACCGACCGCCGCGATCCACAGGGATCTCCGGCGGTCTTTTCGTTTCAATACCTTAGCGGAAGCCCAGCAAATCCGGCGTCTTGCCGGTGTCTCATCGACGCCGCCCCCATGGGGAAAATCACCGCCTCTAAATTTCTGTCAAAAAACCTTCGAAAACCCTATTGACGCGACAACGGCTTTTGTGGTCTATGCGCCACATCGGATGGGCGTGTAGCTCAGCGGGAGAGCACTACGTTGACATCGTAGGGGTCACAAGTTCGATCCTTGTCACGCCCACCATTCGAATTCAAAGGCCTTTCGAGAAATCGAAAGGCCTTTTTCGGTTCCCTCGATTTCTTCCTGGCAGCAACAGACGAACGGCCCGCTCGCCGCGGCCTTGATCAAAACGCTGTGCGCCAAGTTGCCCACAGCCAACGCTCAGACTTTGGTCCGACGGAGGCCGGCAAAGGTCCGGGGCGCATTGTCGAATCGGCTTCGCAGTGACTTGATGCCGATGCGCCCGGAAGCACAGCCCGCCTCCTGGGCGCAACCGGTCCCAGAGCGATGCCCCGTAGCCCCAATACGCCGCTCTGGGACCCCGTCTTCTCCTCATCCTGTCGCCATCGGCCTGCCATCGCGGCCACCGCCTGCGGGGACGCGCAGGGTTGGTCTTCCGTCACGAAAATTTGTGGTTTGCGTCATGGAACGCACGCCTTCCCGCCCTAATTTACGTCCGCAATCTCAACGCCTTGCCACGCGCCAGGCGCAAAGCAAGGGAACCCACCAAAACCGACGACGGGCAGCATGCCTCGCCTCACCACGAGCGAGTGTGATGCCGAACCGAGCACCTCTCCATTCGAGCGAAAGGAACTGATCATGCCGGCAGTCAAGAACATCGTGCTTGTGCACGGCGCCTGGGGCGATGCCTCCCATTGGCGCCACGTCATTCCGCCGCTCCACGCCAAGGGCTACAGAATTGCCGCGGTTCAGAACCCGCTGACCTCGCTTGCCGACGACGTCGAGCGCACCCGCAAGCTGGCCGAATCGCTCGAGGGCCCGACCCTGCTCGTCGGCCACTCCTATGGTGGTGCTGTTATCAGCGGCGCCGGTCATGCGGCCAACGTCGTCGGGCTCGTCTATGTCGCGGCCTTCGCGCCGGATGAAGGCGACAGCCTCGGCAGCATCTTTGCAAGGCGCGAGCCGCCATCCGGCGCCGCCAGCATCCGTCCCGACAAGGACGGCTTCCTCTGGCTAGCGCAGGAAACGTTCCGTGAGAGTTTCGGCCAGGACCTGAGCGAGACCGAAGCACTGGTCATGGCGGTCGCACAGAAACCGATCGCCGGGCGTTGCTTCGAGGACAAGGCCGGGGCTCCCGCCTGGAAGACGAAGCCCAGTTGGTACCAGGTCTCGCGCCACGACCACATGATCCCGCCGGAAACCGAACAATGGATGGCCGAGCGCATCAAGGCGAAGAAGATCATCACGCTCGATGCCAGCCACGCCTCCCTTGCCTCGCACGCCAAGGAGATCGTGGCGCTGATCGACGAGGCGATCGCTTCGCTCGGCTGAGCGTCCGCCAGCGCAGCGCCCAGACAAGAGAAAACCCCGCCAGCGCCGAGCTGGTGGGGTTTCTTCCTTACGCCTGCATCAGGATGCGGCGTCAGGCATAGGCGCCGCGCCGGCGCTGTCGCATGGCCCTCGGCCTGCGCGAAAACGTATCAAGATCGATGGCCGCCCCTTCCGGCGCGCGACACACCTCCTCCGGATGCCGGTCGCTCGCTTCGACGGCGAAATGGATTGCGGCGCTCTCATTGGTAAAGAGCCCGCCGACGAGACCCTTGCGGTCGGATACGACCCACCAGCCGTGCCGGTCGCGGCCGACGACGAAACGCGCGCGCGCCAGGAAACCACGACGGATCTGCTGCATACTGCCCATGATCGAACAATCCTTGTTGACGAAAGCGAAGCCTTAGCCGGCAATCCACGGAAGTGCGGCCTGGATGCCGTAGGCAAGGCCGAGGACGACGGCGAGCCTGATGCCGATACCGAGAAAGGCATCGCGAACGGCGCTGTCCCTAGGCGGAAGGCGCTCGGCGCGCTCGCTGCTTTCGATGCGCCGGCGCTCAGCGGCGCGCGCGGCAAGATGGGGGAAACGGGACATGGTCTTTCCTTTCAGGTGAGATGGATGCGGACGGCGGGAGCCGCCGCGGCAATCGGGCACGAGAGATCCGTGCGAGGACGAACCGTCAGCCAGCAAGCGCGATGCGCACCCCGCGGCCGATCTGGGTGGGGGCCGGAAGCTCGGTCAGCGGTTCGAGCGCCGCGCGGATCTCGGCCGCCGTCTCCGGCGCCACCTGCGTCAGCGGCAGACGCACCTCCGGGCTGAGCGCCCGCACCAGGTGCAATGCGTATTTCACCGGCCCCGGATTGGTCTCGCGCTCCAGCGCTGTGAACAACGGCCGCAGCCGCTCATGAAGGGCGAGCGCCGCTGCGACATTTCCGGTCGTGACAGCCTGGTGCATGGCGACCACCAGCCGCGGTACGACATTGGACGCCACCGAGATGGTGCCGTGACCGCCGCAGAAATTGAACGGCAGCGCCGTCTGGTCGTGACCCGAGAGCTGCTTAAGCCTGGACTTAAGGGCTGGCGACGAAGACAGGAAGCGACCGACGTCGCCGGTGGCGTCCTTGATGCCGACGACATTTTGAAGCTCCGCCAGCCGCTCGATCGTCCGCGCGGCGAGATCGACCCCGGTGCGCGAGGGCACATTGTAGATGATGACGGGAAGATCCACCGCCCGGGCGACCGCCTCGAAGTGGCGATAAAGCCCCTCCTGCGACGGCTTGCTGTAATAGGGCGCAACGACGAGCGCCGCGTCGGCGCCGAGCGTCCTGGCTTCCGCCGTCAGTTCGATCGTCGTCGCAGTACTGTTGGTGCCGGTTCCGGCAATAACCGGGATCTTGCGTTCCGCCACCTCGACGCAGCGTTCGATCACCATGGCCCGTTCCGCCCGCGACAGCGTCGGCGCCTCACCGGTGGTGCCACAGGCGACGATGCCGGAAATGCCGTGTCGGATCTGCCATTCCACGAGCGACATCAGGCCGACGACATCAACCTTGCCGTCCCGGAACGGTGTGACGAGCGCCGTGATCGCGCCTTCGAGGCGCAGCGAATGCATGTTCATGGAAATATCCTTCAGGTGGGAAGTTGGCCACGGCCGGCAGCAGCCGCAAGCTGATGGCCGCGGCAGGAGCGCAGGAAGGCGCCAAGGATCGCCGCGGCAAGGTCGGCATGCCGTGCCTTGAAGGTGATGCGGCCGGCTCCGGGTGGCTGATAGCGCAGCGCGCAGGTCCACAGCCCGAACTCGTGACTGAGCGTTCGAAGGCACAGTTTCGCTTCCGTCGCCGACGTCAGGTGAATGACGGCATCGACCAGCGCATCGGCGGCCATCAGTTCACGGAACCGACGCGACGGCCATTCTCCAGCCGCCAGATCCGGCAGGTCCGCGATCACCCGCACCGCCTCCCAGACATGGTGCTCGCGCAGGCGGCGAACGGCGGTGAGCCGCAGCATGAGCGCATCGAGCGCCTCCGCAGCCCTTTCGCCACCTGTGAGCTCAGGGCCTGCATCGACCTCGCGTAGAGCCCCGGGCAAATGACGGTGGATGTTGAAATCCTGGAGAGACATGGCACGCATCCCTATTCGATGCGGCAAGGCTAGACCCGTCAGGCGTCCAGTTTCGATTGCGACTTCAGGCGCTCGACATAAGATTTCCGTAAAGCGCTTCGGCGGGTGTTGTCCAAGGCGCCGGCCGCCGTCTAGATTTGATTTCCGAAGCGGCGAAAGCCTGGCGCGACAGCGCGCGCAGCGTCGAAATAATCTGACGCAAAAGATGACGCGCGCGCAATTTTGCGCTAGGTAGCCCCTTCGGTGGCGATCAGGGATCGCCATTCCCGAGCAATACCCCTTGTCCGTGAAGGAACATGCCATGCCTGCCTATCGCTCACGTACCACCACCCACGGCCGCAACATGGCCGGTGCCCGCGGCCTCTGGCGCGCGACGGGCATGAAGGACAGCGATTTTGGCAAGCCGATTATTGCCGTGGTGAACTCGTTCACCCAGTTCGTGCCCGGCCACGTGCACCTTAAGGATCTTGGCCAGCTCGTCGCCCGCGAGATCGAGGCTGCCGGCGGCGTCGCCAAGGAATTCAATACCATCGCCGTCGACGACGGCATCGCCATGGGTCACGACGGCATGCTCTATTCGTTGCCGTCGCGCGAAATCATCGCCGATAGCGTCGAGTACATGGTCAACGCCCACTGCGCCGACGCCATGGTCTGCATCTCCAACTGCGACAAGATCACGCCCGGCATGCTGATGGCGGCGCTGCGTCTCAACATCCCCGCCGTCTTCGTTTCCGGCGGCCCGATGGAAGCCGGCAAGGTCGTGCTGCACGGCAAGACGCATGCACTCGACCTGGTCGACGCCATGGTCGCCGCAGCCGACGACAACGTCTCGGACGAGGACGTCAAGGTCATCGAACGCTCGGCCTGCCCGACCTGCGGCTCTTGCTCCGGCATGTTCACCGCCAACTCGATGAACTGTCTGACCGAAGCGCTCGGCCTGTCGCTGCCCGGCAACGGCTCGACGCTCGCCACCCACGCCGACCGCAAGCGCCTCTTCGTCGAGGCCGGCCACCTGGTCGTCGATCTCGCCCGCCGCTATTACGAGCAGGAAGACGAGAACGTGCTGCCGCGCAAGGTCGCCTCGAAGAAGGCGTTTGAAAACGCCATGGCGCTCGATATCGCCATGGGCGGCTCGACCAACACCGTGCTGCACATTCTCGCCGCGGCCCACGAGGGCGAGGTCGATTTCACCATGGCGGACATCGACCGCCTGTCGCGCAAGGTTCCCTGCCTGTCGAAGGTCGCTCCGGCGAAAAGCGACGTGCACATGGAAGACGTGCACCGTGCCGGCGGCATCATGTCGATCCTCGGCGAACTCGAGAAGGGCGGCCTCATCAACCGCGATTGCCCGACAGTCCACAGCGCCACGCTCGGCGACGCCATCGACCGCTGGGACATCACCCGCACGACCAGCGAAACCGTTCGCAACTTCTTCCGCGCGGCACCGGGCGGCATCCCGACCCAGGTGGCCTTCAGCCAGGAAGCGCGCTGGGACGAGCTCGACACCGACCGCGAAAAGGGCGTCATCCGCTCGGTCGAACATCCCTTCTCCAAGGATGGCGGCCTCGCCGTCTTGAAGGGCAACATCGCGATCGACGGCTGCATCGTGAAGACCGCGGGCGTCGACGAGAGCATCCTGAAGTTCTCCGGCCCGGCCCGCGTCTTCGAAAGCCAGGATGCGTCGGTCAAGGCGATCCTCGGCAACGAGATCAAGGCCGGCGACGTCGTCGTCATCCGCTATGAAGGCCCCAAGGGCGGCCCAGGCATGCAGGAAATGCTCTATCCGACGAGCTACCTGAAATCGAAGGGCCTGGGCAAAGCCTGCGCGCTGATCACCGACGGCCGCTTCTCCGGCGGCACTTCGGGCCTGTCGATCGGCCACGTTTCGCCGGAAGCGGCCAATGGCGGCACGATCGGCCTGGTGCGCGAAGGCGACATGATCGACATCGACATCCCGAACCGCACGATCAGCCTGCGCGTCGACGAGGCGGAACTTAGCCGTCGCCGCACTGAGCAGGACGCCCAGGGCTGGAAGCCGACCGAACAGCGCAAGCGCAAGGTGACGACGGCGCTCAAGGCCTATGCCGCCTTTGCCACCTCCGCCGACCGCGGTGCTGTGCGCGACCTCGGCGAACACTGACCAGCTACGTTCTGGCAGCGCCCGAGCGGCCCAAGAAACAACGAAGGGCTCCCGCGCGTCGGGGGCCCTTTTCTTTGATCTCATCCTAGGGATCGGCCCGGCTTTGCCGGACAGGAAGCATCTGCTATTTTAGTTTACCCTAAAATCAAACAGGTGGGTCATGGCGGACGAGTCTGGATTGCTCGGCACCTGGAAGATGCTTTCCTGGACGCGCGAGGTCGTCGCCACTGGCGAGGTCACCGATGCCATGGGCCCTGATCCTATCGGCTATCTCTCGTACTTTCCCGATGGCCGGATGACCGCCGTTGTGGTGAAACGCGATCGACCGCAGCTCAAAGGACTCGTGCCGTCTCACGACGAAAAGGCGGCACTGTTTGATTCCATGCTCGCCTATTCCGGCTCCTATTCGCTCAAGGACGGCCGGATCATCCATCATGTCGAGGCAAGCTGGAACCCGGCCTGGGGCGTCTCCGACCTGATCCGCCCCTTTGTCCTGCAAGGGGATAAGCTGGTGATCTACGGCGCGCCGGGCGTGGACCCGGCAACCGGCGAGGAGGTCATCTATCACCTCGAATTTCGCAAGATGTAACCAGCTTCGCTGTGGGCTCTAGAGGTGACGGGTCTCGGCTGGCGCGTGGAACCAGTTGTTGTTGCGCCCGTCCATGTACTGCACCGGTGCTTCGGCCAGCACCGCCGGATCGAGGTCGTCGAGGCAGGCGAGGTTGACGGAGTAATAGGCGCCGCCAATCTCCTCGATATAGCCGTGGCCGAAGGCGGCAACGCCGCAGGTCCTGCAGAAGCGGTGATGCACGCTGTCGCTGCCGAACTGGTAGTCAGCGATATTGGCTTCGTCGCACTGCAGCCGGAAGGCGTCGGGCTTCACGACCGCCCCCCAGTAGCGCCGCTTCCAGCAAATCGAGCAGTTGCATTTGCCGGTGCCGGCATCGAGGTCGATGTCGGCCTCATAGCGGATGTTTCCGCAATGGCAGCTTCCCTTATAGGTCAGTTTCATACCCGTCGCTCCTGCGTGGCGGGCCAGGCAGGCCCCCTATTGCCGCCCACCCGGCAGGCGATATGCTGCCAGGTGAAACTCATGCAGTCCATATGCCATATTGACAACATATTGTCAAATAGGAGCGAGATCTCGCACGCGTCAGAGATGACGGAATTCGGCAGGCGTTTCATCCCAGCGGTCGTTCCGGCCATCCAGATATTGCACCGACACCTTAGCCAGGACCGTCGGATCGACATCGTCCAGCGTTGCGACATTGATGCTGCAATAAGCGCCGCCGAGTTCCTCGACATAACCATGGCTATAGGAGGCGATGCCGCAGGCAGGGCAGAAGCGGTGGTTGCCAACCTTGGCGCCAAACTGATAGAGCCCAACCTGATCTTCCGGTGACAGGAGGCGAAAATCCTCCGGCTGGACCTGTGCACCCCAGTAGCGGGCCTTGCCACAGAACGAGCAATTGCATCGCGTCGTCCCGGCATCGAGATCGAAAGTCGCCTCGTATCTGACCTTGCCGCAATGGCAACCGCCGCTGTAAGTCCTTCTCGCCATGCTCTCATCTCCCTTGCTAAATGGACTTGCTGAAACGACCGCATCATGACAACATGATGTCATACAAACATTCACACGACGGTGGTGCTGTCAACATGAAAGATCCCGATCGGACACCCGCCGGAGACGCCTTTGCGGAGTTCGCCATATCGGTACTGCGGCTAGCGGGCCCGCTGACGCAGGCCGGCGACGCACTCGCCAAACCTTCCGGACAGACGAGCGCCCGCTGGCAGGTGCTGGCCGCGGCAAACCATGCGCCGATGTCGGTTGCCGATGCGGCACGCGCGCTCGGCCTTGCGCGCCAGGGGGTGCAGCGCATCGCCGATCTCTTGGAGGCCGAAGGGCTGATCGCCTACAGGGACAACCCGACCCACCAGAGGGCAAAGCTCATGGTTCTGACTGCGGCGGGAGAAACGGCACTGCACGACATCAAGGAGCGGCAGGCGGCCTGGGCGGACGGCCTGGGCGGCGCACTCGGCGAACGACGGCTGCGGCAGGCCTCTGCCTTGATCGCCGAGGTGATCGAGGTGTTCAAGGAGCGCCCCGCGCCAGAGCCGTCCGAGGACTGACCGGCCGCCCGTCAAGCCAGCCTTAAGAGATCGGCACGCAGGCGGTCCGAACCGCCGTCATCGAGCACCGGATCGAGCGCCTCATGCAGGTTCCGCCAGATCGGCACGGCGCGCGCCAGCAGCGCCTGCCCTTCGGTCGTCAGCCGCAATCGCCGCGACCGCCGGTCGTCGGCATCCGGGAAGCTTTCGACCAGGCCGCGCCGTTCCAGCGGCTTCAACGCCGCCGTCAAGGTCGTCCGGTCCATGGCGAGAAGCGACGCCACCGAGCCCATATTGGGCGGCGCCGGGCGGTTGAGCGACATCAGGAGAGAGAACTGTCCGTTGGTGATATCGAGCGGGCGCAGCGCCTCGTCGAACCGGCGGGCAATGGCGCGCGCGGCGCGTTGCACATGCAGGCAGAGGCAGGTGTCCTTCACATGCAGGGTAGTGTCGAACGAAACAAGCGGCATTTTTGACATGCCGATTAATGTTGATATCAACGTAAATAGTCAAGTGCAACGTTGGAAGGAGGAACGGGCATGAGACAGGATCATGCAGTGGTATCGCCTGGAGAGTGGCTGAAAGCGCGCAAAGATCTGCTTGCGCTGGAAAAGGAACACACCCACGCACGCGACAAGGTCAATGCCGCCCGGCTGGCCTTGCCCTGGGTGAAGATGGAAAAGACCTACGTCTTCGATACGCGGGCGGGCCGCAAATCCCTGTCCGAGCTTTTCGACGGCCGCAGCCAGCTCATGGTCTACCATTTCATGTTCGGCCCCACTTGGGAGGCCGGTTGCCCCGGCTGCTCCTTCCTGGTCGATCATTTCGCCGGCATGCTGCCGCACCTCAACCATCACGACGTGACGCTGGTCGCCGCATCGAACGCGCCGCTCGCAAAGATCGAAACCTACAAGAAACGCATGGAGTGGGATTTCCCCTGGGTCTCGGCGGAAGGCAACAGCTTCAACCATGACTTCCACGTGGCCTTTTCGCCAGACGAGCTCGCAAGCGGCAAAGTCGGGTACAACTTCACCGACATAGAAAGCGCCAATGCGCATGAGGAACTGCCCGGTCTCAGCGCCTTCCAGAAGGGCGAGGACGGCACGATCTACCACACCTATTCGTCCTATGCCCGCGGGCTCGAGGAACTCGTGGGCACACTGATGCTGCTCGACCGCGCACCCAAGGGGCGCAACGAGGACGGGACCATGAGCTTCGTTCGCCGCCACGACGAATATGATCGGGAGCCCGGACGCAAGGCGGGCTGAGGTCCGCATCCCGGCGGACGGAACTTTTCGCCCGCAAAATCGTTTTGAGAACGCTCGCGTGCCGGGCCGAACGTCTGCGCCCGGTCAAGAAGGAAATCCCGTGAGAGCAGAACCGGAAGAAGCGCACCGCTGGCTCGAGCAATTGCTGGGCGACTGGCACGTTCGCACGGCCGGCTCCGATGGCAAGCCCGATGGCAGCGGGCCCTGGACCGAGCATGTCCGGTCGCTCGAAGGCCTCTGGATCGTCTGCGAGGGTCAGGGCACGATGCCGGGCGGCAGCTTCGGCCAGACGCTGATGACGCTCGGCTTCAATCCGCAAACCAAACGTTACGTCGGCACCTGGGTCGGTTCGATGATGAGCCACATGTGGATCTATGACGGAGAACTGGACGCGGACGGCACGTCCCTCTCCCTCCACTGCGAGGGACCGGATTTCGAAAACCCCGGCAGGACCATGCGCTACCGCGACGTCATCACGCTTGCCGGGCCATCCCGTCGGCTGCTGACGGCGCAGGCGCAGACAGCGGACGGAAACTGGAAAGACTTGATGACGGCGGAATACCTACGTCGGGATTGAAAGCCGCGCTGACGACGGCCTTGGCTGTTCGGCCACGCATCATGTCAGGCTGACCCGACGACAGTTCATTCGAACAGGCAAACAAGTGGCGCCAGATACGCCGCGCCAGAGCAAAACCGGAGGAAGGCAATGGCAGATCACGGCAAATTCGTTTGGTACGAACTGATGACCACCGACATGGCGGCCGCCGAGACGTTCTACAAGGACGTGGTCGGCTGGGCCGCCAGCGATGCCGGCATGGCCGGCATCAGCTACACGCTGTTCAACGTCGGCGAGATTCCGGTGGCGGGATTGATGACCATGCCGGAAGGCGCGCTCGAAATGAACGTGCCGCCCGCCTGGCTCGGCTATGTCGGCGTCGACGATGTCGATGTGAGCGCCGCCAGCATCGCCGCCAAGGGCGGCAAGGTGCACCGGGCGCCGGACGATATCCCGGGTATAGGGCGCTTCGCCGTCGTCACCGATCCGCACGGCGCGGTCTTCTCGATCTTCAAAGGTACGGGCGATCCGCCGCCGGTCACCGACCCGATGGCGCCCGGACTGATCGGCTGGCACGAGCTTGCCTCGGGCGACCTCGACACCGCCTTTCCCTTCTATTCCGAACTCTTCGGCTGGACGAAGGACCAGGGCATGGACATGGGCGAAATGGGCATCTACCAGATCTTCGCCCATGGCGGCGCCCCGATCGGCGGGATGATGACCAAGCCGAAGGAAGTGCCCGCGCCTTACTGGCTCTACTACATCAACGTACCGGCCATCGATGCCGCCATCGAACGCATCAAGGCTGGCGGCGGCAAGATCGTGCTGGAGCCGATGGAGGTCCCCGGAGGCGCCTGGATCGTTCAGGCGCTCGACCCGCAGGGCGCCCTCTTCGCACTGGTCGGGCCGAAGCGCTGAGACGACTGCATGTCTCCTTAAATCGTCCTCGACGTAAGGGAACAGACTTGCAGAAAATCAAAGTGTTACAGCGACCTTAGCCCGTCTGATAAGACGCGCGGCGCTTTAGGCCGCAGCACAGATCACGTTGCCGTGAAGAGTTGCTGAAGTAAAATGACGACCAACCAAGTCCAGGCCCGCTTTCGGCAAGAAGGCGGGCCGGATTTATTGCGATCATGGACCGGAAAGCGAATACGGGGGCCGCAAAGCTGGGGTCTGCCGTGCGCCGGGCGCATCCCTCGGTTGCGGATTAGCCCCTAGTATTTCAGGGTATTTCAAGCTTATTTAACATCTTATACGATAGCAGGGGCGGCAAGCACACTGATTTCGGATGGGTTTCTTGTCGGGTGGCAAGAATTTGTCGCGATTGTCGAGCAGACGGGCGGCGACATGAGTGGAGCAACTTCGCGCATATGAGCAATAAGGGCAGCACCTATGCGTCCCCTCAGATGGGCGTGGGGGAAGCGCGTACGGCCAAGGCCCTGCGACGCAAGCTCCAATGGCTGGTGGCGATCGTCGTTGCCTGCACCGGCATTCTTGCGACCGAAATCATCGCCGCATCCTACAGCGACTTTGTCATCGCGCGCCGCAACCTGACGGAAGTCATGGCCTTTTGCCGCGTCCTCGACGCCGCAAACTACCTCTCGGCCGAACGAGGCCCGTCCAACGGTGTGCTCGGCCTCGGCGTAGCGCCCGGCTCGACCGTCCAGGCGCGACTGGCGGAGTTTCGTGCCCGCAGCGATGCGGCACTGGCTCAGATCACCGCCGACATCGACAATGCCAGCCGCTCCGAACCGGCCGGCGCGCTTTCGCCCATCCTGGTCGAGGTCCATCGTCGGCTGATGCTTGCACGTGCGGAAGTCGATCGCATTGCGGCCCTTCCGCCGGAACGGCGGAACCTTGCCGAAATCGAAGCGACGATCGAGGCCATGTTCGGCGTGATCGATGCGCTTCGCCCCGCGATCGACTGGAACATTCAGCGCCTGACCAACACCGACCCGAACCTTGCGGGCATTGCCCTTGCAGCCCAGATGCTCGCCAATCTGCGCGAGGACGGCGGTCGCCTCGGCTCGCACGTCATGGCGCCCGTTGCCGTCGGCAAGCCGCTCGCGATCAAGAATCTGGCCGACAGCGAGCGCACGCGCGGCAGGCTGCAGGAGGTCTGGGCGATCGTCGGCAAGCCGGGCGCGCTACCAGGCTTGGATCCGTCGAAGATCGGCGATCTCGCCAAGATCGACCGCGAGTTCTTTGCGGAAGGTTTTGCAATCATCGACAACATCGTCGCCGTCGGTAAACGCTCGGGCGACTACCCGATGACCGCCGAACAGCTCACCGACCTATTCGTCCCGAAGATGAAACCGCTCGAAGATCTGCGTCGCGCCTTCATGGATTCGACCGTCGAGCGCCTGTCCGCCAACAAGACCCGCGCGTCGATCAAGCTCGCCGTGGCGAGCCTTGCGACCTTCTCGCTCTTCCTGATGTTGCTGATCTTGATGCGGCGCGCCCGATCGCTGGTGTTCGAACCGCTGCTTCTTGCGCGCCACAGCATCATCGAGCTTGCCAATGATCGCCCGATCGCGCGCCTTCAGGGCAAGGGTGGAGAAGGCGAAATGGGACGCCTGTTCGATGCGATCGATATTCTGCGCCAGCGCCTCGACGAGCGCACGCTGCTGATGCAGCATCTCGAACGCCAGGCGGAAACCGACGAACTGACCGGCCTGCTCAACCGCCGCGCGCTGGAGCTGATCGGCGGCGCGGAAGACACGGACGGCAAGGATCAGGACGCCTGTCTGATCCTGATGGACATCGACCATTTCAAGCAGATCAACGATACCCACGGCCATCTGATCGGCGACATCGTGCTTCAGGAAACCGCCCGCATCATCCGCAATTCCGTGCGCAATTCCGATCTCGTCGCCCGCTTCGGCGGTGAGGAGTTTGCCGTGATCACGCCCGGCGACAGCATCGAGTCCGCCCTTGCCCTTGCCGAAAGGATCAGGGTCAACCTCGCGCACGAACCGATCGTCCTTGCCGACGGACGGAAGCTGAACGTCACCGCCAGCTTCGGCGTGGCCGAAGGCCGCAGCGCGAACGGTGGCTGGAAGCACCTGATCGAACTTGCCGATAACGAGCTCTATCGCGCCAAGTCCGAGGGCCGCAATCGCGTCTGCGGCCAGCCGGCCGAAGCGACGCACCAGCCGTTCAAGGCGATGAAATCCGCGCGCGCTTAGCCAGGAAATCAAGTACCACCCGCACGCGCGCCGGCAGGGCTCCACCCTGCCCGTGGAACACCGCATGGAATGCCTCGATGTCGCCCGGGTTCAAGTGCTCGGCGACCGCCGTCAGCCGGCCGCAACGGATATCCTCCTTGACCGTAAACGTGGGCAGTCGCGCCAGCCCGACACCGGCGAGCGTAAGCTGGCGCAAACCCTCGCCGTCGCTCACGCGGACCTGCTCCGTCGGCGCCAGCGTGAAAGGCTCCCCGTTCGACAGGAGCGGCCAGCCATCGATCGAACGCGCATAGCTATGGCTCAGCCTGTTCATCGCTTCGAGGTCGCCGACACTCTCGGGCATGCCGAACCGTTGAAGATAGGACGGCGCGCCCACGATCGTCATCGACGTGCTGCCGAGCTTGCGGGCGATCAGGCTCGAAGACTTCAGAGGACCGGCGCGCACGGCGATGTCGGCCCGCTCCGCCATCAGATCGACCACGGCGTCGGTCTGCAGGATATCGAGCGAGACCGATGGAAAGACCGAGAGAAACTCCGGCAGCACCGGCATCAGCACATGCACCGCATAGGAAGCGCTGACGTTTAGCCGCACGCGGCCCTCGGGCGTTTCGCCTGAACCCGCCTCGCGCTCCGCCTCGTCGATATCGGCAAGGATGCGCACCGCCCGTTCATAGAAGGCACAGCCTTCCGCCGTCAGCTGCAGCCGCCGCGTCGAGCGGTTGATGAGCCGGACGCCGAGCCTTTCCTCCAGCCTCTGCACGAGCTTGCTGACGGCCGAGGGTGTCATGCAGCAGACCTTTGCGGCGGCCGAAAAGCCGCCGAGCTCCACCGCCTTGGCGAAAACCGCCATCTCCCCCGAACGGTTGATAGACAAGCGCGACATGTGACTTCAACTCACAAATGATGTTCTTTCATCCGGTCTACATCGCAAATGGCTGCGATACCACCTTCTCCTGGTGGGCGAGCGGACTTCCGCTCTCGCAAAGACAAAACCAACGAGGAGTTTGACGACATGGAATACAGACGGCTTGGATCATCGGGACTGAAAGTGCCTGCCTTGAGCTTCGGCGCCGGCACCTTCGGCGGCAAGGGGCCGCTCTTCAGCGCCTGGGGCAACAGCGACGCCGCGGAAGCCCGGCGGCTGATCGACATCTCGCTCGAAGCCGGCGTCAATCTCTTCGATACCGCAGACGTTTACTCCGACGGTGCGTCCGAGAGCGTGCTCGGCGCGGCCATCAAGGGCCGGCGTGATGCCGTGCTTCTCTCCACCAAGATGGCATTGCCGATGGGCGACGGACCGAACGACGCCGGCACGTCGCGCACGCGTCTCGTCAAGGGCGTCGACGATGCCTTGAAGCGGCTCGGCACCGACTACATCGACCTTTTGCAACTGCACGCCTTCGACGCGGGAACGCCGGTCGAGGAGGTGCTTTCGACACTCGACAGTCTGGTTGCCGCCGGCAAGCTGCGCTACGTCGGTGCCTCGAACTTTGCCGGCTGGCAATTGATGAAATCGCTGGCTGTCTCGGAGAAGCACGGCCTCGTGCGCCACGTCGCCCACCAGGTCTACTATTCGCTGGTTGGACGCGACTACGAATGGGAACTGATGCCGCTTGGCGCCGACCAAGGCGTCGGCGCTCTGGTCTGGAGCCCGCTCGGCTGGGGGCGTCTCACCGGCAAGATCCGCCGCGGCAAGCCGTGGCCCGAAGGCAGCCGCCTGCACGACACTGCGGCCTTCGGCCCACCGGTCGATGATGAGAAGCTCTACGATGTCGTCGACGTGCTCGACCAGCTCGCGGAGGAAACCGGCAAGACGATCCCGCAGATCGCCATCAACTGGCTGCTGCAGCGCCCGACGGTCTCGAGCGTCATCATCGGCGCCCGCAACGAGGAGCAGCTTCGCCAGAACCTCGGCGCCGTCGGCTGGTCGTTGTCAGCGGACCAGATCGCACGACTCGACGCGGCGAGCCAGACGACGCCGGCCTACCCCTACTTCCCCTACTACCGCCAGGAGGGTTTTGCCCGCATCAATCCGCCGATCGTCTGACCGAGGATGGCCAATGTTTCGCACGCCCGTCCGGGCGTGCGAATGCGTTGCGCCGCCCTGATTTTCTGCGGGCGCTTTCGCGCTTGCATTCTCGATTTGCATTGCACAAACTTCGTGGCGATGGGGGGCGTCAGACCCGCCACGAAGGGGATCAAATCCGGCATGTCGATCAAGGCCAGTATCTATCACCTGACCCACTATATCTATGACCGTCCCGTAAGCCTCTCGCCGCAGATCATCCGGCTGAAGCCCGCTGCCCATTCCAAGACCAAGGTCATCAGCCACTCGCTGAAGGTTTCGCCCGGCAACCATTTCGTCAACCTGCAGCAGGACCCCTACGGCAACTACCTCGCCCGTTTCGTCTTTCCCGATCCGGTGAGCGAGCTGAAAATCGAAGTCGATCTCGTCGCCGACATGACCGTCTACAACCCCTTTGACTTTTTCGTCGAGGAAGAGGCCGAACATTGGCCCTTCCCTTACCCCGAGGATCTCAGCGACGATCTCCGGATCTATATGACGCCGGGGCCGCTCGGCCCGGCGCTCTCCGCCTTCATGGCAACGGTCGACCGTTCCCGCCAGCGCACCATCGACATGGTCGTCGGGCTCAACGCACGCCTGCAGAAGGAAATCGCCTATGTGATCCGCATGGAGCCGGGCGTGCAGGACCCGGAACAGACGCTGACATCGGCAAGAGGATCCTGCCGCGATTCCAGCTGGCTGCTCGTACAGATCCTGCGCAATCTCGGCTTCGCCGCCCGCTTCGTCTCCGGCTATCTCATTCAGCTGACGCCGGATCTGAAAGCCCTCGATGGTCCCTCCGGCACCGACCACGACTTCACCGACCTGCATGCCTGGGCCGAAGTCTACCTGCCCGGCGCCGGCTGGGTTGGGCTCGACCCGACCTCGGGCCTGCTGACCGGCGAGAGCCACATTCCGCTTGCCGCAACGCCCCATTACCGCAACGCGGCGCCGATCTCCGGAGAATTTTTCGGCGATCCCGAGACCCGCACCGACTTCGCTTTCGACATGAAGGTGAGGCGCGTCGCCGAGCACCCGCGCATCACCAAACCCTTCTCCGACGAAAGCTGGGATGCGCTGAATGCACTCGGCGGGAAGGTTGACCGGGAGCTTGAGGAAAACGACATCCGCCTGACGATGGGCGGCGAGCCGACCTTCGTTTCGATCGACGACTTCGAGTCCGAGGAATGGAACACGGAGGCCGTCGGACCAACCAAGCGCGAGAAGGCCGACACACTGATCCGCCGGCTGCGCGAACGCTTCGCCCCCGGTGGCTTCCTGCATTATGGCCAGGGCAAATGGTATCCGGGCGAAACCCTGCCGCGCTGGACCTTCTCCCTCTACTGGCGCAAGGACGGCGTGCCGATCTGGCGCCGGCCGGACCTGATCGCCGAGGAGACCAGCCGCCACGACGTGACGGTAGCGGATGCCGAACGCCTGCTGCATCTGGTCGCAGGCGAATTGAGCCTGCCGACCGAAATGGTCGTGCCGGCCTTCGAAGACCCGGCCGACTGGCTGCTGAAGGAGGCAAACCTCCCCGACAACGTCGATCCTGCCAACTCCAAGCTGAAGGATCCCGAGGAGCGCAGCCGCATGGCCCGCGTGTTCGAGCGCGGCCTGACGGCGCCGACCGGCTATGTTCTGCCGGTGCAAGCCTGGAACGCGCGCGCCACCGGCGTGAAGTGGATGAGCGAGAAATGGCAGACGCGCCGTGGCCGCATCTTCCTCGTTCCCGGCGACAGCGCCGTCGGCTATCGCCTTCCGCTCGGCGCCCTACCCTATGTCGCGCCCTCCGCTTACCCCTATATCCATCCGGTCGATCCGACGGTCCCGCGCGACGATTTGCCGGACTTCCGCGAAAGCAGCGCCCGCACGCAGCATGCACGCTTCCAGGCCTCGGAAGTTCCGGAAACGCCGCTCCCGGCGCCGCGCGACGAGATCGCCGGACTGGTGCGCACCGCCATCAGCGTCGAGCCGCGCGACGGCCGGCTCTGCGTCTTCATGCCGCCGACGACAAGCGTCGAGGAGTATCTCGATCTGATCGCGTCTGCGGAGCGCGCTGCCGCTGCGATCGGCCTGCCCGTGCACATCGAGGGCTATGCACCGCCGCAGGACGAGCGCATCAACGTCATCCGCGTCGCGCCCGATCCCGGCGTGATCGAGGTCAACATCCATCCGGCCGCCCATTGGCAGGACTGCGTCGACATCACCACGGCGATCTACGAGGAGGCGCGCCAGAGCCGGCTCGGCGCCGACAAGTTCATGATCGACGGCCGTCACACCGGCACCGGCGGCGGCAATCACGTGGTCGTCGGCGGCGCCAATCCGAATGACAGCCCGTTCCTGCGCCGCCCGGATCTGCTAAAAAGCATGGTGCTGCACTGGCAGCGGCATCCCTCGCTCTCCTACCTGTTCTCCGGCCTCTTCATCGGCCCGACCTCGCAGGCGCCGCGTATCGACGAAGCCCGGCACGACCAGCTCTATGAACTCGAAATCGCCCTGGCGCAGGTGCCGATGCCGGGCTCTGCAACGCCGCCGCCCCTGCCCTGGCTCGTCGACCGGCTGTTCCGCAACCTGCTCGTCGATGTCACCGGCAACACCCATCGGGCGGAGATCTGCATCGACAAGCTGTTTTCGCCCGACGGGCCCACCGGCCGCCTCGGCCTCGTCGAGTTCCGCGGTTTCGAGATGCCGCCGAACGCCCGCATGTCGCTCGCCCAGCAATTGCTGGTGCGCGCCCTCATCGCCCGCTTCTGGAAACACCCGGTCGACGGTCGCTTCGTGCGCTGGGGCACAGCTTTGCACGATCGTTTCATGCTGCCGCACCACGTCTGGCAGGATTTTCTCGACGTGCTCGCCGATCTCCGGGCGCATGGCTTCGATCTGAAACCGGAATGGTTCGAGGCCCAGCTCGAGTTCCGCTTCCCCTTCTGCGGCGAGGTCGAATACGAGGGGGCAAAGCTCGAAATCCGTCAGGCGCTCGAACCCTGGCACGTGATGGGCGAACAGGGCGCGATCGGCGGCACCGTGCGCTATGTCGACAGCTCGATCGAACGGCTGCAGGTCAAGCTCGATACCGCCAATCCCGAGCGATATACGGTCGCCTGCAACGGTCGCCCCGTGCCGCTCACACGCACTGGTTCGAATGGCACGGCGGTGGCCGGCGTCCGCTACAAGGCGTGGCAGCCGGCCTCAGGGCTACACCCGGTGCTACCGGTCAACACTCCCCTTACATTCGATATCTATGATACATGGTCGAATCGGGCGATCGGCGGTTGCATCTACCATGTCGCCCACCCGGGTGGGCGCCACTACGACACGTTTCCGGTCAACGGCAACGAGGCGGAGGCGCGGCGCCTGGCGCGGTTCGAGCCTTGGGGCCACACGCCGGGAGGCTATCCGCTGCGCCCCGAAAGCCCGTCGACGGAATTCCCGATGACGCTTGATCTCAGGCGTCCACCAGGAGCGTAAATGCCGAAGAAGCAGACAGCGGCCGCAAACCATCCGGGCACCGACGACGATCCGGTCTTCGGCTACCGTGCCCTACCGGGCATTGCCGACGAAATGCTCGACCAGGAGGGCAATGTCCGCCCGGTCTGGCAGCGGCTGCTCGCGACGCTTGGGCGGCTCGACGAGACCGAACTTGCCAACCGCTTCGCGCGCGCCGACCGCTATCTGCGCGACGCCGGCGTGTTCTATCGCGTCTATGGCGCCAAGGAGAGTTCCGAGCGAAGCTGGCCGCTGTCGCACATTCCGGTTCTGATCGACGAAAAGGAATGGGCGCACGTCTCGCAAGGCCTCGTGCAGCGCGCCGAACTTCTGGAAAAGGTGGTCGCCGACATCTATGGCGAGAACCGGCTGGTGCGCGAAGGGCTGCTGCCGCCGGCGCTGGTCGCCTCCAATCCGGAGTTCCTGCGCCCGCTCGTCGGCGTGAAACCGGCCGACGGCCACTTCCTGCATTTCGTCTCCTTCGAGATCGGCCGTGGCCCCGACGGTAACTGGTGGGTCCTGTCCGATCGCACCGAGGCACCTTCGGGCGCCGGCTTCGCCCTGGAGAACCGGGTCGCGACCACGCGTGCCTTCTCCAATCTTTATGCCGAAAGCCACGTCCACCGGCTGGCCGGCTTCTTTGGCGAGTTCCGCGACACGCTGCAGAGCCGCCGGCTGCACCCGGACGACCGCATCGCCGTTCTTTCGCCGGGGATCGCCAACGAGACCTATTTCGAACATGCCTATATCGCCCGCTATCTGGGCTTCATGCTGCTCGAAGGCGAGGATCTGACCGTGATCGGCGGCCGGGTGATGGTGCGCACCGTCGCCGGCCTCAAGCCCATCGGCGTGCTCTGGCGTCGTCTCGACGCGGCCTTTGCCGATCCGCTCGAGCTCAATCAGTCCTCGCATATCGGCACACCGGGCATTGTCGAGGCGCTCAGGGCCGGCTCGGTCTCAATCGTGAACGCGCTCGGCACCGGCATCGTCGAAACCCGCGCCTTCCTCGCCTTCATGCCGGCGATCTGCCGCCATCTGCTGGGCGAGGAACAGAAGTTGCCCTCGATCGCCACCTGGTGGTGCGGCCAGGGCGCCGAACGCGAACAGGTCGCCGCCAACCTCGACCGCATGGTCATCGGCCCCGCCTACCAGACCCGCCCTTTCTTCGACGACAATGGCCAGTCGGTACTCGGCCGTACGCTCGATGAGAAGGCTCGAGCCTCGATCGCAGATTGGCTTAGCGCCGAGGGCGGCAAGCTCGTGGGCCAGGAGGTGGTCACGCTCTCGACCACCCCTGCCTGGGTGCGCGGGCGGCTGACGCCGCGGCCGATGAGCCTGCGGGTGTTTGCGGCACGCACCCGCGACGGCTGGCAGATTATGCCAGGGGGCTTTGCCCGCATCGGCTCCGGCGACGATGTCGCCGCGATCGCGATGCAGGCGGGCGGCACCGCCGCCGATGTCTGGATCGTCAGCGATCGACCGGTCGAGCGCACGACGCTGCTTCCGGCCGAGGAAAGTTTCACCCGCAACATGCCGGGAAGCCTGCCGAGCCGGGCGGCCGACAATCTCTTCTGGCTCGGCCGCTATATCGAGCGTGCGGAAGGGGCGCTGCGCATCCTGCGCGCCTGGCACGGCCGCTTCGCCGAAACCGCCGATCCGGACCTGCCGCTCCTTAAGGATGTCGGCGACTATCTCGCAGCCCTCGACATCGATGCGCGCCAGCCGGTGCCCGACAGCCTGCTCGCCAATATCGCAAGCGCCCTCTTCAGCGCCGGCAACATCCGCGACCGGTTCTCGCCAGACGGCTGGCTGGCACTGAACGACCTGTCGCAGACGGCGCGCAAGTTCCACGCGACGGTGCAGGCCGGCGACGACGCGACCCGCGCGATCACCGTGCTCCTGCGCAAGCTCGCCGGCTTTGCCGGTCTCGTGCATGAAAACATGTACCGCTTCACCGGCTGGCGCTTTCTTTCGATCGGCCGCTATATCGAGCGCGGCCTGCACATGACCCGGCTGCTCGGCCACATGTCGGGGCCGGATGCGCCCGATGGCGCCTATGACATGCTGCTCGAAATCGGCGACAGCGTCATGACCCATCGCCGGCGCTACAATGTCAGCACCGCCGCCTTGACGGTCACCGACCTCCTGGCGCTCGATCCGCTCAATCCGCGCTCGGTGCTTTACCAGTTGAATGAGATCAAGACCGAGGTCGAGCTCTTGCCGAACGCCTTCGTCAACGGCCAGATGTCCTCCTTCTACCGCGAGGCGATGCGGCTGCATTCGGGCCTGGCGGTGATGACACCGGAAGCCATGAACCTCGGCGTCTACAATCGGTTGGAGCGGGATCTCGAAAGCCTGTCCGATCTGCTCGCGCGCACCTATCTCGGCTAGCCATGCTTTACGACATCAGCCTGAAGATCATCTATGACTACGAAGTGCCGGTGTCCGGCGGCCGCCACCTCGTGCGCGTGCTGCCGGCGACGCTGCCCGGTCGCCAGCGTCTCGTCGTCGGCTCGCTCAGCTGCCATCCCATGCCGGCCGAACGTACCGAGAGCATCGACTTCTTCGCCAACCCGTTTACGTCGATTCTCTTTCGCAACTCGCATGCAGACCTGACGATCCGCATGCAGGCGCGCGTGCAGGTGGAAGCACAGGCCCTGACCGCGGACTTCTCCCCTGACCTCACCGGCCTGCCGGCCGAGCTTGCGGCCTGCTGGTCCGTCGATGCCGACGCGCCGCATCACTTCGCCGGCCCGAGCCCACTCTTGCCCGAGGTCGCCGACATTGCCGCCTACGCGCGTGACACCATTACCGACACGATGACCGTGCGCCAGATCGCCGTTGCACTGTGTGACCGCATCCATCGCGACTTCGCCTATGACGGCGAGGCGACAACCGTGAACACGACGCCGGCAGAAGCGTTCAAGCTCAAGCGCGGCGTCTGCCAGGATTTCGCCCATGTCATGATCGTGGCGCTCAGAAGCCTCGGCATCCCTGCCGGCTATGTTAGCGGTTTCCTAAGGACGATCCCTCCGCCCGGCAAGGAGCGCCTGGAGGGGGCCGATGCCATGCACGCTTGGGTGCGCGTCTGGTGCGGCACAACCGGTGGGTGGCTCGAACTCGATCCGACCAACAATATTCCGGCTGGAACCGACCATATCGTCGTCGGTCATGGCCGCGACTACGGCGATGTCGCGCCCGTCATCGGGGTCCTGAAAAGCTACGGCAGCCAAACGACGAAACAGGCGGTCGACGTCATTCCGGTACCGTGACCCGATTTGGCACAGGCCGATTCCCGCTTCGGAACAGACAGGGTGCCGCAGAACCCCTTACAACAACCGGTTTTCCGGCAATCCATTAAAATTGCAAGGATTGCCGGAACGATATCGTAAGCCATCGTCGCTATTGATGCCCCCAAGCTTGCAACGTGTTCCTTTGGGGTGTGCAAAGATGGGAAGACGATACACGGTAGGCCGGTCCTTCGTAGCCATGCTCAAGGACCGGGGTGGCAATTTTGGCATCATGGCAGCACTCGCGGCGCCATTGGTGTTGGCAGCCGGCGGCGTCGCCGTCGATCTGGCCACCATGATGACGACGAAAAACCAGATGCAGGATGCAGCCGACGCGGCAGCACTTGCGGCTGCGTCCGCACTGGTTGCAAACAAGGATACGCTGGCGACCGAGAAGGCCAAGGAAATCGCCTTGAACTTCCTGAAGGCGCAGTCGGGCGCAAGCTCGACCGATCTGCCCGGTGGAGCTGGCGGCAGCGACCCGGGCACCAGCAGCGCTTCCGCGGGCGGCGTGACCGACCCGACGGAGACCCAGGTTCAGCCGACGGTCGACATCGTCATGACGACTGTCGGCAAGAGCGACAAGGCCTTTAAGGTCACGATCGTCAACAAGCAGACAATTCAGCTCAACCCCATGACGCGGTTGCTCGGACAGAAGTCCGTCAATCTGGAAACGGTAGCCGTTGCCGAGAGCGCGACGGAAACCAAGAACGCCATGTCGATGTATCTCGTGCTCGACCGCTCGGGCTCGATGGCCTTCGTGACGAATGTGAAGGACGAGAAGCGCACCAAGTGCAAGAACTGGACGGCGGAGAACTGGGGCAAGAGCATCTCTGAGACCAGCCCTTGCATGATCGACAAGATCACGACCTTGAAATCCGCGGTTGAGACGCTGCTGAAGCCACTCACCGAGATGGACCCCGACAACAAGTATGTCCGTGTCGGCGCTGTTTCCTATAGCAGCTCCATCTTCCCGGAAGAGAAACTGGCCTGGGGCACGACGAAGGCCAGTACCTACGTCAAGAACCTGGAGGCGAACGGCGGCACGGATTCGAGCGGCGCCTTCGCCAAGGCCGTCACGGATCTGAAGCTCAAGGGCGAAAACGACGCGCACACGGCATCCAACGGCCTGACGCCGAAAAAGTACATCGTCTTCATGACCGATGGGGCGAACACACATTTCGAAGGAAAGGCGTTGACCATCCCGGCGGCGCCAAAGCCGGAACCGGAACTCGACAAATACAAAGCCCAGGATTCCAAATCCGACACGGCAACGCTCCAGGCGTGCCAGGATGCCAAGGACGCCGGCATTCGCGTCTTCACCATCGCCTTCATGGCGCCGATCCAGGGAAAATCGGTGCTCAGCCGATGCGCCAGCAGCACAGCCGACTACAAGTCGCCGGAAGATGCCGCAGCTCTGGTCAAGGTTTTCGGTGAAATCGGCGCCACCACCTCGGGCAAGATGGCACGCCTGACAAGGTAAGACAGACCACATCGCTGACGATGCCGCCCGGCCCCGCTGGGCGGCATTTTGCGTTTCGGCGGGATACGTTCTCCACCGTCTGAGACAAGTCTAATCCATTTAAAAACATCTGTTGCAAGCGCTTCGGATCGATGCATAAATTGGCTTTATCCCCGGTCGGGTCCGGCCTGCGATCTCCCAACGCAAAAGGGTAAAGACAGTTTCATGATGAACAGGCTCTCCACCAACGACGTGCCGCAGCCCGCCCCAAGGTCGTCTGAACCTAGCCAGCTCGCCGTCGAAATCCTCGAACGTCTGAAGTACCGCATCGGCAAGGACCCGAAGGTCGCCAAGCCCCATGACTGGCTGACGGCGGCGATCCTGGTTGCGCGTGACCGCATCACCGACAAGTGGATGGACTCCACCCGCAAGACCTACGCAACCGGCGCCAAGCGCGTTTATTATCTCTCGCTCGAATTCCTCATCGGCCGGCTGATGCGCGATGCGATGACCAATATCGGCCTGATGGACGAGATGCGCGACGCACTCGCCTCCCTCGGCGTCGATATCGATGTCGTCGCCCAGCTCGAGCCGGATGCGGCCCTCGGCAATGGCGGTCTCGGACGGCTGGCTGCCTGTTTCATGGAATCGATGGCGACCGTCGACGTACCCGCCTATGGCTACGGCATCCGCTACATGCATGGCCTCTTCCGCCAGCAGATGGCCGATGGCTGGCAGGTGGAACTACCCGAAACCTGGCTTGCCCACGGCAACCCCTGGGAATTCGAACGCCGCGAAAGCTCTTACGAAATCGGCTTCGGCGGCGTGGTCGAAACCGCCAATGTCGACGAGGAAATCCAGCGTTTCGTGTGGAAACCGGCCGAGCGCGTCATCGCCACCGCCTTCGACACGCCCGCCGTCGGCTGGCGGGCAAAACGCGTCAACACGCTGCGCCTGTGGACCGCGCAGCCGATTGACCCGATCCTGCTGGCCGCCTTCAACGCCGGCGACCACATCGGCGCCCTTCGCGAAAGCAACAAGGCGGAAAGCCTGACGCGTGTTCTCTATCCGGCCGACGCGACGCCAGCGGGCCAGGAGCTGCGCCTACGCCAGGAATACTTCTTTTCCTCGGCCTCGCTGCAGGACATCCTGCGCCGTCACCTGCAGCAATACCCGGACTTCAACTCGCTGCCGGACGCCGTCGCCATCCAGCTCAATGACACCCATCCAGCCATTTCCATTGCCGAACTGGTGCGGCTCTTGACCGACCTGCACGGCCTCGATTTCGAGCAGGCCTGGGACATCACCCGCCGCACGATCTCCTACACCAACCACACGCTTCTGCCCGAAGCGCTCGAAAGCTGGCCGGTACCGCTGATCGAGCGCCTGCTGCCGCGCCACATGCAGATCGTCTATGCGATCAACGCCAAGATCCTGATCGAGGCCCGCCGCCAGAAGGGCGCCACGGACGACGAAATCCGCAACATCTCGCTGATCGACGAAAGCGGCGAACGACGCGTGCGCATGGGCAATCTCGCCTTTGTCGGCTCGCACTCGATCAACGGCGTTTCGGCACTGCACACCGAGCTGATGAAGGAAACGGTATTTGCCGACCTGCACAAGCTCTACCCGGACCGCATCAACAACAAGACCAACGGCATTACGCCGCGCCGCTGGCTGATGCAGTGCAATCCCGGTCTCTTCGGACTGATCCGCGACGCGATCGGCGACGAGTTCATGGACAATACCGAGGCGCTGCAGGCGCTCGACGTCTTCGCCGACAAGGCGGACTTCCAGGAGCATTTCGCCGCGGTCAAACGCGCCAACAAGGTGCGCCTCGCGCAGCTCGTGCAGAGCCGCCTCGGCATCCGGCTCGATCCGTCGGCGATGTTCGACATCCAGATCAAGCGCATCCACGAGTACAAGCGCCAGCTCCTCAACATCATCGAGGCGGTGGCGCTCTACGACCAGATCCGCTCCCATCCGGAGCTCGACTGGGTGCCGCGCGTCAAGCTCTTTGCCGGCAAGGCGGCGCCGAGCTATCACAATGCCAAGCTGATCATCAAACTGGCCAACGACGTCGCCCGTGTCGTCAACAACGATCCGGCGGTGCGCGGCCTCCTGAAGATCGTCTTCGTGCCGAACTACAACGTCTCGCTCGCCGAGATCATGGTTCCGGCTGCCGACCTTTCCGAGCAGATCTCGACGGCCGGCATGGAAGCATCGGGCACCGGCAACATGAAGTTCGCGCTGAACGGCGCCTTGACGATCGGTACGCTCGACGGCGCCAATGTCGAGATGCGCGACTGGATCGGCGAGGAAAACATCAAGATCTTCGGGATGACCGCCGAAGAGGTGACCAGGGCACGCGCCGAAGGTCACAATCCGCGCGCCATCATCGAAGGCTCGCGCGAGCTGTCGCAGGCGCTGCAGGCGATTGCGTCCGGCGTGTTCTCGCCCGATGACCGCAATCGCTTCGCAAGCCTCGTCGAAGGGCTCTACAATCACGACTGGTTCATGGTCGCTGCCGATTTCGAAGCCTACGCCAAGGCGCAGCGCGAGCTCGACCAGCTCTGGACGACGCCGTCCGACTGGCACGCGCAGGCAATCCGCAACACCGCACGGATGGGCTGGTTCTCGTCCGATCGCACCATCCGGCAATATGCCGGGGAAATCTGGAGAGCTGGATGACGCCCTCGGCCGGCAAGGACCCGGAACCCGCAGCTTCAGGTCTGCTGTCAGCCCCGGATATCGCGGCCATCCTCAAGGGCACGCATGACGACCCCTTTGCGGTTCTTGGCGTGCACCCCGTCGGCAAGACCGTCCTTGCCCGCTGCTTCGTCCCCGATGCCGAGACGGTGACGGTCGAAACGCTCTCGGGCAAGGACCTGGGGGCGATCGAACGGCGCGACGATGCCGGCTTCTTCGAAGGCTCGGTGGCGCTGAAGAAACCACAGCCCGTCCGCTACCGCGCCCGCAATCAGGGCGGCGAATGGGTGGTCGTCGATCCCTACAGCTTCGGTCCGGTTCTCGGACCGATGGACGATTATTACATTCGCGAAGGCTCGCATCTCAGGCTCTTCGACAAGATGGGGGCGCACCCGATCGAGCATGACGGTGCCAGCGGCTACCATTTCGCCGTCTGGGCACCCAATGCGAAGCGTGTTTCGGTCGTCGGCCAGTTCAACGACTGGGACGGCCGTCGCCACGTCATGCGGTTGCGCACCGACACCGGCATCTGGGAAATCTTCATTCCCGGCGTCGATGCGGGCCTTGTCTACAAGTACGAGATCCTCGACCGCAACGGCACGCGTCTGCCGCTCAAGGCCGATCCCTTTGCCCGGCGCTCCGAACTACGCCCGAACACGGCCTCGATGACCACGCCGGAAATCGCGCAGACCTGGGACGACGAGGCACACCGCAAGCATTGGGCCTCGGCCGACGCAAGACGGCAACCGATCTCGATCTACGAAGTGCACGCCGGTTCCTGGCAGCGCCGCGACAATGGCGAGATGCTCTCCTGGGACGAGCTTGCCGACCGGCTGATCCCCTACTGCGTCGACATGGGCTTTACCCATATCGAGTTTCTGCCGATCTCGGAGTTTCCTTTCGACCCCTCCTGGGGCTACCAGACAACCGGTCTTTATGCGCCGACCGCCCGTTTCGGCGAGCCCGAAGGTTTTGCTCGCTTCGTCAACGGCTGCCACAAGGTCGGCATCGGCGTCATCCTCGACTGGGTGCCGGCACATTTCCCGACCGACGAGCACGGCCTGCGCTGGTTCGACGGCACCGCACTCTACGAACACGAGGATCCGCGCCAAGGCTTCCACCCCGACTGGAACACGGCGATCTACAATTTCGGCCGCCAGGAAGTGCTGTCGTTCCTCGTCAACAATGCGCTCTACTGGGCGGAAAAATTCCATGTCGACGGCCTGCGCGTCGATGCGGTCGCCTCGATGCTCTACCTCGACTACTCGCGCAAGCACGGCGAGTGGGTGCCGAACGAATATGGCGGCAACGAGAACCTCGAGGCCGTCCGTTTCCTGCAGACGCTGAACACGGAAATATACGGCTCTCACAAGGGTATCCTGACGATCGCCGAGGAATCGACCTCCTGGCCGAAGGTCTCCCATCCGGTCCATGCGGGGGGTCTCGGGTTCGGCTTCAAGTGGAACATGGGCTTCATGCACGACACGCTGCAATATCTGTCGCGCGAGCCGGTGCACCGCAAGTTCCACCACAACGACCTGACATTCGGCCTGCTTTATGCCTTCAACGAGAACTTCGTGCTGCCGCTGTCCCATGACGAGGTCGTGCACGGCAAGGGCTCGCTGATCGCCAAGATGGCCGGCGACGACTGGCAGAAGTTCGCCAATCTCCGGGCCTACTATGCCTTCATGTGGGGCTATCCCGGCAAGAAGCTCTTGTTCATGGGTCAGGAGTTCGCGCAATGGCGCGAATGGTCCGAGGATCGGGCGCTCGACTGGAACCTGCTCGAATACCATCTGCACGAGGGCATGCGACGGCTGGTGCGTGACTTGAACGGCACCTACCGCGCCAAGCCGGCGCTGCATGCGCGCGATTGCGAAGGCGAAGGTTTCGAATGGCTGCTGGCCGACGACCGCGACAACTCGGTCTTTGCCTGGCTGCGCAAGGCGCCCGGCGAAAAACTCGTCGCCGTCATCACCAATTTCACCCCCGTCTACCGGGAAAGCTACGCCATCCCGCTGCCGGTCAAGGGTCGCTGGAAGGAGATCCTCAACAGCGACGCGGAAATCTATGGAGGAAGCGGCAAGGGCAATGGCGGCGCGGTTTTTGCCGAGAAGAACAGCACGGGAGCGATCATGGCCAACATCACCCTGCCGCCGCTCGCGACACTGATGCTGGAACAGGAGTAATTTATCCGATCCGCCAGCCGAAGGCGGCGGAAGACTGCAAATATCGAGGGCCGCAAGGCGTCGCAGAAGGCCGCCGTGACGACCCCTTAAGGTCAATGAATGGGGAGGACAAATGGTGGAAAAGCGTACGCAACCTCTGGCACGTGATGCCATGGCCTATGTTCTCGCCGGCGGTCGCGGCAGTCGCCTGAAGGAACTGACCGACCGACGGGCGAAGCCGGCGGTCTATTTCGGCGGCAAGGCCCGTATCATCGACTTCGCGCTGTCGAACGCGCTCAACTCCGGTATCCGCCGCATCGGCGTCGCCACCCAGTACAAGGCGCATTCGCTGATCCGCCACCTGCAGCGTGGCTGGAACTTCTTCCGCCCGGAGCGAAACGAAAGCTTCGATATTCTCCCGGCCAGCCAGCGCGTTTCCGAAACGCAATGGTACGAAGGCACGGCCGACGCCGTTTACCAGAACATCGACATCATTGAGGACCATGGCGTCGAGTACATGGTGATCCTTGCTGGCGACCATATTTACAAGATGGACTACGAATTGATGCTGCAGCAGCACGTCGATTCCGGCGCCGACGTCACCATCGGCTGCCTCGAGGTGCCGCGGATGGAAGCAACCGGCTTCGGCGTGATGCATGTCGACGAAAAGGACCGCATCATCGCCTTCGTCGAGAAGCCGGCCGATCCGCCGGGCATTCCCGGCAATCCGGAGATGGCGCTTGCCTCCATGGGCATCTATGTCTTCCACACGAAGTTCCTGATGGATCTTCTGCGCCGCGACGCCGCCGATCCGAAATCGAGCCGCGACTTCGGCAAGGACATCATCCCCTACATCGTCGATAACGGCAAAGCCGTCGCCCACCGTTTCGCAGAGTCCTGCGTGCGGTCGGACTTCGAGCGCGAGGCCTACTGGCGCGACGTCGGCACGATCGATGCCTATTGGCAGGCCAATATCGACCTGACCCACGTGACGCCGGAGCTCGACATCTACGACAGCACCTGGCCGATCTGGACCTTTGCCGAGATCAAGCCGCCGGCGAAATTCGTGCATGACGATGAAAACCGCCGCGGCTCGGCAACCTCGTCGCTGATCTCCGGCGACTGCATTATCTCAGGCGCCGCACTCAACCGCAGCCTGTTGTTCACAGGTGTCCGCGTAAATTCATATTCCCGTCTGGAGAATGCCGTAGTTCTTCCCGATGTGAAGATCGGTCGCCACGCGACGCTGCGCAACGTGGTCATCGACAGCCGTGTCGTGATCCCCGAGGGCCTCGTCGTCGGGGACGATCCGGTGCTCGATGCCAAGCGTTTCCGGCGTTCGGAAAACGGCGTCTGCCTGATCACGCAAACGATGATCGACAAACTGGGAATGTAGGCATCCATGAACGTCCTCTCCGTTGCGTCCGAAGTCTATCCGCTGATCAAGACCGGGGGGCTTGCCGATGTCGTCGGCGCGCTTCCGGCAGCGCTTTTGCCGCACGGCGTCAAGACCCGCACGCTGGTGCCCGGCTATCCGGCCGTGCTGCAGAAGCTGAAGAAGAAAAAGAAGGTCGGCAGTTTCGAAAACCTGTTCGGCAATCCGGCGACAGTTCTCGCCGCCGAAATCGACGGGCTCGATCTGCTGGTCCTCGACCTGCCTGAACTCTACGCCCGAGACGGCGGCCCCTATGTCGATGCCACCGGCCGCGACTACGTCGACAATTTCCGCCGCTTTGCCGCACTCTCGCTTGCGGCGGCAGAAATTGCCGGCGGCGATGTCGTCTCGGGCTGGAAACCCGATATCGTTCACGCCCATGACTGGCAGACGGCGCTGACGCCGGTCTACATGCATTTCGGCCCGGCGGCCGCAACGCCGACGGTGATGACGATCCACAACATCGCCTTCCAGGGCCAGTTCGGCGCCTTAGTCTTCCCCGAGCTTGCCCTCCCGGCCGAAGCCTTCTCGATGCAGTTCGTCGAATATTACGGCGACGTCGGCTTCCTGAAGGGCGGCCTGCAGACCGCCGACGCCATTACCACCGTCAGCCCCTCCTATGCGCAGGAAATCCTGACGCCCGAATTCGGCATGGGCCTCGAAGGCCTGTTGAAGAGCCGCGTCGCCGACCTCTCTGGCATCGTCAACGGCATCGACGCCGACATCTGGGATCCGCAGACCGATCCGCACATCGCCCAGCATTTCAGCGCAACGAGCCTGAAGCAGCGCGCGGCCAACCGGCGTGCGCTCGAGGAACGCTTCGGCCTTGAAAAAGGCAACGGCCCGATCTTCTGCGTTGTCAGCCGGCTCACCTGGCAGAAGGGCATGGATCTGGTCGCCGAGATCGCCGACGAGCTCGTCGCCATGGGCGGCAAGCTCGTGGTGCTCGGCTCCGGCGACGCGGCGCTCGAAGGCGCGCTGCTCGCCGCTGCCTCCCGCCATCGCGGCCATATCGGCATGGTCACCGGCTACAACGAGCCGCTGTCGCATCTGATGCAGGCGGGCTCCGACGCCATCCTCATTCCGTCGCGCTTCGAGCCCTGCGGGCTTACCCAGCTCTATGGCCTGCGCTACGGCTGCGTGCCGGTCGTCGCCCGCACCGGCGGGCTTGCCGATACCATCATCGACGCCAACGAGGCCGGGCTTGCGGCCAAGGTCGCGACCGGCTTCCAATTCACGCCCGTCAATGCCGATGGGTTGCGGCTTGCGATCCGGCGGGTGCTGCGTGCATACAGCGAGCCCAAAGTCTGGTCGAAAATTCAGACCCAGGGCATGAAATCGGACGTTTCCTGGGCCACAAGTGCCGAGCGTTACGTCTCTCTTTATTCCGGACTTCTCGGGAAAGGTTAAGTCAGCATGATAAGAACGGTTACCACAACTCCCTACGGCGACCAGAAGCCTGGCACGTCAGGGCTGCGCAAGAAGGTCCCGGTCTTCCAGCAGAAGAACTATGCCGAGAACTTCATCCAGTCGATCTTCGATTCGCTCGAAGGCTTTCAGGGCGAAACGCTTGTCATCGGCGGCGACGGTCGCTTCTACAACCGCGAAGTCATCCAGATCGCCATCAAGATGGCGGCGGCCAACGGCTTCGGCCGCGTGCTCGTCGGCCGCGGCGGCATCCTGTCGACGCCGGCTGCCTCCAACGTCATCCGCAAGTACAAAGCCTTTGGCGGCATCGTGTTGTCGGCCAGCCACAATCCTGGCGGCCCGACCGAAGACTTCGGCATCAAGTACAACATCGGCAATGGCGGCCCGGCACCGGAGAAGATCACTGACGCGATCTTCGCGCGCAGCAAGGTGATCGACAGCTACAAGATCTCCGATGTCGCCGACATCAACCTTGATGCCGAAGGCACGCAGGACATCGACGGCATGACGATCACCGTCATCGATCCCGTCGCCGATTATGCCGAGTTGATGGAAAGCCTGTTCGACTTCGGCGCGATCCGCAAAATGATTGAAGGCGGCTTCCGCGTCGTCTTCGATGCGATGAGCGCCGTTACCGGTCCCTATGCCAAGGAGATCATCGAAAAGCGACTCGGCGCGCCTAAGGGCTCGGTGATGAACTTCATCCCGCTGCCCGATTTCGGCGGCCACCACCCGGACCCGAATCTGGTTCATGCCCGCGCACTCTATGAGACGATGATGGCGCCCGACGCACCGGATTTCGGCGCCGCTTCCGACGGCGACGGCGACCGCAACCTCGTCATCGGCCGCGGCATCTTCATCACACCGTCCGACAGTCTGGCCATGCTCGCCGCCAACGCGCATCTGGCACCCGGCTATGCCAAGGGTCTTGCAGGTATCGCCCGTTCGATGCCGACCAGTGGTGCTGCCGACCGTGTCGCCGAAAAGCTCGGCATCGGCATCTACGAGACGCCGACCGGCTGGAAGTTCTTCGGCAACCTGCTCGACGAGGGCATGGCGACGATCTGCGGCGAGGAAAGTGCGGGCACCGGCTCCAACCACGTGCGCGAGAAGGACGGGCTCTGGGCAGTCCTGCTCTGGCTCAACATTCTGGCGGTGCGCAAGGAAAGCGCGCTCGACATCGTCAAGAACCATTGGGCGACCTACGGCCGCAACTACTATTCGCGCCACGACTACGAAGAGGTCGATTCTGATGCGGCCAATGGCCTGATTGCCAACCTGCGCGACCAGCTTGCCACGCTGCCCGGCAAGTCCTTCGGCGCGCTCAAGGTCGCGACCGCGGACGACTTCGCCTACAACGATCCGGTCGACCATTCCGTCAGCAAGAACCAGGGCATCCGCATCCTGTTCGAAGGCGGCTCCCGCGTCGTCTTCCGCCTGTCGGGCACCGGCACATCGGGAGCAACGTTGCGCGTCTATATCGAGCGCTTCGAGCCGGACGCCTCGCGTCACGGTATCGAGACGCAGACGGCGCTCGCCGATCTCATCGCCGTTGCCGAAGAGATCGCCAGCATCAAGACCCGCACCGGCCGCACCGAGCCGAGCGTCATTACCTGAGATACCACACTATCGGGGCCGCTTGATGCGGCCCTTTTTCGTTTGCCGCTTACCCCCCTCTGCCCTGCCGGGCATCTCCCCCACAAGGGGGAGATCGATCTGCGGCACGGCCTTGCCCTAAGATGGCGTTGACGTCGCAGGGATCCCCTCGCCCGTAAACCAACGCATCGGTTTATCGGTGGAATGGGAGGATGCCACAAGTCAACCTCCCCCTTGTGGGGCAGATGCCCGGCCGGGCAGAGGGGGGTGGGTCACACACACCGACGACACCACGAAGAGGGCCGCCTTCATGCCGACCAAAGGAAACCCACCCCTCGGTGCCACCATCACCTCCGAAGGCACCGTGTTTTCGGTCTGGTCGCACAATGCCGCCCGTATCGATCTCTGCCTTTTCGACAAATCAGGCGCCAAACAGCTGCGCCAGCTGCCGATGACGCGGAACGGCGACATTCACAGCTTGAAGGTTGCCGACGCGCCGAAAGGAACGCGCTACGGCTTCCGGGCCGATGGCGTCTATTCGCCCGATCACGGTCTCTGGTTCGATCCATCCAAGCTTCTCGTCGATCCCTATGCCATCGAACTCGACCGCCCGTTTGGCCATGATCCGCGCCTGACGATCTTTGGCGAAGACACCGCCGACCTCGTACCGAAAGCGATCGTCACCGAGGTGAAGGCTGCCAAGGTGAAGGCGCCGCTCTTTCGCGCCGGCGGCCTTGTCTACGAAATCGCCGTCAAGCCTTTCACCATCCTTCATCCCGACGTGCCCGAAGCCAAGCGCGGCACGGTGGCCGCCCTCGCCGAGCCCGCCATCATCGAACATCTGAAGCGCCTCGGCGTCTCGGCCATCGAGTTGATGCCGATCGTCGCCTGGATCGACGAACGCCATCTGCCACCGCTCGGTCTGAAGAACGGCTGGGGTTACAATCCGATCGCCCCTATGGCACTCGATCCGCGCCTGATGCCGGGCGGCATCAAGGAGCTGCGAAAGACCGTCGAGGCGCTGCGCAAGGCCGGCATCGGCGTCATCCTCGATCTCGTTTTCAACCACTCCGGTGAAAGCGATCGCTTCGGCACAACGCTGTCGATGCGCGGCCTCGACAACCTGACTTATTATCGTCACGCCACCGACCGCCCGGGCGAGCTGATCAACGATACCGGCTGCGGCAACACGATCGCCTGCGACAATCCGGTGGTCGAGGCACTGATCCTCGACAGCCTGCGCCACTTCGTCAGCGCTGCCGGCGTCGACGGCTTCCGCTTCGATCTCGCCTCGATCCTCGGCCGCGACATGGGCGGCTTCCGCCGCGATGCCCCACTCTTTCAGGCGATTGCGGCCGATCCGCTGCTTGCCGACCGGGTGCTGATCGCCGAGCCCTGGGATATCGGTCCCGGTGGCTACCAGCTCGGTAATTTCCCCGCGCCCTTCCTCGAGTGGAACGACCGCGCCCGCGACGACCTCCGCATCTACTGGCGCGGCGATCGCCATTCGATCGGCGCGCTGGCGACAGCGCTCGCCGGCTCCTCAGGCAGCTTCGCCCGCTGGGGTGAGAGCGGCACGCGCACGGTCAACTTCATCGCCGCCCATGACGGCTTCACGCTGGCCGATCTCGTCTCCTATGCCGGCAAGCACAACGAGGCGAACGGCGAGGAAAATCGCGACGGCCACAACGAGAACCATTCCTGGAACAATGGCGCCGAAGGGCCGACCGCGGATCCGGAAATCAAGGCGGCCCGCCGCCATGACGTGATGGCGCTCATCGGCACGCTCTTTGCCACCCGCGGCACGATCATGCTGACCGCCGGCGACGAAGCCGGGCGCAGCCAGCAGGGCAACAACAACGCCTACTGCCAGGACAACGCCATCACCTGGCTCGACTGGACGGCGATGGACGACGAGATCGTCGCCCATACTGCGGCCCTGTCAGCCATGCGCTCACGCTTCGGCGTTTTCGACGAGACCACCTTCCTGACCGGAAACGGCGACGTCGAGTGGTGCCGTCTCGACGGTCACCCGATGACCGTGACCGACTGGGAGCATCCGGCAACGGACAATCTGACAATGGTGCTGACCACCCCCGACCGCAGCCAGAAGCGGCCAACGCGGCTTGCCGTCGTCGTCAATCGCAGCCATGCGCCGCATCCCCTCCGCCTGCCCGACAGCGTCAATGGAAAATGGCAGGATGCGCTCGCAGCGTCATCCCCCGCCGATCACGTGGCCCCGCGCTCCGTTGCCTTCTTCGTCGAGGTTTTCTAAAGCTTTTCCACCACTTGCAGGTTGCAACGGGCGAGCCTATAGATCGCTTGGGGGGCTTGTTTCGAGGCGTTTACATGCTGCACGACATTTCACTTTCTGAGATCAAGGTGCTGGTCGGCAAGGAGGTCGGCGTTTCCGACTGGATCACGGTCACGCAGGAAACAATCGACAAATTCGCCGAGGCAACCAGCGACTATCAGTATATTCACGTCGACCCGGTGCGGGCCGCTGCCGAAACGCCCTTCGGCGGCACGATCGCGCATGGCTTCCTGTCGCTCTCGTTGCTCTCGGCGATGAACTACAATTGCCTGCCGAAGATCCGCGAACAAACCATGGGCATCAATTACGGCTTCGAGAAAGTGCGCTTCATCGCGCCGGTGAAGAGTGGCGCCAAGGTGCGCGGCCACTTCACCATGGCCGATGCCCGCTTCCGCGGCGCCAGCATGCTGATGATCACCTACGACGTCAGCGTCGAGATCGAAGGCGAGCGCAAGCCGGCGCTGACGGCAACCTGGCAGACGATCATCCAGTTCGATCCCAAGGATCGCCCCGCCGATGCCTGAGGCGGTTTGAGCAGGCAGATCCCATGACAGCAGCAGTCATCGTCGAGCCGGCCGACGGGCGTTTCGTCAGCGACTTTGCCGGCTGCGACTTTTCCTTCGAGGTTACGTCCGAGGCACTGCCGCCCTTCATCGGCCCCGGTCTCGGCGACGTCGCTCCGGTCGAGAGCTACATCAAGACCTATGGATCCGATCCGGACGAGCTTGTGGAGACCGCGGCCGGGCCGGATGCCGCCCTCTTCACAGCGCGTCTCGACGGCCAGCTCGCCGGTTACATTGCACTCTCGAAGGGGTGGAACGGCTATGCCGAGGTGGACGATATCGCCGTCGACAAGGACGCGCGCCGCGCTGGCGTCGCGCGAGCTCTCATGGACAGGGCAGTGTCATGGGCGCGGGAACGGGGCCTGCCGGGGATCAGGCTTGAGACCCAATCGAACAATGTCGCCGCCTGCCGCTTTTACGAGCGCTACGGCTTCGAGCTCGCCGGCCACGACCGACACCTCTATTCGGCATTGACGCCGGGAACGCACGAGATTGCGCTCTACTGGTACTTGCGCTTCGCGTAAAAAAGAAAGGCGGCTGTCGTGGTCGCAAAATCAGTAAATGGAGAAGTCATTGCGCCAGCGTATCATCGTCTGCCCGCTCATTCAGAACAGGGGCGCCTACTTGCTCTGCAAGATGCCGCCCGATCGCGGCGTGTTTCCCGGGCAATGGGCGCTTTCGGGTGGCGGCCTCGAGCCGGGCGAACGTCTCGATGAGGGCTTGCGCCGTGAAATCCGGGAAGAGCTCGGAGACCGTCTGGAGATCGGAACGATCGAGCCCTGGACCTTCCGGGACGACATCCGGACAAAGTCCTATGCCGACGGCTCAACCGAGCAGCTTCATATGATCTATCTGATCTTTGACTGTGAGGCCGAAAATCGCGAGGTCAGCCTCAACGACGAGTTCGTCGAACATGCCTGGGTCGAACCCGAGTACCTTCAGGATTACGACCTGAACGATGCGACGAAGCGCACGCTCCTCGAAAAAGGCATCTTGCGCGCTCGGCAATGAGAGCGAGCTGTTTCAAACAGTCTTCGAATGCCGGGAGGTGCTTGCTCGCACCTCCCGGCTTTTTCATTTAGTGGCCGGCATCAGCAGCGCCCTCGGAAAGCAGTCCGAAGACGAAGGGCGAGAACGACCGCCAGCACTCGACCCGGAACTGATCCTCAGCAGTGCGGAAGAGGATGATCTCCGCCTTGCCGAGGATCGTGCGCGAGCAGCCACCTACCGGGAAGATCGCCAGCGACAGATCCTGCGGGCAGCCGCTGTTGATAGCCACGTCGGCGCCCGGACCGCTGACAATGACGGCGACGTTGCGATGCGAAATGTCGACCGCCGAATGCAGCGTGCCGCTTGAGGCCGCCGCCGCCATCAGGTCGGCTTGGCTCTCATCGATGACCAGCCACTCGTCCGGGCCGATCCACAGCGCATGGCGCTGGCCGGAAGAAGCCGAGGTCTTCGGCCGGGTCGGCAGCGTCACGCCAAGTGCGGCCGAAAGGGCCGGCAGTGCGTCGGCGCCGGCGCGCAGCGAAATGCGCGTTGCTGCCAGTGCCGGCGTCAGGATCGCCTCGGCCGAGCCCCCGCGCGCGGTGAGTGCCGCCTTGCGGCTTGCAGTAACCTGGTCAGCCATGGAGGCGGCCCCCTTCCTTGTCAAAGAACACCATGTCGCTCACTTCGACGGCGATGGTACGATCGGTCATCGGCACGTAGAGCGTCTGGCCGAGGCGCTCGCGGCCACCGGCCACCATGGCCAGCGCAATCGAGCGACCGCAGTTTGCCGACCAGTAGGACGACGTCACGTGACCGAGCATGGTCATCGGCTTCGGCTGGTTCGGGTCGGCGACGATCTGCGCGCCTTCCTCCAGCACCACCTTCGGATCCTTGGTGAGAAGGCCCACAAGCTGCTTGCGGCCATCCTTGACGAGATCCGGGCGTTTCAGGCCGCGGATACCGACGAAGTCGGGCTTCTTCTTCGAGACGGCCCAGGAAAGACCGGCATCGTCCGGCGTCAGGGTCCCGTCGGTGTCCTGGCCGACGATGATATAGCCCTTCTCGGCGCGCAGCACGTGCATGGTTTCCGTGCCGTAGGCGCAGGCGCCCATCGGCTCGGCCCGTGCCCAGATCGCTTCCCATACCACTTGGCCATAGTCCGCCGGCACGTTGACTTCGAAGCCGAGCTCGCCGGTGAACGACATGCGGAAGAGCCGTGTCGGCACGCCGCAGATCCTGCCCTCGGCGACGCTCATGTGCGGGAAGGCCTCGTTGGAGAGGTCGATGCCCTCGACGAGCGGAGCGATGATCTCGCGCGCCTTCGGTCCCTGCACGGCGATGACGGCCCACTGTTCCGTCGTCGAGGTCAGCCACACCTTCAGGTGCGGGAACTCGGTCTGCAGATAATCTTCCATGTGGTTCATGACGCGCGGCGCACCGCCGGTCGTGGTCGTCACGTGGAAGCGATCCTCCGCCAGGCGACCGACCACGCCGTCGTCATAGACGAAGCCGTCGTCGCGCAGCATGATGCCGTAGCGGCAGCGGCCGGGCTTCAGGTTGTCCCAGGCGTTGGTGTACATGAGATTGAGGAACTGCGCCGCATCCGGGCCGACAACCTCGATCTTGCCGAGCGTCGAAGCGTCGAAGACACCAGCCACGTCACGCACCGTCTTGCACTCGCGCGCGACCGCCTCATGCATGTCTTCGCCGGAGCGCGGATAGAACCAGGCACGCTTCCAGTTGCCGACATCCTCGAACTCGGCGCCATGCGCCTCCTCCCAGGCATGGATCGGCGTCTTGCGCGCGGGGTCGAACAGGGCACCACGCGAGTGGTTGACGATCGCTCCGAAGGTCACCGGCGTGTAGGGCTGGCGGAAGGTCGTCAGACCCACCTGCGGAATGTCCTTGCCAAGCGCTTCGGCGGCGATCGCCAGACCATGCATGTTGGAAAGCTTGCCCTGGTCGGACGCCATGCCGTTGGTGGTGAAGCGCTTGATGTGCTCGATCGAGTGCATGCCTTCGCGCACCGCCAGGCGAATGTCCTTGGCGCAGACGTCGTGCTGGAAGTCGATGAAGGCCTTGACCGTGGTGTCCGGTCCGGCGCCTTCTGCAGCGCCGATCATGCCGCCGGTCCAGCCGTAGCGGTTTTCGCCCGAAAGCGTCACCTGCGCACCGCCCTCTGTACCGGCCGCACGCGCGGTCAGTTCGCCGGCCGCAAGCGCCTCGTCGATGGTTGCCTGCAGGTCGTCGGTGCCGTTGCAGGCGCCGATCGACAGGCAATCCTGCAGGTACGTGCCCGGCAGGAAGCGCTGCGTCGCCGCATCGAACTTCACCTTGCCGCGCGACTGCGAGAACAGGTGCACCGACGGTGTCCAGCCGGCCGAGACCAAAAGCGCGTCGACGGCGAACTTGCGGGCAGAGCCGCCGCCATTGCGGGCGACGCTGATCGAGTTGACGCGGAGCTTGCCGCCAGCCTTGATCACCGAATGCCCGGTCAGCACCTCGATGCCGAGCTTGCGCGCTTCGGCCAGCACCGCCTCGCCCGGATTTTCGCGGCAGTCGACGATAACAGGAACCGAAACACCGGCCCGCTTCAGATCGAAAGCCGCTTCATAGGCCGAGTCATGCGCCGTGTAGACGCCAACCTTGGAGCCGACTGCGACGCCGAAGTGATTGAGATAGGTGCGGCCGGCCGAAGCGAGCATGATGCCCGGGCGGTCGTTATTGGCGAACACCATGTGCCGCTCGATCTGGCCGTTGGCGAGGATCACCTTCTTGGCGCGCACCTGCCAAAGCCGCTCGCGCGGCAGCGACTTGTCGAGCGCCGCCAGATGATCGGTCACGCGCTCGACGAGGCCGACGAAATTATGGTTGTAGTAGCCGAAGCCGGTGGTGCGGGTGAGCACCGTGACGTTGTCCATGGAGGCAAGCGTCTTGGCGGTCTCCTGCGCCCAGTCCCAACCATCCTTGCCGTCGATGGTCGTGCCGCTCTCGTAGCGAAGCGCACCACCGACTTCCGGCTGCTCGTCGCAGATGATCACCTTGGCGCCGGCCTTGGCAGCGGCAAGTGCTGCGGATAGACCGGCCACACCCGCACCGATGACAAGCACATCGCAATGCGCGTAGCGGCTGGCATAGTGATCCGGATCGGCTTCCGTCGGCGTAACGCCGAGGCCGGCAGCACGGCGGATGAAGGGTTCGTAGATCGCGTGCCAGGCAGCCTTCGGCCACATGAAGGTCTTGTAGTAGAACCCGGCGGCAAAGAAAGGCGACAGGAGATCGTTGAAGCCGCCGACGTCGAAGGCAAGCGACGGCCAGCGGTTCTGCGATTCCACCTTCATGCCGTCGAAGACTTCCTGCACCGTGGCGCGCACGTTCGGCTGGCGGCGGGCGGCATCCCGCGAGACGTCGAGCAGCGCGTTCGGCTCCTCGGCTCCGGCCGAAAGAATGCCGCGCGGGCGGTGGTACTTGAACGAACGGCCGACCAGATGAATGCCGTTGGCAAGCAGCGCCGAAGCGACCGTGTCGCCCTCGAGCGCCGTCAGCGTGCGGCCGTCGAAGGTGAAGCGCGCGGTGCGGGCGGGGGTCAGGCGGCCGACGCCTGGAATGCGATTGGCGCCCATCATTTCGCGGCTCCCTTATCCTGGCCGTTCTTGTCCTGCTCGCTCTGGAGAATGGTGGCGATGTCAGGCTTCGGTTCGCCAGCCTTGTAGGTGGTGTAGAAACGGTCGCTGACCGTGTCGCGGGCGGCGTTGAAGAATCGGCCGCAGCCATGGATGTGGCGCCAGCGTTCGAAGATCAGACCCTTGGGGTTCTGACGCAGGAAGAAATATTCCTCGAACTGTTCGTCGGTGATGTCGGCGATGTTTTCCGGACGGGCGATATGGGCGTCGCCGGCACCGCGGAACTCGAGCTCGGAACGCTCTTCCTCGCAATAGGGGCAGTAGATCAGAAGCATCTCGAAATCCTCAGTGCGCAACGGCGGCGGCAGCCGCTTCGTCGATGAGCCGGCCGGTGCGGAAGCGCTCCAGCGTCAACCCTGCGGCGAGACGATGCGGCTCGCCCTTAGCGATCAGATGGGCGAAGAGATGGGCCGAGCCCGGCGTCGCCTTGAAGCCGCCCGTACCCCACCCGGCGTTCAGGTAGAGGCCCGGAACCGGCGTGACACCCTGGATCGGCGAGCGGTCCTGGGTGACGTCCACGATGCCGCCCCACTGCCGCATCATCTTGACGCGGCGGAACATCGGGAAGAGCTCGCAGATCGCATCGAGCGTATGGGTAATGATCTGCAGGCCGCCGGTCTGCGAATAGGAATTGTACTGGTCGGTGCCGGCGCCGATGACGAACTCGCCCTTGTCGGACTGCGAGATATAGGCATGCACCGAGTTCGACATGACGACGCAGGGGAAGATCGGCTTCAGCGGTTCGGAGACCAGCGCCTGCAGCGGCTGGCTCTGCAGCGGCACGCGCACATCGGCCATCTGCATCAGCACCGAGGTGTGGCCGGCGGCGGAAATGCCGACCTTCTTAGCGCCGATATAGCCGCGATTGGTGTCGACCCCGACGACCCGGCCGGTCTCGTCGCGGCGGATCCCGGTCACTTCGCAGTTCTGGATGATGTGCACGCCGCGGTCGGAGGCCGCACGCGCATAGCCCCAGGCAACCGCATCGTGGCGGGCCGTGCCGCCACGGCGCTGCAGGGCCGCCCCGTTGATCGGGTAGCGCGCAGTCTTGGCGATATCGAGCGGCGGGCAATAGGCCTTGGCCTGCTCCGGCGTCAGCCACTCGTTGTCGATGCCGTAGAGACGGTTTGCATTGATGTGGCGCTTGAACGACTGCTGGTCATGGATGTTGTGCGACAGCATCATCACGCCGCGGGGCGAATACATGACGTTGTAGTTCAGATCCTGCGAGAGGTTTTCCCAGAGCTTCAGCGAATGCTCGTAGATGTCCATGCTCTCTTCATAGAGATAGTTGGACCGGATGATCGTCGTGTTGCGGCCGGTATTGCCGCCGCCGATCCATCCCTTTTCGAGCACCGCGACATTTGTGATGCCGTGCTCCTTGGCAAGATAATAGGCTGCTCCCAAGCCATGGCCGCCGCCGCCGATGATGATGGCGTCATACTCCTTGCGTGGCTCCGGCGATGCCCAGTGCGGGCCCCATCCCTTGTGGCCGCGCAGCGCCTCGCGCGCCACGGCGAAAACTGAATATTTGCGCATCGGCCCGTTACTCCCGGTGATCATTCTCGTTGGAGTTAGAAATCGCAAATCCGAGACCTGCGCAACGTTTCTTTTGCGACGCATTTGCGTGGACTTGCGCGCAGTTGCGACATGACTATGGATCGGTTAAGCGGCGGGGGAGAAGTCGCGCGACGCTCGTATCTCAGGTTTTTTTCAGCGCCGCCTCATGTCGTCGCTGGACTTTCGCCTGATGATCTGGTATCCGCTCATCTAATCGTAAAGCTTCCAGCTTAGCGAATGTCACTCTTTTGCCTCCGCACCTGACGGAGCAGCAAACAACACGAACCAAGGAACGGGATTCACGTGCAGGTACTAGTCCGCGATAACAATGTCGATCAGGCGCTCCGCGCTCTCAAGAAGAAGATGCAGCGCGAAGGCATTTTCCGCGAAATGAAGATGCGTGACTACTACGAGAAGCCGTCCCAGAAGCGCGCTCGCGAAAAGGCTGAAGCCGTTCGCCGCGTCCGCAAGCTGGCACGCAAGCGTGCACAGCGCGAAGGCCTCCTGGCTCGCTGATTTGTCGTTTTTTCGACGCTATTCGATGTAAGTCGTGGCGGGGGCGAAATATCGCCACCGCCTTTTTTTGGTATGGACATCTTTTCCGCCGACAGGCTAGCGTGCTCGACGCTGCCACCGACGGACGACCGACCGGAGTGTTTGGACCGGTGGTCTGCCAAGGCCGACTTTGGCCCGGCTTGAGGAGCCCGCGGGGAGTTCAGCGGCTCCAGAAACGGAAAGCCGATGGCTTTCGAGACCTTGTCGATTTGAGGGATCAACCTTTGACACTTGCTGCCATGACTGCGGACGTCTCCGGTTTTAATGTCCATGAGGCGTCTCGCCGCCACCAGCGCAAGCCGAGGCTTGCCGCCATGCTGCTTCTCGGCTCGGCCCTCCTCATCGCCGGCTGCACGACCGACGGTCCGGACTCCGTCACCAACAAGGTCGAGCGCGAACAGGGCTCGCAGGAAAACATCGCCTCGCTTTCGAGCGTCATCGCCTCCAACCCAAGCGATCCGGAAGGCTACAATGTCCGCGGCTCGGCTTACGGCCGCGCCGGCGAATACCGCCGCGCGATTGCCGATTTCGACCAGGCGATCAAGCTGAACCCGCGCTTCTACCAGGCCTTTGCCAACCGGGCGCTCGTTCACCGCAACATGGGCAACACCCAGGCAGCGCTGGCCGACTACAACATGGCACTGCAGCTCAACGCCAACTACGACGTCGCCTATATCGGCCGCGGCAACCTCTATCGCCAGGCCGGCCAGCTCGATTCCGCCTTCAACGATTTCAACAAGGCCATCCAGCTCGATACCACCGATCCGCGCGCCTATCACAATCGCGGCCTGATCTACCAGGCACGCAACCAGCACGGTCAGGCGATCGAAGACTTCTCGACCGCGATCTCGCTGTCGCCGAGCTCGCCGGAACCCTATAACGGCCGCGGCATCTCCTATGTCGCACAAGGCGACGACGACAACGCCTTCTCCGACTTCAACACCGCGATCAACCTGAACGGCAAGGTCGCCGAATCCTGGGCCAACCAGGCGCTGATCTACGAGCGCAAGGGCGACAAGGCCAAAGCATCGAAATCCTATTCGCACGCGCTGCAGCTCGACCCGAAATACGAGCCGGCCCGCGCAGGCCTTGCCCGCGTCAAGGCATCCTGAGCCAACCCGATCACGCATTTCGAAACGCCCGCGACCGCATCGCGGGCGTTTTCGTTTGCAGGCATTGCCCCCTGCACAGCGGAACCTTCCCGCCCGCCATCCGTTTGCTTGAAGCATCAAGAACGGAGACTAGCCATGATCAAACGAACCCTCGTCACTGCGCTGGCGCTCGCCGCGCTTGCCACGGGCCCGGCCGCCGCGCAAAACTATGTCGCCCTTGGCCGCCTCGTTTGTGGTTCGGAAGGCGGCACTGGCATGATCCTTACCTCAACCAAGAACCTGATGTGCACCTTCACGCCCACCAATGGCGCGCCGAAGGCCGTCTATGCCGGCACGATCCGCAAGATCGGCATCGACATCGGCAAGACGGGAAAGAGCACGATGATCTGGGACGTGCTTGCCAAGACAGGCACACCGATCAGCGAATTCGCGCTTGCCGGTGAGTATTACGGCGTCGGCGCCGATGCGAGTCTCGCCGTCGGCGGTGGCGCCAAGGTGATCGGCGGCGGCACCAACAAGGCGTTTATGCTACAGCCGGTCAATGTCCAGGTGCAGGAAGGCCTGAACCTCGCCGTCGGCATTGACGAGCTGACACTGGCACCGGCTGGCTAAGTCGACCTGGACTAAAGCTCGACACATCGCCGCATACGGCGCGCGCATCTCCTTCAACGCAAAACGCCCGCCGAAAGGCGGGCGTTTCTTTATCGGTCGATGCGAGCAGCCCTCAGGCGTGCAGCGCCTTGACGATGTCTTCCGTCACCTTCTTGGCGTCGCCGAGCAGCATCATCGTGCCGTCCTTGTAGAACAGCGTGTTGTCGATGCCTGCATAGCCGGAGCCGAGCGAACGCTTGACGAACAGGCAGGTCTTGGCCTTGTCGACGTCAAGGATCGGCATGCCGTAGATCGGCGAGGACTTGTCGTCGCGCGCCGCCGGGTTGGTGACGTCATTGGCGCCGATGACATAGGCGACATCGGCCTGCGCGAACTCTGAATTGATATCCTCGAGCTCGAACACTTCGTCATAGGGAACGTTTGCTTCCGCCAGCAGAACGTTCATATGGCCGGGCATGCGGCCCGCGACCGGATGGATCGCATATTTGACCTCGACGCCGGCCGCCTTCAGCTGATCGGCCATTTCGCGCAGCGCATGTTGCGCCTGAGCAACTGCCATGCCGTAGCCGGGCACGATGATCACCTTGGAGGCGTTCGCCATCAGGAAGGCCGCATCATCGGCCGAGCCCTGCTTGACCGTGCGCTGGACGCCGTCGTCACTGCCGGCCGCTGCTGTCTCACCGCCGAAGCCGCCGAGGATGACCGAGATGAACGAGCGGTTCATGCCCTTGCACATGATGTAGGAGAGGATCGCACCGGACGAACCGACGAGCGCCCCGGTGATGATCAGCGCCAGGTTGCCGAGCGTGAAGCCAATGCCGGCCGCCGCCCAGCCCGAATAGGAGTTGAGCATCGAGACCACCACCGGCATGTCGGCGCCGCCGATCGGAATGATGATCAGCACGCCGAGCGCCAGCGACAGTACGACGATCAGCCAGAACACCGTCGTGCTTTGGGTCAGGACCAGCATGATCACCAGCACGACGAGCGCCGCGGCAAGACCAGCGTTGATCGCATGGCGACCCGAAAGCATGATCGGCTTGCCGGACATGCGACCGTCGAGCTTCAGGAAGGCGATGACCGAGCCGGTAAAGGTGATCGCGCCGATGGCGACGCCGAGCGACATTTCGACCAGCGCCTGCGCGTGGATGTCACCGATCGTACCGATGCCGAAGCTTTCCGGCGCATACATGGCGGCAGCCGCCACCATGACGGCCGCAAGACCGACCAGCGAGTGAAAGGCAGCAACAAGTTGCGGCATCGACGTCATGGCGATGCGGCGGGCGATGAACGCACCAATACCGCCGCCGATGGCAAGGCCGAGCACGATCAGCATCAGGCCGCCGAAACTCGGCTTGGCGAGCAGCAACGTCGTGACGATGGCGATGCCCATGCCGACCATGCCGTAGGTATTGCCCTTGCGGCTGGTGGTCGGATGCGAGAGGCCGCGCAGCGCCATGATGAACAGGACGCCGGAGACGAGATAGAGGAAGGCTGCGAAGTTGGCGTTCATCGGGCCGGCCTCACTTGTCTTTTTTCTTGTACATGGCCAGCATGCGCTGGGTGACGAGGAAGCCGCCGAAGATGTTGACCGAGGCCAGCACCAGCGCAATGAAGCCAAAGCCGGTCGCCAGCCCCGAGGCGGAAATGCCGACCGCCAGCAGGGCGCCGACGACGATGACCGAGGAGATCGCGTTGGTGACCGCCATCAGCGGCGTGTGCAGCGCCGGCGTCACCGACCAGACCACGTAGTAGCCGACGAAGATCGCCAGCACGAAGATCGCCAGGCGAAAGACGAAGGGGTCGATCGCCCCGCCGGTGGCGCCATGGGCGACGGCACCGGCCGCATCCGGCACATACTCGGCCGCGGTGCGGACCGCTTCCACCGCCCGGTCGAGATCGGCGAGCGCCTTGTCGAGAAGTTCATTCGCCATCACTTGTCCCCCTTGCTGGCGCCGAAGTTCGGATGCACGACCTGACCGCCATGGGTGAGCGCCGTCGCCTTGACGAGCTCGTCTTCCATGTTGAGCGCGAGCGCCTTGGTCTCCTTGGAGACCATCGTCTCCAGGAAGGTGACGAGGTTCTTGGCATAAAGCCCGGAGGCGGAAGCGGCGATGCGGCCAGGCACATTCAGATGGCCGATAACCTTGACGCCTTCGACCTCGGCGACCTTGCCGGCCTCTGCCCCCTCGACGTTGCCGCCGCGCTCGACCGCAAGATCGACCGCGATCGAACCGGGCTTCATGCTCTTCAGCATCTCGCGGGTAACGAGCCGCGGCGCCGGGCGGCCGGGGATAAGCGCCGTGGTAATAACGATGTCCTGCTTGGCGATATGCTCGGCGACAAGTGCTGCCTGCTTGGCCTGATAGTCCTTGGACATTTCCTTGGCGTAGCCGCCGGCGGTCTCAGCCGCCTTGAACTCGTCGTCCTCGACGGCGATGAACTTGGCCCCGAGCGAGGCGACCTGCTCCTTGGCGGCGGGACGCACGTCGGTTGCCGAGACCACAGCCCCGAGACGGCGGGCCGTCGCGATCGCCTGCAGACCGGCAACGCCGGCGCCCATGACGAAGACCTTGGCGGCAGGAACCGTGCCGGCCGCCGTCATCATCATCGGCAGCGCCCGGTCATATTCGTAGGCCGCGTCGATGACCGCCTGATAGCCGGCGAGGTTGGCCTGGCTGGACAGCACGTCCATCGACTGCGCGCGCGTGATGCGCGGCATCAGCTCCATCGCAAAAGCGGTCAATCCGGCATTCGCCATCTCGGCGATCGCCGCCTCGTTGCCGTAGGGATCCATGATGGCGATGACGATGGCGCCGGACCTGTAGCCGGCAATCTCGGCACTCGTCGGCCGACGGACCTTGAGCACGACATCCGCCGTCCTGGCGTCTGCCGTCGTGCCGATCCGGGCTCCGGACTTTTCGAACTCGGCATCCGGAATGCGCGACAGAAACCCGGCGCCCGCCTCGACGACGACGTCGAAGCCGAGACCTTTCAGTTTCTTCACAGTATCCGGTGATGCGGCAACGCGACCCTCGTTCGGATCCGTTTCCTTGGCGACGAAGACGATCTCGCTCACAAGTCCCCCCTCCTGGCCGCAATCGAGCCAGGGCCGGAATGCGGGCATTCTCTCCGACTGCAAAGCGGGTGGCCTACCGGGCCGACACGCCCTCATGTGCGCGACACACCTGTGCCCGGCGCAATCGTCTGGAGCAAGCCATCGCCTGGATGCGGGACCTTTGGCGATCCACCGGCATCGAGCCGCAACCGGGCTCTGCGGGCCTGCTGTCCACTCCTCCCTCACGCGGGTGAGGATTATCCGCCCCTGCCCTCCGACGGGCATCCGGGCCTCAAGCCATATGCGTCGGCACCTCCAGCCGGCGACATGCAACTTCTTCCGGGCAAACGCCCGGTTGCCGAGGAAGCACGGTCTGCGCTCCCTCAACGGTCGGTTTGGTCGCGCCGATTAGCGAAGGAAGAAGAAACCGGCGACGTTGATCAGAATGAAAAGCACGATCGAGGAGATCAGGCCCATCGTCGTGAAGAAGCCGGCAGCCATCGCGATCAGCAGGGCGACGCAGAAAAGCGTGCCGTACTTCGAGGCACTCAGGAACATGAGGTAGGTCTTCTCGTGTTCCGGATAGTCCATCGGAGCGCCCACATCGACCGGTCCAGAATGATGCTCAGCCATCGTTCAAAATTCTCCCTGAATGCCGCGGCGCCACCTTGGGGTCATCGCCGCCCTATCGAAGCACGGTCTCGCGAAAAGCCGCGAAACCCTTATAGCTGCCCTTACACAATGCGCACGGCTGGCGCAACGAAAACCCGTTCTTTAGCCATACCTGATGGGGCGAAATGTCACGCCACACAGCAAGGTGCGGCGCGCCTCGACGCGCCCCGAATTCGCATTCGCAATCGAGGCCGCTTACCGGAAGACGGACGTCCGGTAGGAGCGGCCGTAGCCGGTCTGCGCAATGCGCGCGGTCGGCAGGATCGTTAGCGGCGCAAACGGCACCTCGCTGCGGTCGGCAAACATCATGCGGCGTTCGAACGGTTCGGAATCGAAGACCGGGTAGCGGTCGAGGATCGACGGCCGCTGCCCCCGCACCTGTGCCACCAGAAGCGCGCCGTCGGCATTGTAGACACCGAGGTTCTCGCGCTTGGCGACAACCGTCTCCGACGCAAAGATGCGTTTGTAGAAAGCCGCGTGGCGCGGACGGCAGGCCGTCAGGCAGCGGTCGGCAGCGAAATACTCGCACGCCATCGCGACCGGTCGCAGCGTCAGATAGGGAAGCGCCCGCATCTCGTCGCCGATCACGTCAGGATCGACCGCCAACCGGCCGGGATCGACCAGCACCATGCCGGCGTCGAGGAACGCGTCGATCTCGGGAGCGAAGATCATGCCCGACGTGCTGGCGCGATGATCCGGCGTCACATGATGAACGCGCACGGTGCTGACAAGCACTTCGTCGAGATAGAGACCGAAGACATAGGCGTGACTGTCGAAATCGAGATCGTCGATCAGCGTCGAGCCGGTCAACTCCATCAGATTGACGGACTTGTAGGACTTGTAGCGCAGCCGCGCGATGTCCTCCATGTCCTCGCCGGTTTCGACCCGCCGGTATTCGACGCGATCGAGCAATTGCATCAGTTTTTCAGAAAAGCGCCCAGGCTCAGCCTGGTGAACCGTCTCACCCATACTCAACACCTCATGGTTAACAAATCGTTAACCTATTGACGGGTGATGGGGCGGCAACCGCAAATCGAAACAGTTCACCGTTAACTTTTCGTTAACCATAAAAATTCGTGAACTTATTTGCTCGATTTGAAATCAAGCGCACCAAAGCGGGATCAATTTGGCGCACCTAATCAATGACTTGCTACCGGAAAACCAGCAGCAAAACAGGACAGTTTCAAGAAGATTTCAGGGGTTAGGCGATGCGCTTGCTGGTGGTTTTTGTGCCTCGTTTTGGCACACCATTCTTGCAAAGCGTAGCAATGGCCGAAGCCGGCATGGGCGCGGCAAAGACGAAGCCCTGTATCAGATCGGCACAATTGTGCTCGTTGATAAGTTGTAGCTGGTCCGCCGTCTCGACACCTTCGACGACGATGCGCAGGCCGAGCGCGCGGGCAAGGTTGGCCGTCCCGCGCAGAAGCTTGAAGCGCCGAGAATCCTCGCGGATGTTGCGCACGAAGGAACGGTCGATCTTGATGATGTCGACCGGCAGCGCATCGAGATAGCTGAGGCTCGAGTAGCCGGTGCCGAAATCGTCGATGGCGATGGTGATGCCCAGTCCGCGCAGTTCGCGCAGGATCGCCTGCACCTTCAGCGGCTCGTCCATCAGGCAGCTTTCCGTCACTTCCAGATGCAGCCGCGCGGCATCGAGACCGGTTCCGCGAAGTGCGTCCGTGACCATGACCACGATTTCGCTGCTGCGAAGGTCGAGCACCGACAGGTTGACCGACACCGATACGTCGCCCGGCCAGTTCATGCAGTCCCGGCACGCCTGATCGAGAACAAAGCGGGTGATTTCCGTGACCAGCCCGAGCTCTTCGGCAAGCTGGATGAATACGTTCGGCGGCACCGGCCCGCGTTCCGGATGGGTCCACCGCGCCAACGCCTCGCAGCACTCCACGCGCCCGCCGTTCGGGGCGAACATCGGCTGGTAGGAGAGCGTCAGGCAGCGGGCGTTGATCGCCTCGCGCAGGTCCGCCTTCAGCTTCTGGCGATCGACGTAGCGCGCATCCATCTCGGCCTCGAAGGCCGTGCAGCCGCCGCGGTTGCGCAGCTTTGTTTCCGAAAGCGCAAGATCCGCCTTGATCTGCAAGTCCTCGAGCTTGAGGTCGAGGCTCGAAGCGATGACGATGCCAGCGCTCATCGTCATGCTGAAGGTGAAGCCGCCGGCTTCGTAAGTGTCGCGCAGATCGGCATGAAGTCCGCGCATCCGCTCTTCGAGTGCAATAGCGTCACTGCCATCGGGAATGAACACGACGAACTCGTCGCCCATCAGCCGCGCGACGATCGCATCGTCACCGGCAAGCACCCTTAGCCGGCCGGCAATCGCATGAAGCAGTCTGTCGCCGACGATATGGCCGCGCATATCATTGACGTGCTTGAATTCCGTTACGTCGAGAACCATCAACCCGACCAACCGTTCGGCCGTGTCGTCCGCGCTCACCGTCGCCTGCACCAGCTCCCCGAAATAGTCGCGGCTCGGCAGCTGCGTCAGCTTGTCGAACCGCACCATATGCAGGATCTGCTTTTCCGCCTGGACGCGCGCGGTCACGTCTTCAAAAATCAGCACCGTGTCGCCGTTATCGCGGCGGCTCGCCGAAAATTCCAGATGCAGCTCTTCGCTGACGGGGATCAGCACCTGCGGCCGCTTGCCCTTGAGCAGAAGGTCGAGCTGGCGCGAAATGGCCTTGGTCTTGTCCGGATCGAGCCGCATGCGCCGGGCGCCGCGCCGGATCACATCATCGAGCAGCCAGCCCTTGAGTTCGGTGCGGTCGCCGAGGGCCAGCAGTTCGCAGGCCCGCTCGTTGGCGACGACCACCCGGCCATCGGCATCAAGCATGAACAGCCCATGCGTCATGTTGTTGAGCGCCGTGTCGAACTGGCCGGCGATCGTGGCGATCTCGCGCGCTGCCATCACGTTTTCATAGAGGAAGGCGCGCACATTGTTGGCCATCATCCAGGTGGACAGGATGAAGGGCAGGATCAGCACGGCAAGCGCCAGCATGAACACGTCCTGCAGCGTGAGCAGGCCGATGACGATCGGCAGGCAGGCCGAGGAAGACAAGAGGAGCACGGCCCGCTCGGAGCCGTAATTGCGACCGACGAGCGAAATCATCGACGCAAGCGTCACCGAAATGGTGGCGAGCTCGGAAAAGGAGTCCTGGCTGATGGCGATGGCGTAGCCACAGGCAATACCGCAGGTGAGCGTGACGCTGACGCCGCCGACGATGTAGCGGTTCTCCCACTTGCGGACCATCGCCCGATCAGCATTGGAGAAATCCTGCCGGTCGAACCGCGCCATGTCGAGATTGCGCAGCGCCCAGAGGACGAAGATCACACCGGAGCAGGCGAGATAGAGCGGATCACTGGTTTTCAGATAGACGAGCAGGAACGTCACGACATGCGACAGCATGCCGATCACCAGCGTTTTGCGATGTTCGTAGAGCGAGCTCACGGATGACAGATACACGTCAGTCGGAAGAGCGCTCTGTCCAAGTCGCATCATGAACCAAGCTCCGGTTTACCGGATTGTTAGGGGTGATCACTTAACGAAAGATTTCGTCTAACGCCCCGAAAAATGTACCGAATCCCAGAAAAACCACATGTCTTCGCCGGCATCGCCCAAGAGTTCAACTCAATAGTGCGAACCGCACCGGACAATACTCGGTTTCTACAACCAAACATAGGTATTCGCACAATAAAACGGCTTGATCGCAACTTCGACAATTCTGCGACGCCCGTAGATGATCCCAAACTTGCGCCTGTGATGGTTACTCGTTCTTGAAGAAATACCTGCGATTTCCTGCCGTTTCGGATCGCTCCTCCTGTCTCGCTGCCCGGGATCGGCGCGACGATCGCGCTCACCACCTTCTCAGTTGACTTTCATCTGCAACTGAAGGCAAGGCTTTTCTCAAGCATCCAACGGAGCCTGATGATGTCGAAACCTGTCGTTGCCATCCCGTGCGATTTCCGCGAATTCGACGGCAATGTCTGGCATGTCGTTGCCCATCAATATGTCCGCGCCGCCGTCGAAGGCGCCGGCGTCATGCCCTTCCTCATCCCGGCACTCGAGACCGGCAACGACATCGACGAGATCCTCGACCGGGTCGACGGCGTGCTGGCAAGTGGCGCCCGCTCGAACGTCCATCCCTCGCTCTATGGAGCCGAGGCCAAGGAGAGCGACGGCCCCTTCGATCCCGGCCGCGACGCGACCAGCCTGCCGCTCATCACCCGCGCGCTGGAGCGCGGCGTGCCGCTTCTCGCCATCTGTCGCGGCATTCAGGAACTGAACGTCGCACTCGGCGGCACGCTCGCCTCCGAAATTCAGGATCAGCCGGGCATCTGGGATCACCGCAAGCCCGACGTGAAGGAACTCGACGTCGCCTACGGCATCCGCCAGGACGTGATCGTCAAGGAAGGAAGCTGCCTCGCACCGGTGCTCGGCGCCGGCCGCATCCGCGTCAACTCGCTCCATCGCCAGGCGATCGGCGCTGCCGCGCCCCGTCTTGCGGTCGAAGCGGTTGCCGACGACGGCACGATCGAGGCCGTCTCGGTGATCGGCTCCAAGGCCTTTGCCGTCGGCGTGCAATGGCATCCGGAATATTGGGTGCGCACGGACACGCCGTCCGCGAGCCTGTTCAAGGCGTTCGGCGATGCGGTCAGAACCTACGCCGCCGGTCGTCTGGCCGCCTGAGCTATCTGTTTGACCTTGCGCCTGGCGCGTCGACGCCGGGCCTTAGTCCGCGCGTCGCGTGAACGGTGTTTCCGGCACGGGCGTCAGCGCTTTGCCGGTCGAGAACCACGCCACGATGTTGTCGGCGACGAGGTCGGCCATGGCGTTGCGCGTCACCACCGAGGCAGAGGCCACGTGCGGCAGGAGCGAAACATTCGGCAGCGCCACAAGCGCCTCCGGCACCTGCGGCTCATTCTCGAAGACATCGAGACCGGCACCGGCGATCACGCCCGCCTGAAGCGCCGCGATCAAGGCCTGTTCGTCGACCGTCGAGCCGCGTCCGACATTGATCAGCACCCCATTGCCGCCAAGCGCGGCAAGCACCTCGGCATTGACCGTCCGCCGCGTCGCCTCGGTGCCGGGTACGATGACAACAAGCGTGTCGACCGCAGCTGCGAGCCCCGTCAGCGTCGAATGGTAGGCATAGGCAAGGCCTTCGCGCGGGCTGCGCGTATGATAGGCGATCGATACGCCGAAGGCTTCGAGCCGCTTGGCAATCGCAAGACCGATGCGTCCAAGACCGTAAAGACCGACGCTTCGACCCCGCAGCGACAGCGGCGATAGCGGGAAGGCGCCTTCGCGGCTCCAGCGACCCTGGCGCAGCCATTGCTCCGCCTGCGGCAATTGACGGAGCGTGTTGAGCAGCAGCCCGACCGCGGTATCGGCCACTTCTTCCGTCAGGACGTCGGGCGTGTTGCTGACGGCAATTCCCTTGGCCGCGGCATGCCCGACCTCCACCCCGTCGTAGCCGACGCCGAAATTGGCGATGATCTCAAGCTGCGGCAGGGCGTCCATCAGTGCAGCCGGCACGCGCCCGGAAACGGCGATCGCCTTGACGTCCTGCATCTGCGGCGTCACCAGCGTCGCATCGGCACCTTCGATCCGCACCACGTCGAACCGTTCCGCCAGACGATCGATCACCCGCGGATTGATTTTTCCGGGCACGAGAACGCGAATGCGGGCAGACATGGCAATTTTCCTTGCGGGTGATGGACCTCAGGCGATGACCCGCAAGGGGCCGGTCGACTGCCGGATGCGCATCTCCGGCTTGATCAAGTGAATTCCGTCCGGCTCATGGCTGCCGGAGAGCTTGTCGAGTAGTGCGCGGGCAGCACTGCGGCCGACATCGGCCTGCCCATTCCAGACGGTGGTGAGCGCCGGCGTCGCGATCGACGCCTCTTCCAGGTCGTCGTAGCCGGTAACGGAGATGTCGACGCCCGGCACGAGACCGGCGCGCGCGATGCCGTTCATCATGCCGATCGCCACGAGGTCGTTCCAACAGACGACCGCGGTCGGCTTCTGCGGCAACGAAAGCAGGTGCACTGCGGCCTCGAAGCCGCCCTGCTTCGTGCGGGGCCCGGGAATGCGCAGTTCCGGATCGACCTCGATGTTGGCCTTGCGCAGCGCGTTAACGTAGCCCTGGTAGCGGTCGCGTCCGGTGGAGGTCTCGTCCGTGCCGCCGACCATGGCGATGCAGCGGTGGCCAAGGCCGATCAGGTGGTTGGCGGCAAGCGAGATGCCATAGGCGTCGTCGCCGCGGAAGATCGGCACGTCCACACCCTCGATCGAGCGGGCGATCAGGATCGCCGGCATGCCGTTGTCCTCGGCAAGCTGGATGTCCTCCAGCGGCGTGCCGATCGCCGGCGACATGATGACGCCGTCGCCGCCGAGCTGCAGCAGCGTCTCGATGAAATCGCGCTGCTTGTCGACGGAATCGTAGTGATTGGAAAGAATGAAGGTCTGCTTGTCGCGGTCGAGTTCGGCCTCGATCGCCTTGAGGATTTCCCCGTAGAACGGGTTCATGATGTCGTGCACGACGACGCCGATGATGCCCGATCGCGATGTCCTGAGACTGGCGGCGCGGCGGTTGTAGATATAGCCGAGCGCGCGCGCCTGTTCCTTGATCTTGTCGCGGGTGACGGTCGCCACCAGCGGGCTGTCACGCAGTGCCAGGGATACCGTCGCCGTCGAAAGACCGAGTGTTTCCGCGATCGTCGAAAGCTTGACCTTTTGCGCCACGATGCCCCCTGTAAGCCTGTTTCGCCCCATCCGCACGAACCCCAGCCAGGAGTGGTGCGTCAAACGTTCGGCATCCTTCGCGCGCCTTTGAGACGGCGCGCGTGCCATAAATTTAAATCCCTATTTAAACTGTTTAAATCGCCGCGGCAATATGCGGCAAATCCGGTTCAGTCGGCCGCGCGCGCAGCCTGGAGATTGCTGTCGACGGCGCGCAGCAGCTTCATCAGCGTGCGAACCTGCTTGTCGGTCAGACCACGGGTCGCGAGCTTTTCCGAGTGCTGTCCGGCCTCGGCGATCGTCTGCAGCCGGTTGCGGCCGGGCTCGGTGAGATAGACCTTGGTGAGCCGGGCATCATCGTCGTCCGGACGCCGCTCGAGAAAGCCCTGCGCTTCCATGCGGCCGATCGTGCGGGTCATGGTCGGCGCCTTGACGCCGAGCTTGACCGCGAGCCCGCCGGCCGTCAGACCGTCGGTCTCGGCCAGAGCCAGCATGACGCCATCCTGTCCGGCATAGAGGCCGCTTTCGAGCAGATTGCGGGAGAGCACGGTGCGCATCGACCGCGCAGCCTGGACAAGGACGGCGGCAAGATCGTGAGGCTCGATCAGGAGCTCGTCCTTCTTCTTGCCGTTCTTGCCCTTCTTTTCGGCCTTGTTCTTCTTGCCCATTGGACCTCCTGCCGAATCCCGTCTCGAACACTTATAACAATACAGCTTGCGATTACGAACTGTATGACTCAAATAACAATTTTACGACAATTGACGTGGAGGATCGAAGAGAAATGTCGATGCCCGAGCCGCGATGGCAGGACAATCCGGCCGATCTTCCGCCTGACGCCCGCCGCGACTGGATCGCGGTGCTGCCGCTCGGCGCGCATGAGCAGCACGGACCTCACCTGCCCTTCGAAACCGACACGCTGATTGCCGAGGGGATCGTCTCCCGCACCATCGCCGCGCTTCCCGCCGATCTGCCTGTAACCTTCCTGCCGGCCGAGCCGGTCGGCTACTCGATCGAGCACATGGATGTCGCTGGCAGCCGCACGCTTGGCTACGGCGAGGCGGTCGAGCGCTGGCTCGGCATCGCCGGGGATCTCCATGGCCTTGGTATTCGCAAGCTCGTGATGCTGAACGCCCACGGCGGCAATTCGCCGTTGATGACGATCGTCGCGACCGAAGCGCGCGTGCGCTTGAACATGCTGGCGGTCGCAACCAGCTGGACCCGCTTCGGCCAGCCGGACGGCTGGATCGCGCCAGAAGACAAGGCCTTCGACATTCACGGCGGCGATATCGAGACTTCGGTGATGCTGGCGCTGCATCCCGACAAGGTGGACACGACAAAAGCGTCCGATTTCCCCTCGCGTCAGCGCGACTTTGCCGGTCGCTTCAAGCATCTGCGTGCCTACGGCCCGCATGCCTTCGGCTGGAAGATGCGCGACCTCAACGCCGATGGCGTTGCCGGCAACGCGTCAGCCGCAACGGCTGCGCGCGGCGAGGCGCTGCTTGCCCATGCCGTCAAAGGCCTTGTCGAACTGCTCGAAGACGTCAGGAATTTCGACCCGTCTGAACTCGCCTGACGCGTGAACCGACGCCCGGCAAACACTTTCTTTGCGGTTTTGCGCTATCAAGGACGTCCGTTGGAAGAGCAGAGAACCCATGGCGAAGATCATAGCGCTCGGCGCCTATTTTTATCAGGCCGTCATCGCCTTCGGCCTGCTGATCATCGTCGCCCATTGGCTGGCGCCTGCGGACTACGCCAGCTATTCGCTGTTCGTCTCGATCTGCCAATTCGCAGCGATCGCCGCTTTCGAATGGGTGCGCTTCGCCTGCACCCGCTTCTATCCGGGGCCGGACGCTGACAGCGAGGCGGCTGAGCGGCGCACGATCCTCGTTGAAGCGACGGTCTGCGCAGCACTCTGCCTGGCCGCAGCCTCGATAGCCGTGTTCTTCGGCGTGCCGCCGGTCGTCGCCCTTGTCGGCGGTCTGGTGTCGATCGCGCAAGGGGGCAGCGACCTGCATCTGACGATGCTGCGGTTTCGTCAGGACTTTCGCGCCTTTTCCGTGTTGCAGGGATCACGCGCCACAATTCTGGCAGTCGGCACGCTCGCCGGGGCATTGGCCTCGCCCACCTTCCTCTCAACGGTCACGGGGCTTCTGGCCGGCTACGCTGCCTACGGCCTGCTCGCCTCGGTTCTTTCCCGCAGCCCGGCAGCGCGACCGACCGTTGCACTGGAGACTGCGCGCTTCCGCAAGCACCTCGTCTATGGCAGCGTTTCGGCCGGCGCTGCAACGGCCGCCATGTTCGCGCCGCTCGCCCTCAAGACGCTGCTGACATCCGTTCTCGGAGCGACGGGTGCCGCCGGCGCGCTGTTGGCGCTCGACCTTTTGCAGCGGCCCTTCGTGCTCATCGTTTCGGCGCTTCAGGCGATCCAGTACCCCGAAATCGTCGCCGCCCACGACCGGACCGACAACCGCGCGGACCTCGCCCGGACGCTCGGGCAATACTATGCCCTGCTTGCCAGCTTCGCGCTGATGATGGCGGCCGGCATCTTTGCAGTGCTCCTGCCGGTCACGTGGGTCGTCATCAGCCCGGACCTGCAGCAGGGGTTCCTCGCCACGGCGCCCGCGATCATCCTCATTTCGCTTGCCCGCACGCTGACGCAGATCATGTTACCGACGCCGCTGCACCTGAAGCAGCGTCTTGCGCTGATCCTTCTGCTCGCCGTCATCGACTGCCTGCTGCTGAACCTCGGGGTGCTCGCGGCACTGGTTGTCGCAGGCCCGAGCGATACGGCGCTTGCGACCGGTGGTGCGATCGGCGCGGTCCTTGCGACCGCCTTCGGTCTGCGCCTGATGGCGGTGCTTCCCTTCGACCTCCCCTGGTCGCCGGTGCTTCTTGCCGCCGCAGGGCTCGCCACGGCCGGCTTCGCCTTCGCGCTCGCCGGCGAAACCAGCTATCTCGCGATCGGCGCCGGCATCCTCGGGGGCGGCGTCCTGTGCCTGCTCGCACTCAACCAATTGCGGCTGATGATGCGGGCTCCGAAGCTTGCCGCCCTACAGGGCTGGAAACAATTGCGCTAAGAAAAACTGCACGAATTTCCGGTTAGATCGCCGCCGAAACGTTCGGAGAGTCCGCCATGAACATCGTCGTCGGCATAGCGACCGCGGGCCGCCGCGAAGTCCTTTCGGAGACCCTGCTGCATCTGACGCGGCAGACCCGCTTGCCGGACTCCATCCTTGTCTGCCCGAGCGCGCCCGAGGACATCGACGAAAACCGCCTCAGTGCCCTCGCAGTCGACGTCCGCGTCGTTAAGGGCAGCAAAGGCTCGAGCGCGCAGCGCAATGCGATCCTCGACCACGCGACGACCGCCGACCTGATCGTCTTCTTCGACGACGACTTCCTGCCACACCACGACTTTCTCGCAGAGACCGAGCGATTGCTTGCGCGCGAGGCGGATATCGTCGTTGCAACCGGCCTGGTTCTGGCAGACGGCATTCACGGACCCGGCATTTCGGTGGCCGATGCGAAGGCGATCCTCGATGGCGACGCCGGTCCCGCGCCCGAGGATCAAATCACACCCGCCTTCAATGCCTACGGCTGCAACATGGCCTTCCGTGTTGCGGCGATCGCCGTCGAGCACACCCGCTTCGACGAGCGCCTGCCGCTCTACGGCTGGCAGGAGGACGTCGATTTCTGCCGGCGACTTGCGTCACGCGGGCGCATCGTCAAGTCGCCGAGGTTGCGCGGCGTCCATCTAGGCAACAAGCGCGGCCGCACCTCGGGTTTGCGTTTCGGCTACTCGCAGGTCGCCAATCCGCTCTATCTGCGCAACAAGGGCACGGTCGGCCTCAAATGGGCGCTGCGTCTGATGGGGGGGAACGTCGCTGCCAACATCCTCGGCAGCGTCAGGTCGCAAGGCCTCGTCGACCGCCGCGGTCGGCTGAAGGGCAACGTCATCGCCGTCTTGGATATGCTGCGCGGACGGTTGGACCCGATGCGCGTGCTCGACCTCTAACGCCCTCCGCAGCCATCAAGCCCGGCTGGCAGCCAGCATGTTGAGCAGCGCCACCGCGCTTCCATCCCAGGAAAAGCGCTTGGCATTGTCGTAACCGGCATGCGTCAACTCACGACGCAAAGTCGCGTCGGCCGAAATCATCCGCATTGCCTCGACCAGCGTTTCCGTCTTCAACGGATCGAAATAGCGAACCGCGTCGCCGCAGGCCTCGCGCACCGGCGGGATGTCGGCGGCCAGCACCGGGCAGCCTTGCGTCATCGCTTCGAGCGGCGGGATGCCGAAGCCTTCGTAGAGGCTCGGAAAGACGAAGGCGACAGCGCGGCGTTGCAGCCCGGCGATCTCCGCGTCGGTCAGGCGCCCCGGAAAGATCAGGTCGCCCTTCGACGTCGGCGCGATGTCGCGAAACACGTTGGGATCGGTGCCGCCGACGACGACAAGCTTGTGGTCCCGGGCGCCAAGGGTCTCGAAGGCGCGGACAGCGAACTCGACATTCTTGTTGGGTTTCAGGGTGCCGACAAGCAGGAAGAAGGGCGTATCGGTCAGCCCGAGCCGCGCGATGACACCGTCGTCCGGCTGAAGGCCGGCGAAGTGATCGGTTGCATTGTAGATCACGTCGATACCGGCCGAAGGCACGCGGAAGACGTCGGCTAGTTCCTTGCGCGAGAAGTTCGAGACCGTGCCGATCTTCGCCCTCCGTGTGAGGAGATAGCCGAGCGTTCCGTGGAACAGTCGGTAGCCGCGGCCAAAGGAGGCCGGATGGCGAAAGAGCGTAACGTCGTGGATCACCACCACCTGGTCGCCATGCAGCACCGGCCCGCTACCGCCGAAGCCGATGAGCGTGTCGCGGCGTGACCGCCAGAAGAGTGGCCCCTGCTCCCACAGATGGCCCGGGCCGGAGCCGAAGCGCTCCACCGAAATCGCCTTGAGGCCGAGATCGTCGACAGCCTTGCCGGGAGCAAGGAGCCGCCAGCGCACGCCCTTCAGCGCATGCGGCACCGCACCCGAAGCGATGCGCTGATCGAGCGCCCGGGTCATCTCGCGGGCGAAGCGCTGCACGCCCGTAAGCGGCTGGGTCAGGAACCGGCCGTTGATGGAAATCGTCTTCACGTGCGCACCCCTTCGATGTGCCGCGCACTCTCGCCGATCTTGATGAAAGGAGGGTTATCGGGATCGCAGCGATCAACGCCGCCCGACCGGCAAAATCGCCTGCGCCATTTGCGCATCGCCGCCGCATCTCCTATATGAGACGCGACTAGGATGCCTGCTCCCGCATCCGGAAATCCCAGAGGTTCCCATGACCGAAACATCCCCGCAGAAGCCGATCCCCGTCACCGTGCTCACCGGCTATCTCGGCGCCGGCAAGACGACGCTTTTGAACCGCATCCTCAGCGAGAACCATGGCCGCAAATACGCGGTCATCGTCAACGAGTTCGGCGAGATCGGCATCGACAACGACCTGATCGTGGAATCCGACGAGGAAATCTACGAGATGAACAACGGCTGCGTCTGCTGCACCGTGCGCGGCGACCTGATCCGCGTGGTGGAAGGCCTGATGCGCCGCCCCGGCCGCTTCGATGCGATCATCGTCGAGACCACGGGCCTTGCCGACCCGGTCCCGGTCGCCCAGACCTTCTTCATGGACGACGACGTGCGCGCCAAGACCGAGCTTGACGCCGTCGTCGCGCTGGTCGACGCCAAGCACCTGCCGCTCCGGCTGAAGGACAGTCGCGAGGCCGAAGACCAGATCGCCTTCGCCGATGTCGTTCTGCTCAACAAGACCGACCTCGTCACGCCCGAGGAACTGGAGCGCATCGAGGCGACCGTGCGCGTCATCAATCCGTCGGCCCGCATCTATCGCACCCAGCGCTCCGAGATCGATCTCGCCAAGGTCCTCGACCAGGGCGCCTTCAATCTCGAAAAGGCGCTGGAAAACGATCCGCACTTCCTCGACCAGGACGATCACGAACACGATCACACCTGCGGTCCGGATTGCGGCCACGATCATCACCATCACCACCATGATCACGACCATCATGATCATGATCATGACCACGATCACGACCATCATCATCACCACGATGCCCCCTCGCCGATCCACGACGTGACGGTGCAGTCGATCTCGCTGCGCGGCGGCGAGATGAACCCCGATCGCTTCTTCCCCTGGATCCAGAAGATCACCCAGACGGACGGCCCGAACATCCTGCGCCTGAAGGGCATCATCGCCTTTGCTGGCGATGCCGAGCGTTACGTCGTTCAAGGCGTGCACATGATCATCGAGGGCGATCACCAGCGTGCGTGGAAGGAAGGCGAAAAGCGCGAAAGCCGCCTCGTCTTCATCGGCCGTGACCTCGATCGTGAAAAGCTCGAGCGCACCTTCAAAGCCTGCGAGGCGCAGCCGAACTGATGCCGACTGTCGCTCCCCTCGATCTCGAAGGTCACGTCGTCGGCGTGGCCTTTCTCAAAGGCGTCCCCTTCTTCGCCGAAGCCACCGGTGCGATCCATCGCCTCGACCTCGGCCACAAGACGACGGAGGTCCATGAGGGCCTGCTGTCGCTCGTGGTGGACGACGCCAACGACACGCTGCTGACCGGCGGCGAGGACGGCAAGGTCATGCGTACGGCCGCCGACGGCACCACCTCGCTGGTCACCGAAGCGCCACGCAAGTGGATCGCGCAAGTTGCGACAGGCCCGCAAGGCTCCGTCGCCTATGCCTATGGCAAGACTACGCATGTGCGTCTTGCGGAGGGCACGACGAAGGAATTTACCGAGGAACGCACCGTCGAGGGCCTCGCCTTCGCGCCGAAGGGTTTGCGCATCGCCGCTGCCCGCTACAATGGCGTGTCGCTGCATTGGGTCGGCACCTCCGGCCAGCCGATCGATCTCGAGTGGAAAGGTGCCCACACCGGCGTCACCTTCTCGCCGGACGGCCGCTTCCTGGTGACGACAATGCAGGAAAACGCGCTGCACGGCTGGAAACTCGACGCCAAGCCCGGCGCCGAAGCCCGCCACATGCGCATGACCGGCTATCCCGCCAAGGTGAAGTCGGTCTCCTGGTCAGCCAAGGGCAAATGGCTCGCCTCCTCGGGCGCCCCGGCCGCGATCGTCTGGCCCTTCCAGGGCAAGGACGGCCCGATGGGCAAGGCGCCGCTGGAACTCGGCACCCGCGCCGACATCATGGTGACCTCGGTCTGCTGCCATCCGGCCGAAGACATCGTCGCGATCGGCTATCAGGACGGCATGATCCTCGGCGCGCGCTTTGCCGACAGCAAGGAAGTGCTGCTGCGCCGCCCCGGCAAGGGCGCCATCACCGCCATGGCCTGGAACAAGGACGGCCGGCAGCTCGTCTTCGGCTCGGCCGAGGGTGACTGCGGTGTCGTCGATATCGCGGGATAGCAGGCGAACAATGACCGCAGGCGCAGAAGCTCCACTCTATGCTGGCTCGGCCGTTGTGCCTCTGGCGGACGGCGAAGTCTGGAACCGCATCCGTGCGGAAGCCCGGGCGCTCGCCATGCGCGAGCCGGTCATGGAGCAAACCCTGCGGCTGATCACCGAGGCGCGGTCGGATGCGGCGGTGCTCGCAGGTGTTCTCGCTTCCCATCTTTCCGTCGCCCGTGTCGACGAACGGTCGCTGGCGCAGCTGCTTTCGGACGTCTTCGACGCCGATGCAGCAGCTCTGCGCGCTGCCGAGGCGGACCTCCAGGCGGTGATGGAGCGTGACCCCGCCTGCCCGGGCCTCTTGCATGTCCTCCTCAATCTCAAGGGCTTCCAGGCGCTGCAGACCTATCGCGCGGCTCACCGGCTCTGGATCGATGGCCGCAGGCAAGTCGCCAACTGGCTCTCGAACCTCGCCTCGCTTGTCTTCGGTCCCGATATCCACCCGGCCGCAGCAATCGGCAAGGCGGTGATGCTCGACCATGGATCCGGCATCGTCATCGGCGAGACCTCCGTGATCGAAGACCAGGTTTCGATCCTTCAGAACGTCACGCTCGGCGGCACCGGTAAGGAAACCGGCGATCGGCATCCAAAAATACGCCAAGGCGTCATGATCGGCGCCGGCGCCAAGATCCTCGGCAATATCGAGGTCGGAGCCTACAGCAAGGTCGCGGCCGGCAGCGTCGTCCTGAAGTCCGTGCCGCCGCGCACCACGGTCGCGGGCGTGCCGGCAATGGTGGTGCGCATTCACCGTGTCGACGAGGTGCCGGCGGCCGAGATGGACCAGACGATCGTCTGATCCATCTCGGCCCGCGTCAGACCCGCTCCCGCTTCAGATATTCACCAGCGCGGCGGTGACAAACATGAAGGCGGCGCCGGTCGCGAGACCGGCCAGAACAGGCGGCGTCAGGAACACGTCGCGCCCGCGCTCGCTTTGCCGCATCAGATAGGCGCCGACTTCGATGATCACCTGCAAGATCGCCCCTGCACCAACCGCAAGCGCCAACGCCGACCACTGCGCCGAGGTTGCAAGGCTTCCGAGCCACATGCCGATCACCGCCGGACCGCCGGCAAGCAGCGTCAGCCCGATGAACGTCCAGATGGACGGCCTCTTTTTCAGGATCGGAGCGGCAATGCCGATGCCCTCGGTGACGTTGTGGAGCGCAAAGCCCAGCACCAGGAAGGTACCGAGCCCAGCCGACCCCGCCGCAAAGGCGGCACCGATCGCCAGCCCCTCGCCGAGATTGTGCAGGCCGATCCCGAGCGCGATGTAAGTGGAAAGCGCAAGCCCGGCCGGCGCACCGCTTCGCCGCCCGATCGCTATCAGCAGGAGGAAGCTGCCCAAGCCCGCCAGCACCACCATGACCGGCCCTTGGAAGATCGCGGCCGCCTCGCCGGCAAGTTCGAGCGCTTCTGCACTCGCATCGACAAGCAGGAAGCCGAGCAGGCCGATCGTCAGTGACAGCAGGAACGCCATGCCGTCGCGGCCGACGCCACGCAGCACCGGATAGAACATCAGGCCGACGGCCACCGGCACGATGCCGACGATAATGCCGACCAGCGCCTGCAGTCGCAGTTGGCCTGTCGTTGCCTGCGGCGTTGGCACGGCGACGGCAATGTCGTGCACAAACGTGGCCCCGGTGTTGGTCACCACCTTCACAGCATGCGCCTCGCCCAGCATCCATGGGAATGGCAGGTTCAGCCATGCTGCCCTGCCCCGCGCGATCGGCCCCGACGGATCCTGGGTGAACTGCCAATAGGCGTCATCCACCTGAACCTGCGCCACTGTCATCGGTTCGGATCCACCGGCGCGAACAAGGAGGCGAAGGCCGCTATCGTCGAGCACGGTCCTTTCGAAGGTCAGGTTTTCGATAGGCGGCGCGCCATTGCGGAATCCTGACAACGGATCGGCCGATAGAATCCAGGCAACGGCAATGGCAAAGGCGATGAGAGGCAGCGCCAGCCACACCAGGTTGGTCTTTGCCGCGCGGATAGCAGCTCTCGGCAGGGTCTCGTTCATGCCAGCGCCTCCACCACGTCGAACATGCCGACCCAGCCGAGCTCGGTAAACTCGGTCTGATGCGGGTGGAACATGTAAAGACCGGGCTCATGCTCGGCGAAGGTGAATTCGAGAATGCCGCGCTGTGCCTGGCACTGGGTGATGAGATCGACGGTTCAATGTCGGCGTCAGCGTCGTGCCCTGATCGTAATAGTCGAAGAAATTGGCGTGCAGGTGGAACGAGTTGATTGGGTCGAACTCGATGACGTTGACCAGATAGATGCGCACCGGTTTGCCCTTCACGATCCGGATCGGCCGCTTCATGAAGGCGTGAGCGACGGTGTTGACCGCGTAGAACTCGTTTTCCGCATCGAAATTGGTGTCGAAGGCGTTCATCACCATCACCAGTTCCTGCCAGCCGGCATTCTCCGGCGTGCCGAGCAGTCGGGAGCGGGCGACGTCCACATGTTCCGGCCGGCGCTCCGGATCCGGGTCGATGACGAAGGCGCCGTACATGCCCTTGTGAATATGCCGGCGCAGCGGCATCGCATGGCAATGATAGAGATGGCAGCCAAACGGCTTGGCGTCGAACTCGTAAATGAACTCATCGCCCGGATCGACCATGCCCGCACCCGGCACGCCATCCATGCGTGCGGCATGGATGCCGTGGAAATGGATCGAGTGCGGATGAGACGCATAGTTGCGAAAGACGATTCTCAGCCGCTCACCCTCCTTCGCCCGCAGCGCCGGCCCGGGGACACGGCCGTTATAGGTCCAGGCGGGAAACTTGATGCCGGGAGCGATCTCGATCTCGCGATCCTCCGCCCTCATCTCGAAGGTGCGTAGCGTCCGCCCGTCCGGTAGCGTTGAAACGGTCCCGGTCTCCCAATCGGTCAGCATGTCGGTCGGATCGAAGCCGTTGGCTGCGCTGTCAACATCGCCGACTGTCATCATCGCCCCATGCCCCATGGCGGGCATCGGGTCCTGGGTGGTGGCCCCCGCCGGCGCAGCATGACCGGCATGGCTCGCCTGCTCTTGGCCCAAGGTGGCGCTGGTGCAGATCGCGGTCCCGCCCGCCGCCGCCAGCCCGCCCATCAGAAGGCTCCGCCTTCGGAGCAGGTCTGGTCTTGTCGGCTTGTCCATTTTCGGCCCTCTCTCGATAGGATAACCCGCGCGCCACGCTGCGATCGGCATAGGTCAGCAATGCGCCACATGCTTTTGCAAATCATTTGCAGCTACATCAATAATGCAAATGCAACTCATTCGCAATTAACTTGCAAATCGAGCGATCTTCCGGCCCACGGGACAACTCGGCCAAGGCCGCACCTGCGATCGGCCCTGAAACGAAAACGTCCCCGGAAGCACGCGCTTCGGGGACGTTGATCGGAAGCCGTTGCACGGACCGGAAGCGGGCTCATCCGCGTGGCAAAGCCCGACGAGCGCCAGTCTCACCAATCGAGTTCGAGTTGCGGAAGCCCGTTCGAGGTCTTTTCGATCGTCCGACCCGTCTCATCCACCGTCGCAGTGACCCGTTGACGGAAGGCCGAGAAGCTCTCGAAGGTGACGACGTCGACCGGTTCGTCGAATTTCATCGTCAGGCGATAGCGCCCCGGCTGCGCCGTCAGCGCCTGCACCGACAGGATTTCGCCTTCGAAAGCCTGGCCGAGATAGCGCCCCTTCACCCGCGAGCCCAGCATCCAGGGATTGAAGGGCGGCCGGTTGCCGACGGCAGCGTGCAGCGTGTTCCAGTCGCGAAAGCCGTATTGGGCGGCGATCAATTCAAGCGAACGGGAATGGCCGATGGTTTCGCCTTCGGCAGCAAGGCGGGTACGCAAGCGCCTGGCCTGATCTTTTAGGGCATCGAGTGAGGGAAGCGTGGTTGTTCCGCGCGTCATGAGAGGGTCTCCTGCAGCGGCATGCATTCCTTGGAGATGGGAGCCCGCATTGCCACCGGTTCGCATGCCGTTTCGGCTGACCGTGTCTCGAAGAAGGACTTCACCAAAGCATGACGCTCGCGGACGGCAGGGACCTTCACCCTGCCGTTTCCATAGGGGATGCCGTCTCGGCTGTCAAACCTCGCCTGGAAGAGCGGCGATCGTGCAGGCGCAAAAGACGATTGCGCACGCGCAAAAGCTGTGGGACGACTACGGCGCGGGAGACGCAGGGAGGACCCCATGACCGACATGACGATACTCGCATTCGCGCTGGTTGCCTTCATCGGCATCGCGACGCCAGGCCCGACGGTCCTGCTCGCGCTCACCAACGGCTCGCGCTATGGCGTGAAGCGCGCCACGGCCGGTATGCTCGGCGCCATGCTCTCGGATTTCGTGCTGATCGGCGCCGTCGCACTCGGTCTCGGCGCCCTGCTCGCCGCCTCCGAATTCTGGTTTACCGTCGTCAAATGGCTGGGCGCCGCCTACCTCGCCTTTCTCGGTATCATGCTGTTGCGGTCGAAAGGGACGATCCAGGTCGCAACCGAGGCAAGCGGCTCCGGTCATCCCGTTTCCGCTGTCGCCATCTTCCTCAAGAGCTTCCTCGTCGCCGTCACCAACCCGAAGGGCTACCTGTTCTTCACCGCCTTCCTGCCGCAGTTCATCGACGCCGCCGCGCCGCAAGCACCACAATATGCCATCCTGGCATTCGTCTTCGCCTCGGTCGATCTTGCCGTAATGTTCGGTTACGCGCTGCTCGGTGCACAGGCCGCGGCCTTCCTCAAGCACTCCGGCGCCGTCTGGCTCGATAGACTCTGTGGCGGCGCGCTACTGGCGCTCGCCGGCTCGCTCGCCCTCTATCGCCGCGCCACCGCCTGCTGCTTCGTCAGCACGTGCTCGCAGCCATCGCGAGTGGCGACGTGACCTTGGCCTTCCGACGCTGGACGAAGCCAACGGTCAGGGCCGGTGGTACGCTGCGCACCGCAGTCGGCGTTCTCGCCATCGATGCCGTCGACGAGATCGAGGAAGGCGCAATCACCGACGGCGACGCGCGCAAGGCCGGCTTTGCCGACCTCGGCGCTCTCTTGAAACAGCTTGCCGCTCGCCGCGATGGTCGCTGCTACCGCATCGCCTTCCACCGAGCCGGCGACGATCTGCGCATCACGCTGCGGGAAATGTCCGACTTCGGCAGCGAAGAACGGGCAGAGATCGGCCGCAAGCTCGATGACTTCGACCGCAGCGCGGGCATGGCCTGGACGATACCGGTGCTCACGCTGATCGCTGCCTGCGACGGAACCACCGCCACGGAATTGAGCGCCACCATCGGCATGGAAAAACTGAAACTCAAGACGCGCATCCGAAAACTGAAGGAACTCGGCCTCACGGAAAGCCTTGCCGTCGGCTATCGCCTGTCCGAACGCGGCCGCGCCTTTCTCAAGGGGGCAGTAACGCACAAAAAGGCGGACGGCGCCGAGGACACCATCCGCTTCTCGTCTTGAGGCACATGCGATCCACGGCAACACAGCGCGAACACCATCGTTGCGCGTATCGGTGGCTCCTTCTAATCCCGATTGCCACTGTTGCGTGCCTGGAGCAGGTGTGAGACGACTTGCCACCGAGACGGGCAAGGCGAGGAGACAGGCATGATCGGCTACACCATGGTCGGGACGTCGGACCTGAAACGTGCAGAGCGTTTCTATGATCCGCTGATGACGCTGATCGGCCAGGAACGCTGCTATTGCGACGAGCAGGTGTCCTCGTGGGGCCGAAAGGACGACGACAAGGCGCCGCGCTTCTTCGCCTGCTACCCCTTCGACACGCGTCCCGCCTCGGTCGGCAACGGCGCCATGACGGCCTTCCTGGTGGAAAGCGCCAACCTCATCGACCGCCTGTTCGAAACCGCAATGGAGCGAGGCGGCGGCGAAGAGGGAAAACCGGGCTTCCGCCCGCAATACGGAGACGGCTTCTACGCGGCCTATGTGCGCGACCCGGACGGCAACAAGCTTGCCTTCGTCTGCTACGACGCCCGCACGGAGAAAGATGCCGCCTAGTCGGTCCTTTGCCGGGCACCCCTAGCGTCGCGTCGACCAGCCGAACCAGATCGCCACGGCCGCGAGCATCAGTGCGAGCACACGTCGCACCAGTCGTTCGCGGGACGGTGAGTTGAGGACCGGCTCCAAAGCCCCTGCCAGAAGCACGATCGCGGCATGCACCGCAGTCGCGACGCCCACATAGATCGCAGCAAGCGTCAGGTTCTGCGGCAACAGCGGCCGGGCGTCGTCAACGAAGGTCGGCAGGACGGTTACGAAGAACAGGGCCGCTTTCGGATTGAGCAGATTGGTGATCAAGCCACGTCGAAAATAGAAGGATACCGGCTTGCCGCTCGGACCGGCCTCCTCGCCGTTGCCGTTCCAGGCGTCGAAGGCAAGATAGAGCAGGAAGCCGACCCCTGCCCAGCGAAGTGCGCCGTAGAGCATGTCCGACTGACCGACGAACTCGGCAACCCCGAAGGAGGCGGCGAAGCCCACGAGTGCCAGGCCGAGCGCGACGCCGGCAACGGTCGCCATGCCGGGCCGACGCCCCTCCGAGGCCGCAACCATGGCGAGGTAGGCCATGTTCGGCCCGGGCGTCAGTTCGATGATGAAGGATGTCAGCAGAAAGGGCAGCAGGGTCGCTGCCCCGAGAATGAACGGATCCATGCGGGAGATTTCCATGCACTTGCAACGAGGCCTTGTCCGCAAGGACAGGTCAGCGACGCCGCGTTGTCAAGGAAGATCACGAAATCATCGGGAGAGAGCGCCCGGCCCATGGGCGTCTGCCCCCTCACCGGTCGCATCGGACCAGCGAGGGAGCAGCGAAAAATCCGCCTCCGCAGGGTTGGAGGCGGAAAGGGGTATCAAGCCGCGCGGCGGACCGGCGGCATCGTCAGCTTACGGCCGCTGGCGACGATCAGGCCGGCAGCGCCCTCAAGCCAGTTGTCCCGAAGCTCGAGCGCCAGGAACCGGTTGCGCTCAAACGGGCCGGGCATGACGAGGTGCTGCGTGCGGCCCGCGAAGAAGCCGAAGCGCTCGTAATAGGCGGCGTCGCCCACGAGCAGGATCGCGCCATGGCCGCGGTTCTTGGCCTCTTCGATCGCCGCCCGCATCAGCATGCCGCCGATGCCCTTGCCCTCATGATCAGGATCGACCGCGAGCGGACCGAGCAGCAATGCCGGCAGGGCATGGTCTTCGCGGTTGACACCGGCTTCGACGTTCCAGAGACGCACCGTGCCGATCACATGACCGTCGATATCACGCGCGACGAAGGCGAGGCCCTCGGCCGGCAGCCGGCCACTGCGCAGCTTTTCCGACGACTTGCGGCGCCGCTCCGGCCCCATGGCACGGTCGAGCAGGTTCTCGCGCGCGACGACGTCGCCCGGATTTTCGGCATCGATTACAAATGTAGTGGGCGCAAAGAATGCGCGCAGGGCGTCAACAACAGCGGCCATCGGGGCCTCCCGTCATCAAAACCGCTTCAGGCGGACCGAACAAAAATTGTGAAATGGCGCTCCCGCCCGAAGACGGGAGCAAACCGGATCAGATCACGTAGGCCTTCAGCGGCTCGAAGCCGTTGAAAGCGACGGCCGAGTAGGTCGTCGTGTAGGCGCCGGTGCCCTCGATCAGAACCTCGTCACCGATCGAAAGCGTGATCGGCAGCGGGTACATGTTCTTCTCATAGAGCACGTCGGCCGAATCGCAGGTCGGGCCGGCGAGAACGCAAGGTTCCATTTCGTCGGCATCGCGCGCCGTGCGGATCGGGTAGCGGATCGCCTCGTCCATGGTTTCGGCTAGACCGCCGAACTTGCCGATGTCGAGGAACACCCAGCGATGGGCGTCGTTGTCCGACTTTTTCGACACGAGCACGACTTCCGCCTTGATCACGCCGGCGTTGCCGACCATGCCGCGACCCGGCTCGATGATGGTCTCCGGGATGTTGTTGCCGAAGTGCTTCTTCAGCGCACCGAAGATCGCCTGGCCGTAGGCTTCCGCCGTCGGGACGTCCTTCAGGTACTTCGTCGGGAAGCCCCCACCCATGTTGACCATCTTCAGCTCGATGCCGCGCTTGGCCAGCTGCACGAAGACGCGCTTGGCATCCGAGAGAGCCGCATCCCAGGCATCGAGCTTCGTCATCTGCGAACCGACATGGAACGAGACGCCGTAGGAGACGAGGCCGTGCTGATGGGCGTAGACGAGCACGTCGACGGCCATCTGCGGGACGCAGCCGAACTTGCGCGACAGCGGCCATTCGGCACCTTCGCCATCGGTCAGCACGCGGCAGAACACGCGGGCGCCGGGGGCCGCACGGGCGACCTTCTCGACTTCCTCGTGGCTATCGACCGCAAACAAGTTGATTCCAAGCGCATGGGCGCGGGCAATGTCGCGCTCCTTCTTGATGGTGTTGCCATAAGAAATGCGGCTCGGGGTCGCACCGGCATCGAGCGCCATTTCGATTTCAGCGACGGACGCGCAATCGAACGAGGAGCCGAGACCGGCGAGAAGGCGCAGGATTTCCGGCGCCGGGTTGGCCTTGACGGCGTAATAGATCGAGCTGTCGGGCAGCGCGTGGCGGAAGGCCTTGAAGTTGTCGCGCACGACGTCGAGGTCGACAACGAGGCATGGGCCTTCGGGTCGTCGGGTGTTGATGAAGTCGATGATGCGTGCCGTGGTCATGGCCATATTCCCCTGATCCAAAATGCTCCGCTTTCGCGGAGGACAAAGGGCATACGCGCACATGCGCTGGAACCAGCCGGTGGAGACCCCGGAACCATGCATGCGCTCGATGCGCGAACGGTGAATCAAAGCCCGCCTAGGCTTCAATTCGGCTTTGTCTGCCATGGATTGGAGGGGATAACCCAACCGCACTTCCGGCAATGAAGGTGTGCCTCTTCAGTAA
>Ga0102591_1000373_pt1 | contig 92263 bp, 95 predicted proteins | sample AraplaCol_mCL_r2_2_FD_76860 | JGI IMG/M metagenome (GOLD analysis project Ga0102591, IMG submission 76860) | Arabidopsis root microbial communities from North Carolina, USA - plate scrape MF_Col_mCL_r2 (SPADES assembly) (version 2) | ecosystem: Host-associated > Plants > Roots > Endosphere...
CTCCCTCATGACTTCCTTGGCCATCGAGAAGCCCCAGTGTGTGAATGACCGCTTTGGGTCAAGCGGACATTACCATCCGATCCAGCATTCGCCCTTCCCTAACGTCCGCTATCGGCCAGAAGCGGACGTTGGCGCCATCATCGCCCTTCGACTTGGCTAACCGACACAACGCTTACTTCGTACCCGAATGTTCCAGGAACGTACGCCACGATGCAGTCACTGAACTCGTGGAGCAATGCGAGTCCATCGGCATCGAAGTCGTTGTGCCCTTCAAGCATGAGCTGTGTCCCGTCCCAGCGACAATCTACGACGGTGTGCCACGGACGGTTCTCCTCGAACTCGCGAGCGATGTCTGTCGCCGCCTCGGCGCCTGCCGAATCCGGTATGCCTGTGCACCTAAGAACCACCCGGTACAACGTCATCGCAAGTCACCCAATTCCATGTCCGCTTTGGGTCGATAGCGGACATTAACACCGGCACGGCTGCCGGGTCCGCTAACGGCGAGAGGCAGTCAAGGAAGCTCGACGTTCAGGTATCGGACCCACCGACCGGAAGCCTGGTTATAGGCTGCATATGACATGCCCATTGGCGAGTCCTGGAAGTAGACGATCACCTTCGGGTCGTTCGCTTCGAGCTCAACCAGCACCTCGGGGTTCACGAACGCAGATCCCTTCTGCGGATAGCGATCAACCACCGAGAATTCAGTGCTCTCGAACGCTTGCTGGGCGACCAAACGGGCTTCTGTTTCGTCAGAGGGGCGAAAAGTGATGTCTGCCAGAGCTGTGCGATACGAGAAGAGCGTTTCGCCGGAATGGACCACTCTCACGCTTAGCTCCGCATCCCGACATGAGGCGCCATGCACCGAGACCTCCAGCAAGTGCCTCTCGCTCCCGGGCAGAATTTCCCGCTTGAAGTAACTGCACGGGGCCACATTCTGGCGCTCCGATTTCGCGGCGACGGCTGCTCCCGCAAAAAGGAAGCCCGCGAGCGTGGCCGTCCTGAGCAACTGCATCTTCATCCCTGTCCTTCTACCCACAGTGTTGGCGACCGCTTTGGGTCGAAAGCGGACATTAGCACCGGAGCGCCCTGCCCTGAATGGGTCCGGCCGCTATGCATTATGCGAGATCGGATCAGGGCTTTGCGGCGCTTGGCCGCAGCTTTTAGCCCTTCTCGACCCGCATTCGCTGCCTGACGCCGTGGAGCGTCCGCCCTGCTGGACCGCCGGCCAGCCCTGTCCGAACGAATGCGCCGCTGCGGAGTACCAGCGGCGCGTTCTCAACCAACTGGAACTTACGGGACCGTGGCAAGGATGGCGGCTTGCCGCCGTGACCTGGTGAGCCCGGACGGACAGCGGATCAGTCCGGAGCGACTACTCGGCCTGATCTTTCGCCAGTCAATGGAAGATCGTCGTGACCGCGCGCGCACGGTGTCAGCCAAAACAGCAGATGGTACGAGTCGTGGTCGTTGACCTAGCCCAGTACCGCGCCGACGGTGGCGACGCGGCCAAATGTCCGCTATCGGCCAGAAGCGGTCATTCGCAAACGTCAGGGAGCCAAGAGCCGCGAAGTAGCGCCAACATGAGGTGGGGTCGCTACCAGAACTTCCACCAAGGTCGAGGCAAGATCACTGCCTCGTCGTACTCGCCGTCCTTCTGCGTAACGCGGATCGTCTTTCCCGCAACAGAAAACTCCATGACCTCCGGTCTCTCAACAAGCTCGATGTTAGCCGGATCCAGCCAGAACCCTTGGTTGAGCGAATCGACATAGACGTTCAGAGCGAAATCCTGGGACAGCGGACCTACTGCCTCGACTCCAGTAAGTGACGGGGTCGTAAACCCATACACGGTTCCTTCGAGGCCAGCGATCGTTGCTTGGGCCGTTTCTGGATTGTCTTTGATGCGGACCGTGTCGCCGAATCCAAATGCGTTGGCGTCTGTCATGCTTGACCTCAATCCCAGTTCGTCGAACGGATTGAATCCGTGTGAAGCGCTACCACCACGAACGCGCCTGCCCGAGTAGAAAGAGGATCAGCATGATCACGGGAACATAGGCGAGATTTCCTTCAAGGTTCCGTCCTCTGCGGTGAAACCACGCAGCTAGAAACATAGGAATAGCGAGTGCGAGTGCAAACAACCCCAGAATCGGCTCGACCATCCCGCATGATGCGCTGTTGAAGAAGCAATAGCGCGCGTTAGCAAACATAACAGCCGCGCCAAGCGCCAAGAAGCACCCGAGCGAGAACTCCACTGGAGTTCGGAATCGGATCATCGTCGAGTCGCCCTAGAAGCTTGTCATCGCGCCCGTAGACGGACGTCCGCTTTGGGTCGAAAGCGGACATTAACATCCGATCAGCCGTCCGCCCTGCCCCAATGTCCGCCATCGGCCAGGAGCGGACATTGGTGGACGCGTACGCCTCCCCTGGCTCTACTCATCCAGAGCCCAACGCTCCGCAGTGATCTTCAGCAAAGGGCATTCGCCTTTGATCCCGTCCGCATACTCGACTTCGACGCGCACGTTCTCGTCAGCCCCTTCGGCCTGGTAGGACTCGATCTTTCCGGTCAAGTACTCGGGAGAGGCAAGGCCTACGCCTGCGAAGTTCGCGGCCGGGTCGAGGCACGCCAACGCGCGCCTGATGTTTATGTGCGCAAACTCGGTCGATGTGTTCGTCATCAGCCATTGACAGAATGTTTCTCCGGGTTCGTACCCGTCGTGCGCGCAGGTCTTGCTGAAGGCCCCCCAATCTGTGCGGAGCTCGATGGATCGCGTCTCCCCAAGCTTGGTCGCGTTGGCGAATCTCGCCATCTCACCGCATAAATCGTCGTTTCGCGATTGGAGCGTGGAACAGCCGCATAGCAGAGCGACTATGGCCAACATGCTCGTCCTTGCTCGCGCCATGCCTTTCCCCTTGGAGACGAGACCCTGCAAGGCCGAAGTCCGCTTCGGGTCGGAAGCGGACATTACCAGCCCGGCCGCCGGCCGTCCCGGCGGAACGTCCGCTATCGGCCAGGAGCGGACATGAGTTGATCAGGGCGACCACTCGGAGATCTGCTCGATCTGGCCGAAATGAAACGATCGGTTGCCAGGCTGCCGCGCGCGCGAGCCGTCGGCAGCAAGACCAAATAGATGAAACCTGCCGCTCACTCGAACCGGCACAGCAGCAACTGTCGAGTTGGCGCGTTTCGCGTATGCGGCAATCCTGGATTCGGCGGGGCCGCTGAGATAGACGCTGCCGTGAGTGGCGTTCGTCTCGTGTGCATCTCTGGTCAGGAACATCGCGAGTTCCCTCGCCTCGTCGGGTGGAGCCACTACCCATCCACTAACCTGCACCAACTGCCCATCGTAAACGGCAGGATTCGCGAGAATTTGCGTTCCGGTCGTCGCGCAATAGTGCAGGTCGGCTCGATTGCCGACGAAGACGCAGGCACCGGGCGGCGCCCACCCATGATCGAGCGGCTCGCTCCGCTGCACCGTGCAAGCAGTGAACGCGAGTGCGCACGCGGCCAGCAACATTCTTGCCGCCATGAAGCATCCTATGTCCGCTAAGGGTCGAAAGCGGACATTAGCAACCCCGCTGCCGCCCGTCCCGGCCGAACGTCCGCTAGCGGCCAGTGGCGGCACTGAGGTCGGCTGATAACTGAGCGGACCTTAGTCCACATTCAACTCGGTGAAGTTGATCCGAATGGTGTCGCGAAGACCGGCCAAGACATCCTGGAATCCCAAAGTGGAAGCGGGAATGCTGTTGAGGGGCATCCGTTAGCCGCAGGACAAGGCAGCTATCCTCCACGCCACGAATCTGCTCCCATGAGCCATCCACGACGATCTCGGCACGAACCACGCGATTCAGCGGAATGATGGTTTCCAGCAGATGCGTCCGCACGAGGATGTCCGATCCATTCAGCACGATGCTCCACGGACGCCTTGGCGTCCGGATTAGTCCGTGCCAGTCATTCATCATTGCCCACGCCATGTACCCGATGCCTATGGCACCACCGCCGATCAGCAGGATCCCGGCTTCAAACCACGACCGACCCCTTGCATGGAAAAACCACATCACGCCGGAAAGAATTGCCGCCACTAGCAACCAGGGCGCCAACGTATTGCAACGTTGGAGTATGGCAAACGTTGAGAGACGAACTTTCATGCGATGCCCTCGAGTAGACGCCAGCGACAGCCCGCTATCGGCCAGAAGCGGACCTCTTTCGGAAGCTCAGAACTCGGTGCCGACTGCAAAAGCGTTCGCTCCATTGAAAGCAAGTTCTCGACGCTCTTTGAAATCGAGCAGACGAATCTGTCTTCCTACTGCGAGTTTCGTCATGTAGTAGGCGACATCCTCCTGCTTGAACCAGGTCTTCGCGATCAATTGAGGAGGCGTCGAGCCGAGATCGATTGCTGCAAAGCGGCTCGCGGGCTGCCCTGTCCGGCCCCTGGCCGGAGCCGGACGTGGTTTCTTGCCTGCTGTATGGGACTGCGCTATGACTCGCTTCTTCGATACCGCCCAAGAGCGATGGCATCACTGCTCGTTCCGATCGGATCGACGTGTCACAACCTCAGCATTCGCATGACCCTCAGCGTGACCGAACGAGTGCTCGCGTCGTTGGACGAACGGTCGAACAACCAGAAGAACACCAGCGCCGTATACGAAACATTGAGCGTGGCAAGCGTGGCGACGCCCACTGCTGACTGCGACACCCGGCACTGAAACATTACCTTCGCCGTGCGCTGCATCCGGCTCAGGGCCTGCACGGGATGCAGGCAGTCGTAATGCATCACGCGCCGCACGAACGGCTTCAGGTCCCGGTTCTGCTCGAAGCGCGTTTCGATGACATCCGCCATGCCTGCTGCCGGACGTTCCAGGTGCGGCACTCGCATGCTCGCATCTGAAAGTTCGCTTATCCGCCACAGCGCCTGCGTTGGGCCGTTTGGGAAGAAATCCTTCCAACGGTCTCTATCGCCAAACGTGGCGTGGGCAGCATGCGAGAGCGCGCGGGAACCCACGCCTTCGTGCTGCGCGCCTTCCACAAACGCGCGCAGCAGCAGCCGCTCCTGCGCATCCAGCGGTAGCGCGAACCAGTCCATCACTCAGCGGGCTCTCAGTGCAATGACGGTCAATCGGATGGTCGCGCGAAGCGCCTTCCCGCGACCCGGTCGCTCGGCCAGCCAGACGATCACGCACCCGCTGTAGAGCATCACCAGCGCCCAGCGACGCAGTCGAAGGCGCAAAGCCGATGCGCTCAGCGGTTCGTCCTGGCACTGCCACATGAGGTCCGCAGTCCGGGCGGTGCGCGCCCATGTATCCAACGGGTGGAATGCATCCGAACATGCGAGGCGACGGACGGAACGCCGCAGCGGCTCGTTGTCGCGGAACCGCCTATGCAGGACCTCGGACAGCGGTAACGGCCCCGACCGCACAAGATGGGATAGCGTCGTCGCGTCCGCAAGCTCGTTCAAGCGCCACCCGACAGTGCGAATGCCTTCTGGCCAGCGCAGTCGCCTCTGCGCGTCGGAAATCCCGTGCTCGACGCAGAAGCGATCCAGCGTCGCTTCGCGCCAACCCTCGCGGGCAGCGATCATCGCGAAGGCGACCTCCGCCTCTTTCGTAGCGGAGGCCGGTTCCACGCAATGGCCAGAAGTAGACGCTCGCATCTAGCGACCAAACGAATGTTTCTTCAGATAACCGTGCGCTTCAGCCGATGGATTGGCGAGCAGTTCGCCCAGGTTGCTAATCGACAGGGTTGGACGATCGAGGTCATCCTTCAGCAGGAAGCTGTCCTTTGCCAGCTCCGAATGATGGAAGTATCCGCGCAGATCCACCGCCCCTTGACCTATCAGCACTACTTCGTGCACCTGGTGTCCCGCACGGTTGAACAATCGGGCGACCCATCGCTCGGCGTATGCGGACGCAAGCTGGCGATACACGCGTACGCGTCCGCGGCGCTCCGGAAGCGAGCGGGCAAGTTTTGTTCGCTCCGTTTCCAGCATGAAGCCATGTTGGCGCACTGCGGCGGCGGCCTCGACGATCGGCTTCGATTCCGCGCCGTGCATGGATGCGATGTGCAGGAGGCGATCCTCGATAAGTTCGAGTATCTGCCGCTCGCGCTGTGCTGGCGGTATCGAGTGGTAGGCCGCGAAGTCAAAGGAATCCACGTGGATCTGCGTGGTTCCCAGCACTCGAAGATGCTCGGGATCCATGCTGCGACGCGCACCCAGCGTGATCTGCACGACCGAGGATCCATCCAGGTTGAAGTCGCGCGCGAGGAATTCCTCGAAGATCCTCACCACATGATGCGTGGTCTCGCGGAACAGGAATCCCGGAGCCACCATGCCGTGATCCGAGACGAGAGCGCTGGCCTCGACACGAACCTCCCTCAACTTGGCCATGCATCGCCTCTCAGGGACGGGACGAGCTCTGGCACTTGCTGCCTCCATGGCAAATGACCGCTTAGGGTCGTCGGAAGTGGACATGAACAGCAGTCAGCTAGCTACCCATCGCAGGAGACGAAGTACGGTGCACCGGGCGTGGGGTCGACCACCTGCCTCTGGAGGGGCAAGCCATCAACTTGCTTGTCCATCCGGAGGGCGCGTGAGTCGCGTTCGAACTCGTCGCGAACGGTGACGTACACGGGAGCCCCCCGTTGGCACTCTGGACGCGTGCCCGGCGCCTGGAAGACGAAGCTGCCCAGGTAGATGTGCTTGCCGGCGAGGACTTCGAACGGCACGGCGACTCGTTCGACGCTGTACACCATATTGGTGGCGATTCCGTAGAGCCGGTACTTGCCCGGCTTCAGGCACATCGTGAAGGTGGCGATGCGCGGCGCGATGTCCGCCTTCTTGTTTCCCCGCACGTAGCTGAAGAATGCCTGCTTCAGCGTGCTGCCCGCATTCGCCTCCGAGACGAAGTTGACATATGAGTACGCATTGTCGGGCCCCACAGTGCCGACGCTCCCGCTGATACACCCACCACCCTTATCAGGGGACAGTTTGTAGCTGGCGTACATGGGCCCATAAGACGTGGAACTTCCTGCCAAGCTTTGGCCCGGAAGCAAAAGTGCACAGGCCAAGCACAGCCCGGCCGCGAATATCGTTAGAGGTCGCATCCGTGTTGCCCCTAGGTGGAAATTTGTGCTGTGCCGGAATCCCCGCCCGGACTCGATGAATCCTCTCCTCTAAAGGCTCTGTCGTCAACGACCGCTCTGGGTCGCAAGCGGACATTAGCACCGGCGATCCGGGGATGTCCGGCCGACGTCCGCTATCGGCCAGAAGCGGATACTCGCGTTCCTATCAATCGGACCAGCTTGTCATCCATACATCATCGCTATGGGCTGAAAGGGCGTGGATGACGGCGCCGAGCACTCGATGGAACAGTGGACCTTCGCCGACACCGCGAATACGGACGAACGGGGTGCCCTCGTCTTGCTGTAGCCTGACCGAGACAACCTCACCCTGCGAGCGCAAGTCTGCTTCGTACTCCTGGCCAGAAACAAACTCCGGCATCGCGCTTAACTCCGCAGCCAAATTCGTCGGCTGCGAGAAGTAGGAATCGAGGCGTACGTCGCGATTGGTCAAATGCACTGAATCCACCAGATACCGAGCGTCCGCTTCGGGTCGAAAGCGGACATTAGCATCGCTGGGACGGCCCAGCCTGGCCGAATGTCCGCTATCGGCCAAAAGCGGACATTGAGATCCCCCCAGTTGGTTTAGCAGACCGGTCCAGATACGTCGCACGTGAAGTACTTGTCGAATTCGACCGGCTTCGCATGCACCGGGTGCCACGTCGACCGATCCTGATAGTCGCCTACCTTGTACAAAGTCACCCTGCACTCGTTCGGAGTCGCCTTCAAGTCCAGGAAGAAGCTGCCAGGGCGCATGTTGAATCGATACTGCGCCTTCAGAATGACCCGGTCGGCGGAATCCTGCATGTAACTCGCTGCCGTTCGAAACTGCGCTTCGTCGTACGGCTCGCAGGGCAGATGGACGAACAGGTTGACCGAGGTTTCCTCGCCGCCGGGACGGTCCGGAATCTTTGCGGTCGAGCCCCATTCGCCCGTGGCGTTCCCACGTCCTACCAGACGCACTGGCGGCCACGTGCCCGATTGTTGTGTTCCCACGGCCGCAAATACGATCGGTGCTGAAAGCGGCGACAGATCGGCGTCGTAGCGAATGCTGAAGCCGCCCCATGCCACATCAGTGTCAGGCGACGCCGAAGCGGGTGCCGGACGAGTTGTCTGTACACAGGTAGCGAGCAGCAGCGTGCCAAGCAACGCAGAGTGCTTCATGACCTTGCCCCCGTTTTTCGCCCCAGGATGATGCTATCGCGGGATGTCCGCTTTGGGTCGGAAGCGGACACTGTTCCTAGATCGTGTCACAGCCTGCAAATTCACCCTAGATCTTGTCGCGGTCCGGCAAACTGAGCAGCCCCTAGGGTTCGGCATCACGGCAAGCTGTTGATGTTGTTGCCGATTCTACGGGGACATCAATTAGGATCACCGACAAGATGGTGGCGTGGGCGCGGTAGGCCCCCAACGGAACGGTCACTCCTCGAACGGCGAGTCGATCAGCGCGTCGGCCAGCGACGGCGGACGATAGTCGGGCAGGAACTTCACGCCGAAATCGCGCGCGAAGTTGTCATACGTCGTCTGTGGCCGGGTCGCACACAGCATGCACACGGCATCGGTGAACTCGTGCTTCATGTGCAGGCGCGGGAAGGCCTGCACGATGCCGGTCATCACGTCCGCCGGGATGCGCTCGATGCCCCACCCACCCCAGTCCAGTCCCACGCCGAGCACGCCCAGCGCCGGTTCGGCTTCCTTGTGCAGGCAGATCGACGGCGTCGAATTGAGCGCGACGCCGTCCCAGACCAGCTGGCAGCGGCGTTCGTCCAGGCCCTGCTCGCGCGCGAACGTGCGCGCGGCGTTCGCGCCTTCGACCTCGAAACGCAGTTCGCCCTGGAAGGACGCCGTCAGCCCCAGGTCGTGCAGCAGCGTGATGATGGCCAGCACTTCGGGATCGTGCTCGGTCTTATCCAGCCGGGCCAGCACCGAGGCGAACAGCCACGACCGCATGGCGTGATTGAACAGCCACGGGCTGGAATGGGCATGCGCGAATTCAATCGCCCGCGTGACGAGGGGACTGTCCACGACGTCGACACCCGCAAGCATGCGCGTGGACGGACGAATTGCAGTGATCGAAGCAGTGTCCATGGCGTCGGCTCGTCGGGTGGAGTGTCCCGGATCGTGCGCACATCGCCGCGGCGCGGCTACGTCCGGAGCGGACACATCGTGTTGTTCGCTGCGCACGACTGGCATTTCCACCGCCCGGGCCCGCCTTCACGCGATTGTTGCGCCCGCGACAACACCGGGTGGCCGTGGGCAGCCCTTTAGACGGACCGGATGACTGCCTAACGTTCCACATGCGACGACTGCGCTTGAACCCGCCCCCGTCGACGCCTTCCCCCAACCACCGGAGATCCGACATGAAGAGCCTTCTGGCTGGAATTGCCCTCGCCGCCGCCCTGACCGGCGCGGATGCCGCTGCACAGACCGCGAAGCCCACCATCGTGCTGGTGCACGGTGCGTTCGCCGATTCGACGAGCTGGAACGGCGTCATCGAGATCCTGAAGAAGGACGGCTACCCCGTCGTGTCCGTCGCCAATCCATTGCGCAGTGTCGGAGGCGACGGCGCGTACGTGTCCGACCTGGTCGCCAGCATCCCCACCCCTGTCGTGCTCGTGGGCCATTCCTACGGGGCAGCGTCATCACCGAAGGCGCGCGCGGCCACGACAACGTCAAGGCGCTGGTGTACGTCGCCGCATTCGCACCCGATGCAGGGGAAACGGCGGCCACGTTGTCCGGCAAGTTTCCAGGCAGCACGCTCGGCCCGGCGCTCGCTCCTGCGGTGAAACTCGCGGGCGGTGGCGCGGATCTCTACATACAGCCGGCAAAGTTCCATGCGCAGTTCGCCGCGGATGTCAACGCGGAAAGCGCTGCGCTGATGGCCGCAACGCAACGTCCCATCACGGAGGCGGCGCTCAACGAAAAGTCGGGCGCACCTGCATGGAAGACCATCCCGTCGTGGTTCGTCTACGGCGACCAGGACAGGAACATCCCGGCGAAGGCGCTGGGCTTCATGGCCGAGCGCGCGAAATCGAAGCAGACCGTCGTCGTGCCGGGCGCATCGCACGTTGTGATGGTGTCGCATCCCGAGCCGGTCGCGAAACTGATCGAACAGGCCAGTGGCGAAAGCACCCGCTGATTCCCCGGCGGGGCGACACGAACGTCGTCCCCGCTGCATCTCTGCAACCATTGAGCCCGAGGAACCTGATGAAACGTCTTGAAGGCAAGGTCGCGCTGGTGACCGGCGGCAACAGTGGCATCGGACTGGCGGCAGCGCAGCTGTTCGCGATGGAAGGCGCTCAGGTCGTCGTGACCGGACGGAGACAGGACGTGCTGGACGATGCGGTGCGCCAGATCGGCCATGGCGCGGTCGGCATCCAGGGCGACGTTGCCGACCTGGAACACCACGCTGCCGTTGCGCGGACGATGCGCGAGCGGTTCGGTGCGTTGGACGTGTACATGGCCAATGCCGGCGTCATCACCATCGCGCATTCGGGCGGCGTCACGCCCGATGAGTACGACGCGCAGTTCAACGTCAACACGCGCGGCGTGTTCTTCGGCGTCCAGTCGATCACGCCGGTCATGCGCGATGGCGGCAGCATCATCATCACCAGTTCGCTGGCCGCGACCAGAGTGCTCGAAGGCCATGCCGTGTACGCCGGCACGAAGGCGGCCATCGGCGCGTTCGCGCGCAGCTGGGCACTGGAGCTGCGCGATCGCCGAATCCGGGTGAACGTCCTGAGTCCGGGGCCGGTCGATACTTCGATCCTGTCCAAACTCGGCATTCCGGAAGCCGACCAGCCTGCGTTCCTGAAGACCATGGGCGACATGATTCCCGCCGGTCGCCTGGGCGAACCGGGTGAACTCGCGCGCGCCGCGCTCTACCTCGCCAGCGACGACAGCAGCTTCGTCAACGGCATCGAGCTCCATGTCGACGGGGGCATGTCGCTGTCTTGATCGGCCGACAGGCAAGATGGGTTGAGCAAAGCGAGACCCGTCAAGGGTTGCCAGAAGCTGGGTTGGCTTCGCTCGACCCATCCCGGGCGCGTCATGACGCAGCAGGAAGGCCCGGTCGTGCTGCACAGCCTGCAGTCAAAGCAGGCCCGTCGTGGAGAAGTTCCGCAGGGGCGGTCGCCAGGTGATGGCGACAGGCGCGTGCCGGGGGCTGGCGTGAACACCCGGCCCGGCGAGCTCCTTGCCGGTGCGCTACGCTGGTCACGTCGAAACCGCCCAGGAGCGCGCCATGGCACTGAAGGACATCCTTCCCGGCAAACTCGGATTCGGCACCGCACCGCTGGGCAACATGTTCCGCGACATCCCGGAAGCCGAAGCGCGGGCCACCGTCGAGGCGGCGTGGATCGACGGCATCCGCTACTTCGACACCGCGCCCTTCTATGGCGCGGGCCTGGCCGAGATCCGCTTGGGCGAGGCGCTTCGCGAACGGCCACGCGACGAGTACGTCGTCAGCACGAAGGTAGGACGCCTGGTCCTGGACGAGGTGGAAGACGTCAGCGCCCGCGACCTGGGCGAGAAAGGCGATGTGTTCAAGTACGGTCGCCCCAACAGGATCGTCAACGACTATTCGGAAGACGCAACGCTGCGGTCCATCGAAGACAGCCTGCAGCGGTTGAAGACGGATCGTGTCGAGATCGTGTGGGTCCACGACGTCGCGCAGGACTTCTACGGTGACGAATGGCTGAGCGTGTTCGAAAGCGCACGCAAGGGCGCATTCCGTGCGTTGGACCGCCTGCGCGACGAAGGCGTTATCAAGGCGTGGGGGCTTGGCGTCAACCGCGTGGAACCGATCGAGTTGCTGCTCGAGCTGGATGCGCCCCGACCCGACGGTTTCCTGCTCGCAGGCCGTTACACGTTGCTGGACCATTCGCGCGCCTTGCAGCGCGTGATGCCGCGCGTAGCCGAGCGCGGGCTGGGCATCGTCGTCGGCGGGCCGTACAGTTCGGGCGCCCTGGTGGGTGGTCCGAACTTCGAGTACGCACCCGCGACGCCCGCGATTCTGGAACGGGTGGCCAGGATCAAGTCGATCGCCGATCACCACGGCGTCAGCATGAAGGCGGCAGGATTGCAGTTCGCATTGGCGAATCCGGCCGTCGCCGCGGTGATTCCCGGCGCGAGCAAACCCGGCCGCGTGGAAGAGGATCGCGCCGCGTTGCTGGAAACCATACCGAAGGCGTTCTGGCGCGAACTGCGCGAGGCGCGGCTCGTCGATCTGGCGGCGCCGCTTCCCTTCGGCGTCTGACGATCGAGCTTGCGCTTCGGCCCTGCTGTCGTCTTTGACCGGGCGGGCTCGATCGCTATCGCCGCACGAACCACCCGGCCGCCGGCACCGACGCCAAGCGCATATCCATGTCGCCATCCAAAGGATCCGACCACCCGCCGCCTGCGGAAAGGCGTAGTTCCGCTGGCTCCCCGAACCTGACCTGACCCGTCTGGATCGCGTCGGTCGCGCAGGCGATCGGAAACGCCCGCGCGCAATGAAGCATCACCAACTACCCATGCAGCACGGCATGAACGCACGTGAGCGAGACGCGCAGGCTTCGCTCGTTGAACAGATTGCGAAGGCGCATCTCGACCTCTGCCAATCCTTCAAGCCCTTGCGGCGCATACAGCGAGTAGGTTGCCTTGTCCTCTACTCCGCGCCCGGGCACGCAGCCGACGGTCGCGTCGGGTAACTGGCATGCGCGCACCCAGAGCGACTGCAGGTCCTTGGGTCCGATGCTCTGACCCGAGCCGAGCGTGAAACGGAACATTGCGATCAGCGGCTTCGCCACGTTTTTTCCTTTGATCTTCATCTGGATCTACCGAGCCTGGGGAGTTGGCGCCTGTACTACTGGAAGCAACCACGCCGGACGCGTGCTTTGCGCTGGTGAGGCATGACCATCGACGAGCCGTCGGCCCGTCGATGCGTTGCGGAGAAGATGATCATGGAACCCCGTGCGCGGAGTAGCACGAGGTCTCCGGGAAGAGCGGCACGGTCCGTGCTGCTTCGGTGCATCTCCACAGTACGCTTGTTATGGTGAAGAATGCGAACGACGATCGCAGATCACTCCTGCCTCACGCGCCGTAGCGCATGCTCGGGCATCAGGGCGCGATGCCTTTACGGCCACTTGGGACGCGCCGCATCCATCCCCCTCCTCCACACCGAGCCTCCAGGCCGACGCTTCCGTTGGCGCTGCTGCGCTGCGGCCCCGCACGCCCGCCGTCCCCTACCTGGCCACCCACAGGGTATTCCATTGAAGACGCGCACCGACCTGCAAGGCGTGATCGAGCGAATCAATGCGACGATGCATGACGCCGCAAACGATGCGCACCAATCCTCGCAGTTGTGGGAAGCGTGGAGCCTCGCGCTGCAGGGCATTCCACCGCCGGAGGAGGTGCCAGGCGATCTGGGTTACTGGTGGCAGAACCAGTTGCTCGATGCCAGCCGGCGCGCGTTCGAGAACAAGAGCCTGAAGGCGCGGTATCACCGCGGGAAGTTCGATGCAGGCGGTGCGCCCATTGATGGCGTCGTGTGGAACAACGGACCCTGCGTGTACCGCGATCAGGAAATCCGCGTGGAGCTTCGCAGGGAAACGCTGGGCGCGCCTTGGTCGGCCCGGGTCACGATATCCACGATCCGTGCGCTGAAGGTCAACGCGCGGATGTTCTACGCGGGAATCCCGAGCACCGTGGCAGGCGCCGTCGGCGCGTACGCGCTGGTCATCGAGGAAGCCAAGCGCGAGATCGATCGCCTGGACGCCCCCTTCGCGTGACCGCCCGGTTCGATGGCGCTCAATCCAGGGGCGCGGCGGGTGCCAGCATCCCCGGAGGACTCGTCAACCACACCGGCCCCGCCAACGCCGCGTCGTAGCCGGTGTCGTACAGCTGCGTCATCGCGGCCGGATCGAAGAGGATGGGATCCGGCAGGTCCACGTCTTCGGGAATCGTCACCCAGTGGAAGTTGGTGCCATTGCGTTGCGCGATGGCGAATTCGCGAAACAGGTCGCCCACCATTCCGGCCCGCCCCGCCGTCTCGATGACGCGCATCGCGATGCCGCGCATGGAGCGCTCGGTCGGCTTCGGGCGAGGATGCAGTTGCCCGTTGTGCAGCAGGAAGGTGTCTTCGTAGGCCCTGAACCGTCCTGCACGTCGATAGACCTCGGTCGGATTGAAGATGCCGGAATTCATGAAGATATTGGCGCCGATGAATCCATCGACGTGCATCTCGTCGTAGTGCTTTCCGTTCGCCTCCACCTCGAACATCACCGGCGGGAACACCAGCGGAATAGCCGACGAGGCAAGCATGACGCGCCGGAACAGGTCATCGGCCTCGGGCGTCCCGTAGGTCGCGATGAGCCCCATGTTCCACACCACGAAGCGGCGCGAGTCCAGATCGACCGTGCCCACGTACAGGCGCCGTCCATGACGATGCGCCGCGGCCACGTCGCGCAGTAACGCGTGGTTGATGTGACGTGCGATCAGCCCCTCCAGCGGTGCGGTGCTCGCCAGCGAATCCCGGCGCAGCAATGCCATCAGCGGCGAGCCTGCGGTGAATACATCGGGCGCGGTCGTCGTCGTATAGAACCGGTGCAGCGCCTCATCGTATTTCTGCCCGAGGAAGGCAAACGGCGCCATCAACGCACCGGTCGACACACCGGTGACTATCTTGAATACCGGTCGTTTCCCGGTTCGCGTCCAGCCATTGAGGAAACCTGCACCGAACGCGCCGTTGGCGCCTCCGCCGGAAAGCGCGAGGTGCGGATATCGCACCGCGCCGTCGGCATCGGGCGGAAAATCGTCGCGCGACTCCTGTTCCATGGAATGCTCGAAGTCACGCTGCATCAGTGCATTGGGCCGACCGGCGAATGCCCGCGCGTCAGGCATGCCAGGAACGGTCGCATCAAGTGTCTGTTCCGCGGGAACGGGATTGCGTGGAATCGTCGCGCAGCCGGCCAGCCACGCCGCGCACAAGGCAAGAAGCACCGCACAGCCGAAGTGGGCCGCGCGCCGCGCGGAGACCAGTGGCGACGTTCGCGAATCAAGGTCCATCTTCACCTCGTGCCAGAAAGCAGGAACATCACCGCCGCATGCCGCCTGCCTCCGTTCGCGGCTCGGGAAGGGTGTCCGAACCCATCGCGCGTGACTGGTCGGCGGCGGCATCGACCCACCCTCCTCCCATCGCGCGGTACACCTGCACGATCTGCGTGTTGCGCTCCGAGCGCACTCGCACCAGTGCAATCTCGGCGGCGAACAGTTCGTTGTCCGCAATCAATACTTCGACATACCCCGCCATGCCGTATTCGAACTTGAGCCGCGACAGTCGCGCGGATTCCCGAAGCGCCGTGACGCGCGCCGCCTGCCGCGCCAGTTCCTCTTCCTTCTTCACCGAGCCGGTGATGGCATCGTCCGTTTCGCGGAACGCATTGAGGATCGTCTGCTGGTAGACCAGCACGGCTTCGTCCTTCTGCGCCTCCGCCGAGTGGACCTGCCCCTTGATCGCGCCGAAGGTGAACATCGGCCCCGCCAGGTTTGCGCCCACCAGCCATGCGCTGGCCGGGCCCGTGAGGAAGTTGCCGAACGATGTGCTCGTCGAGCCCAGCGCGCCGGTCAGCGTGAGGTCCGGGAAATAGAGTGCACGAGTCGCACCGATGTTGGCGTTGGCCGCCACCAGGTTCTGTTCGGCCTGCAGGATGTCGGGCCTGCGTTCGAGCAGTGAAGACGGCAGGTCGCCGGGAATGCGCGGTGGAACGAGCTGGTCGATCGTCAACCCGCGCGGGATTGGACCGGGGTTGCGTCCGAGCGTGATCGAGATGAGGTTCTCCACGGCGGCGATCTGCTGTTCCAGCGCGGGAATCGTCGCCAGGGCCTGCTCGTGCTGCGAGCGCACCTGCGACACTTCCGTCTGCGAGACGACACCCGCCTTGTGCCGCAGGTCGAATATCCGCGCCGTCTCGCCGAAGTTGTTGGCCGTGGCCTTCGCGATCTCCAGTTGGCGATCCAGTTGCCGCAGCGTGATGTAGCTCGCCGCGACACTGGTCACGAGAGACAGCACGACGCCGCGACGCGCCTGCTCGCTCGCGTACACGCGCGCCTGCGCCGCTTCGTTCAGGCGCCTCACGCGCCCGAACAGGTCGATCTGCCAGGTGGCGCCCAGCGAGCCCTGGTAGAGCGTGAAGTACGGATCCGCGCCCGCCGGAATCGGCGGCTGCCCCACCCTGCTCGCCTTCGCGCGAGACGCATCCATGTCGTAACCGATCGTCGGAAAGAAGCGCGAACGCGTGCTCGTTAGCGCACCGAGGAACTGCTCGACACGGGCCGCCGCGATGCGCACGTCGCGATTCTCTGCAAGCGCGATGTCGATGAGCTCGTCCAGCGCAGGGTCGTTGAACGACCTCCACCACTGCGTGTTCGCAACGTTTTCTGCTTCTGCCGGCTGCACGCGCCAGGCCTCAGGTGCGTCGATGGTCGGGCGCGCGTAGTCGGGCCCCAGCGTGCAACCCACCGCGAACACCAGCAATGCCGTGGGAATGAGCATTCTCATGTCGACACCTCCGCGGTGTGCCTGATCTTTGGGCATTGCGATGGAGTGGATGGTTTTCATGACACGCGCAGCGTCCAGTAGAAGGCGGCCGCGATGAGCAGCAACGCCACGCTGGCCACCTGCCAGCGCCGCGCGATGACGTCGCCACGTTCGAAGGCCATCGCGATCCTGCCGGCCGCGCGCTCGAATCCGCGCAACACCACGCCGATGTCGCCTGCCGGCACGGAAGGGAGCGTGATGCCGGAGCGCGTCATCGCCCATGCGAGCGCGCAACCCACCAGCACCGGCCACAGCGAGGACCACAGCGCCGCCGCCGTCAGGATGGACGATGCCGTGCCGATCGGCGTCGCGAGGTAGATCCACCACGGCACGATGACGCACGCGCACGTCATCGCCAACCACGTCCATGAGAAGCGTGCGGACAGCTCCGCACCGAACGCGAGCCTGCGCAGCAGGTGGAACATCAGCCATGCCGTCGCGACCGACGATGCCACTGCCAGCGCAGCCATCGCGCCATCGCCGATTGCGCCTTTCGCGGCGTACTTGGTGACGAAACCGCCGGTGAGCGGCAAGCCGGCGAGCCCCAGCGCGATGATGCCCGCCGGCACGAGCACCGACCGTGCACGCGTCGCGGGTACGCCATCGACGGCGAGGAACAACGTGCCCTTGACCAGCAGATGATGCACTGCGTACAGCGCCGCGATGAGCGGCGTGCCTGCATTGCCGGTCGCCAGCCCCATGCCGACCAGCGCCATCACGAACCCCATCTGGCTGACGCTGGAATACGCGAGCACGAGTTTCGGGTCCGACTGCGTGATGCCCACCGCGACGCCGTACAGGGCGCCGAACATCCCGACGCACGCCAATGGAAGACCGAACTCCGGCAGCGCGGCATCGAAAGGCACGAAGCGCACCATCGCCAGCAGGCTGGCCTTCACGACGGCGCCACTCAGTACCGCGGCCGCGGGCACCGGCGCGGCGCCATACGCCAGCGGCATCCAGAAGTGGAACGGGACCAGGCCGGCTTTCATGCCCAGTCCGATGATGAGCAACGTCAGCGCGACGTTGCGCGTGCTGGATGACGACAACGTCGCCGCGGCATCGGCGATCAACAGGCTTCCTGTCGGCGACGCCTGCACGATGAGGATCAGCGCGGCTAGCAGGAAGGCTTCGGCGAGCAGCGCGACGCCGAGGTAGGTCGCACCGGCACGCAGCGCCTGGGCACCCTGCCCCTGCAGCACGAGCCCCGCCGCGCCCACGCTGAGCACCGCAAGCAGGAAGTAGAAGCCCACGACGTCGGCGGCAAGGAAAACGCCGATGCAGCCCGTCAGCGACATCAGCCAGACGACGACGAAAGCGCCTGCGTCGATCCTGCCGGCCAGATAGCGCCGAGCATGCAGGCCGGAAGCGGTCCACAACAATGCCGCAGCCCCCAGCAGCATCGCGCCCGGCACATCCAGCGCGAAAACCAGCGCGAAACGCGCGGAGCCGATCCGCAACGGCACGTCGTGCGAGCCGCACAGCGCAGCCAGCAGCGCCGGCAACGGAGCAAACACCAGCAGCGACGGCATACGCGAACGAATGCGGGAAGACAGACACGCAAGCAGCAGCGCCAACGGTGTCGCAATCGCGGCGGCGATCCAGGCGTTCATGGCGCGACCCACGCGACGTGCGGTCGCCCCGCGCGCGGCAGGTCGAGCGGAAACATCGCCACTGCACCGAGGAGGAACGAACACAGCGCCAGCGCCATCACCGCGCCCTGTTGATAGCCCGGCACCGTGCGCTTGGGTGCCCAGCCGACATCGGGCGGCGCCATCGCGTGCATCACCACGATGAACACGTAGACGCTGGTGAGCAATCCGCCAACCAGCATCGCCAGCGCCCACCACCACTGCGCGGTCGAAAGCGCGGCGGAAATCAGCAGCCATTTCGCGAGGAATCCTCCGGATGGCGGCAACCCGATCAGCGAGGCGCCTGCGAGCGCGAAGGCCAGGATCGTCATCGGTAGCGCGCGCCCTGCTCCGCGCAGGTCCGCAACGCGATCGTGCCCGAGCGTCGAGTAGATCAGCCCTGCGGCCATGAACATCGCCGCCTTCGCCGTGGCGTGCGAGATCGCCTGCAGCATGCCGCCCGTTACGGCGGCGGTGTCGTCGACGTGCGCCGCACGCGCGCCGGCCGCGAGCGGAAACATCAGGAACAGATAGCCGATCTGGGCCACTGTCGAATAGGCGATCAACAACTTCAGCCGCGCCTGCCGCAACGCGACGATGTTGCCCACCAGGATGGCGGCCACGCCAAGCCCCGCCAGCCATTGCGTCGCCGACCACGTGACGATGCCCGGGAAGACATCCAGCCACAGTCGCACCACCAGGAACCACGAGCCCTTGATGACGAGCGCCGACAGCACCGCGCTTGCCGCCGCCGGCGCGCCCGCATGCGCCGGCGGAAGCCACAGGTGCAGTGGGAACAACGCCGTCTTCGCCAGCAGGCCCGCGGTCATCAGCGCGGCCGCGGTCCAGGTCAGCGGGCTGGCGCCGACGCGTTCGCCCAGCATCGCGATGTCCAGCGTGCCGTAGCCGCCGTAGAGCAGGAACACGCCAAGCAGGTACACCATCGAACCCAGCAACGCGAACAGCAGGTAGCGCAGCGCAGCGCGCAGCGTTTCGCTGCGTCCGTCCAGGCAGACCAGCGGCACGCCGGCGAAGGTCAGCAATTCGAGCGCCACATACAGCGTGAACACGTCGCCGCTGACGAACACGAGGTTCAGCGCGCCCCACGCCGCCATCAGCAACGACCAGAACGTCAGCGATGCCCGCGTCTCGCGCACCCCGGTCGGCGTACCGAAGTCGCCACGCGCATAGACCGCGACGCCGGCAATCACCACGCCCACGGCCAGCATCATCACGACCGACAACCCGTCGGCACGCAGCGCAACGCCCAGCGGCGGCGCCCAGCCGCCAAGCAGGTAGACCACCGGTTCCGAGGATGCGCGCAGCGAACGGGCGATCTCGAACACGATTACGAGCCCCGCCGCGACGGTGGCGAGCGCGACCCGTTCGGCGTTGCGTCCACCCAGCACCAGTCCCGCCATGACCGCGACGAACGGCACCAGCACGGCCAGCACGAGCAACATTCCGCCGGGCGTCGTCACCGTCGCCCTCCCCCGCTCGCGCGGATGTCACGCCCCGCGGCCATCGCGATCCGTCCGCGTGGAAGCGTCTTCTTCATCCAGCGTCGTGCGCCCTTCGACTTCGAACAATCGCACCAACAGCGCAACTGCCACCGCCGATGCGGCGAACGCCACCACAATGGCGGTGATGAGCAGCGCCTGCGGAATCGGATCGCCGCCCATGCCCAGCGCCGCGCCGCGCCGCGCGACCACCGCGCACACCAGGAAGACGCCGGTCCCGATGATGTTGAACGCCAGGATCTTGTGCAGCGGCTGCGGGTTCACGATCAGGCCGTACAGGCCGATGCCGATGAGTCCCGCGGCGCAGTAACCGAGCCACATTTCGTTCATGGCACCGCCTCCGCATTGCGCGGCGCACCGGCCAGCAACAGCGCGAGCGTGACCGCCAGCGACGGCATCAGCGCGATTTCGATGACGACGATGAGCGGTTTCGCGAACCCGTCCGGATACGCGAGGAATGCATCCGCCTCCCACGCGCCGTACAGCCCGATGGCGACGAATACCAGCGGCCCCGCGACCAGCCACGCGCGAAGCGCGGCGCTTCCCACCGGCGGCGCGCGCGCCAGACCCGCCATCATCACCAGCAACCACATCGACGCGAGGATGGTCGCGCCCTGGAACTTTCCGCCCGGCGCATCCGCGCCGACCCACAGGATGTACACGGCAATCACGATGCCGATGGGCGGAAGTACCCGCGCGACATACGCCAGCACGCCCTGCGGATGCGCATCGTGCGAGATGTCGGGCCGCTGCCCCCACGCCGCATCGGGCGTGAGCGACCACACGGCGATCAACGCGAACAGCAGCACGATCGCCTCCAGCAGCGTATCCATCGCGCGAAACGCCAGCAGCACGGCGGTGATCGGATTGCCGACGCCGGTCGCGGCGAGGTTGTCGGCGACGAGGGGAACCAGCGTTGGCGATGGTTCGGGCAACATGCCAAGGCAGGCGACCAGCACCGCCGTCACGCTTACCGAGGCCGCAATCGCCAGCACGCGCACCGCCAACCCGCGCCGCGTGCGCACCTCGGCGTAGCCGCCGCCGCGCAGGCGCGATGCCGCGCCGATCAGCAATGCCCCGGTGAGTCCCGCACCGATGGCGGCTTCCGTCATCGCCACGTCGACCGCAGACAACCCCACCCACGCCAGCGTCAGCAGCAGCCCGTACGCGATGAAACCGGCCACCGCCGCGAACGTCTCGCGCGCCAGCACGATCCACAGCGCGAGGCCGAGGATCAGCGCGATCAACGCCAGGGTGGGCGCGCCGCTCATGGCTCGTTCGCCTCATGCACCGTGCGCGCGATGAGCTGCGACACCGCCGCCGATGCCCACATCAGCAGGCCCCAGATCAGGATGAGCTTGATGCCCATGAGCATGCTGTCCGCCTGCGGCAGCAGGCCGAGCACCACCAGGCCCAGGCCAAGATTGTCGGCTTTCGTCAGCGCATGAAGCCGCGTGAGCGAATCCGGAAATCGCAGCAGGCCGACGGTCCCGGCGAGGAAGAACAACCCGCCAGCGCTCACCGCGACGACAGTCCACACATCGAGCACGCGTTCGATGAGCGCGTTCATGGCCGCCTCGCGGGACGCGCCCCCTTGACGAACATGATCGACGCGAACGCCGCCAGCAGCGCCAGGATCAGCGCCACGTCGGTGACCGCCGAAGCCCCGTTGGAAGCACTGAGCAGCAGCGCGGCGATGCCGCCGCTGCCCAGCAACTGCGCCGCCATCATGCGTTCGGCGTCGCCCGGCCCGCGCAGGATCCGGATCATGCCGACGGCGACCACGAGCAGCACGAAGGCCGCCGCACCGAACAGGAAGTCAGCCATTCGTGTCCTCCCGTGTGGGCGGCTCTCCCGGGATCAGGGCGCGCGCGAACAGGCGCTCTTCCCGCTTGAGCTGCTCTACATTCGGCAACCGGATGTCCAGGCAGTGGTAGACCAGTGTGTCGCGCGTCTCGCCGCAGGGAACCGACCCGGGCAACAGGCTGGTGATCGCGGCGAACGTGTTGCGTGTCAGGCCGGGCGGGAATTCAACGGTGCACTCGACAAAACCCGGTGCCAGAGGCAGGCGCGGATCGAACGCGCGACGCGCGACGTCCAGCCCGGCGAGTACCGACTGCCGCAAAAAGTGCGGCGCGAGCGTGAGCAGCGCGACGAAACGCAGGTGCCCGGCTTGCGGTTCGAGCAAGCGGAGGCTTGTCGCCGTCGCCAGCGTGGTGGCAATCGCACCGAACAGCAGGTCGACCGGTTTCGCGCTGGGCATCAGCACGATCCACATCGCGAAGAAGCACGCCGCGCGCGAGATCGCGGCGACATACCAGCGACGATCGCGAGCGCGGCGCGGCATGCTATCCCCGCTCCGCCGCGCGCGGCGCCTGGTCTTCTTTCCCGAATACCGTCACGTAAAGCACGGGCAGGAAGATCAACGTGAGCACCGTCGCCACCAGCAGCCCGCCCATGATGGCGAAGGCCATCGGCCCCCAGAACACGGTCGGCGCGATCGGTATGAGGCCGAGGACGGTGGAAATCGCGGTGAGCATCAGCGGTCGCATGCGCGAAGTCGCAGCGCTCGACACCGCTTCCATCACGCCCATGCCGGATGCACGGTCGGTCTCGATCTGCACGATCAGGATCACGGCGTTCTTCGCGATCATGCCGATGAGCGCGAGGATGCCCAGGATCGCCACGAAGCCCAGCGGCCGGTTGAACAACAGCAACGCGCCGACGACGCCGATCAGGCCGAGAGGCAGCACGCACACGACCATCGCCAGCCGCCGGAAGCTGACCAGCAGGACCATCATGCTGACCAGCATCAGCAGGATCATCACCGGCACCACGGCGTACACCGACTGGCTGGATGCGTTGCTTTCCTCGTACAGGCCGCCGGTTTCCACGCGGTACTGTTTCGGCAGATGCTTGCCGAATTCCTCGATCTTCGGCGCTAGCGACTCGACGACGTCATCGGGCAGCACGTCGCCACTGACGTCCGCGCGCACGGTCAGCGTGGGCACGCGATCGCGGCGCCAGACGAGCGGGAATTCCTGATCCTCGGTAAACGTCGCGAACTGCGCGAGCGGCACCATCCGCCCGGTGGTCGTGGGCACCTGCAAGGCCGACAGCGTCTGGAACGAAGCCCGCTGGTCGTCGGCGGCACGCGCGACGACGCTGACCAGGTAGATGTCGTCGCGCACCTGCGTGATCGGCGTGCCGGTGATCGCCGCGTTCAACACGCCCGCGAGCGCGGACGAACTCACGCCCAGCTGCCGCGCTTCGTCCTGGTCGACGTGGATGCGCACCTGCCGCGCCGGCTCCATCCAGTCGTAGTTGACGTGGCGAACGCGCGCGTCCGAGCCCACGACGCCGGCCAGTTCCAGCGAGATCTGCCGCAGGCGGTCCATGTCGGGCCCACTCACCCGGTACTGCAGCGGCCATCCGACCGGAGGACCCAGCTCCAGCGGCGAAACGCGCGCGATCACGTCGGGAAACTGCTCGGCGAGCTCCTTCTCGAGCATCTGGTGGAGGCGCTCGCGTGCCTCCAGGTCTTTCGCGACGATCACGAACTGCGCGAAGAACGGGTTGGCCAGCTGCACGTTGAGTGTGAGGATGAATCGGATCGCGCCTCGACCCACGTAGGTGCTGTAGTGGTCGACGTCGGGATTGTTGTTGAGCAGCGCTTCCAGCCGCTTGGCCTGCGTTTCGGTCGCGAAGATGGACGCGTTCTGGCGCAGCGTCATGTCGACTGTCAGTTCGGGCCGGTCCGACGCCGGGAAGAACTGCTGCGGCACGAAGCGCAGCAGGAACAGCGCCAGCACGAACGCCGCCACGGTTATTCCTATCGTCAGCCATCGCGCGGCGATGGCGCCGCGCAGCAACCTTCCGTAGGTTTCCATGATGCGGCTGGGCTTGGGGTCGGCGCGCTTCTCCGGCACTTTCAGGATGGCCTTGCCCAGCAGCGGCGCGAAGATCACCGCGCCCAGCCACGAAACGATCAGCGAGATCGCCACCACCGCGAAGATCGAGAACGTGTACTCGCCGGCCGAGCTGCGCGCGAATCCAATCGGCACGAAGCTCGATATCGTCACCAGCGTGCCGATGAGCATCGGCGCGGCCAGTGTCCTGTATGCATACGTCGCCGCTTCGTCCTTGCTGTCGCCCATGCCGAGGCGATTCATCATCGCGTCCACGGTGGTCATCGCGTCGTCGACCAGCAACGTCAGCGCGATGATCAACGCACCCAGCGAGATGCGGTGCAGGTCGATGTTCACCACGTACATCACCGTGAACACGATCGCCAGCGTGAGCGGGATCGACAGCGCCACCACCGTGCCCGGCCGCACGCCCAGGCTGACGAAGCTGCACACCAGGATGATGATGATCGCCTGCCACAGCGAGGCCATGAAGTCGTCGATGGACACTTCCACCGTCACGGCCTGGTCGGCCACCAGGACAGGCTCGATGCCGATGGGAAGGTCGGCGCGGATGTCGGCCATTTCGCGGCGGATGTTCTCGCCCAGCGCGAGGATGTCGCCGCCCACGCGCATCGCGATCGCCAGGCCAATCGCGGGCTTTCCGTTCACCCGGAACATCGGCTGCGGTGGGTCCACCGTGCCGCGGTGCACACGTGCGATGTCGCCCAGCCGGACGATGCGGTCGCCAACGACGAGGTTGAACGCCTCGATGTCGGCCTCGTTGTCGAACGCGCCGCTGACGCGAAGGAACAGGCGCTCCTGCGGCGTCTGGATCACGCCGGCGGGCCGGACGATGTTCTGCGTTTGCAACGCCGCGATGATCGTGCGGAAGTCCAGGCGCATGCCGGCGAGGCGTTCGGTGGAGAACTCGATGAAGATCTGTTCGTCCTGCGCGCCGAGCACTTCGATCTTGGACACGTCCGGGAGGTTGAGCAGTCGCGCGCGGATCGCTTCCACCTGGTCGCGCAACTGGCGGAACGTGAAGCCGTCCGAGGTGAAGGCGTAGATCGTGCCGAACGTGTCGCCGAAGTCATCGTTGAAGAACGGGCCGACCACGCCCGCCGGCAGCGTCCCGCGGATGTCGCTGATGTTCTTTCGCACCTGGTACCACACGTCCGGGACTTCCTCGGGCGTCGTCGACTGCTCGAGTTCGACGAAGATCGTCGTCTGCCCGGCGGTGGTGTAACTGCGCACGCTGTCGATGTGGCGGGTTTCCTGGAGCTTGCGTTCCAGGCGTTCGGTGACCTGCGGCAGCATCTCTTCGACGGTCGCACCGGGCCAGGCCGCGCCCACGACCATCGTGCGGACTGTGAACGCCGGATCCTCGTCGCGCCCCAGCCGCATGAACGACATCACGCCGGCCACCAGCGCGATGATCATCAGGAACACGACCAGCGAGCGCTTGCCCAGCGCCCATTCCGACAGGTTCGGGCCGATCACGGTTGCGCCCCGCCGGGCCGTGCCTCACCTGGCTTCACTTGTTTCGTGCCTGCCTCGTCGAAGCGCACCTTCTGCCCGGGATGCAGCGCGTGTACGCCGGCGGTCACCACGATGTCGCCCTGCCCCAGGCCCGAGGCGACCATCACGCTGGAAGGGCTCGACGACTGCACCGCGATCTCGCGCATCGATACCGTGTGCGCCTTCGGATCCACCACCCACACCGCCGTCTTTCCGCCCGAACGCATCACCGCTGCCGCCGGCACTTCGATGCCGAGCACCGCGTCGAGCTTGATGCGCCCGGTGACGGTGCTGCCCATGCGCATCGCGGTGGGCGCGTCGATCAATCCCACTTTCACGCGGAACGTGTTGGTCACCGGATCGGCGCGCGGCGACACCTCGCGCACGCGTCCGCGCGCGGTGATGCGCGGGTCGGCAGTGAGCATCACGGTGACGTCGGTGTCGGCCGGCGTGTTGTCCTTAACCGCGGCGGGCACGTCGAACGCCGCATCGCGCCCGCCCTCGCGCGCCACCTGCACGATCATCTGGCCCGCGGCCACGACTTCGCCAGGCTCCGCGCCCTGCGCCGTCACCACGCCCGCAACGTCGGAACTCAGGCGCGTGTAGCTCAGCCGATTGTTGGCGAGGTTGACCTGCGCCTGTGCCGATTCGGCCTGCGCCTGCGCGGCCTTGCGACTGGACTGCGCCTGGTCGAACAACGCACGCGAGACCGCATCCTGCGCGACGAGCCCGCGCATCCGGATGAAGTTGTTCTCCGCTTCCACGCTCTGCGCCTGCGCGCCGGATTGCTGCGCGCGCGCCGACTGCAACGCACTTTCCTCATCCTGCGTGTCGAGCCGCGCGATCAGCTGGCCACGCCGGACGTGGTCGCCAACACCGACGAGGCGGTCGGTCATCCGCCCGGAAATGCGGAACGACAGGTTGATCTCGCTTTGTGGCTGCACGCTGCCGATCAGCGTGACGGTGTCGCCGCTGAGGCGCTTGTCGGTAACCATGACGCGGACCGGGCGCACTTCCTGCGCGTCCTCGTCGCCGCCGCGTCCACACGCCGGAAGCATGAGGACGGCCAGTGTTGCGGCGAGCATGCAACAGTTGCGGGAACGCCGGAAGGCGCGGATCGAAGGCACGGTGTGGACTCCCTATCGATGGACCGGCATGCGCGCCGGTTCCGGATCCGATACGCCGGAGACACCGTGATGGAGCCCGCTGTCGCCGGGCGCGCGAACCGGAACCCCGAGTCGCACCCCCTGTTGGACCTGGCCGGACGGGCGCGGATCCGGTCGCGAACGGCCGGGGTTCCCTCGCCCGCAATGCGGCCCTAGAACTCCACCGGATCCCGGATGATCGGACAGGTCATGCAGTGGCCACCGCCGCGACCGCGCCCGAGTTCGGCACCGACGATGGTGATGACCTCAACCCCCTCCTTGCGCAGCAGCGTGTTCGTGTACGTGTTGCGGTCGTAGGCGTAGACCACGCCGGGCGCGGCGCATACCAGATTCGCGCCGCTGTCCCACTGCGTGCGTTCCTGCTGGTAGGCCGTGCCGCCCGTCTCGACGACGCGCAGCTTCTTCAATCCCAGCGCATCGCCGACGACATCGACGAACGGCTTCTCTTCGCGGTGCAGCTCGACGCCGCTCTCATGGCTGCTGGGCCGGTACGAGAACGTGCGCACCTGGTTGATGAACTCCGGCGCGAGCAGGCACAGGTCGCGGTCGGCGAAGGTGAACACCGTGTCCAGGTGCATCGCCGTGCGCATCTTGGGAATCACGGCGACGATCACGCGCTCGGCGGCCTTCTTCGCGAACAGCGCTGCCGCAAGCTGGCTGATTGCCTGGCGCGAGGTGCGCTCGCTCATGCCGATGAGCACGTTGCCCTTGCCGATGGGCATCACGTCGCCGCCTTCCAGCGTCGCCTGGCCGTGGTCCTTGGTCGGGTCGCCCCACCACACATTGACCTTGCCGGCGAAATCCGGATGGAACTTGTAGATCGACGTGGTGAGGATGGTTTCCTCGTGTCGCGCCGGCCAGTACAGCGGATTGAGCGTCACGCCGCCGTAGATCCAGCACGTCGTGTCGCGCGTGTAGAGGGTGTTCGGCAGCGGCTGCAGCAGGTACTCGGTTTCGCCTGCCGCTTCCTTGACCACCTTCAGCGCTTCGCCGCCGATCTTCTCGGGAAATTCATCCGTCGAAAGTCCACCGATGAGTGTCTCCGCCAGGTCCCGCGGTGCGAGTCCGTCGAGATAACTGCGGATCTCGTCGATGAATCCCAGGCCCACCTGGTCGGGCACGACCTGGTTGTCGATGATCCATTTCTTCGCTTCGGGGATGGCCACCGTCTCGGCCAGCAGGTTGTGCATCTCGACCACGTCGATGCCGCGATCGCGCATCTTGTTGACGAAGTCGAAGTGATCGCGCTTGGCGTTGTCCACCCAGAGCACGTCATCGAACAGCAGGCGGTCGCAGTTGGTCGGCGTGAGTCGCTGGTGTGCCTTGCCCGGCGCGCACACCATCACCTTGCGCAGCGTTCCCACCTCGGAATGGACGCCAAACTTGCCGTCGGATGCCGTCGCCATGTCCCACTCCCGCTCGCTAGATGGTGATGTAGCCGGTAACCAGCCACCAGATGCCCACGACGGCGCCGATGGCCGCGAGGATGAAGATGATCCAGTCCGAAGTACGCGAGAAGACCGGAAGCCCCTGCTCGCGACGCGCCCACACATACAGTGCGGTGCCCGGTGCGTAGAGCACCGCCGACAGCACGATGAACTTCATCCCGCCGGCGTACAGCAGGAAGATCGTGTAGATCGTCGCCAATGCGGCCATGATCAGATCGCGCGTGCGATCGCGCGGCTGCACGTCGTAGGTTTCGCCGCGACGCGTCAGCATCAATCCGTAGGCCGCGACCAGCAGGAACGGAATCAACGCCATCGCGCTGGTCAGGTTCAGCATCAGGCTGAAGGCATCGCGCGACCAGTACGTGGTGATCACGATCAGCTGCACGACGATGCTGGTCGCCCACAGCGCGGCGACCGGCACCTTGTTGGCGTTTTCCGTCGCGAACACCTTGGGCATGTCGCGCGTCTTGGCGGCGGTGAACATCACCTCCGCGCAGATCAGCGACCACGCCAGGTACGCACCGAGCACCGAAACCAGAAGCCCGACGCTGACGAAGATCGCGCCCCACGGCCCGACCACCGCTTCCAGCACCGCGGCCATCGACGGCTGGCGCATGCCGGCAACTTCGGGGCGCTGCAGGACCGCATACGGAAGCAGCGTGACCAGCACCATCAGCGTCGTCACCGAGATGAAGCCGGTGATGGTCGCGGCACCGACGTCCTCTCGCTTCTGTGCGTAGCGCGAATAAACGCTCGCGCCTTCGATGCCCAGGAAAACGAACACCGTCACCAGCATCGTCGCGCGAACCTGTTCGAAGATGCCGCCTTCCAGTCCACCGCCATAGAAGTTGAACTTGAACAGGTCCATCTTGAATGCGAACGCGAGGATGACGATGAAGACCAGGATCGGGATGATCTTGGCGACCGTCACGACCTGGTTGATGAAGGCGGCCTGCTGCACGCCACGCAGGATCATGAAGTGGAACAGCCAGATGCCGACGGACGCGACGAGGATCGCGACAACGGTATTGCCATCGCCGAACACGGGGAAGAACGCACCCAGCGTGGATTTGATCAGCACCCAGTACGAAACGTTGCCGATGCAGCTGCCGATCCAGTAGCCGAATGCCGAGAGGAAGCCCGGATAGTCGCCGAAGCCTTCCTTCGCATAGGCGAACACGCCCGCATCCAGATTGGGTTTGCGCTCGGCGAGGAACTGGAACACGCGCGCCAGCATGTACATGCCGGTGCCGGCGATGAGCCAGGCGATGACGGCGCCGAGCGGACCGGTTGCACCCGCGAATGTTCGTGGCAGCGAGAAGATGCCTGCGCCGACCATTCCGCCGACCACCATCGCGGTCAGCTGCATGCGTGACATTTTCGGGTCGGACGTCGCCATGACAGTGCCAGTCCTTCTGCGCGTCGCCGCACGATGCTTCAGGCTGCGTAATGTGTTTGTGAAGATGGTGCGAGCAAACCGGCCATTTAGGCCGCCATCTCCCGGCAAATGTCACGCGTCGCTCACGCGCTCATCGCGTGCCTTTTCCGCAAGGCGTGCTAGCCGCGGTCCGACGGCGATTCAGATCACCAGCCTGCCCGTGACCAGGGAGAACAGCGCAATCACCGCTGCCAGGACCAGCAGCCCGAACAGCGCTGCTTCGCCCGGACGGAAGATGGAGGCATGGCGCTGCTCGCGCCGCGACATGACGAACAGGATCGTGCCAGGCGCATATAGCAGCGCCGACAGCAGCAGGTATTTCGTGCCTCCGAACACGAGCATGGAGGCGGCGTAGACCGTTGCGATCAGGCCGAACAGCATGCCGGAACGACGTCGCGCCGCTTCACCCGGTGTGTACGTGTCTCCGCGCCAGGCGAGCTTCAAGCCATACGCCGCGACCAGCAGGTACGGCACCAGCGTCATGGCGCTTGTCATCTTCAGCGCAAGGATGAAGGCGTACTCGGCGAACCACGTCACCAGCAGGAACGTCTGGATGAGCCCGTTGGTAAGCCACAATGCGGCCGCCGGAACGCCGCGCTCGTTCTCCCTCGCGAGTATCGACGGCATCGTGTTGTCGCGTGCCGCCGAATGCAGGACTTCGGCCGCCAGCAGCGACCACGAAAGGTAGTTTCCCAGCACGGATATCAGCAGGCCCACACTGACGAACACCTTTCCCCACGGGCCGACGATCGCTTCCATCACGCCTGCCATCGACGGCGTCGCCAGCGCGGCGAGCTCCGGTCGCAACAGGACACCGTAGGAGAACATCGTCACCATCACCAGCAGGCACAGCACGCCGATGAAACCGAGCACGGTCGCGAGCCCGACATCCTCGCGCCGCCTGGCATAGCGCGAATAGACGCTGGCGCCCTCGATGCCGACGAAGACGAACACCGTCACCAGCATCGTCGCGCGCACCTGTCCGGCGATGCTGGAAAGCGTCGGCGGTTCGCCGCCCCAGAGATTGGCCGCGAACACGTCACGCTTCATCCCCATGATGGCGACGAACAGGAACGTGGCGATCGGGACGAGCTTGGCGATGGTGGCGATGGTATTGATCGCCGCGGCTTCGCGTATGCCGCGCAGGATCAGGAAATGCACGCCCCATAGCAGCAGCGACGCCGACAGGATGGCCAGCGCCGTCGTGCCGTCGCCGAAAGCCGGAAAGAACTGCCCTATCGTGGCCTTGATCAATACCAGGCAGGCCACGTCTGCAAGGCAGCACCCGATCCAGTAGCCCGCCGCCGAGACGAAGCCCGCATAGTCCCCGAAGCCCGCCTTCGCATAGGCGTATATGCCGGAATCCAGGTCCGGACGCCGCATGGACAGGTTCTGGAAGACGAACGCCAGCATCAGCATGCCGGTGCCGGCGATCAGCCACGCGATCATCGCGCCGACGCCGCCGGTCGTTCGCGCGAATGCCGAAGGCAACGCGAAGATGCCCGAGCCGATCATCGAGCCGACGACCAGCGAGATCAGCGCCACGAACGAAAGCGTCTGTTTCCCGGGCGCGCTCATGGCTGCCGCGCGCTTGCAGTGCGCGTGTTCGCAAGGCGGAACGTTGCCGGTCGCGACGTCATCGGATCAGTCTTCATGACAGAACCCGTGAAAGCGCCAGAGGGACGTGACCGCGGACGATGGGCCTGCGGGCGTAACGGAACGATGAAGGCCGTTAACGCAGCGCGACGTCGCCGTCACGGAATCGTTCCGGAAGGCCGCAACTGTTCGCAGCTCGCCACGCCGTCATGACGCTGCCTTCACGCGGCTGGGAGCCTTGATGAATGGCTCTCGCTGCGCACGGCGCCAGTGCGCTCGTCCTGCGCATGACCATACGAACACAGAAGGGGCTACCGACATGCGCCACAATGTCCCGGTTCTTCTCGTTCTCGCCGGCACGCTCGCTGCCGGTTGTGCCACCTCCCCCGGCTTGACCCAGCAGGACCGACTGGCCCTGTATCGCGAACACGCGGGTGCGCCGGTGATGACCTTCCGGCTCGAACGGATGGTCGGCACGCACAACTGGACGCCGCTGGGCGACCAGGCGGTCGTCGTGTGGACTTCCGCCACCCGCGGCCACCTCCTTGAAATGCGCACGCGCTGCTCAGGCCTGGCGATGGCTTCGCGCATCTCCATCACCAACCGCATGGGGCTGGTCACCGCACGCCTGGATTCCGTGTTGCCGCGCACCGCCACCGGCCCGATACCGGTCGGCACGGGCTCCTGCCGCATCGACACGATCCGCCCGCTCGACGGACGCACGATCCGCGATGCCAAGCGTGAACTACGCGAAGCCGACTACATCGAGCAGGATCAGGCGCCACCGCCGACGGACACGCCTGCGGACGGAATGTAGCGCCACGATCCGGGTGGCTCAGACGGATTCCGCGAGTCGACCCTCCGCGCGCGTCTGCGTGACGTTCGTGACGATGTCGATGTTGCCGTGCACGGCCTTCGAGTACGGGCAGACGCCGTGCGCGGCTTGCGCGATGGACTCTGCTACATCGTGCGCCACGCCCGGCATGGCAACGTCGATGCGTGCCTGGATGAAGTAGGCGTTATCCCTCATGACGAGGTCCACTTCGATGTCGACGGACAGATCCGCCGGCAGCGTCACTTTCTTCATCTGCGCCACCAGGGCGAGCGCGCCGCTGTAGCACGCCGACCAGGCGCCGGCGAACAGTTGCTCGGCGGCGGGGTGATTCGGGATTTCGGTGAAACTGATTTCGTTCCCGGGTGTGCCGGGGGTGGACAGGCTTATGTCAACGCGCTCGCCACCGGTGGGCTTGCCCTCGATGTGGCTGGGGGTCGTGTGGGTCTTGCCTGTGAACAGGACTTTCGTGGCCATGATCTTGATCTCGTTCTGTGGGCATTTCGTTCCTGCGCGTGCAGCGTCCCGCCACGTGGGGCCGCCCCACATGGAGAACTCCTGACGACGAAAGGTCACGAATATCGCGGAGTGGCCAGACGGAGTGGTCGAACCGTGCATGCTATCGGCGACGCGCAGTGGCGCATGCAGATGGGGTTCGGTTCGTCGAGGCGACGCCTGCTCCGCAAGCGATACTTTGACGTGGATAGCTCGAGGATCCCGCGTGGTCTTCGGCTATTTCGGACGATGACGCCTGCCATCGCTGCCGCGATTGTTCTCGCGACCAGCTACCTGCTTTCTACGCTTGACGGGGATCGATTGCCGACCGCCTGTCGCCTGAAGGCGCGGCAGATATGAGACAACCCGTGCTTCGCCGATCCACGTTCTGCAATACGGCATCCGACATGGCCATCGCCCTGCCCTGATGTCCGCTATCGACAACTGCCAGATCACATCGGGCCCGCGACCCGGCTCTCACAGCCCACCACCCCAACGGTGCTGCCACGACACGCCAATGCCGTCGAAGTTGTTGCCGGTGCGTGCGTACACGCCGCTGCTCACGGCGAACTTGATCGAGTTCAACCGATCCACCGGCATCGACAGGGAGGCGCCCACGCGCCAGTTCTGTTGCAGGTCGCGGTTCCGTGTTCCGTCCACCTGCGAGCGACCGCCAGCGAACCAGGTCGCGTCGAATGACCACCACATGCCGGACGCGAGCCCGCGGATGACGTGTCCCTGCAACGAGTACAACGGTTCCTGCGAGCGCGTGGTGCCACCCAGGAACTCGTCGTTGTCGGTGAAGAAAGTTGCCGCCGCCTGCAACTCCAGCGTCCACGGGCCTGCGGCCTTGGACAGGCCCAGCTCCGGCTTGAACGACCAGCGATTGCTGCTGATGTTGACGATCCGGTCCGGGTCGTATTGCCCCAGTGGCGGCGCGATCTGCAGGCTCGCGCCGACGATCAGGTCCTGCTTCCACTCCCGCAGTTGGGGAAGCGTCAGCGCTGGCGCGCCGTGGAAGTTCACCGACATCCGGAACGCCGGTCGCCCGAAGCCGGTGACGTTTCGCTCGACCGGCTCGCCGTTGAAGTCCGCACTTCCGCGCAGTCGCGTGTACGGCACGATCGCATCGAACTTGGCCGACTTTCCCCAAAGTTCGAAGACATGGGCGTAGGCCAGAACCACGCTGGTGGTGCGCAGTTCCTCGTTGGTGATCGGCACCGTGGAGTCGAACGTCAGGCCGCCCCGGGTCTCCACCGCGCCGGCAATGAAGAAATTCACGCCGACGGGGGCGTTGGAGTACGCGCGCGGCTCAATCTCCTGCGCCGGTGCGCGCCATGCCGTCGCGGCCAGCATCAGCGTGACCACGCAGCGCATCAACCCGGCGAACTGGTCCCGCATCGATCGCTCCGGGACCATGTCTACGGCCTCTCGTGCTGGATAACGCATCGCATTTCGTCGGCAAACGTTACCTGGCCTTGCTGCAGGCCTTCGCGAGGTACTCCAGAGCGGTGCGAGTCTTGGATTCCTGCCCCCCCCTCGGGTCCAGGCCAACTTGCTTCAGGAGCTGGTCGAATTCCTTGTGGGGACGGGACGCCTCGTCCGGCGGCACCTTGATCGAAGCCTCGATCAGGTCATCACCGTTGGGGAGCCGCCACTCCTCGATGGTCAGCTGAATCTGATGTCGGCCAACGGACGCGAGAGGACGACGCTTGAACGTCTCTCAACGCTTCAATTCAGGACGTTCGTCGTCCCTGGCATCCTCGGATAAGCCGCTCGAATCTCGTCTGGCTCATACCCAAGCTTGACCAATGCATCGTGCTGCATTGCCTCCAGACGTTGCATCCGCTGTTCGATGCGCGCTAGCTGCGCCTTGGCTGCTCGTGCGCCACGGAGGCTGGGAATCGCGAACGCAAAGAGTGTAATCAGCACCAGAAGGTCGATCATCAGACACGGCTCCATGTGTTCCGCTTCGGCTCGATAGCGGACATTAGCACCGACGCCTGACCAGGATCCCCGCCGCATGGAAGGCACGTCACGATGCTGCATACCGGCTGGAGAGGCCGAGCCGAAGAGCAGCGTCAACCGCTACGCTGCATCGCACACCAAGGCCATACGCCTTAGGCGCCCCTCACTGGGGCGCGGGGCGTGCGTTCCTTCCCTCGTCGTGCTGCGCAGTCGCGCGACTTTTCACGAACTCCGGAAAGGTCTCCGCGAGCGACGCCTTGTCCGGCAGGATGTAGAACACCCCGCCCCGCTCGAACGTCGGTCGGACGACCTGCTCGTAGAATTCGGGCGCCACGTTGATGCAGCCATGCGTCACGCGGTTGTCGTCCGGCGTAGGCGATGCAAGACGTTCGGGGCGCTTCTCGGCCGGAACGCCAGTAGCGGTCGGGTGCATGGACACGGAGGAATCGTAGTCCACCCACAGGACGCGCCCAGCGTCGGTTGACGGGCCGAAACCGCCCACGAAGCGACCCGCAGGCGTCGTGCGATCGCGGCCTGGAATTTCGCGGAGCGCGAGGCCGGCGATGCCGGGGGCCACATGATCGCCGACCGCCGAGCCGAAGAGCCCGGGCGCGGCGCCGCGAAGCCGACCGTCGCCGCCGAATACCAGGATCTGTGCAGCGGCCTTGTCAATGACCGCGAACGGATAGCCTTCGCTGTCGCGGCTTGCGACAACCCAGCCCGCGAGCTCAATCACCGTGTCGGACACTTCTTGCCCTGGCGGAAGCAGGTCGACCTCGCCCTCGGCCACGGGTTTCGTGGCGGCTTCCTCGGCGCTGGCCGCGTTGAAGCTCGCGAACGCCAGCGTTAGCGCCAGCGCCCCAAAAGCGGCGCGGATCGCAGGGTGCTTGCACGTATTGATGGGACAGTTCCTTGGATCAAAAGCTGAGTAAAGAAAAGAGACCGGTGGCCAGCAAGGCCACCGGGTCTCGGATTCAAACCGCTAGCGCGATTAACCGCGCGGCTTGCGGACAGGCGCAGCTTCGAGCTGCTGGACGCGGCCTTCCAGTGCATCAAGCCGCTGGTTGGCCTGCTGCGCGCCCTGATTGGCCGATTCGGCGCTCTGGGCTGCGCTCTGCACCTTCTGGTCAAGCGAATCCAGGCGCGAGTTGATCGTTGCAAACTCTTCTTTATAGGTGGCGCAACCGCCAAGGGCCACAGCAGCGACGATCGCCACGCCAAGCGTGCGCGCCATCACCAGATTTTGTTTTGTCAGGAACATTCCAATTCTCCTTCGTTCTTGGATCTGGGACATGTAGCGGCCTTTTTTGCCGGAACATGATGACTGTGTAATACGTGGATGGATTGTGAAGATATGGCCGCGCGTGAGAACTGCGGCTGAATCCATCAGTCCCCATGAGAACCCAGCATGTGATCGACGTCGCATATGCGCCAAAAGATATAGCCGCCTCAGTTGCCAGACTGTTCACCGGAACAGCACCAGCCACCCACTTCGCCAACACCTGATCCGCCTCACAGGAGCGCAGACCATGCCCTTCGACCTCAGTCTTTCCTACCCGCAATGGCAGGGATCGGGCCGTCACTCGAACCTGCCGCGTGGCGCCGATGCAACCGCTGCGGTATGCGCGCGGTTCGCTCCGCAGGTGCGGGTTCCCATCGTCGGCGATGCCGAGGCGGCGTACGGCGTGAACCGGTGGGACGCGGTGTTCGCGCAGTTCCGCAACGCGCAAACCGTCCTCGCCAACTCGGATGCCAGGCGCGTACTGACGGCCGGCGGCGATTGCGCGGTGGACGTCGCGGTCATCGACCATCTCAAACGCATGCATCCGGACCTGCGGGTGATCTGGATCGACGCGCACCTCGACGCCAATACGCCGGACACCTCGCCCAGCGGCAACTTCCACGGCATGCCGGTCAGCGCGATCCTGGGGCGCGCGCCCTCGCCGATGCGGCCGTTCCTTGGTCAGCCCATCGATCCTGCCCGCTTCCACTATGTCGGCATCCAGATCGGCGACGACGGGGATTGGGCACTGCAGCGCGAGCTCGACCTGAAACTGCTGGATCCCCAGGCGCCGATCGACGGACCGGTGCACATCCATTTCGATCTGGACGCGCTCGATCCGCGCGACTTTCCGTATGTCGCCTACCCCGACGGCAAGCTGCGGCTGGACGATGCGCTGGTGCTGCTGGGCCACATCGCACGCGAGGCGGACGTCGTCGGCCTCACCGTGACCGAGTTCGCGCCGACGGAAGACGAAGAAGTCCGGGCCGGGAGCCGCGTGATCGAACGCATCTGCGAGGCGGTGTGACGCAGCGGGTGCCAAACTAGCTGCATGCGCCAACGCCCGCCCAGCATCGATGGACTCGCTCCCAGCACACTGCAACTGCCGCCCGGGGCGTGGTCGACGGTGCTGGATTGCCTGTGCGAGCGGTTCCCGGCCGTCGCGCGTTCGCAATGGCTGGAGCGGATGGCACGCGGGCGCGTCGTCGATGGCGACGGAAGTTCGGTAACACCGGAAACGCCGCATCGCGTCGGGCTCGAAATCCATTACTACCGCGAAGTGAAGGACGAGCCGGCGATTCCATTCGATGAAGTCGTTCTGCATCACGACGCGGACTTGCTGGTGGCGGACAAGCCGCATTTCCTGCCTGTCACGCCCGCAGGTGCGCATGTGCATGAAACCCTGCTCGGGCGCCTGATCCGCCGCACCGGGAATCACGCGCTGGCGCCGCTGCATCGCATCGACCGCGAAACCGCCGGCCTCGTGCTGTTCTCGACCAACCCGGACACTCGCGCGGATTACCAGGCGTTGTTTCGCGAGCGGCGAATCGAAAAGCACTACGAAGCGCTTGCACCGGCGCTGCCTGACATCGAGTTTCCATGCGTACGGACAAGCCGGATCATCGCCGGCGAACCGTTCTTCCGCATGCAGGAAATCGAGGGTCCGGCGAACAGCGAAACCCGGATCGATGTGCTCGCCCGTGGCGATGGACGTTGGCGATACGCGCTGACACCCGTTACCGGCCGGAAGCACCAGCTGCGCGTGCACATGGCTGCGCTGGGCGCGCCGATCGCCAACGACGGACTCTATCCTTTGCTGTTCCACCGCGCGCCGGGCGATTATTCGGCGCCGCTGCAACTGCTCGCCAGGCGACTTTCGTTCGTCGATCCGCTCAGCGGTATCGAGCGCACGTTCTCGAGCCACCTCCCGCTCGATGGCTGACCCGGATCGAAGCGCCCCACACATCACGCAACCCGAAACCATGACGAAGCGCGACACCCCCGACGTCCTCATCTCGACCGCGAAAGAACAGGAGCAGTGGCGGCTCGCGATGTCGCAGTGCCTGCCGGAAGCCCGCATCCATGTCGGCGACGATGCGCCACCGTGCGACTACGCCGTCGTCTGGAAGCCTTCGCATGCATTGTTCGCATCGCAGACGAGGCTGAAGGCGATCTTCTCCCTGGGCGCCGGCGTGAACGGACTGCTTGCCATGCCTTCCCTGCCCCGCGACATCCCGCTGGTCCGCATGGAAGACGGCGGGATGGCCGACCAGATGATCGAGTACGCGCTTTTCGTTGCGCTTCGTCAGCTTCGCCGCTTCCCCACGTACGCGCGCGAGCAGCAGGCGGGCCGATGGGCGCCGCTGCCGGCGCGTGCGCGCCACGACCTCCGGATCGGCGTGCTCGGCCTTGGCGCGCTCGGCGAGAAGGTCGCGAACGCGCTCGCCGGCTTCGGGTTTCCGGTCACCGGCTGGAGCCGGACGCCACGGCATCTCGCGGACATCGAAACCGACCATGGCATGGACGGACTCGATCGCGTGCTGGCGAGCAGCGATCTCGTGGTCATCCTGCTTCCGCTGACGGATTCGACGCGCGGCATCCTAGACCACGAACGACTGCGACAGCTGCCCGCCGGTGCGTGCATCGCGAATATCTCGCGCGGCGATGTGCTGGACGACGAGGCGCTACTTGCGCTGCTGGATGCGAACCACATCGACGAAGCACACCTGGACGTCTTCAAGCATGAGCCGTTGCCCGAACAGCATCGCTACTGGTCGCATCCCCGCGTACACGTGACGCCACACGTCGCCGCGCTGACCGATCCGATGTCGGCGGCACGGGAGGTCGCGGAGAAGATCCGCCGCGTCGAAGCTGGCCTGCCGATCACCGGCATCGTGGATTTCGAAAGGCAATACTGAGCCGATTCGCGTCGTCTCAGCCAGCCGCTTCGAACTGTCGAAGCACGAACGCCACCCGCTCTTCCACCGACACCTGCGGGAGAACACGCGTGCTGTATCCGCTCCCGGTGTACGCAGCCACCGTGGGTTCGAACGAACGCGTCGCGCGCTCGAACTCAGCGCGTCGCCAGCGATCGCGGACATAGATCTCCGGCCACGGCTGCGCGACGAAAACGGTGCTCGCATAGCGACGCCGGCTTGCTTCCGCTTTCTGCTCTGGCCGGATCTCCAGACCGAGCAGTTCCATATGCCCAAGGCATTCGGGAATGCCACGATCGAAGAACACAGGCGGCGCCAGTTCCCGGGCAGCGTCGTAAGCCTGCAGGTTCCGTGCGAGGACTTCATCCATGAATGCCTGGAGATTCGTCGCGGGGAGCAGGTCACCGCCGCACCGCTCCTGTTCCTGCACGATGGCGAGTGCCGCCTCGGGCATGACGGAGTAGCCGCATTCGGCGAGCGCGTTCAAGAGTGTCGACTTGCCAGCCCCGGACGCGCCGGTGATGACATGGAAGTGCGGGGTGATCAACGCGGGATACCCGTCGGCAGGCACGGCTACGCCGGCTAGCGCTGCGCGGACTTCTGGATCGCAGCGGTCATCGCCTGGTCGAGGCGTTCCCAGTAGGCGTCGGTGTGCTGCATTTCGTCCAGGCGCCGGGTGGCCCGGCCTCCTGCCGACACACTGAAACGTGCGTACTCGATGCGCTGGGCGACCGAAAGCTCGATCTTCGGGTTCGCCTGCCCCAGTGCGGCCGCCTGTTGCCGGGTGATGTCCATGCCCGTTTCGGACGAATAGAAATCGGCAAGCTGGCGCGCATCCTCCGGGCTCAATACTTCGCCGAAGATCGGGACGATCTCGGCAATCAGCGCGTCCTCCGGCACCGCCAGCGCCTGGTCCATGCGCGCATTCGAGCGTCCCGAGCTCTTGATGACGCTCATGACACCCCATTTGAAGGACGGCACAAAACGAGTGACCTTCAGATAGAGGGCGATGTCGGCGTCGATGCCGGGCGCCGCCGGCTTGCTCGCCGCCAATGCCGGCAACAGCAGGAACGCGAGCACAAGCGTGCGTGCAACAAGGCGCATGAAGGTTTTCCCCGGGACAGGACGTCGGGCCGGGGCGGATCCCGACCAGCACACGAGAACGTCGTCGCCTGCAGCATATCCAATGTCCGCCTTGGGTCGTCAAGGCGAGGACTTTGCAGACCGAGCCGGAAGGAAGGCCCGGTTTCCCGGGCCTTCCTGGATCGACCGGTTGCGCTTCCATGCAGCGCTGACGAGTGCCGTCGTTTCGAGCGCTGCTCCAGTCACGGAATCACATCCAGCCGACCATAAAGCCCGTGCTCTTCGTCATCCGGACCGGAAGCGAAGAACAACGTATTCACCGGCTGGTTCGCGAAGCCGTTTCCGAACTGCATGCCCCACAGCCCTTCGATCCTGATGGGCCGCAGCGACTTGTCGCGCAGCGGGCCAAGCGGCAGGCCGAACACTGGCTCGTACGCATTGATGCGGCCATCGCCAAAATTGCCGATCAGCAATGCGTTGCTGAAATGCCCGAACGCCGCCGGTGCCAGCGCGATGCCCCACGGCGCATTTAGCGAGCCGCGCGATGCGATGCGGCGGATCAGCTTTCCGTTTGGCGTATACACATCGACGTAGCCCAATCCGGGGCCGACGACTTCGTCGGTCATGCTGGCGTCCTGTTTGGCATAGGTCACGTAAATGTCGCCGCCGATGGCCTGGATCCCGAACGGCGCGAATCCGCGCGGAATGCCCGGATCGGTGAATGCGCCGGCCGGCAATGCGACCGGCTTGAACGTACTGTCGAACACGTCTACGCGGGCGTGGAAGAAATCGGTCGCGTACAGCAACTGGCCGTTGCCGCCCGCACTCAGCGCAAGACCTTTGTAGTTCGCACCGGTGCCAGAATTGTTGACCGCGCGGATCGCATGCGTTCCGTCGACATTCGGCGCCCAGCCCGCGATCACGCCCTGTTCGGTGGCGAACAGGAATCGCGATGGCCCGCTCAGCCCGGCCTGGCTGACCACGAAACCGTTCGAAGCGTTGAACACGATGCCCGTGGGCTCGCCGCCGGTTGTCATCGTGGGCGACGGGATCTGCACGACCAGCGACTGCAGGTTGCCATCGCCGTCATACAGCGTGGACACGTGCGCATCGGCGTCGGCCACCCAGACGAATCCGAACGGGTTGAACGCCACGCCCCACGAATTGACGAGGTTCGGGTCGGTGCGTTCGGCGGGAATGGTGCCGTCCGACACCAGGTTTCGCTGCGTGAAGCGAACGTCCGCAGCCTGCGCACCATTGGCTGCAGCGAAGGCGATCGCGATTCCCAACGCAATTGGCGCGCAGTGTTTGACTAGCGACTTCATGTCCGGACTCCTGTATGGGGGAAGAAGCGCATCGCGGCGGCACGGCGTCGTGGCTTCCGGCACGCTTCGGCAGGTGGATTCCCGGATTGCCGGCTCGGGTTCAATCTCACGCGCGCGTAACGACTCCTCGCCGACGGCGAGCCGACAATTGAACCGAAAGCGACGTCATCGGTATTGACGACGTGCGAGCGGAGGACACAGATGACGGCTGGGCCTGGCATCGGCGGAGAGGCGGCGCGCGGCGAGCCCATCGCGGATGAGGTCGCCCTGATGTCGCGCGTGGCCGCCGAGCAGATGGATGCCTTCGAGGCGCTGTACCGCATCTACCATCCGAAGCTGACGCGCTTCCTGATGGGCATGACGCATCGCCCCGCGCTGGTGGAGGAGATCCTCGACGACACGATGCTGGTGGTCTGGCGCCGCGCGCACACCTACGACGCGGAGGCGAAGGTGTCCACATGGATCTTCGGCATCGCGTACCGGCAGGCGCTCAAGGCACTGCGCCAGTCGGGCGATGGTGCCGTGGCGGCAGAACTGGATGAGTCGCCACTGTCCTCGCCGGCCCCTTCGCCCGACATCGAACTGCACCAGCGCGACCTGCGCGCGATGCTCGACCGCGCGATGGAAGCGCTATCGGCGGAGCAGCGCGCCGTGATCGAGCTGACGTACTACCTCGGCTACGCATGCCGCGAGATCGCGATCATCATGGATTGCCCGGTCGATACCGTGAAGACGCGCATGTTCTATGCGCGCCGCCGGCTCAAGGCGCTGCTCGGCACGAATCGCGAGGAGGCCATGTGAAGATTCTCCGCTTCGAAGGTTCGGCGCACAGCGAAGCCGAACGACTGTTGCCCTGGTACGTCAACGAGACGCTGGACGATGCCGAACAGACGCGCGTCGAGCGCCACCTCGCGCAGTGTCCGCAATGCCGGCGCGAGGTCGAGTTCCTGCGCGGGCTGGAAGCGGTGGTTGCCGAGCCTGCGCCGACGGCGGATCCGACTGCTTCGTTGCTTCGCCTGCGCGATCGCCTGCAGTCGCCTCGTGCGCAATCGTCGCGGCCGATTCCGGAGCCGACACGCCACGCATGGACCGACTGGCCGATGTGGATGCGCGGTGCGATTGCCGCGTCGTGCGTGATGGCCGTGGGCTTGTTTGGACTCGCGTTGGTTCGCAATGAACCCGACGCCGCGTATCGCACGCTGGGCGACACACCGGCAACGGGTGCAGTCGCCGATGCCGGGCTTCGCCACCTGGTCGTGGTGTTCGACCCGCACATCGAACACGCGCGCATGCAGCAGTTGCTGCGCGCGAGCCAAGCGCGCATCGTCGACGGCCCCAACGAAGCCGGCGCCTACGTCCTGGCCGTGCCTGCCGGGCGCGAGGCGAGCGTGCGCGACGCGCTGCGCGCGGCGGCAGGCGTGACGCTGGTCGAAAGCATCGACCCGGTCGAGCGACATTGACGATGATCCGCGTGCTGCTGGCACCGCTGCTGGCGTGCCTGGTCGTTGCATCGGGCGCGATGGCCGCACCGCCGTCGAACACGTCGCCTGCGGATGGCGCTCCGGCGCCGGCGTCCGCCATCGACCGCCGATTGCTGGTGATGCTGCGCGTCCCGCCGCCGCACCTGCGCCCCGACGCCGACTACGCCGGAAACTACCGCAGCGCGGCAGGACGCGAGGCGCGAAAGCGGATCGCGCGCGAGATTGCACAGGCCCATGGCCTGCATCTGATCGACGATTGGCCGATGCCCGCGCTGAACCTGGATTGTTTCGTGATGGAGGCGGACGACGGGACGTCGCGCGAGCAAGTGGTGCGGCAACTGGCCGCGGACCCGCGCGTCGAACTGGCGCAGCCCATGCAGGCCTTCCACGCCTTGGCGGGCGGCGACCCGCTGGCGGCCGCGCAGCCTGCAGTCGTCGATTGGCATCTGCATGAACTGCATGCGCTTGGAACAGGACGCAACGTCACCGTGGCGGTCGTGGATACCGGCGTCGATGTCGCCCATCCCGACCTGCGGGGCCGCAGGATCGTCACGCGCAATTTCGTCGATGCCGGCGCGTTCCCCGCGGAAGCGCACGGCACGCAGGTGGTCGGCATCATCGGTGCGCGCAGCGATGACGGAGTCGGCATCACCGGCGTCGCCCCGCAGGCGCATCTGCTTGCCTTGCGCGCGTGCTGGCCGGCCAGTCCCGGCGTGGGAAGCGAGGCAGTCTGCAGCAGCTTCACCCTGGCGAAGGCCCTGCAGTTCGCGCTGGACTCGCATGCGCAGGTGCTCAACCTCAGCCTGGCGGGCCCGCAGGACCCGCTGCTCGGCCGACTGCTGGACGTCGCGCTTGCGCAGGGCATCAGCGTGGTCGCCGCGGTGGATCCGCGCAGTGCCGATGGTGGTTTCCCTTCGTCGCATCACGACGTGATGGCAGTGGCCGGTGAACGCAGTCCGCATCATCCGCCGGCGGCATTGCTGGCGCCGGACCGTGGCATTCCGACCACGACGACGGGCAATGGCTGGAGCCTGGTCTCCGGCTCGTCGTATGCCGCCGCGCAGGTCAGTGGCCTGGTGGCACTGTTGCGGGGATTGGCGCCGGACGCGACGCCCGACCAGCTTCGCGCTGCCCTCGCCCCCGGTGGGCTAGGCTTCGCGCCGAGGCGGCCGGAACGGATCGACGCCTGTGCTGCAGTCGTCCACGTCGCGCAGCGATGCGCATGCGATTGCAGCACGGGATCGACCGCGAGTTCGAGGCCGCGCCGCTGAGAAGCTGCCGTGCCGCGTGGCGCCTTCGTACTGCTGGCATTGCTGTTGACCGCACCGTCCCGCGCCCAGGTTTCGGGGAGCGCGACGCTGGTTTCCGATTACCGCTTCCGCGGCATTTCCCTCAGCGACAACCGCCCTGCCCTGCAACTCGCATTGGCCTACGACGGTGCGAACGGCGTCTACGCCGGCGTCCTCGCCTCCAGCGCACGGCCCGATCCCGAGAACGGCGGCGACGTGCACCTCTTGCCGTACTTCGGCTTCGCGCGGCGCTTCAATGAGAGGCTCAGCTGGGATGTCGGCATTGCGTACGCCGCATTCGTCGATGCGTCCGGATACGACTATCCCGAGATCCACGCGGGGTTGAACTCGGAGCACCTGGGCGCGCGCATTTCCTTCGCGCGCCGGTACTTCGGCGACGATTCGGACGCGGTCTATCTCGAACTCAACGGCAGCCGTCCCGTCTCCGGGCGCGTACGACTGCTGGGGCATGTCGGCTGGCTGCACCACGACACCACCGAGGAATCGTTTCCGGGACTGCAGCGCCAGCATCTCGATCTGCGCGCCGGCGTCGGCATCGACGTCATGAACTGCGATGTGCAGATCGCCTGGGTTTCAGGCGATGGCGACGAGGTGCGCTATCCCGGCGCGCCGGACGTCGATCATTCGGCGTTGGTCCTGACGCTTGCGCGATCGTGGTGAAGTCCGGGCGCGATTCAGTTCACCAGCGGATAGTCCTGGATGATGTCGATCACGCCGTTGATGACGAACTGCACGCCCATGCATGCGAGCAGGAACCCCATCAGGCGCGAGAACGCTTCGACGCCGCTCTGGCCCAGCAGGCGGATGATCGCGCTGGCGCTTCGCATGCACAGCAGCAGGATCACGCTGGCCACGAAGAACGTAATCGCCGGCGCGACCGTCATGACCCATGGCGTGAAGGGCTGGTCATCCCGCATCGCCGCGGCGGTGCTGATGATGAGTGCGATCGTGCCCGGCCCCGCCGTCGTGGGCATTGCGAGCGGAATGAAGGCGATGTCGGACTTGCGATGTTCACGCAACTCCTCGCTGCGGCTTTCGACTTCGCGCGCGTCTTCCGGGCCTTCGCTCGGAAACAACATGCGGAACCCGATGAACGTCACGATCAAGCCGCCCGCGATGCGCAGGCCGGAGATCGTGATGCCGAACACGCCCATCACCGCCTGCCCGGCATAGAACGCGACCATCATGATCGCGAACACGTAACACGTGCAGAGGAACGCCTGCCGGTTGCGCTCCTGGGTCGTCATGCCTTTCGACAGCGCCAGCAGCATGGCCACCGTGGTCGGCGGATTCGCCAGCGGCAGCAGCATCGCCAGACCCACACCAACGGCCGTGATCAGCTCCAGCATGCGATCCTCCTTCCGTCAGGGAACCACTACTTTCGATCAGGCCCGACACGAAGCCTCGTGCCGGAGCTTCGCGCGGACATTAGCACCGCGCGGCTTGCGCCAGCGTCTGGACGACCTACCGGCCAGCGGCGGCGCCGGACTGCCCATGAACGAACGCCCCGCGTCGCCACGCCATGCGCAATAGAAGCACCGTCGCGAGCGCCACCAGCACGATCGTCAGAAGCGAGCTTTCCGGGCCGAACATCCCGCCGGTCAGCCAATCGGGTCCGGCGAGGCGGCTCTCGATCGGCGCCAGAGTTCGCCAGTCCTCGATGCCGGAAAGCGGCACGCCGCTGAGCAGGATGGTGAAATTCCAGGCTGCATGATGGGCGGCGACGACCCACAGGTTGCGCGTCAGGACGAACAATCCGGCCCAAAGCAGGCCCAGCAGCGACACCGATACGAGCATGGCCGCCGCATCGAGCGCACTGCCCTGCTCTACATTTCCAAGATGCATGGCCGCGAACACCGCGGCTTGCAGCGCCAGCGCGATGCCGGTTCCCCATGCCCGCTCCACCACGCGGAACAGCAGGCAGCGGTAGACCAGTTCTTCGAGCGTTGCCGCCACCAGGATCACGCCTGCCGCGCCCAGCAGCGCGGGCGAGAAACCACGCAGCACCACCAGTTCGTATGAGCCCAGCGCGAACAGCGCTGCGATCGGCAGCCCCACCATGACCGCACCGCCCATCCCGCCGAGCAGCAGCCGGACCGGTTGCAGCCGCAGTTCTGTCGCTTCGCGCTTCTCGTGCCAGCGCACGTACGCCCAATACGCAAGCACGGCCGCCAGCAGGATGCCGACGCGCCTGATCGCACTGAGCCCCTGGGGCCCGGGATGGAACGCCGCGTCGATCAACGGCAACAGCCCCTGCCGTACGACCAGCACGGCGCCGAAGATCGCCGTCGCGCCCAGCAGCAGCGAAACCAGCATCCGGCCAGCGGCACGCAGGCGCGGGCGCGTGATGTTTTCGGAGTATTGTCCGTTCACTTGCCCTCTCCCGGATGCCCCGTGCGTCTGCGGTGGCGATGGCACTATCGCAGTTCCGACATCATATTCGGCGTCGCCGCTTTTGTAGCCCGGGCAAGGCCGCTGGCCGCACCTGGGTCGCCTGCAGTTCGCATCACGCAACCGCCTGCACACTTCGCCTCAGGGTCGGCACGATCGGACCCACGCTATCCACCGCCCACCTGCAGCCCGCTGGAGAACGACATGCCCCGCACGAGTTCCATGACGCGCACCTTGTTCGTCGCAATGCTGCTCTTCGCCCTGCCCGCATTCCAGAGCGCCGCCGAGGTGCGGCCTTTCCCCGCCAACTTCCGCGCAAGCCAGATGGCGGTGGACGGCGGAACGCAGTATGTGCGCGTCGGTGGGAAAGGCCCCGCCGTAGTGCTTCTCCATGGATTCGGCGACAGCGGCGACATGTGGGAACCACTCGCGGCGAAACTCGCCAAGGACCACACGGTCATCGTGCCCGACCTTCGCGGCATGGGGCTGTCGTCGCACCCCGAAGGCGGTTACGAGAAGGCCGCCCAGGCGCGCGACCTCGTCGGCATCCTCGACAAATTGAAGGTCGGGAAGGTGCAGCTGGTGACGCACGACATCGGCAACATGGTCGGATACGCGCTCGCCACGCACTATCCCGACCGGGTCGCGTCGTGGGTGGTCATGGACGCGCCCCTGCCCGGGATGGGCACGTGGGAGGCCCAGCTGGTCAACCCGCGGGTCTGGCATTTCAACTTCCGGGGCCCCGATGTCGAGCGCCTGGTGGCGGGACGCGAGCGCATCCTGCTCGACCGTTTCTACAACGATCTCGGAGGCGATCCCTCGCGCATCGACGAACAGACACGCCAGCACTACGCCGAACTCTATGCGCGCCCCGGCGCCATCCACAACGCGTTTGGCGGCCAGTTCGAAGCGTTCTCGCGCGATGCCGAAGAGAACAAGACCACCTTCGCCCGGAGCGGCAAGATCGCCATTCCGGTACTCGCGATCGGTGGCGACAAATCGTATGGCGCTTCGATGAAGACCGAGGTCGATTACGTCGCATCGAACGTGGAAGGCGCCGTCATCCAGAACTCGGGACACTGGATCATGGAAGAGCAACCGCAGCAGGCCATCGACCTGATCGTGCCGTTCATCGAGAAGCACTGACGCGCGGACGTCCGAACTGCGACGCCCGGCACATGTAGCGGGAAATCCTTCACGCGCCTTGAACGCGAGGGGTGTGTGATAACGCGCCGGTGCCAGGACGGCATCGGCGCGGTCAACCCGGAGACGCAACATGATGGGCATGCACATGCACGCAATCCGTCGCAGCACCGGACCTCGAGCCCTCGTGCACGCCTGCGCCTGGCTCCTCTTCGCGCTCGCCGCGCTGCCCACCATCTGCACTGCCGCATCGCCTGCGGGCACCGCCCTCGTGCCCGACGCCACGCTGCCGATTCCGCCGGTTCGTTTCGACGGCAACGGCGCGCTCGCGATCGCTCCGTCGGCGACGTCGTCGCGCCACGACTTCGACTATCTCGTCGGGAACTGGAACCTGAAGAACCGCAAGCTGAAATCGCGGCTCACCGGCTCGAAGGAGTGGATCGACTTCGAGTCGCGCGTGGAGATGCACCAGATCCTCGACGGACTGGGCAACATCGACAAGTACACGGAGAACTCCACCGACAAGCCCTACGAGGGCGTGGCGCTACGGCTGTTCGATCCCAAGACGCGGCTGTGGAGCATCTACTGGGCCGATGGGAATTCCGGGCACCTGGACCCGCCGGTCGTCGGGTCGTTCGAGAACAAGGTCGGCCACTTCTTCGCCCGCGATACCTACAAGGGCAAACCCATCCTCGTCGTGTTCCGATGGGACGTGCGGAATCCGGAGTTTCCGATCTGGAGCCAGGCCTTCTCCGCCGACGAAGGCAAGACCTGGGAGTGGAACGCGATCAACGTGTCCGAGCGCGCCAGGTAGGCCGCTCGCTGGGGCGATCTCGATCAGGACTCGGGGTCGTAAAAGATCTCGCGGACTTCCTGCGTGCAACGACAGGATGCGGCGAACTTCGCTGCCCACATCAGCGCCTGGTCGCGCGATGAAGTCTCGATGATCGAGAAGCCGCCGATCACCGCTTTCGTTTCCGGGAATGGCCCGTCGGAAACGACGCCGTCGACGGCGACGATGCTCGCCTGCTGACTGAAGATCCCGCCCCCGAAGATCCACACGCCCGCGGCCTTGGCCTCACGCACCACCGCGCGCGATGCCTCCGACACGGCCGGAAGATCCTCATCGGAAATCTTCATCGATCCATCGTCGAAGGAGATCAGGTATCGGTGCATCTGCAATCTCCGGTGTTTCCGGCCGCCGCCAGCAATGGCGAGCGGCCGGGGGAAGCGGCCAGGCCCGGACTCAGGCCTTCTCGAGGCGCGCCCACGCTTCCTTCTTGCCCAGCCCGCGAAGGGCGACCAGCTTCGGCAGCTGCGACTTCCTGGGAACCGACTTCCCCTGCTCCCAGTGGTAGATGGACTGGCCACTCACGCCGGCGAGCTTGCCGAAATCGGCAGCCGACAAACCCAGCTTCGAACGCAACGTGCGGATACCCGCCGCGCCGATGCGCGTCCGGCTCGACTCCACCGGTGCCGCCTTGGGCGCGGCAGGAAGGGCTTTCGACGCAACCTTGAGCCCGCGTTCCAGCTGGGCCACCTTGCGCTTCAGTTCGGCGATTTCACGGCGATAGGCGGTGCTGGCCTTGCGCAGCGACTCCACCTCGGTGCGTACTTCCTTGCGGGCCAGGCGGGCGATCTCGGATTTGAGCAAAGTTGCAAAGTTGGGCATTTTTTGTTCTTCGGATGGGGAGACAACGCCCTAAGCTACCATTTCGCCTCTTCCCCGATGTGACGCCACATGCGTCGCGACCGGGATCACGGCAGAATTCACCATTGGCTTTTGGGTTCGGGCAGTACATGCGCATTGGAATCGATTTCGGCACGAGCTATTCGGCCGCCGGGGCAGTAGTAGACGGCGAGTTGCAGCTGATCCGGTTTGGCGCCGATCAGCAGTTCCGCACCACGGTGTTCTTCCCGCAGCGGCTTCCGGACCTGTCGGAGTTCGAGCTCACCGATGCGATGTTCGACGAGATCCAGAAGCTGGTCGGCGAATTCAGGCGCGACCAGTCGAGGCTGCACGCGCAGCTGCGCGCGCGTCGAGAGGAAGCGCTCAAGCGCCCCGAACCACAGCGCACGGCCGAACTTGGCATGATTCCGTCGCCCCGCGTCCGCAGCGACGCGGAGCTGGAACGCGATGCACGCGCGCTCGTGCGCCGCCGCTGGGCCGCCGACGAGACGCGCAAGGCGATGGACGAAGGCGTGGACCTGCAGCGTGCGCTGTATGGCGAGGATGCGGTCGATGCCTTCATCGACGGCAGCGCGGGCCAGCTCGTCGTCTCACCCAAGTCCATGCTGGGTTACAAGCTCGAATCACGCGCGCGCGACACCCTTCTGGGCATCGCCACGCATCTGTTGCGGCATATCCGGCTCACTGCCAGCGAGCAGCTGGGCACCGAGGTACGCGCGGCGATCCTCGGGCGGCCGGTGCGCTTTCGCAGTTCGATGAAGGAAGCCGGTGGCGTGCAGGCGCTGGAAATCCTCACCGACGCGGCCTACGCCGCCGGTTTCGACGAAGTGGAATTCCTCGAGGAACCGGCCGCGGCCGCGTACGGCTATCACGCGCAGACGCAGCGTCCGCGGCGGACGCTGATCCTCGACATCGGCGGCGGCACCACCGACATGGCGCTGGCCGATGTCGGCGGCGCGCAGGCCGCCCCGGTCGTGCACGCCTCGTGGGGCGAGCCGGTCGGCGGCACCGACGTGGACATCGAACTGAGCATGCGCGGCGTCATGCCGCTGTTCGGCAAGGGCGTCACAAACACGCCGGTGCACCGTTACTACGAGGCGTCCGCGGTGCAGGACCTCCAGCGCCAGGCCCACTTCCGTGGAACGTCGTTTGAACATGTGCAGGCTCCCTATGGCGAGCGACTGGAGACCCTGAAAGGCTCCGGCCACACCGTGCGCCTGAACCGCGCAGTGGAGCGCGCGAAGATCAGCCTGAGCGATGTGAACGACGTGACGGTGCAGCTCGACTTCATCGAGGCGGGTCTGTCCGCGCCCATCGGTGCCGCTGGATTGCGCGATGCCGCGCGGCCGTTCCTGCACCAGCTGCGCGTGCTCATGGAGCGCGCGCGGGACGAACTGGATGCACCGCCGGAGACGATCTACCTCACCGGCGGCATGTCGCGTTCACCCTATGTGCCGTTGCTGGCGCAGGAAATCTTCCCGGATGCCGAGCTCGTCGCCGGAAACGCATCGCTCGGCGTGGTGACGGGCCTCGCGCACGCGGCGGCCGTTTGACGCGAGGGCGAAGCCGCGCCGGGTAGATCAGCCCTTTCGCGCCGCCTGGATTCGCGGAAAGTTGCGCAGCACGAATGACAGGTACACCAGCCACAGCCCGAACCACACGGCCGCCACGACCAGCAGCCTGACGGTGAACAGGATCAGGCTCGGCGCCAGGAACAGCAGCACGCAGCCGATCAGCCACAAGAGATCGCCCCGACGCGAATATCGCGCGCGTTCACCATCATCGAAGCGTCCGGCAAGCGATGCGCCGTAGTAGTAGAACGACGCGAACGCGAACGAGAACGTCGCCACGCCCATCGCGATCAACGTCGCCTGGTAAGAGACCGCGTCGACCTGTCCGGCGATGTATTTCGGATAGAGGAAGAACAGCAGGAACGTGAAGATCGCGATGCTCGATGCCGAGAGCTGGTACGAACGGTTGACGTTGGATGCAGCCACATCTTCAGCCATGGAGTCTCTCCTCACCGCGGCGGGCCATGGAAACGGACGATACTCCATGCGGACTTCGCTACAAGTCCGCCTCGTCCAACTACGATCGCACCGCGCTGGGCGGCATGCCCATGATGCGTTTGAAGGCGCGGCTGAAAGACGCCTCCGAGTCGTAGCCAAGCCGTTCGGCGGCGACCGTCACGCGCATGCCGTCCTGCTGGATCCAGCGTCGCGCCTGGAACATCTTCACCTTGGCGACATAGCGGGCGGGGCTCTCGCCGACGATGCGCGTGAAGGCTTCGGCGAAGCGCGAACGCGACGCGCCCATCAGCTGCGCGAGCGTGGTGACGTCCCAGTCGCGTTCGGGTTCGGCGTGGATCGCCGCGATGACCTTGCCCACCTTCGGGCACTGCACCGCCGCGATCCAGCCGGTGGAATCGCTGCAGCCGCATTCGACCCACGCGCGGATGATGCTGGCGGCCAGCACGTCGGCCAGGCGCGCGAGGATGCCGCACGCGCCGATGCGATCGAGCGACACCTCGCGTTCCATCGCTTCCAGCAGCGCGAGCACCGCCGGGTCGCGCTTCACCAGATCGCCCGCGTGCATGAGGTCGGGCATCATCGCCAGCAAGGGATGCAGCGGGTCTAGGTTGAAGCGCATCGCGCCGCAGAACATCACGCTCGCGTCGCCGGGCTGCACGGCCGCGCCATCGGGCGACGCGGAACGCACGAGGTAGAGATTCTCCGACACGGCTTCGCGCGAGAGCCCATCAATGTCGACCGCTGGCACGTCCGGCGAACTGGCCATGATGTGGAAGCTGCCGCGCGGCAGGAGCACGGCATCACCCGGATGCAGCTGCTTCCATTCGGTGGATGGCGTCCACAACCACGCGCCGCCGCGCGCGACGAAGTGGAAGCGCGCATCGCGCTGCGCGGGGAACGCGATGGCCCATGGCTCGCGCATCACGCAGCGGCCGTATTCCACGCCATCCAGGCGCAGGCCCAGCAGCACGCGGGTCAGCAGGTCGCTCGACTCCGGTGGCTGCACCGACGACACAAGGCGGGAGGAATCGTCATGCATTACGGCTGTTCCGGCATGGAAACGCCTGCATCGTACGCCTAACCTGCGCTGCCCCACCCCATTGGCAGCCCTTCGTGTCCACAACCGAGTGTTCCGTTCGCGACTACGATGATTCGACACCGGCAGCGACAACGCCGGCACATTGGCCGGCAATCGCTTCCCTCACGCTCGGCGTGTTCGGCCTGGTCACCGCTGAATTCCTCCCGGCGAGCCTGCTCACCGCGATGGCCGCGGATCTTCACATCACCGAAGGCGCCGCAGGCCAGACGGTGACCGCGACCGCGCTGGTCGGCGCCATCGCCGCGCCTTCGATCCCGGTGCTGACGCGTCGCATGGATCGCCGACACGTGATGATCGCGCTCACGCTCGCGCTGCTGGCCTCGAACGCGATTGCGGTGTTCGCATCGAGCCTGTCGACGCTGCTGGTCGCGCGCGTGCTGCTGGGCGTGGCGCTCGGCGGGTTCTGGTCGATGGCCGCGCCGCTGGCGCTGCGGCTCGTGCCCGATTCCCTGTTTCCGCGCGCGATGTCGGTGATCCTCACTGGCGTCTCCGTCGCGACCGTATGCGCCGCCCCCATTGGCGCGTGGATGGGCGATGCATGGGGATGGCGCAGCGCCTTCGTCGCGGCCGGCGCGGTGGGGGTGGTCACGCTTGTCGCGCAGTTCGCCACCCTGCCCGCGCTTCCGCCGAAGGCGCAGCCGGACCTGCGCGTGCTCGGCGAGCTCTTCACGCGCGGCCCGGTGCGCGCCGCGCTCGTCGCGGTGCTGCTGGTGATCTCCGGCCATTTCGCCGGATTCACCTACATCCGTCCGTTGATGGAGAACGTGACGCATCTCTCCATCGGCGCGATCTCCGCCGTGCTGCTGGGTTACGGCATCGGCGGATTCTTCGGCAATCTTGCCGGCGGCTACGTCGCCGGTCGCAGCGAACGCCACGCGATCGTGCTGGGCAGCGTCACCATCGCCGTGCTTGCAGGCGCGCTGCTGCTGGCGGGGCAATCGGCGAGCGTCGCGGCCGTCGCCATCGTGCTGTGGGGCTTCGCGTTCGGCGCGTTTCCGGTGGGGTTCCAGATCTGGATCGTGCGTGCCGCGCCGGACCAGGCCGAAGGCGCGAGCGGCCTTCTCGTCGCCGCCTTCCAGACCGCGATCGCCACGGGTGCGATCGGCGGCGGCCTTCTCGTCGACCACGTCGGCGCACTTGGCGGGCCGCTGTTCGCCGTGGTCGCGATGACGCTCGGCGCATTGCTGACGCTGCGTTACGGTCCGCGGGGTTCCACTGCCGTTACCGTATCCGCGCAGACTCACTGACACCATGACCACTCAAGCCGGAACCATGAGCACACCACGCCTCAATCGCCGCATCACGCTGGTCGCGCGTCCGCAGGGACTTCCGACGACGGGCGACTTCCACCTCGACACGCAGCCCGCACCGGAACCCGCCGAAGGCCAGGTGCTGTTGCGCACCCGCTGGCTTTCGCTGGATCCCTACATGCGCGGCATGATGGACGAAGCCGGCCCTGGCTACGCGCCGGCAGTGCAACTGGGCCAGACGATGGTCGGCGGCACCGTCAGCGAAGTCGTCGCGTCGCGCAACCCGCGCTTCGACGTCGGCCAGACCGTGCTGTCGAGTTCGGGCTGGCAGGACTACGCCCTCTCCGATGGCAAGGACCTCACACCGCTGGGCGAAATGGCACAGCCTTCTCTCGCACTCGGCGGAATGGGCATGCCGGGTTTCACCGCGTACGTCGGACTGCTCGACATCGGAAAACCGCAAGCCGGCGAAACCGTCGTCGTCGCGGCTGCGACCGGTGCGGTCGGCTCCGTTGTCGGGCAACTTGCGAAGCTCAAGGGCGCGCGCGCGGTCGGCATCGCCGGTGGCGCCGAGAAATGCCGGCATGCCGTGGAGGTGCTGGGCTTCGATGCCTGCCTCGATCATCGCGAGCCGGATCTGAAACAGCGCCTCGCCGCCGCGTGCCCCGACGGCATCGACGTTTACTTCGAGAACGTCGGCGGCGACGTGCTGGATGCCGTCCTTCCGTTGCTGAACCTGCATTCGCGCCTGCCGGTGTGCGGCTTCATCGCGCACTACAACGACGAGCGCGGCGGGCATGGTGCAGACAAGCGCACGCAACTGCTGGCGACGGTGCTTGCCAAGCGCGTGCACATGCAGGGCTTCATCATCCTCGACCATTACGCCGACCGCTTCGCCGACTTCCGCCGCGACATGGCGCAGTGGATCGCGCAGGGACGCATCACACTGGTGGAAGACGTCGTCGAAGGACTGGAACAGGCGCCTGCTGCGCTGATCGGGCTGCTGCAGGGACGCAACTTCGGGAAAGTGGTGGTGCGGGTCTAAGCGCGTCGCGCGTTGCTGCTTCAGCGTGACGCGGGCCAGTCCGCAAGGCTGGCGCGCGAGCAGATTTGCCCACGTCGTGAGGCGGTTCCGTCGTCGATCCCGTCGACGCTGGCCGCCTGCGCATGGTATTTCTCTCGCGGGGAACGCGTCGCCGAGGCGACCGAAGGGGAACAGGATGATCAAGCAAGGGATTGCCGGCGTGTTGCTGGCGTGCGTCATGGCGTTCGCGGCACACGCCGAAGCGCCGAAGATCGGCAGCGGCGACCTTCCGCCGGACGTGTTCGGCAAGGACGAGTCCGGCCAGCCGATTTCGCTCGAACGCCATCGCGGCAAGGTCGTGATCGTGACCTTCTGGGCGACCTGGTGCCCGTATTGCCTCAAGGAACTGCCGATCCTGGAGAACATCCAGAACATCGCCGGCAAGGACAACATCGAAGTCATCGCGGTCAACTGGAAGGAAGACCTCAATACGTACCGCGTCGTGAAGCGCAAGCTCAAGGCGCTGACCCTGACGCTCACGCACGACGGTAGCGGCCGCATCGGCGAGGCGTACGGCGTCACGGCGATCCCGTACATGCTGATGATCGGCAAGGACGGACGCGTCGATTCCGTCCGACGCGGTTATTCCGAAGAGGACCTGGCGGACATCGCCGCCGATCTCAATCGCCTCTTGAAGGCGCCGGCGCCGGAGGTCGCGGACGCCGATGTTCCGCACACCGCGACGCCGCCCATCGCGGCGGAATCCGCACGCTGAGGCCTGCCGGTCAATCGAAGGATTCGATGGTGTCGGGCAGCCGCACCCACGGGTGCTTGCGTATTCCGTAGACCGACACGAACGGCGGCGGAAACTGCGGGTCGGCGAAGACGCCTACGGGAATGGCGACGAAGCCCGGAATCGCGTCCATCCGATAGAACACGGTCGCGCCGCATTCGGGGCAGAAGTGGAACCGCGCCGTGGTGCCGTCGTCGCCGGTGCGGGCGAACTGCGTGCTGCGACCCTCGATGGTCACCGCGTCTTCGGGGAATCGCGCCTGCACGCCGAACACGCTGCCCGTGCGCTTCTGGCACGCCAGGCAATGGCAGATAGAAATACGACCCGGATGCGCATGCGCGGTGGCGGTGAGCTGGCCGCAACTGCATGAGGCGACGTGGGCGGTCATGGCGTGGTCCTCCGGCGGCGGGGCGTCGGACCAATGTACATCGGCGCGCTTTCGGTCCGGATCGCGTCGCCGGATGGAAAAGCGGGAGCGCGTACAGAAAGCTGTCATTCCCCCCAAAAGCCGTCATTCCCGCGAAGGCGGGAATCCATCGCGACGTAGCGACATGGACTCCGGAAGGCATGACACATCGGACGGATGGATCCCCGCCTTCGCGGGGATGACCGCATTGGCTCCCAATGCGGACGAATAGCGGTGATGCCCACAAGCGCTGTCATGCCGCCAAAAGCTGTCATTCCCCCCCAAAAGCTGTCATTCCCGCGAAGGCGGGAATCCATCGCGACGTAGCGACATGGACTCCGGACGGCATGACACATCGGACGGGTGGATCCCGCCTTCGCGGGGATGACAGCTCACTGCGAAAAAGGCTGATGCCGAAACTTTGAAGTGGCGCACATGCGCTGTTGAATCGCGCGCGTCGCATCAAGCACGCTCTGTTTGCACCGGCGAACTCCGGTGCCGGGCTTGGCGGCCCGATGCACGAGCGCGCAAGCGCCCATCATCCGAGGATGGCGCTTTTGCTTTCTTGCCATCTTCGAGATGATGGTTCTTGCGCGCAGCACGCTCGCCTATGGCGGGCGGCGCGGGGGAGCCGCAAGGCTCGCCGGTTGCTTGTGCACGGTCCGCCAACCCCGCGTCGTCCGTCACCCTGCTTGGCGGCTGGGTGCCGGAATTCCCACGCAAAAGGAATTCTCAAATGCACAAGCGCCCTATCTACCGCGACGACACCCGCACCGCGACGTTCCCCATCGCAACGCTGCCCTTCGTCTCCCCTCGCCCACGCGGCAAACCGCACTGCTGGAACGTCCCGCCGGTAGACGGTGGCCTCCAGAGCTACAAGAACGCCGAAGCCACCGGCCGCCAATACGCGATGCAATTCATGCGCTGGCTGCAAGCCAACCCCGGCATGGTCGGCATGGGCGTCCTCGGCTGGATCGCCTCCGACATCGACTACAAGGCCACCGACCGAAACGCCTACTGGGTCGGCTTCTTCTCGTCCATCGAGTGTCTGCTCATCGATGCGCAAGGCGCCAACTGATACACGCGTGACGCCAAGCGCACTCGGAACCTCCGGGTGCGCTTCGCTACCCGGGCTACGCAACCCTTCTGCGAATAGCGGCCACTAACACGTCCGCATCGAGGCGAATCGGTGCAAAGGATCACCCGCAATCTGAAGTCCGCTAACGGCCACGAGCGGACATTCATTGAACCGGCCGCGCTATGAACCGTGAGCGCCGATTCTCGTGGTGCGTCGCCTACTGGCTGCCTTAAGGATGATCAGCCCAGTTCCAACTAGGAGGGCCCAAAGCGTTGCGGGTATCCAGAACTCCCCAAGGAATCGCACCAACGCTTGTGCGCCCCGCGACTCGATCGAATCAGGCCCCATGCCATCGCGTAGAAACCACGCCCACCATGCCCAGAAGATCAGCGTTGCAGACAAGAGGGCTGCCATGACTCTGAACGCAAACACGGTTCGCCACGCGAGGAACGCAGCGAACGCGATCAACGACGATCCAAGGAGGTAAGCGGTGAATGATGGATCAAGCATGGGCCTCACTCATGATCTCTTCCGCCGCCTCGCAATGTCCGCTTGAGTCGAAAACGGACATTAGCACCGCTGAGCCTGCTTCGATCGGCCGAACGTCCGCTATCGGCCAGAAGCGGACATTCGCTTGCACCTGAATTTGTCGAGCTTTGAAGCGTCGGCTTGAATCGAACGTCAGACCTACTGCCTGTGCAACTGGACACAGAAGTCATAGACCGTCATGTACGTAACCGTGGTGTCAGTGCTGTCGCTCTGCTGCTCGGGGTTGGCGACACAGAACGTCTTGCCATCCTTGACGAAGCCGAAGTAACGGACTCCAGCTTGCCACTTGGGATGCACCACGAAGTAGCCGGAATCTGCGTAGTCATAGCTATCGGAACGTTTCCGGTATGCGACAGATCCATCGGCACCAACGGATGGCGATGACGCCAGCCAACCATCTTGAAGAAAGGGCGAGCGCACTTTCAGCTCCGCTCGGAGCATGGGGCGGGACTCGCCGACCCAGGTTACGGCCTTCAGCTCAGGGGCGCGGATAGTTGAGCATCCGACCAAGAAGCAAACGACGAGCATTAGAAGCCGCACGCCGAAAACTCTCCTGTACATCGCCATCAGGTCAAGTGTCCGCTTAGGGTCGAAAGCGGACATTAGCACCGCTGGCCGCCGCTTCCGCGGCCAGGAGGGGTCAGATCCAGGCGGTGGCAGGCGACCTGCTTGCCTGGCCCACGGCGCAAGTCATGCCGACAGGACGGGTTTGCTCGAAGGCATGCACGCGCCTCGGTGATCTCGCTGGGGCGCGGGTCAGCGCAGCCATCCCAGGTTGTCGGGGGATCCATCGGGATGGGCGAAGCCGCGAATGCGGTTGATCGCGTCCGGGCACCCCACGCCCTGCGTGCGCGAGGTCAGGGCTTCGCGCGTCCAGGTCACGCGTTCGCGGAAACAACTTCCCGCGTTGTCGTTGAAGTAGTGACTGCGCGCTCCACTCCAACCACTGTATGTGCCCTGCGTGGCGTTGAAGGTGCGGCTTCCCACGAAGTTGGCGTAGAGGCGATCCGCATACGCGCCTGCCGGACGCGTATGCGCCCCCTGCTGGTGGTGGCCCTGTTCGACGTACGCACTGGCGCGCGTAAGGACCGGCACCGCGCCCGGCGTCCCGCCACTGGCGGTGTAGATGATGCGAAGCGGGTAATGGTGGCGAATGCGGTCGTACGCGAGCACGGTCGCACCGCGCTGTCGCAGCGTGGTCCGGTCGGTGATGCTGGCGATCTCGACGACCTGGGCGTAGTCGTGGTCGGCAGGAGCGGCATACCCGAGCAGGCTCACCCACTGGGTGCTGGCGAACGACTGCTCCTGCTTGACGGTCGTGTCGACGCGACCGCGCGAGGTGTTGACGTAACCGGCCACTTCGTACCGCCGGTGATACTGGCGGTCGACGTCGCCCGTCAGCAGCGTTCCATCGACCGTCCAGTCGTTGCGCGTGGTCGTGGCTTCCAGTGTCGCGCCCTCGAGGGTGTTGCGTGTCACGCCGCCGGTGATCTGCGTGGATGCCTTGTCCAGATAGAGCAACAGGTGAGCGTCATCGAACGAGCCTCGCAGCGTGTCCTCGACGCCTGCGTACCGGATCTCTATCGAGTGCGCAGCGCCATTGCTGAGGAGCGCCGCGTAAGGCGTGAGATCGATGCGGAACGGCATCAGGTTGATCGATTGCGGAGTGGGCACCGGCACGTCGACGCTGCGCTGGAAGCGGAGGTTGAGGTCGCTGTTCAACCACGGATACAGCGGCGCCGTTCCGACGGCGACGCCGTCGATGCGCACGATCACGTCGCGATAGTTTCCGCCGGCGCAACCTTGACCAATTCCATCGCCTGCCTGTGGCACGTGGTCGCCCATGGCGATGGGCGTTTCGACCAGCAAAGGCCAGCTCGTCGCTGCGCTGGCCGGAACACAACTGAACCAGAAGTTGGTCAGCTGCCCGTACACGTCGAGATAGGCGCGCTCGATGTTGTGCGGCAATGGATCCACCGTCAGCGCTGTCTGGGTCACCGGAACGATCACGTCGGGCACTTCGGGAGCCGGCTGCGCAGGCGTGGCGGGATAGAAGATCATCCGCCCGCTGGCGCGCGGAATGCCATCGCCCGCATAGGGATCGCGGAAGTACGGGTCGGTAACGCGGGCGAAGCCGGGCCGTGCCTGCCGAAGCAGCGCCTGATACTCGGTGATGTCGCGTTCCACCCGCCAGGTCTGCTGCGCACCGTTGTACTGGGCACCGGCCGCCAGCAGCGTCGTCGCGAAACGGTCGTCACGGCGCTCGTCGCCGAGCGAGAACGTCACGTTGGCAATACCCGTGGTGCCGGGTCCGCGCAGATCGACGCTGAAGACCACCTTCGCCCACGGCCCCGGACAGCCTGGCGGCGGCGTGTATTCGAACTCCGGCTCGAACATCGGCTCGCCGAAGTAGCCGCTATCCACATCCTGGAAGAGCTCCACCACGCACGGTGTGATTCCCAGACGCGGGACACGCGGTTCAACCGAAAGCCGGTTCATCGGAGGAGCCGGTGTCTGCGCATGCGACGCGAATGCGAACGCAAGCGTTGCGACCAACGTTGGCGCTACCGTCTTCGACAAATAGCGCGGCCACGTGCGCATGTTCATGGTCCACCTCGCTGGCGCAGCCGGCATGGAGCGCGGCACATGTCGTGAAATGCGCTGCGAGTCTTCGCCTGCCGGTGTATGCAACAAGTGAGGCGGCTGAATCGCATGGATTGCGCGTGCATGCGTTGGGCTGGATCCCAGCTGCGCGGCAGTCAGCCACCTGAATGACACATCAGATCGCGCATGTGACACGGGGCTTCCATCTCAATGTCTGCGCCAACATGATGAAGCGAGACGTCGCGGCTCAGTGTCCGCTATCAGCCGGGAGCGGACGCAGCCTTGTCGTGCTGTGCGCGCCATCGGTGCGTCGCTCGCCGAACGACCGCCTCAAGCATTGCCGCGGTGAGCACTTGCAGAGCCCCACATACGGTCATCCACGCGAGCTGCCCATATCGGTTCGCGCCGATCAGTTCCGGCCAGCGTTCCGTCGCCGCGGGAAGCGTCAGCGACGAAGGCAGGCTCAAGAAGAACAGGAGCAAGTCCGGGGCGAGATGTTCGAAGTTCGAGTCGAGATTCGTCACATCGATACACCATGCCCATGCAATCGCAAGGAGCACGGCAACCGCATACAGCAAGAAACCTGCTCTGATTGCTTGAACCACGACTCTCAAGGGCGAGGTCCGCTTTTGGTCGAAAGCGGACCTTGGCATCGCCCTCGCCCTCGGCGGCGCCCGGCCGCAATGGCCAGGTCTGCCGGCGCACTCCCACCCGGGCTACTGGATCAGCCGGCCCGTGGCCGGATCGGCCATTGCCCTTGCGTTGGGCTGTATGCGGCTGCCGAAAAGGCGGCTCCGCTGCAGGCCATGCACGTCGGGTTGGCCCAACCCGCCCCCGCTCCCGAACGGAGAAAATCGATGACCAGGTGGATGACGCTGGGAAGTATCGCGGTCGCACTCTGCGGTTACACAGCCCATGTGCAGGCGGAAACCGCGGCGGGCGCCGCGTCGGCGCCGGCGGCTGGTGCCGCGACCGCGGACAATCGCATGGTGCTGGCGGACAACGAGTCGTTCCTGATGCCGCTGGACGACATGAAGAATGCCCATCCCAGCTATCCGCAGCACCTGCTCGGCAAGCAGTTGCCGCCGCGCACGGTGTGCCTGATGGTCGGCATCGACGAGAAAGGCAAGGTGACCGTCGTCGCGAAGGCGCCGGCCTCTCCGTTCTGCGCCACGGATGCCGAACCCGAATTCCTCGCCGCATCGGAAACGGTGGCCCGGACATGGAAGTTCGACCCCGCGCTGCGCTGCGTATTCCGCAACGTGCAGGACAAGGAGCGCGCCGTCGCCAGCTGCTCCGGTGGCAAGAGCGTTCCGCAGGCGGTGACGCTGACCTATCGATTCCGGTTCGAACAGGTCGACGGAAAGCCGAACGTGCATGTCATCGGCGGCTGAGGCGCGGCTACAACAACGCCCGCTGCGCCCTCACTGGAACGCCAGCGTCAGCACGCGCAATGCATCACGCGTCCGACGGTCGCTGAGGTTGCTGTAGAGCATCACGTCCTGCTTGCGAATCCGCGGCAGCGACAGCACTCCGCTGACGTCGACCGCGCCGGGCGGCGCAGCGCGTCGGGCCAGCACGGCCACCGCAAGGCCAGCGACGGCGGCGGCGCCCAGGATCGCGGCGCCCTTGCCGACGAAGACTTCGCGCCATTCGATGCCGGCGCGATCCAGCGTGCGTACCGCCTCGATGCGGATGCGGCAGGTCTCGCCCTGCGTCGCAAGCGGCAACGGCTGGCCGGCGCGCGGCTCCCAACCCGCCGCCGCGAACCATGAAAAGGATTCCTCGAACACGATCCTGCCGCGCTTGGTGCGATCTTCCGGACGAAGCACCAGCACCGCGTCGAGTTCGCCCTGCTCCTGGCTTCGCATGAGTTCACTGGTGCTGCCGATGCGCAGCTCCACCAGCAGGTGCGGATCGTGGTCCCGCATCCGCCGCAACAGGACCGGCAGTTCGCTGCCGACCAGTTGCTGGTTGATGCCGATCGCCAAGCGGCGTTGTTCGGTCTCGAAGGCGGCAGCGGCGCGATCGTGGGACGCCACCAGTTCGCGCGCCATGTCGAGGAAGGCCACCCCCTCCACCGACAGGCGCACCTGCCGCGGCGTGCGCTCCAGCAGGCGACGTCCGAGCTGCCCTTCCAGGCGCCGCAGCTTCAGGCTGACTGCGGACTGGGTGGTGCCCAGCACGTCGGCCGCGCGGGTGAAGCTCTGCAAGTCCGCCGCCAGGACGAAAGCCCTGACCGCATCGACGTCCATCGACTTCATCTGGATGCATTCGATTCTGAAATGACAGATATCTTTGTAGATGCATTTTTCATATCGATCAAGCGGCCTAGGATTGGGCCACCGATCCCCCGATCCATAAGGACATACCACGATGAATCCCGTTACCGGAGCGCTCGTCGCAATGCTGGCAGGCATGGCCGCGCGAGATGTGCCAATGCCGTTGCACGCGTTCCCGCTGCAAGGCACGTGGACCCTGGTCGCCGCCGACAAGGTCCTGCCGGATGGCAGGACGACGCGGGACTACGGCGACAACCCCAAGGGCCGGCTCGTGGTCGATGCGCAAGGGCGGTACTCGCTGCAGATCTTCAAGTCCGAACGCGCGCCTTTCGCCACCGACAACAAGGGCGATGGCAGCGCGGACGAATTCAAGTCCGCGGTGATGGGCAGCAGCACGCACTACGGCACGATGACGATCGACGAGAAAGTAGCGGTGCTCGTGTTCTCGATCGAAGGCTCCTCCTTCCCCAACTGGGAAGGCACGACCCAACGGCGCCAGTACACCCTGGACGGCGCCGAGCTGCGTTACAAGGTGCCGCCCCGGGCGGACGGGAGCGTCCCGGTCTCGGTGTGGCGCCGGCTTGACTGAGCCCGCCTTCGCCGCCTTTGGCAGGCTGCTTTCGCCTCACGCAACATCCGATGGAGCCCATATGCCGCATTTCGTAGCCGACTGTTCCCCGGAACTACTTCGAATCCATGACGAAGGAACCATCATCAACGCGTTGCATCGCGCGGCGTGTTCATCAGGGCTGTTCGAGGAATCGGACATCAAGGTACGCGTCCATCCGTTTGATGCCTATGCGGTCGGCGGCAACCGGGAAGACTTCATCCACGTGTTCTGCTGGATCATGCAGGGACGAAGCGTCGAGCAGCGCGCCGCCTTGTCCAGGGCCATCGTCAGCGCGCTGGCCGACCTGTTTCCAACGCTTCCCCGCATAGCCGCGAACATCGCCGAGTTCGAGAAGGCGACCTATTTCAATCGCGCGATGATGTAGCGGCAGGCGCTGAATGCGGCCTCCGGGACGCGGCTGTACACGCCGATACATGAACAGGGCACGGCCGGCATCCCACGGATACATGGCAAGCGCTCAATGCGATGGCGGACACGTGATCCACACTAGGTGATCCGCAGCCGTCCATCACCGGAATCGCCACCATGAACCTCATCCGCATCGACCAGGGCATCACCTGCACCGCCACCCGCACCACGCGCGCGCAAGCGCTGAGGTGGACGTCATGACCCAACGCCTGGATTACACGCAGATCTCTCCCAAGGGCATCAAGGCGCTAGGCGGCGTCTACGGCCACGTGATGCAGAGCGCCCTGCCCGCCGACCTGGTCGATCTGGTTTACCTGCGCATCTCGCAGATCAACAACTGCGCCTACTGCCTGGACCTGCACACGCGCGACCTCATCGGCCGCGGCGTGGCGATCGAAAAACTGGCCCTGCTGCAGGCCTGGGCCGAGGCCGGCGCTCTGTTCAGCGAACGCGAGCGCGCCGCGCTGGCCTGGGCGGAGACCGTCACGCGGGTCGAACAGACCGGCGTGCCCGACGACGCCTACAACGCGGCACTGGAAGTCTTCGGCGAGAAGGACCTGGTCGACCTGACCATCGCGATCGGATTGATGAATACCTACAACCGCATGGCGATCAGTTTCCGCCGCACGCCGCAGGCTGTCGCCAGGGAGTCGCCATGACGCCGAAGCCATTCGCGGCCGTCGCCGCCTTCGCGCTTTCGATCGCAACGAGTGCGAACGCACAGGAAACCGGACGCGAAGCCTCGCAGTTCGTGCCCGTGGCGAGCGAACCGCCGGCGGAGTTGTTCGTCGACCCGCCACTGGCCGGGCCGCTCGCACGCGGCACAGTCGTGATTCCCTACCGGACGCGGAACTTCAGGATCCTGCCGGTGTTCGGCGCCAGCGCGCTCGACGTATCGCCGCGTGCCGGCCACCTGCACGTGAGCGTCGATGACCTGCCATGGCGCTGGGCCGACGCCGGCGGCAACGGGTCGGTCGTCGTGAATGGCTTGCCGGCCGGGCCGCACAAGATCCTGATCGAGCTGGCGCTGCCAACTCACGACGTCATCGCCGCCAAGGCGGTGTCGTTCATCGTTCCGGCGACGCCGGCGGCTGCACACGGCGCCCCGGAGCATTGAACGACGCGTGCCCGCGGGCGACGCGCGGCGACGATGTACATGGCGATACATAAACAGGGCGCGGCCGACATGCCACGGGTACACGCGAAGCGCCCAATGCCATGGCGGACACGCGATTCACACCAGCGATCCGCAGCCGCCCATCGACCGCACCGGATCCGCCACCATGAACTTCACCAGCCTCCTGCTCGCGACCGCCATCGCCAGCGCGCCCAGCACCGATAACGCCACACCGAAGCCGGTTCCCCCCGAGCTCGGCTTCGTCCACATCGACGAGGACATCACCCTTCGCCGCCTCGTCGTCCGCAATGCGGATGCGCAGGGCGCCGTGCTCTTCCTGCACGGATTCCCGGAAAACAGCCTTGCGTTCAAGGACATCGCCATCGCACTGGGCGATGCCTTTGAGGTGCACGCCTTCGACTGGCCGGGCTACGGTCAGTCCTCGCGCCCTTCGCCCGATCGCTTCGCCTACGCACCCGCCGACTATGCCCGCGTGCTGAAGGCGTACATCGCGCATGAACACATCGACACCTCGAAGCTCACCATCTACGCCACCGACATCGGCGCGCTGCCCGCGCTGCTGCTCGCGCTGGACGAACCGCAGATCGCACGCCGCATCATCGTCGGCGACTTCGCGCCGTTCGACCGGCCTCAGTACATGTCCGAGAACCTCCGAAACCTGAAAAAGCCCGGCTCCGCCGAAGCGACGCGCGCGGCGATGAACGCCAACAGCGCCGACATCATCGCCAACTTCTATCGCCGGGACCTGCCGCCGGAATCGCAGTTCGACCTTGCGCCCGACTTTGACGCCGACATCGCACGGAACTGGAATCGCGACGGCATGACCACCCTTGACGCGTTCGCGAATTACTACACGCATTTCACGCGCGACCAGCGGTTCTTCGAAGCGAACATCGCGCGCCTGCGGACGCCGGTCCGCGTCATGTGGGGCGAGCGCGATATCTTCATCCGCCCGGACATGGGTGTCGATCTCGCCGGGAAGGCCGGGCTGCAGCTCGACGTACTTCCCGGCATCGGCCACTACCCGCACCTGCAGGATCCCGCACGCACCGTCCTTGAAGTGCGCGCGTCGTTCCGCTGACACATTGCCCACGGACCTGACCATGAACACTTCCAACCATGGCACCGCGCTGATCACCGGCGCGTCGTCAGGAATCGGCGCCCTGTATGCCGACCGTCTCGCGCGCCAGGGCTACGACCTGATCCTCGTCGCACGCACGGCGTCGAAGCTCGACCAGTTGGCCCGGCGGCTGGCCGAGGAAACCGGCCGCTCCGTCTCCACGATCGCCGCCGACCTCACGAACCCTGAGGACAGCGAACGCGTCGAAAGCGTCCTTCGGTCGGACGCGTCGCTCCGCATCCTGATCAACAACGCCGGCATCGGTTCCACGGCTCCATTGCTCGATTCCGATCCGGCCGCGATGGACCACATGATTGCGTTGAACGTCACCGCGCCGATGCGCATGGCGCGCGCGGCAGCGTTCAACTTCGCGGCGCGGAGCACGGGCACGATCGTGAATATCGCATCGATCGTCGCGGTCGCCCCGGAACTGCTCAACGGCGTGTACGGCGGAACGAAAGCGTTCGTGCTCGCGTTCTCGCAGTCGTTGCGCCATGAACTCGCGGACAAGGGCGTGCGCGTGCAGGTCGTGCTGCCCGGCGCCACCGCGACGGACTTCTGGGATATCGCGGGAACGCCCGTCGAGCATCTTCCCGCGGGACTTGTCATGGATGCGGACGCCATGGTGGACGCGGCGATGGCCGGCCTCGCCCAGGGCGAATTCGTGACGATTCCGTCGCTGCCCGACATCGCCGACTGGAATGCGTTCGACGCGGCACGCCTCGCGCTGGGGCCGAACCTGTCGCGCGCCAATCCCGCCCTGCGCTATGCAAGGGCGTGACGCTCGGCCCTTCCGTCATCACATCGGCTACACGCGCGTTGGAATTGCTTGCATGGTGGCCCCACCCGACACGCCCAGGAGGCACCGATGTCCGACAAGGAACTCGCAGCTACCTCGCCGTTGAACTCGACCTCCACTGAACTCGCGGCGCGACGCACCGGCATGGCGTTCCAGCGCACGCGGCTCGCGGCGGATCGCACGCTGATGGCGGTGATCCGCACTTCGTTGTCGCTCATCAGTTTCGGCTTCACCATCCACAAGGTGTTCGACCAGCTGAAGGACTCGAAGATGATTGCCCATGCGGCATCGGGGCGGAATTTCGGCCTGACGCTCGTACTGATCGGCGCATTCGTGCTCCTGATGGGCATCCTCTACCAAGCGTGGTTCATGCATGCGCTTCGCAAGCAACGCGACGACATGCGCGCATCCGGCATCCTGCATGGCGAAAGCCCCTTCCCGCCTTCGGTTACGCTGCTGGTCGCGCTGCTGATCCTCGGGCTCGGCATCGCCACGGCCGTCAGCATGATCTATCGCGTCGGGCCGTTCGCTTAGGTGCTCCACGCAAACGAAGGCCCGCACCGAGGCGGGCCTTCGTCGCATCCGACCGGTCGTTACAAGGCGCCGATCACCACACCTCGCAGCGATCCGCCGCCGGGCGCACCATCGGCGCGTCTGCCTTGCACTGGAAGGCTTCGCGGAACGCAGGCAGGTTCGACAGCGGTCCGTTCACGCGGTACTTCGCGATGGGATGTGGGTCGCCCTGCACCATCGTGCGCTGCGTTTCCATGCGTGTTTCATCGCCGCGCCACTGGCCCCAGGCGAGGAAGAACTGCTGCTGCGGCGTGAAGCCGTCGATGGTCGGTTCCGGGCCCTTGCCTTCGCGCGACTTCAGGTACGCGCGATACGCGATCTTCGCGCCGGCCAGGTCGCCGATGGATTCGCCCAGCACGAGCTTGCCGTTGTGGTGCACGCCCGGCTCGATGAAGTAGCCCTCGAACTGCTTCACCACGCATTCGCCCTTGGCCTGGAACTGCTTGTTGTCGGCGGGCGTCCACCAGTTGGACAGGCGCCCCTGCGCGTCGAACTGCGCGCCCTGGTCATCGAAGCCGTGGCTGATTTCATGGCCGATCACCACGCCGATGGCGCCGTAATTCACCGCGTCGGTGGCGGTCACGTCGAACGCCGGCGGCTGCAGGATGCCCGCCGGGAACACGATCTCGTTCTGCAACGGGTTGTAGTACGCGTTCGACGTCGGCGGCGTCATGCCCCAGCGGCTGCGATCGGTGGGCTTTCCGACCTGGCTGCGATTGTCGGCGACGTTCCATCGCGACGCGGCGACGACGTTGTCCCATGCCGAATCGCGCGACACGACCACGCCTTCGTACGTCTTGAACTTGTCCGGATAGCCGAGCTTCGGGAAGAACGTCGAGCGCTTCTCCAGCGCCTTCTTCTTCGTCTCCGGATCCATCCAGTCCAGTTCGTTGATGGTGTCGTCCATCGCCAGCAGGATGTTCTTCACCATCTCCTGCATGCGCGCCTTGGCTTCCGGCGGGAAATACTTCTCGACGTATTTCTGGCCGAGCGCTTCGCCCAACTGCTGGTCGGTCGCTTCGGCGCAGCGCTTCCAGCGCGGCTTGATCTCGGTCGCGCCGGTGAGGAACTTGCCGTTGAAGGCAAAGTTCTCTTCCACGAACGGCTGCGACAGCGAATCCGCTGCGGTGTTCAGCACGTGCCATTGCAGGTAGGTCTTCCACTGCGGCAGCGGCGTGCTCGCGAGCTCCTTGTCGACCTGCTGCAGGAATTTCGGCTGCGTCACGATGACCGCGTTGCGCGGCATGTGAGCGGCATCGAAATAGCGTCCCCAGTCGAAATCCGGCGCCAGTTTGGACAGGTCGGCGAATGCGGTCGGATTGTCCTGCAGCTTCGGATCGCGCAGCTGGACGTTGTCGAAGGAAGCCTGCGCCAGGCGCTTCTCGAAGGCGAACACGGTGTCCGCGTTCTGTTTGGCCTGTGCCGCCGGCGTTCCGGCCAGCTCGAACATCTTCGCCACGTGCTCGAGGTACTTGGCACGTGCCTCGACGAAGCGCGGTTCGGTCTTGAGGTAGTAGTCGCGGTCCGGCATGCCCAGGCCACCGGCGTAGAAGTACGCGATGGTCCTGGACGGATCGTGCGCATCTTCGCCTGCGAACACCTGGAACGGCACGGACACGCCAACGTCGTGCAGCTGCGAGATCATGCTCTGCAGGCCGGCTTTGTCCTTGATAGCGTCGACCTGCGACAGCCACGGCTGCACCGGCTTGCTGCCCAGCGCGTCGACTCGCGACTCGTCCATGCACGCCGCGTAGAAGTCGCCCGCGAGCTGGCCCGCGCTGCCCTTGGGCCAGTCGTTCTTCGCCGACAGCTCGGTCAGGATGTCGCGGACGTGTTCCTTGTTGACCTCACCGGATTGCCAGCGACGGCTCCAGCGGTCCATGTAGTTCGGGATCGGGTTCTGCTGTCGCCACGCGCCGTTGGCGTAATCGAAGAAATCGGTGCAGGCATCGCCCTTGCGGTTGATGTCTTCGGGATGGATCCCGTGCACCGCACCGGCCGATGCGGTGGTGGCAGCTGCGAGCAACACGACGAGCGGAAGGCTGGACCTGATCACTGCAACGCCCCTGGTTGGGATAGGTGCCCGCCACTATAGCGGCGGGACCTGCCCGGACCCGTACCAGAAGTCCTGCCCGGCCGTGCCCCCGGACTTCGTGGCCCGGGTAAGCGGAGCGCACCCGGGGCGCAGTCGCCTCGAAGCGGGCCTCAACCCGGGTGCGCTGCGCTTGCCCGGGCTACAGAAGCATGTCGCATCAACCCCGCCGTGCGGCTTCGATCTTCGCGATGTCGATCTTCTGCATCGTCATCATGGCGTCGAACGCGCGCTTGGCCGCAGCCGGGTCAGGGTCGGTGATCGCCTCGATCAGCACGCGCGGCGTGATCTGCCACGACAGGCCCCACTTGTCCTTGCACCAGCCGCACGCGCTCTCCTTGCCGCCGTTGCCGACGATCGCATTCCACAGGCGATCGGTTTCGGCCTGGTCATCGGTAGCGACCTGGAACGAGAACGCCTCGTCCTGCTTGAACGCAGGACCGCCATTCAAGCCGATGCACGGAATGCCCATGACCGTGAACTCCACTGTCAGCACGTCGCCCTTCTTGCCATCGGGAAAATCTCCCGGTGCGTGATGCACCGCATTCACCGTGGTGTCGGGGAAGGTCTTCGCGTAGAAGTTCGCCGCGTCCAGCGCGTCGCGGTCGTACCAAAGGCAAACCGAGTTCTTGGCGATCGCGTTCTTATCGACCATCGAGGTTCTCCTTGATCCAGTGGAAGGCGGACGTTACCACCCAACCACCCCGCGCGATGTGCGCAGACGATCACGCGGACACGAATGCCCGCCGCCTTTGATGTTGCTGAACGCGCGAACCGCGTACCGCTACTTGATCCGCCGCTTCTCGAGCTTCCGAGCAAGCGTGCGGCGATGCAGGCCAAGCCGGCGCGCCGCCTCGGAGATGTTGAAATCACTCGCGGCGAGCGCTTCGTGTATGTGTTCCCACTCCAGCGTCTTGATCGACGTGGTGCGCTGGGTCAGCTCCACGTCGGTATCGCCCGCCGCGCGATCGAACGCGGCTTCGATGTCGTCGGTGTTCGACGGCTTCGCGAGGTAGTGACGCGCGCCCAGCTTGATCGCTTCCACTGCGGTGGCGATGCTCGCGTACCCGGTCAGCACGACGATGACGAGGTCGGGATCGAATGCGTGCAGCTGCTTCACGCTCGAAAGGCCTGACGCGCCGCCGGCGAGTTTCAGGTCGACGACCGCGTGCGTCGGCGCGAAGTCTTCCAGCAGCGCGGGCATGCCCTCTTCGCCCGTGAGGTGCCGGACCTGGTAGCCGCGACGTTCGAACGAGCGCACGAGCGTGCGCGCGAACGCTTCGTCGTCCTCGACTATGAGCAGCCGGCGATCAGTCTTCGTCGTCATCGTGATCTTCTTCGATGGCAATGGCCGACAGCGGGAGCGTCATCGTAACCACCGCTCCGCCCTGCGGCCGGTTTTTCGCCCTGAGGGTGCCACCCAGCGTACGCGCAACGTTCACCGAGAGGAACAATCCGAGCCCGCCGCCCGGACGGCCCTTGCTGGTGTTGTACGGCGAGCCCAGCCGCTCGAGCACGTCGTCGGAGAAACCCGGCCCGGCGTCGCTGACGTCGAGGAAGAGCGCTTCGCCGTCGCAATGGACATCCAGGGCGACCCAGCCGGGCGAGGCTTCCAGCGCATTGTCGAGCACATTGAACACCATCTGCCGCAGGCCCGTGTCGGACACGATGAGCGGATCAAGGCTGCACCGGTTCGCATAGGCGAACGACGCCGGATTGCGCGCTTCGCGCCATTCTTCCGCGAGGTCGTCGAGCATCGCGTGCAGGCCCGTTTCGGTGGGCGCTTCGGCACGCGGCCCACCGGCGGCGAGCAGGATGTTGGTGACGATGGATTTGCAGCGCGCCACCTGCAACTGCATTTCGACCACGTCGCGGTGCAGCTCGCCTTCGGAGGCGATCGTCGGCAGGTGCTGCCAGTCGCCGAGGATCACCGACAACGTCGACAGCGGCGTGCCCAGTTCGTGCGCGGCGCCCGAAGCAAGCAGGCCCATGCGCACGATGTGTTCTTCTTCGGCGGCACGCTGGCGCAGTTCCGCAAGGCGCGCGTCGCGTTCACGCAGGATGCGGCCGATGCGCGTGAGGAACACGACCAGCAGTCCGGCGATGAGCAGGAAGCAGATCAGCAGCCCCTGCACGTAATGATCGGCCAGGCCGCGCTCGGGTTCGATGGCGAGCGCGATTGGCGTGCGCACCAGCGCGAGTCCGGTGACGCACAACGCCGCGGCAGCAGCGATGACCCAGCTGCGCGGCGCGCGCAGGATCACGGCGCCCAGCACCACCTGCAGCAGGTACAGGAACACGAACGGATTGGTGATGCCGCCGGACAGGTAGAGCTGGATCGTGAGCGATGCCACGTCCACCAGCAGCGAGACCAGCAGGGCATTGCTCGACGCGTGCTCGCGTCGTCGCCACCACAGCTGGCTTGCGACATTGAACAGCGTGAGCGCCGCCAGCACGATGAGCATCGGCTTGAGCGGCAGGTTGATATCCAACCCGTAATGCACGACGAGGATTGTCGCGACCTGCCCGATCACCGCAATCCAGCGCAGCTGGATCAGCTGCTGCATGTTGCGCAGGCCCGCGCTGCCGCGCGAACGCGCGGTGCCGGGCATCCGGCGTTCCGCGTCGGCGGCTACTTCATCCTGGATGGTTCTTGAGGGCATGTGGGCCTGGTCAGATCGCGCGTTTCATCGGCGCGAATGATGGCGCACCCGGCGTTCGGACGCGAACAGCAACGCCGCGCCGACCAGCGTGAGCAGCGCCATGCCGAACCAGGTCAGGGCGTAGGACAGGTGCGAATCGCGGAACTTCACGACCGTCAGGCCGCCGCGCGGCGAGGGCGTCGCGGTGACATCGCGGTCGGCATCGATGAAGAACGACGCGACCCGATCGGCCGGTAGATCGTGCGATCGCGCGATCGCCGCCACATCGCGCGAGTACCAGCGCTGCTGCTCGGGGTCGTTATGGCGAAGGAAGCCGCCGCCGGGCTCGCTTATGCGCAGCAGGCCGTTGACGACCACCCTGCCCTGCGGCGGCGGCGCCGCTTCGTCGCCCGTGCGAACGAAGCCGCGATTGATGAGGACGTAATCACCCGAATCTGTCTGCAGCGGCACCAACGACCACGCGCCCGCGCCCAGCTCTGTCACCGCCTGCGTGCGCGTTTCCATGCCGGGCACGAAGCGACCGGCGACGCTGACGTGGCGATAGCCGTCGGACGCTTCCGAAACGGCCGGCCACTGCGCACGCGTCGGTGCGGGAACCGGCGCGGCGTGCACGCGCGCATCGACGCGGGTAATGAGGTCGCGCTTCCACGCCATGCGCTGGACCTGCCAGACGCCCAGCGCGAGGAAGCCGACGAACGCGACCGACAACAGCACTGTGAACATCGCCAACACCCAGGCGCTTCGCCCCTGGGGCTTCGAGTACACCTCGGTCGGCTCGCTCAAGGGACGCGCCTCACGGCGTGTTCCTGATGATCTCCTGCATCTCGTGCGCGCCCGGCATCATGTTCGTGTTGAGGTGGTGCATGACCCACAACGAACCGCTGAGCACGATGACCACCAGCACGACGGTGAAGATCAGCGCGAGCGCGTTCCAGCCGCCTTCGGACTTCGCGTTCATGTGCAGGAAGTACACCATGTGCACCACCACCTGCACGGCGGCGAACGCCAGCAGGACAAGCATCAGCAGCGGCGTGGAGACGCCCGATCCGCCCATCACCAGGGCGAACGGGATGGCGGTCAGGACGACCGACAGCACGAAGCCGGTCAGGTACTCCTTCTTCGAGACATGCGGGATGCCGGTGTCGAGGAAGTCGTCTTCGTGGTCGTGGTGTGCGTGGTCACTCATCGCAGCGAGCCCATCAGGTAGACGAAGGTGAAGACGCCGATCCACACGACGTCGAGGAAGTGCCAGAACATCGACAGGCAGGCGATGCGGCGCGTGTTGGCGCGCGTCAGTCCGTGCTTGCGCACCTGCAGGCACAGCACGATCAGCCAGATCACGCCGAAGAACACGTGCAGGCCGTGCGTACCCACCAGCGCGAAGAACGAGGACAGGAACGCGCTGCGCTGCGGGCCGGCGCCGATGTGGATGAAGTGATGGAACTCGTAGAGCTCGATCGCGAGGAACGTCGCGCCCAGCAGGCCCGTCACGATCAGCCAGCCGATCAGGCCGCGCTTGTTGCGCGCCTGCATCGAAATCATCGCGAAGCCGTAGGTGATCGACGACACCAGCAGCACCGCGGTGTTCACCGCGACGAGCTTGAGGTCGAACAGGTCTGCGCCCGACGGGCCGGCGGCGAAGTTGCGGCCCAGCACGCCGAAGGTGGCGAACAGGCACCCGAAGATCATCAGGTCGCTGAGCAGGTAGATCCAGAAGCCGAGCAGCGAGCCATTTTCCGGATGGTGGCGGCCTTCCGTGTCGAGGAACACCGGCGCGCCGTCTTCACGGGTCAATGCGATGGGCTCAGACACGGAACGTCTCCAGCTGCACGGTGCGCGCGTGCTCGGTTGCAGCCACTTCCGCGGCGGGGATGTGGTAATCGCGGTCGTAATTGAAGGTGTGCCAGATCGCGTAGGCCACCACGGCCAGGAACGAGACGATGGCCAGCCACCACACGTGCCAGATCATCGCGAAGCCCACGCCGGTGCTGAGCACCGCCAGCACGAGGCCGGCCGGCGTGTTCTTCGGCATGTGCACGGCCAGGAAGCCATCACGCATGCGCGTGAATCCGCGCTGCTTCATGTCCCACCACGCGTCGGTGTCGTGGACGACCGGCGTGAAGGCGAAGTTGTACGCCGGCGGCGGCGAGGACGTGGACCACTCCAGCGTGCGGCCGTCCCACGGATCGCCGGTGACGTCGCGCAGCTGTTCGCGCTTGCGGAAGCTGACGTAGATGCAGATCAGGAATGCGGCGATACCGACCGCGATCAGCACCGCACCGAAGGCGGCGATCAGGAACCAGATCTGCAGCGACGGATCGTCGAAGTGGCTCATGCGACGCGTCACGCCCATCAGGCCCAGCACGTACAGCGGCGTGAAGGCGAACCAATAGCCGGCCAGCCAGAACCAGAACGAGACCTTGCCCCAGAAGTTGTCCAGCTTGAAACCGAACGCCTTCGGGAACCAGTGAGTCATCGCCGCGAACAGGCCGAACACCACGCCACCGATGATCACGTTATGGAAGTGCGCGATCAGGAACAGGCTGTTGTGCAGCACGAAGTCCGCCGGCGGAACGGCCAGCAGCACGCCCGTCATGCCGCCCACCACGAAGGTGATCATGAAGCCGATCGTCCACAGCATCGGCACTTCAAAGCGGATGCGGCCGCGGTACATGGTGAACAGCCAGTTGAAGATCTTCGCGCCCGTCGGGATCGAGATGATCATCGTAGTGATACCGAAGAACGAGTTGACGCTCGCGCCGGATCCCATCGTGAAGAAGTGGTGCAGCCACACCAGGTAGGACAGCACCGTGATGCAGACGGTCGCGTAGACCATCGACGAATAGCCGAACAGGCGCTTGCCACAGTACGTGGCCACGATTTCCGAGTACGCGCCGAACAGCGGCAGGATCAGGATGTAGACCTCCGGATGGCCCCAGATCCAGATCAGGTTCACGTACATCATGGCGTTGCCGCCAAGGTCGCTGGTGAAGAAGTTCGTGCCGACGTAACGGTCCAGGATCAGCAGCGCCAGCACGGCGGTCAGCACCGGGAACGACACCACGATCAGCACGTTGGTGCACAGCGACGTCCAGGTGAAGACCGGCATCTTCATGATGCCCATGCCCGGCGCGCGCATCTTGATGATGGTCACCAGCAGGTTCACGCCCGATAGCAATGTGCCGACGCCGGCTATCTGCAGCGCCCATAGGTAGTAGTCGACACCGACACCCGGACTGAACGCCAGGCCCGACAGCGGCGGATACGCCAGCCAACCGGTTGCGGCGAACTCGCCGAAGAACAGCGACATCATCACCAGGATGGCGCCGGAGACGGTCATCCAGAAGCTGAAGTTGTTGAGGAACGGGAACGCCACGTCGCGCGCGCCGATCTGCAACGGCACCAGGTAGTTCATCAAACCCGTGACCAGCGGCATGGCCACGAAGAAGATCATGATCACGCCGTGCGCGGTGAAGATCTGGTCGTAGTGATGCGGCGGCAGGTAGCCGGTGCTGTCGCCGAAGGCGATGGCCTGTTGCAGGCGCATCATCAGCGCGTCGGCGAAGCCGCGCAGCAGCATCACCAGACCCAGCACGATGTACATGATGCCGATCTTCTTGTGATCGATGCTGGTGAACCACTCGTTCCAGAGGTAGCCCCACAGCTTCTGCTTCGTGATCACGGCCAGCAGTGCGAGGCCGCCGAGCACGGTGCCGATGAAGGTGACCGCCAGGATCGGCTCATGGAACATGGGAATGGATTCCCATGTCATGCGTCCGAAGATCGGCGAGGTTGGAAGGGTGCTGCTTTCGAGGGACATCGCAGGAATTCCGGGGCTTTCAGGCCAAGAAACAGGTCGGCACGATGGAACGTGTCAGCTGATCGGGGGCGTGGCGCTCAAGGCGTCTTCATGCCGACGACGGGGCCGGCCAGGGACTGCGGCACGGCATCGTTGACGGAGCACACGGCAGCCGAGACGTACGCGCCCAGGCGCGGATCGCCACGGCGCGGCGTCGCCAGCGGCTTCAGGCCGTCCAGGCCAAGGCCGCCGGTGGAGTCGATCGCCATCATCTGGTTCGCGCACAGCCGGTCGGTATCGACGCAGCGATTGAGCACGGCGTCGAACAGGCCGTTGTCGACGCGGGCGAAATGACGCACCGGCTCGCGTTCGGACGGCTTTTCCAGTTCGAGGTATGCCGCACGCGTCAGCGAAAGATTGCTGGTACGCACGTCATTGAGCCAACGCTGGTAATCGGCGTCCGACATGCCATGGAACTTGAAGCGCATGTGCGAGAAGCCCGCGCCGCTGTAGTTCGCCGAGAAGCCGTCGTACACGCCGGGCGCGTTGATCACGGCATTGAGCTCGCTCTTCATGCCGGGCATGCCGTAGATCATGCCGGCCAGCGCGGGCACGTAGAACGTGTTCATCACCGACGACGACGTGATGCTGAAATGCACCGGGCGATCGACCGGCACCGCGACTTCGTTCACCGTCGCCACGCCCTCTTCCGGATAGACGAACAGCCACTTCCAGTCGAGCGCGACGACCTGGATTTCCAGCGGCTTCACGTCGGCAGGAACCGGACGCCCCGCCGAGATGCGGTCGAGCGGTCGGAACGGATCGAGCAGATGCGTGCTGATCCACGTGATCGCGCCGAGCGCGATGATGATCAGCAGCGGGATGCCCCAGATCACCAGCTCCAGCTGGGTCGAATGATCCCAGTCGGGCTTGTACGTCGCTTCGCGATTGGACGCGCGATAGCGCCATGCGAACAGCAACGTGAGCGCGATCACCGGAATGATCACGATCAGCATCAGGACGGTCGCCACGATGATCAGCTGCCCCTGACGGGCGGCGATATCACCGGGCGGATTGAGAACCAGCAGGTTGCATCCCGACAAAACGGCCGTTGCGACGAGCAAAACGGCGGCCTGCAGGAATCTGCGCGCTATGGACATGGGGGTGGGGGCTTGCGGATTGAGCATGGTCAATTTATTCGCCGCCCTGCTTGGGGAGAATTGGACGTTTTGTCCTACCGTCCGGACCTGTTGCCTCTGCAAGGCTACGGTAGCATTCTCCTATTGAATTGGCCCGTCCGTCGGAGTACCCGCGTGTCAACCGTGAGCCCCACCGCTTCCACCCACGACCACGGCACCAAGGCGCATACCGATGTAGCCCCGGGTGAAATCGCCGTAGGCGTCGTCATCGGGCGCGCGTCCGAGTATTTCGACTTCTTTGTCTTCGGCATCGCCTCGGCGCTGATCTTCCCCGCGGTCTTCTTCCCCTTCACAGGCAGGCTCGAAGGCGCGTTGTGGTCGTTTGCGCTGTTTTCGCTGGCGTTCGTGACGCGACCGATCGGCACCATCCTGTTCATGTCCATCCAGGAACGCTGGGGCCGCGGCATCAAGCTGACGATTTCCCTGTTCATGTTGGGCACCGCGACCGCCGGCATCGCCTTCCTGCCGGGCTACGACACGCTGGGCTACAGCTCGATCGTGATGCTGGCGCTGCTGCGCATGCTGCAGGGCATCGCGCTGGGCGGCTCGTGGGATGGCCTGCCCTCGCTGCTGGCGATGAACGCCCCGAAGGGCCGCCGCGGCTGGTATTCGATGCTCGGCCAGCTTTCCGCGCCGGTGGGTTTCATCGTCGCCGCCAGCGTCTTCGCATTCCTGTACGCGAGCCTGAGCCTGGACGACCTGCTCTCCTGGGGTTGGCGCTATCCGTTCTTCGTCGCCTTTGCCATCAACGTCGTGGCGCTGTTCGCGCGCCTGCGCATCGTGGTCGCCGACGAATACCAGAAGAAGATGAGCGAGCTGGAACTGGAGCCGACGCCCATCCGCGAGCTGTTCCAGGCCAAGGGCCGCCACGTGGTGATCGGCGCCTTCGCCGCGCTGGCCAGCTACGCGCTGTTCCATATCGTCACGATCTTCCCGCTGTCGTGGATCCTGCTGTATTCGCAGAAATCCATCGTCACCTTCCTGATCATCCAGATCATCGGCGCCTTCATCGCCTGCGGTGGCGTCGTGGCCTCGGGCCTGATCGCCGACAAGGTCGGCCGCGCACGCACGCTGGGTGGCCTCGCGATGCTGATCGCGATGTTCAGCGGCTTCGCGCCGACGCTGATGGGCAGCGGCGACGTGGGGCAGTCGGCGTTCGTGCTGATCGGTTTCGCGCTGCTCGGCCTGTCCTACGGCCAGGCGGCCGGCGCGGTGACGGCGAACTTCGGCCGTCGCTATCGCTACACCGGTGCGGCACTGACGTCCGATCTCGCATGGCTGATCGGCGCCGCGTTCGCCCCGCTGGTCGCGCTGGGCCTGTGCTCGCAGTTCGGGCTTGCGTGGCTGGGTGCGTACCTGCTGTCGGGCGCCATCGGCACGCTGGCCGCGCTGGGCATCAACCGGGCGATGAACTACAAGAGCTGATCTCTCGCTGCACCTGTCGATCGAATCGAACGCCCGCGGCCCTGCCGCGGGCGTTCTCGTTGCGGGTGGCCATGTGCGCGATTCGTAGCCCGGGTGCGCTTCGCTTACCCGGGCTACATGACGATAACGGCGGCTCTGCGACGCGGCCTACGGCAGCGTGAACTTGCGCGTGGCACGCAGCGGCCAGACGGAGGTGAAACGCGCGCCGCCGACGAGGCGGAACGCGGCCGACACCCCGCGTTCCAGGCCCATGCGTTCCAGCACCGTCCGCGCGCGGCGGAACGCCTGCTTCGGGTCGGCGGTGACCATGAACAAGTTGATTTCGTTCCGGCTGACGTCGTAACCGTCCAGCTGCGCCATGTCGCCCACGGCCTGCTGCAATTCGCTTTCGATCGTCGCGAGGAAGGCTTCGTCCGCCAGCGACTTGCGCCAGAACTTGATGATCAGCTGGTAATCCATCCGGCGATTGTAGGGCCAACGACGGGCATTCACGCACCCGCCGCGCGGGCCACGCTAGCGTCGCGGCACCTGTGGACACGCGGGGCACTGCATGCGCTCAACGGTGAAGTCGACGATGGCCGGACGAATGCACGCCCCTTGACCCGAACGCCGCCGAACACGATGCCCCTGCTCCCGCGAAAGCCGCACCTGATGGCCGCCTGCCTCGCGCTGCTGGCCAGCGCCACCGCGTTCGCGGGCGATGCGCCCGACTGCAAGGTGCGCCTGCTGGAATCGCTCGGCTGGCGCTTCGTGACGGTCGATGCGCACGAGGTGTCCATCGAAGCAGGCACGCCCTGCGATCGCGCGGATCTCGCACAGGCACAGGCCGCAGGGGACCTCGTCGTGCGCGTGCCGCGCGATCTGGATGCGGACGCACGCGCGAGATTGGACGACCAGCTGCTCCAGCATCCGGCGACGCTGTGCGCCTACGATTTCCAGCTGGGCGACGCGACGCGGCGCGCGGTGGACAAGCTCGTGGCCAATCCCGGTTATCGCTTCTCGGGGCCGCAGATCGGCTGGATCGGGTTCGGCCCCACCGGCGCGGCGCGCGACGGCTGGACTCCCATCGCCTCATTTGGACGCGGCTATCGACCAAGCGATTCGAACTCGCGCGCGATCGAAGCGTTCTACAGCGGCCATGTACGCGCCGAATGCGGCGTCGGCCGGCAGGTCGCCCAGTACGCGACGCAGGCCGAACTCTACGGCCGCGACGGCTTCGACGCCGCATTCGATGCCGACGAGATCGTCATCGGCACCTTCAACCGCCTGCACGACACGCGCAGCATCCTGCTGGGTTCCGAAGCGGGCGAGTTCACCCGCGACGGCCTCGCCGTGTCGGCCTCGCGCGAGGGCCGGCAGGCTTTCATGGGCCTGCCGGGTTTCATCTTCCACGTCCTCGACCGCAGCAAGCTGGACGACCTGAACAACCAGGCTGAGAACTTCGTCGTCTACGACGTCGACGCGGCCGCCGCCGACGCGCTGCGCGCGCACGGTGGTTTCGAGCACTACAACGAGCGCAACATCGCGATCTGGACGCTGGCCAGAACCATGCCCGTGTACCGCCCGAAGCGCTATTTCGAGCGGCTGCTGTTCGAACGCGACGCACAGCTGCGGGCAAGCCTCCCCGCCCCGGCGCAGGCGACGCTGGCCAGGCTCGATGCGGAGCTCGCAGACCCGTTCTATCGCGGCTTCCGGGTATACGTGCACCGGCAGGGCGTGAAGCCGGTCGCCTTCCATATCGCGCGCCTGCTCGACCGTAATCCGCGCACGCCCTTTCGCATCGAACTGGCCCTGCACAACCTGCATACGACGCTGTTCGACCGCTACGTGCGCTACCGCCTCGGAGCGTGCGGGCACGGATGACTTTCGATTTCTGCGGCCCGCTGACCGCCCACGTCGCGCCAACGCGTTTATGCTCTGGACGTAACCCGGGGACAAGGGTGGCAACGGATGTCATGGGTGCAGATCGCGTGGCCGATGCTCGCCGCCGCCAGCCTGACGCTGGGGCTGATCCATGCCCTGATCTGGATCCGCCAGCGCGAGATGCCCCAGCACCTGGCCTTCGCCTGCGCCGCGCTGGCGCTGTCGGTGATGTCGGTGCTGGAACTGGTCGCGCTGCATGCGCGCACGCCGGCCGAGCTGGGCGCGCTGATCCGCTGGATGCACGTGCCCATCGCGGTGCTGGTCGTGGCGCTGGTGATCTTCGTCCGGCTGTCCTTCGGCACGCGGTACTTCGCACTGGCCGCCATGGCGGTCGGCCTGCGCCTGGTGGCGCTGGTGGCGAACTTCACCACCGGGGTGAACCTCAATTTCGCGTCGATCCATGAAGTCGGCCGCGTGCGCTGGCCGGGCGACATACTGATCGCCTACCCGATCGGCGCACCCAATCCGTGGGTGGCGGTGGCCCAGCTAAGCAACCTGATGCTCGCCGTGTACATGGCGATGATCCTCATCTCCACGATGCGTTCCACCGATGCCCAGCTGCGCCGCCACGCGGTGATCATCTGCGGCGGCTGGCTGCTGTTCATCGGGCTGATGATGACCGCCGCGATCGTGATGACGTTGAACATCGGCAAGACGCCCTTCGTCGGCACGCCGAGCTTCGTGTTCGTGATCGCGGCGATGAGCTACCAGCTCGGCTCCAACCTGCTCGAGTCAAACCGCCTCGCGACGAAGCTGCGCGAAAGCGAGGTGGCGCGGCTGCAGGGCGAGCGCGACCTGGAGCACGCGGCGGGCGCGGCGGGACTGGGGTTGTGGTCATGGAATATTCCGGACGACCGCGTCGTCGGATCGCCAAAATCGCGCGAGTGGTTCGGCGAGCACGAGAACGACTGCGCGCTGGCGGGCGTGATGCGCCGCATCCACCCCAACGATCGCGCGCGCCTGCGCTCGGCGATCGAGGAAGCGTGGCTGTCGGGCACGTTCACCACGACCTTCCGCCTCGCGCGCGGCGAGGTCGAACGCTGGCTCACGGTGACCGGCGAGATGGAATTCGACCCGGACGGTCGCGCCCTGGCGATGCGCGGCGTTGCACGCGACGACACCGACAGCCGCCTGTCCGGCGAGCGCTTCCGCGCGCTTCTGGAAGCCGCGCCAAGCGCGATCCTGCTGATCGACGAAGCCGGCCGCATCTGCCTGCTCAACGCCGAAGTCGAACGCATGTTCGGCTACGCGCGCGACGAACTGCTGGGTCGCGACCTGGAGCGACTGTTGCCCGAATCACTTCGCGCCGCGCACGTCGGACATAGGCACATGTACAGCCTGGGCCCCTCGAAGCGCACGATGGGCAACGGCCACGAGCTGCGCGGCCTGCGCCAGGACGGCACGGAATTCCCCATCGAAGTGGGCCTCAATCCCATACGTTTCGGCGACCAGACGCTGACGCTGGCCGCGGTGACGGACACCTCCGAACGCCAGCGCAAGGACGCCGAACTGTCATTGCGCCGGGACGAGGTCGCGCACCTGTCGCGCGTGACGATGCTGGGCGAGCTGTCGGGCTCGCTCGCGCACGAACTCAACCAGCCGCTCGCGGCGATCCTCAGCAACGCGCAGGCGGCGCAGCGCATGCTGCTGCGCAATCCGGAGGATCTGTCGGAGATCGGCGAGATCCTGTCGGACATCGTCGACAACGACCGTCGCGCCGGCGACGTCATCCGCCGCCTGCGCACGCTGCTGCGCAAGGGCTCGCAGGACCTTTCCCGGATCGACGTCAACGAAACGGTGCGCGAATGCCTGCGCCTGCTACGCAGCGACCTGCGCAATCGCGACGTGGTGGTGGTGCTGGACCTCGCGCCGGGCTTGCCGGCGATCGAAGGCGACCAGGTGCAACTGCAGCAGGTGCTGCTGAACCTGATCTTCAACGCCTGCGATGCGATGTCCGCCGAGGAAGGCCGCCATCTGACGCTGCACTCGATGGCGCGTCGCGACCATGTGCGCCTGACGGTGTCCGACGATGGCCCGGGCATTCCCGATGGCATGCACGAACGCATCTTCGAGCCCTTCCAGACCAGCAAGCCGAACGGACTGGGGTTGGGCCTGGCGATCTGCCGCACCATCGTCGAATCGCATCGCGGCAGGCTATGGGCCGAGAACGGCGCGGGCGGCCGCGGCGCGCATCTGCATATCGAGTTGCCGCGGGCGATGGTGGAGTAAGGCGTTGCGCGTTCGGACGAATTTAAGTTCGTAGCGATCGGTTGTGTACCTTTCTTTGTGCGAGCAAATAAAAGTGACCCGAGCACCGCAGGTGATCGGAAGCTTGGCTGGTGATTCTTCTTTGCTCCTAAAGCTCAGGAGCCAAAGACAAAATGGGTTCCAGCTTTCGCTGGAATGACGGTGATATCGGGAGCCGTCAACAGAGTGCCGGCAGGTTACGGGCCTGGATCCCGGCCTTCGCCGGGATGACGACGAGCGCTACGCAGGACGGGTTTCGTACGCGAAACCGCCCGTTTCACGCCACGTGCGCCCGCTCCGCCAGCCGCACCAGCTCCGCCACCGAACGCACGCCCAGCTTGTGCATCACATGCGAGCGATGCACCTTGATCGTCTTCTCCACGATGCCCAGATCCGCCGCGATCTGCTTGTTGAGCCGTCCCGCCAGCACGTGATGCAGCACCTCGCGCTCGCGCGGCGTCAGTGCGGCGAAACGCATCGCGACGCGGCACTGCTCCTCGGCCTGCACGCGTGCGCGGCGGTCGGTTTCCAGCCCGCGCGTCACCGCGTCGACCAGCGCATCGGCTTCGACGGGTTTGGTGAGGAAATCGATCGCGCCGCGCTTCATCGCGCACACCGAACTGTGCACGTCGCCGCAGCCGGTGAGGAAGATCACCGGGCACGCGATGCCGCGGCTTTCCAGCAACGCCTGCGTCTGCAGTCCATCCATCTCGGGCATCGACAGGTCGAGCACGATGCACGCGGGAAGGTCGGGATCGTAGCGGTCCAGGAACTCCCGCGTGGATGCACTGGCCGCTACCTCGAACCCTTCGGTTCGAAGGATGCGGCCCAGGGCTACGAGAACGTCATTGTCATCGTCGACCAGGTGAACGACTGCGGACATCGGACCACTCCTTGAGAGCTACTCGATGCAGACGCCGGACGAGGGATTATTCGGACAACGCAGCGGGCTCGTCCAGTGCTTTTTCCACGATTTGCTTGGATTCGTCTTCACGCGACGTGAACATTCCGCAAGAAGCGTGCCGACGCGCATCGCTGCGTTCACTAGGGCCAAGGGCCAATTGAACGCTTTTACGACGTGGCCTCTAGTGGGCCACATGACCCGGCGCCCCATCACGATCGCCGTCGTGGACGACGAGGAAGACGTCCGCCACGCGCTGCACCGCCTGCTTCGGTCCGCCGGATTCGAAGTGCTCGTCTATGCGACGGGCACCGAGTTCCTGCGCCACGCACGGGAGAGCGCAGCGCATTGCGTGGTGCTCGACCTGCACATGGCCGGCATGAGCGGCTTCGACGTGCAGAGCCAGCTGCAGGCATGGGCGCTGCCGCTGCCGGTCGTGGTGCTGACCGGCAACGACACGGCCGAGGGCCGCAAACGCGCGCTCGACATCGGGGCGAAGGCGTTCCTCAGCAAACCGGTGGACGATGAGGCGCTGATCGGCGCGATCCTGGCTGCGGTGGGACCGCGCGGGGTCGACGCATGAGCGCGGAGGCCAACACGACCATGAGCCCAGTCAGCACGAGCCCCCGTGACGATCGATCCGTGCGTTACGCCCGCCATGCCCGCATGCGCTCCGCCCTGCCCCGCACGCTGCTCGCGCTCGCGCTGCTGCAACCGTGCCTGGCGCATGCCTCGCTGCTCAGCGGCGAGGCGCTGGATGCCGCGGCCAACGTCGTCGCCTGGCTGGCGCTGATCATCGTGCCGGTGGTGCTGATCGCGGTGTTCTGGATCGTGCACATCCTGCCCGAGCAGATCGCCGAGAAGCGCAAGCATCCGCAGCTCGAGGCCATCAAGACGCTGTGTCTGCTCTCGCTGGTGTTCGGCGGCCTGCTCTGGCCGCTGGCGTGGCTGTGGGCCTACACCCGGCCCGTGCTGCACAAGATGGCCTACGGCACCGACAAGGTGGATCACCACGGGCACGGCGGCGACGCGCTCACCCCGCTGCACGATGCCGAAGTGGCTCCCGAGCCCGAAGCGCAGGCACAAACACCAACGCAGACGTTCGTCCCCGGCCGCGCCAGCGAATCGCAGGCCGAAGTGGACGAACTGCGCCGCCGCATCCGCTCGCTGGAGATGGCGCTGGCCATGGGCGGACGCCCCGGCGAGCGACGCACGCCCGGCGGCGACGAGGAGTAAGCCATGGAAATCATCCTGCTGCTCATCTACTCCTTCTTCGTCTGGCTGATCTTCTTCAAGTTCAAATGGCTGCCCTGGAACTTCGTTTCGCAGATCATCGTGATCACGCTGCCGATCTTCGCCCTGACGGTGATGATCCTGATCCTCAACGTCGTGGCGCCTTCGTCCTCGGACGTGCGCGTGATCAACTACGTCGTGCAGATCGTGCCGCGCGTGACCGGACGCGTGATCGAAGTGCCGGTGGAAGCCAACCGCCCGGTGCGCAAGGGCGACGTGCTGTTCCGCATCGATCCGGTTCCGTACCAGCAGGATCTGTCCGCGCTTGAGGCCAAGTTGCCGGAAATGACGGCCAAGCTCGACACCGCGATGGCCTATCAGCGCGAACTGAACGAACAACTGAAATCCGCGCGATCCACGCGCGATGCGCTGTCCTCGCGGCTCGACCTGGCGGTGCGTCGCGAGCGGCAGACCGCCGAACTGGCGCACACCGGCGCCGGTTCCAAGTTCGACCATGAGCAGGCGCAGACCGAGGCAGCCAGCCTGCGTTCGGAACTGGCCTCCACCGCCGCGCAGATGGCGCAGGTGCAGCAGAAGATGTCGGCCAAGACCACCGACGGCCAGTTGTCCGAGATCGCGCAGGCGCGCGCGGCGGTGGTGCAGTTGCAGGCGCAGATCGTGCAGGCGCGCTGGCTGCTGGAACAGACCACGGTCTACGCGCCCGCCGACGGAAGCGTCATCAACCTGCAGCTGCGCGAAGGTTCCTACGCCGCGCAGCTTCCGATGGTCCCGGTGATGAGCTTCGTCGAGAAGGAACAGTGGGTGCTGGCGATGTTCGCGCAGAACGAACTGGCCAACGTCGCGGCCGGCAACGAGGCGGAAATCGCGCTGAAGACGTACCCGAACCGCATCATCAAGTGCGCGGTGGATTCGGTGGTCTGGGCTTCTGGAACGGGGCAGATGCCGATCAGCGGCATGGTCCCGCAGAGCGGCACCGAGCCCATCCCGCTGGGGCGCATCGCCGTGCGCCTGCGTCCGACCGGGCGCGACAAGGATGTGTTCATCGCGATGGGTGCGCAGGGTCAGGGCGCCATCTACACCGAGCACGGCAAGCTTCTGCACATCATCCGCAAGGTCATCCTGCGCGTGGGCAGCAAGCTCGACTGGCTCGTGCTGAAACTCCACTGAGGACACGATGAGCGCCAGCGCCGCGAAGGGGTTCGCGAGCAGGATCCGCAAGGCCAGGACGATGGCGGGCGCGTTCGTGCTCGTCGCCGTCACCGGTTGCGCCCTGCTGCCCGAGCCCACGGGCGACGAGGTTCGCGAACAGGCCCTGGGCTACACGACCATTCCGCCGAACTGGTCCGCGCAGGCCAGCGCCGCGCAGGTCGACGAAGGCTGGCTCGCGAGCTTCAACGACCCGACGCTCACGAAACTCGTGCACGAGGCGCTCGAACACAACCCCGACCTGCTGATGGCCGCCGCACGCGTCGAGCAGGCCAATGCGCAGGTCGATCTGGCCGAAGCCAAGCTCAAGCCCGCATTGGGATTGCTGGGGCGCGCCGGCTCCAAACCCATCGCCGATCTGGTTCCGCTGCTCAGCGGCGTGATGCTGCGACTGAGCTGGGAGATCGACCTGTGGGGCCGCATGCGTTATGCGCGCAATGCGGCCCGCGCCGCGCGCGATGCGTCCAGCGCCGACTACCGCTTCGCCCAGCAGTCGCTGGCCGCCAGCGTCGCGCGCGCGTGGTTCGTCGCCAACGAAACGCGCATGCAGATGGCGCTGGCCGCCGAGATGACCGATGCCGGCACCAGGCTCGTCGAACTGTCCGACCAGCGTCTTCGCGTCGGCGCGGGCACGCAGAGCGACGTGATGGTCGCGCAGGCGAACCTCGCCACGTATGCCGACGCGCAGCAGCAGATCGAACTGGCGCACAAGCAGGCGTTGCGGGCACTGGAACTGCTGCTCGGGCGCTATCCGGCAGCGGCGCTGGGCGTCGCCGGCACGCTCACGCCCTTCCCCGCGCCAGTGCCCGCAGGCATTCCGGCGGACGTATTGGAACGCAGGCCCGACATGATCGCCGCGCAGCGCCGCGTCGCCGCCGCGTTCGATCTGGTCGGCGAAGCCAAGGCGGCGATGCTGCCCACGCTGTCGCTCTCGGCCGGCTACGGACGCATCAGCAACGAAGCGGTCGAGATGCGCGACGATCTGGAACAGACTACGTCCACCGTGGCCGCCACCGCCGTCGTGCCGATCTACACCGGCGGCGCACTGACCGGGCAGGTACGCCTGCGCACCGCCGAACAGAAGGAAGCCGTCGCCGATTACGCACGCCGCGCGCTCAATGCGCTGGACGAAGTCGAGGACGCGTTGACCGCCGAACGCGTGCTCGCCGAACGCGAACGCATCCTGCGCGAAGCCGTGGATGCCAATCGCGACATCGTGCGCATGGAAGAATCGGCCTACCGCATCGGCCGCGCCGACCTGCGCACGGTAAGCCAGCGGCAACTGGCCGCATGGGCCGCGGAAACCGCGCTGCTGAGCGTGCAGCGCGAACGCCTGAGCCGGCGCGTCGACCTGCATCTCGCGCTGGGCGGCAACTTCGGCGCGCCATCGGAGGTGGTGCCGGACGCCGGCGCCACGCCCGCCACGCATTGAGGATGCGACGATGCGATGGCTGCTCCTGCTCATGCCGCTGGCGATCGCACTGGAGCACTACGCGCCGGAACGCTCCCTGCTGATATTCGTCGTCGCGGGCCTGGGCATCGTGCCGCTGGCTTCGCTGATGGCGCAGGCGACGGGCTCGCTCGCCGTGCGCCTGGGCCCGGGCGTCGGCGGCCTGCTCAACGCGACCTTCGGCAACGCGGCCGAACTCATCATCGCCCTCGCCGCACTGCGTGGCGGCCTGCACGACATGGTGAAGGCCTCCCTCGCCGGCACCATCATCGGCAACATCCTGTTCGTGCTGGGCGTGGCGATGGTGCTGGGCGGCACGCGCCACGGCGAGCAGCGCTACGACGGCCGTGCCGCGCGCACGCAGGCGACGATGCTGACGCTGGCGGTGATCGCGCTGATCATGCCGGCCGCTTACGCCGCGATCGTGCCCGATACGCAGGAACAGCTCGATCCGATCAGCGCATGGATCGCCGTCGCGCTGCTGCTGGTGTACGTGGCGAACGTCGCCTACACGCTGATGGCCAGTCGCGTGGCGATGGCGAAGAAATCCACCAGGCCGCATGCCGAGGCGTCGCATGCCGAAGGACTCTCCGCGGAAGGGAGCGCCGCCGACGCGCTCGCGCACCACGCTCCGCAATGGAGCCCGAAAAAGGCCCTCATCGTGCTGGCCGCGGTCAGCCTGGGCATCATCTGGCTGAGCGAGATCCTTGTCGGCGCCGTCGAGCCGGCGAGCGAGGCGCTCGGTTTCTCCGATGCCTTCACCGGCGTGTTCGTGCTGGCGGTGATCGGCGGCGCGGCCGAACAGGCCACGGCGATCGTCGCCGCGCGGCAGAACCGCATGGACCTGGCGATGTCGATCGCGCTGGGCGCCAGCGTGCAGCTCGCGCTGCTGGTCGCGCCGCTGCTGGTGCTGCTGAGCTATGTCGTCGGCCCGCATCCGATGGGGCTCGTGTTCGGGCCGGGGCTGGTGCTGATCATCCTGTTCTCGGTCCTCATCACCACGCAGGTCGCCAGCGATGGCCGCACCGACTGGCTGCGCGGAGTGCAGTTGCTGGCGGTGTACCTGATCCTCGCCGCGGTGTTCTTCTACGTGCCCAACGTGTCGGGAGCGGGATGAACGCCATCGCGACCGATCCGCGCGCCTTCCTCGACCGGCATCGCTACGCGCTGCTGTTCTTCTCCCTGCTGCTCACGGTGGCGATCGGGCCGCTGCTGGAGACGATGAACTTCGGCCGCAACGTGATGGAAGCGTTCCTCGCGATGAACCTCATCGCCGCCGTTTTCCCCATCGTGCTGAAGGGCGAACGCCGCACGCTCTTCGTGCTGATCGGTCTGGCCGTCGTGCTGCGCTGGATTTCCGCGCGTGGCGCGCATGCGCCGTTGACGTCGATCTTCGCCGCCATCACCTGGGGCGCGATCGCGCTGGTGGCCGCGTACCGCGCGGTTCGCTTCTCGCTGTCGAGCGTGCGCATCGACGCCGAACGCATCTATGCCGCGCTCAGCGCCTACCTGCTGATCGGCGTGTGCTGGGGCGTGGCCTACGCGGCGATGACGCGCGCGATGCCCGGCTCGCTGCTGTCCGGCGGCGTGGTGCCGCCGGCAGGCGTCGGCATGGGCGATGCCATCTATTTCAGCTTCGTGACGCTGGCCACGCTGGGCTACGGCGACCTGGTCCCGGCCACGCCCGCGATGCGCGGCCTGGCGGTACTCGAAGCGGTGATCGGCCAGTTGTACCTGGCGCTGCTGGTCGCCCGTCTGGTCGGTCTGCACACGGCCGCGCACACGATGAACCCGACACCTACGAACGCATGCATCGACGAACGGAGAACTCCATGAACACCCGCATCGCAATGCCCCTGAGCGTGTCGATCGCCGCAGTGCTCGCGCTCGCCTCCATGGAGTGCCACGCGATCGAGCCGCTCGATACCTTCAGCTTCCGCATCGGCGGCTACATCACCGACTTCGACACGCAGGTGCGCGCCGACGGCGAGACGCGGACCGGCACGGAAGTGGACCTTCAGCGCGACTTCGGCCTGGACAAGAGCAACACCGTGGCATTGGTGGGCCTCACCTGGCGGCCGTGGGACAACCACGAGTTCGGCCTGTCCTACTACCAGGACGACGCCGACGCGACGCGCCGCATCACGCGCGACATCGAATTCGACGGAACCCTGTACGAAGCCAACAGCACCGTGCGCGCCAGCGCCGATCTGGACGCATACGACCTGTACTACGTCTGGTGGGCCGCCAACAACGAGCGCTGGACGCTGGGCCCGCGCTTCGGCCTGGTGTGGTACCGCATGCGGTTCGGGCTCGACGTGGAGATCGATTCGGCCGGCAATCGCATCGACGGCTCCATCAGCGAAACCGTGGATGCCGACGTGCCCGCGCCGAGCATCGGCGGCAGCTGGCGCTGGGCCCCGCTGGACCAGTGGCGGTTCTCGGCCGACGTCGGCTATTTCTCGGCGAACGTGAACGACATCGATGCCGACATCACCTTCGGCCGTATCGGCGCGGAATGGTTCCCGTGGGAGCGCGCTGGCTTCTCGCTTGACTACACGCGCCGCAGGATCACCGCCGACGCCGAACGCTCGGACTTCATCGGCAACCTCGAGTTCGTCGACAGCGGCCTGCGGCTGGGCTTCGTCTACCGGTTCTGACGGGACGGGATGCAATGAACGCGATGCGGCTTTGGGTGGGGCTCGCAGTGCGACGGGCGATCTTTGCATCGCTGTGCGTCGTGCTGTCGCTGGGCGGCATTGCCAGTGCGCAGGAGACGCCGCCGCCATCGCCTGCCGCAGCGCCCGCCGCACCGCTCGCGAACGCTCCCGCGGCGCTGCGCTATTTCAATCGCGACATCGTCGTCCTGCGCGTGCCGTTCTATGGAAACTCGCCAGCCCGGCGCGTCTCCGTCGCGCAGGCCAACATCGCGCGCATCATCGACGAGCCCGGCGGCGCGAAGGTGACCTACCAGCCGGTGCCGCAGGGCGTGGCCATCCTCATGTCGAACCAGCTGGTCACCGTGCTGGTGCCTGGCGACACCGACTCGTTGCGCGGCCAGACGCTGGACCAGCTGCGCGCGCAGACCGTATCGCGATTGACGGTCGCCGTGGACGCCGCCGAACAGGCACGCCTGCCCCAGCGCGTGCTGCAGGGGCTGCTGTGGGTGCTGGTCGGAACCGTCGTCGCCATCGGTTTCCTGTGGCTGCTGCACAAGCTCGTGCTGCGTGTTCGACATCGTGTCGATGCATGGGTCGCGGGACGGCTGGCGCGACTGAAGAGCGAATCGGCGCGGCAGATGGCGTCGGGTCTGGTCGCCAGTGCGCGCGGACTGGCGCGGCTGATGATGTGGCTGGTCGTGCTGCTCACGTTCGAGGAATGGCTGCGCTTCGCGCTAGGCCGTTTTCCGTACACGCAGCCGTGGGCCAACGCGATGACCGCGTGGATCTCGCAGCGCACGATGGGCTTCGGCAACGCGATCCTTACCGCCCTGCCCGGCCTGTTCAGCGCGTTGCTGATCTTCGTCCTCGCGCGCCTGGTGACACAGGCGGTGCGCATCACCTTCCATGGCGTGGAAAGCGGGCGCTTCCAGATCCTCGGCGTGGACCAGCAGCTGGCCGAACCCACGCGCAAGATCATCACCGTGCTGATCTGGCTGTTCGCGCTGGCGATGGCGTATCCGTACCTCCCGGGCGCGGAAACCGAGGCGTTCAAGGGCCTGAGCGTGTTCGTCGGCCTGATGGTGTCGCTGGGCGCGTCGAGCATCGTCGGCCAGGCCGCGGGCGGATTCACGCTGCTGTATTCGCGCACGATGACGCCAGGCGACGTGGTGCGCATCGGCGAAACCGAAGGCACGGTGCAGCAGATCGGCCTGTTCACCACGCGCATCCGCACGCCGCTGGGCGTGGAGGTGAGCTTTCCGAACAACGTCGTGCTGGGCGGCATGTTGCGCAACTACTCGCGCAACCCCGACGGCCCCGGGATGTGGATCGAATCCACGGTCACCATCGGTTACGACGCGCCCTGGCGCCAGGTACATCGCCTGTTGCTGGATGCCGCACAGCGCACGCCCGGCGTGCAGGCGACGCCCGCGCCGTTCGTCGCGCAATCGGCGCTGTCGGATTTCTACGTCGAATACGTGCTGCGTGCGCGCATCCTCGACGTGCACCAGCGCCTGATCGTGCGCAGCACGCTGCACGCCAACATCCAGGACGCATTCAACGAAGCGGGCGTGCAGATCATGTCGCCCAACTACGAAGCCGATCCTGAGGCGCCGAAGATCGTGCCGAAGGCGCATTGGGAAGGCCTCGGCAACCCGCCCTCGTAGGATGGGTTGCGGCGATCATTGCAGGCGTACAGCGATGCCCCTGTTCTACCGATGCTGCCGCTCCGCCCTCGCCACGATGTCCGTGTGGCTGCTGCTGTCCGCGAATCCTGCGTTCGCGCAGGAGGCCGATCAGGCTCCCGGGCCACTCCCCTCCGGAACCCCGGAGCCTGACCGGTTCTTCCTCTGGACCGATACGAGCCTGTCGCTGCTGCCCTACGGCACCGGCTTCGAAGTCGACCCGCGCGAGCAGTCGACCTTCACCATCGAACACGCGCACGCATCGAGGATCGGCGACTTCTTCGGCTTCGTCGACTTCACGAAGTTCCACGGCGCGCCGAGCGGATCGGACACCGAAACCTGGTACGGCGAACTCGGCCCGCGCCTGAGTTTCGGGAAGGTGTTCGACAAACAGATCTCTTTCCACCTCTTCAGCTGGAGCGCGTTCGAGGTGAAGGACGTGCTGCTGGCGGCGCAGTACGAACGCGGCGAGGACGCGGACGTCGCCGAGGCGGCGCTGGTCGGCACCGGCTTTGACCTGGACGTGCGCGAACGTGGATTCCTCGGCGCACTCGGGAAATTCAACTATGTGCAGCTGAACTTCTACGGCCGCGCGGAACTGACCGAGAACACGCGCGGCGGATTCCACGACATGCAGGTGACGATGGTTGCCAGCTACCCCTTCAGGATCGGCCGCGCCGACTGGCTGCTGGACGGTTACTTCGACTGGGTCGTCGGCTTCGGCTCGGAAGACTGGAACTACCACCTCAATCCGCAGCTGACCTTCGACCTGGGCGCGCTCGCGTTCGACGCCCCGAAGAAGCTCTACGCCGGCTTCGAATTCGACCTGTGGTGGAACAAGTACCAGATACCGGACTCGTCCGCGTTCGACACCAACCAGCAGGCGGTGAGCCTGCTGCTCAAGTACCACTTCTGACCGCGGCGGGAGGACGTCGTGCCGCATCCGGCGGCCCGGCGGGCCGCGCGGCAAGGATCGTGCCGGCTGCAGTACAGCTGGGTGACCGCCGCGTAGGGCCAAGGGCCAATTTCGCGGCGGGCGGCGAGGTCCTACGTTTGCACCCGGACGCCCGCTCCACGTGAGCGTGCGTGCGCATTCTCCCCAGAACGCCCGGTGCCCCATGAACCAGGA
>Ga0102591_1000374_pt1 | contig 92192 bp, 94 predicted proteins | sample AraplaCol_mCL_r2_2_FD_76860 | JGI IMG/M metagenome (GOLD analysis project Ga0102591, IMG submission 76860) | Arabidopsis root microbial communities from North Carolina, USA - plate scrape MF_Col_mCL_r2 (SPADES assembly) (version 2) | ecosystem: Host-associated > Plants > Roots > Endosphere...
CCGGAATAGACGATCAGCAGGATCACCGCGATCCGGATGAGCCGCGAGGTGACGCGCCCATAGGTCCGCGACAGCCAGTCGAAGCCGGCGTTGAAATAGTGGAAGAACCAGCGGACGGGTGCGCCGAGCTTGTAGAGGAAGCCGTGCTGCTCGTGCTCGTCATGCTTCTTGTGCGCCTTGAGCAGCACCGCCGACATCGCCGGCGAGAGCGTGAGCGACACGAAGCAGGAGATCGCCGTCGAGGCTGCGATCGTCACCGCGAACTGCTGGTAGAAAGTGCCCTGCAGGCCGCTGATGAAGGCGGTCGGGATGAACACCGCGCAGAGCACCAGCGCAATCGCCAGCAGCGCGCCGCCGACCTCGTCCATGGTCTTGTGCGCGGCTTCCTTGGGCGTCAGGCCTTCGGCGAGATAGCGCTCGACGTTCTCCACGACGACGATCGCGTCGTCGACGACGATACCGATGGCGAGCACGAGCGCCAGCAGCGAGATCGTGTTGAAGGAGATGCCGACAGCGCTCATCACCAGGAATGTGCCGACCAGCGAGACCGGGATCGCGACGATCGGGATGATCGCGGCGCGCCAGGTCTGCAGGAACAGGATGACCACGATCACGACGAGCACGATGGCTTCGAGCAGCGTGTGCACCACAGCATCGACGGATTCGCCGATGAATTCGGTCGGGTTGTAGATGATGCGGTGCTCGAGGCCGACCGGGAACTGCTTGGCCATCTCGGTCATCGTCGAGATCAGTTTGTCCGAGGTCGCGAGCGCGTTCGAGCCCGGACGCTGGAAGACGCCGATGGCGACGGTGTTCTTGTTATCGAGATAGGCGTTGGTGGTGTAATCCTGCGAGCCGAGCTCGACGCGGGCGATGTCGCGCACGCGGATCGTGCCGCCATCGGCATCGGCGCGCACGACGATGTTCTCGAACTCCGAGACATCGGTCAGGCGGCCGAGCGTGTTGACCGAGAACTGGAAGGCCTCGTCCGACTTCGCCGGCGGCTGGTTCAGTGCGCCGGCCGCGACCTGCACGTTCGCGGCCCTGAGCGCCGCGACGACGTCGCCTGCAGTCAGGTTGCGTGCCGCGACCTTGGCCGGATCGAGCCAGATGCGCATCGAGAAGTCGCGCGCACCGAAGACCTGCACGTCGCCGACGCCATCGACGCGGGTCAGCACGTCCTTCACGTAGAGCGAAGCGTAGTTCGAGATGTATTGCGGGTCGCGCGATCCATCCGGCGAGATCATGTTGATGACCATCAGGAAGTCCGGCGAGGCCTTGCGGACCTGGATGCCGAGCGCGCGCACATCCTGCGGCAGGCGCGGTTCCGCCTGCGAGACGCGGTTCTGCACCAGCACCTGCGCCTGGTCGATGTCGACGCCGGCCTTGAACACGACGTTGATCGTCACCACGCCGTCGCCTGTCGACTGCGAGGTGATGTAGAGCATGTCGTCGACGCCGTTGACCTCCTGCTCGATCGGCGTCGCCACGGTTGAGGCGACGACCTCAGCCGAGGCGCCGGGATAGGTCGCGCGGATCGAAACCGTCGGCGGCGCGATCTCGGGATATTCGGAGATCGGCAGGCCGCGCTGGGCAATGGCACCGGCGATCGTCAGCAGCACCGAGAGCACGGTGGCGAAGATCGGCCGGTCGATGAAGAAATGGGCGAAGCGGAACATGGAAAGGTCCTGTCCGGAAAAGGCGGGCGGACGCCCGGTGGCGCCCGTGTTTCAGTGCCGGACCGAGATGGCCCGGTAAGCAGGCACCGGCTTTGGGAAAAGCCGGCGCGGGAGAGGCTTAGTTCGTCGTGGCGACCTTGATCTCGCCCGGCTGGGCCGTCACGGCCACGCCGGGGCGGACCATCGGATTGGCATTGCCGCCGATGATCACCTTGTCCTCGACCGACAGGCCGGAGCGGATCACCCTGAGGCCTTCGCTGAGTGGCCCGAGCTCGACGCGCTTCGGCACGACCTTGCTGTCGGGGCCGACCGTGAGCACGATCTTGTTGGCCTGGTCCGAGGAGATGACGGTGTCGGGCACGAGCAGCGCGTCAGCCTCGCCGGCGAAGAAGCGCAGGCGGCCGAAGACGCCGGGCGTCAGGAACTGGTCCTTGTTGTCGAACACCGCACGGCCGCGGATCGTCGCAGAGCGCGCATTCACGGCGTTGTCGACGAAGTTGACCTGGCCGCGACGACCCCACTTGGTCTCGTCCGACAGCTTCACCTCGACAGGAACGCCCGCATCCTTGCCGGCGCCGTCGCGCAGGCTGGCCATGCGGGAGTAGCGCAGAAAGTCGGCCTCCGAGACATCGAAGGTGAAGTAGATCGGCGAGACGGCGACGATGGTCGTCAGCAGCGTTGCGCCCGACTGGCCGCCGGCGATCAGGTTGCCGGGGTCGACGCGGCGGTTCGAGATGCGGCCCGCCAGCGGCGCCCGAACCTCGGTCCATTCGAGGTTGAGCTCGGCGTTCTTGAGATTGGCCTCGGCGCCCTGCTGCTGCCCGACCGCGCTATTGAGGTTGGCGCGGCGCTGGTCGACGTCGCGGGCCGTGATCGTGCGGTTCTGGGTCAGGCCCTCAGCGCGCTCCACCTCGTTCTGGGCGAGCTCGACCTGCGCCTTGGCGCGGACCACGTCGGCGCGGGCCACATCGACGGCCAGCCTGTAGGGCCGCTGGTCGATAGTGAAGAGCAGGTCGCCCTTCTGGACGAGCGAGCCGTCCTGGAAATGGACGCTGTCGATGAAGCCCGAGACGCGCCCGCGCACCTCGACCTGCTCGCTGGCCTCGAAGCGGCCGGTATACTCGTCCCAGTTGGTGATCCGCTTGGCCAGCGGGGGAGCGACCTGGACCGGCGGGGCAGGCGGGGCGCCCTGGGCGGCGGCATCGAACGCGGCAGGGCCGGTCGACGCGAAAACGGCGGTGAGCACCACGCCGACGAAACGGCTGCGTGACATGACGGAACTCCGAATGAACGGGCCGGGCGCCAAAGATGACGACTTCGTGGCCTCGGGCGCAAGCAAGAAGGGTTGATGAGTGACGAATGTCAAGATCTATCAGCCGTCAAAATAATCGTTTGGGGATCGAATATGCCATCGTACCGTCATAGGGTTGCAGGAGCGCAACGCAACTGCGGAAAAAAGCGCTTCCGCCACTTTGCGCTGCGGCAAGCAAGCGCAGTGCCGATGCCCACGCCCCTTGCCGCCCGCGCGCCGACATCGTAACGCGTAGGCGCCTGGAGCACGCGCCGATCAGATTGCGTTGCAATCCGATCGGGTCACGCGTTCTCTACCATGATCTCAGAGACGGATTCACGGCTCAGGTCGTTTCGCCTGACCGGATCCGGCTCTAGCAGCCGGAAGACCGCAGATGAACGCGCATGCCCGCCCCGCCGATCCGAAGAAGCTGATCAAGGGCGCGACCGGAGACTGGGAAGTGGTGATCGGCATGGAGATCCATGCTCAGGTCACCTCCAACGCCAAGCTGTTCTCGGGCGCCTCGACGGGCTTTGGTGCCGAGCCAAACGAGCATGTCAGCCTCGTCGACGCCGCCATGCCCGGCATGCTGCCAGTCATCAACGCCGAATGCATCCGTCAGGCGGTGCGCACCGGCCTCGGCCTCAACGCGCAGATCAACAACCGCTCGGTCTTCGATCGCAAGAACTACTTCTACCCCGATCTGCCGCAGGGCTACCAGATCAGCCAGTACAAGAGCCCGATCGTGGGCGAGGGCGAGATCGTCGTCGACCTGTCGCCGACCGAGCAGATCACTGTTGGCATCGAGCGGCTGCATCTGGAGCAGGATGCCGGCAAGTCGATCCACGACCAGCATCCGACGATGAGCTTCGTCGATCTGAACCGTTCCGGCGTGGCGTTGATGGAGATCGTCTCCAAGCCGGACCTGCGCTCGGCTGACGAGGCGAAGGCCTATGTCTCGAAGCTGCGCACCATCCTGCGTTATCTCGGCACCTGCGATGGCGACATGGAGAAGGGCAATCTCCGCGCCGACGTGAACGTCTCGGTCCGCAAGCCGGGCGATGCTCTTGGCACGCGCTGCGAGATCAAGAACGTCAACTCGATCCGCTTCATCGGCCAGGCGGTCGAGACCGAGGCGCGCCGCCAGATCGGCATTATCGAGGACGGCGGCACGATCGATCAGGAGACGCGTCTCTACGATCCCGGCAAGGGCGAGACGCGCTCGATGCGCTCGAAGGAAGAAGCGCATGACTACCGCTATTTCCCCGATCCGGACCTGCTGCCGTTGGAATTCGACGATGCCTTCGTCGAGAGCCTGAAGGGCGCGCTGCCGGAACTGCCGGACGCCAAGAAGGCCCGCTTCATCGCCGAATACGGCCTCTCGCCCTATGACGCCTCTGTGCTCGTGGCCGAGCGCGATCAGGCCGATTATTTCGAGCAGGTCGCCAAGGGGCGCGACGGCAAGGCTGCAGCCAACTGGGTCATCAACGAGCTCTTCGGCCGCCTCAACAAGGAAGGTCAGGACGTCACGACCTCTCCGGTTTCCGCTGCCCAGCTCGGCGGGCTGGTCGACCTGATCGGCGAAGGCACGATCTCCGGCAAGATCGCCAAGGACCTCTTCGAGATCCTCTGGACCGAAGCAGAAAGCGGGCCTTTGGATCCACGCCAGATCGTCGAAGCCCGCGGCATGAAGCAGGTCACCGACACCGGTGCGATCGAGAAGGCCGTCGACGAGATCATCGCGGCGAACCCGGACAAGGTCGAGCAGGTCAAGGCGAAGCCGACCATGCTGGGCTGGTTCGTTGGCCAGGCGATGAAGGCCTCGGGCGGCAAGGCCAACCCGCAGGCGCTCAACGACATCCTGAAGAAGAAACTCGGCATCGAGTGAGCATGTGACCCCGGCCGATCTCGTCATCCGCGATGCCGAAGCCGCCGATGTCTCGGCGGTGAGGGCTTTGCTGGTCGAGACCTGGCACGATGCCTATGACGGCATCTATGGTTGGCAGCGCGTCGCCGAGATCACCAATGCCTGGCACTCGCTGGAGAATCTCCACAGCCAGCTCGGCCGCGACGAGGGCGTCTTCCTCGTCGCCGAGATCGGCAAGGAGATCGTCGCCACGGCTTCCGCCCGGCGGGAGCGTGACGGCGCCGCGCTGCTGACGCGGCTCTACGTCATGCCGGCCTGGCAGGGCGTCGGCATCGGGCGCACGCTGTTGCAGGTGGCGCTGGCCTGTTTCCCGAAGGCGCCGGTCGCCCGGCTCGAGGTCGAGACCCAGAACGAACTCGCCATCGCCTTCTACGAGCGCATGGGTTTCTTCCTGCAGCGCCAGGCCCGCTTCGACGGGCGCGACGACACCCCCAACACGCTGCTGATGGCGAAGCGCCTCTTCGTCGACTGAGCCTACCCGAGCCGAAGGCCGAGACCATGACCCGCACAGCCATTGCTCCCGCCGAGATCGCGATCCGCCGCGCCCGGACCGAAGATGTCGCGCGCATCGCCGAGCTCATCATGCTTGGCGCTGCGACGCAGACGCAAACGCCGGAGGAGATCGCGGTCGAGGCTCAGCATCCGGGCTATGCCGAGGCTTTCGCCGCGATCGAGGCGAGCACCGACAATGCTCTCTTCGTCGCCGAGCGCGCGGGCGCTGTGGTCGGCACCTTCCAGGTCACGCTGATTCCCGGCCTCGTCGCGCGCGGGCGCAAGCGCGCCAAGATCGAGAGCGTGCATGTCGCGCCCGAATGCCGCGGCCTCGGCATCGGCGCGCTGATGATTGCGCAGGCGCTCGCCTACGCAGACGGGGAAGGCGCCGGGCTGGTCGAGCTGACCTCGAACAAGAGCCGCGTCGACGCCCACCGCTTCTATCGCAATCTCGGCTTCGACCAGAGCCATGAAGGTTTCAAGAAGGCGCTCGACGGCTGAGCCGCGCCTGCGCGGTAGCGGCATGGCGCGGCCACGCCGGAGGCAGGGCTCGGCCCTTCCGGCAATCGGGCTCGCCCGTTAAGTCTGGGCCAGCCGCAAATCCGCGAGGAGAACGCAGATGTCCCAGGCCCCCGCCAAGCCGATCGATCTCTACTACTGGCCGACCCCGAACGGCTTCAAGATCACCATCATGCTCGAGGAATGCGGGCTGCCCTACACCGTTATCCCGGTGAACATCGGCAAAGGCGACCAGTTCAAGCCGGAATTCCTGGCGATCTCGCCGAACAATCGCATGCCGGCGATCGTCGATCCCGACGGGCCGGGCGGCAAGCCGATCTCGGTGTTCGAATCCGGCGCCATCCTGCAATATCTCGGTCGCAAGACCGGCAAGTTCTATCCGAAGGACGAGCGCGGCCGCGTCGCCGTCGACGAATGGCTGTTCTGGCAGATGGGCGGCTTTGGTCCCATGCTCGGCCAGACCCATCACTTCCGCCTCTACGCACCCGAGCCGGTGCCCTACGCCATCGAGCGCTACACCAACGAATCCAACCGCCTCTATGGCGTGCTGAACAAGCAGCTCGACGGCCGCGACTATATCTGCGGCGACTATTCCATCGCCGATATGGCCTGCATCGGCTGGGCCCGCGGCTGGGAGCGGCAGGGCCAGGACATCAAGCAATTCCCGCATGTCGGCCGCTGGCTCGAGACCATGATGGCGCGTCCAGCCGTTCAGCGCGGCATCAAGGTCGGCGAAGAGCTGCGCAACCCTGCCGGGATCAGCACGCCGGAGGAAAAGGCGGTGCTCTTCGGCCAGAAGGCGCGCTGACTGCTGCCGTCATGCACGGGCTTGACCCGGGCATCTCGGGACGAGCGGGCGCCCTGTCCTGCAAGAGATCCCCAGGTCTGCGCTGCGCTTCGCCCGAGGATGACGTTTTCGCGCCGCTGGCGCGAAAACGTCAATTCGCCCGCGTCCACTTCACCGTGCGGCAGATCAGACCGCCCATGATGCAGCCGGCTGTGGTCAGCGTGTCGCCGGAGAGCTTCATCGTGCCGGAATAGGTCTTGCCGTCCTCCGGGTTGAAGGCGCTGCCGGCCCATTTGTTCGTGCCGTCGGGCTTCATGTCGTAGAAGATGCGTTGGCCAAGCTTGGCCGGTCCGTCCTGATCCCTGAGCCAGGAGATCGTTCCGCATAGCGCCTCGCCGCATTTCGCGAAACGCACGCGCGAGGCGCCAGTATCGCGCTGCCAGACTCCGGTCACCTCCTGCGCGCTCGCCGTCGCGATGCCGGCCAGCAGGGCGAGCGCAGCGAGGCTTACGCAGCTCGATCCGTTTCCGTGGCGCATCCGATCCTCCCGTGTTTCGGCCAGCTATGCTGCATGGTTCAGATGTGAACCATATCGGCCTTCGGAGGCGCTTCCAAGTCTCGGCAAGAAAGGGAGGTTTTGGCTGTTCCGCTGCGTAAGGTGAATCCAGTATCAACGCAAAGTCTCGATAACCCTATGCATGGTGTTGAAATCATAGATGATTTGGCGATTTCGAGATGAACGCTTCCTTGACTTAATCATCTAATCACGTCTCGTTGAGACTCGATTCATCGCGAATTTTAGCGACCCTTTCAGTCGCTGCTCGCCAGTCTCTCCCCATCAGGCCAGCCCCGGATGGGTGGCCCCACAGGACAAAGACAGGGGGATTTCGAGATGGCACGCATGGAGATGAGCGCGGTTCCGGCCTCGCTGGTGGTTCCGATGGAGGCTTCGGCCGAGGCTTATTACGAGCTGGGCCTGATGCACGCCTCGGGGCGCGCTGGGGCGGTCGATCTGGTCGCCGCGCAGAAGTGGTTCAACGTTGCCCAGGCTCGCGGTTGCACCCGGGCGGCGGCCCATCGGCAGGAGCTGGCGCTGGAGATGAGCCGCGACCAGATCGCCGAGGCTCTGCGCGAAGCCCGCACCTTCCTGACCCGGCACTGAAAACTCGTTATTCGGCTTCGGTTTTCCCGGAAACCACGGTCGACTTTTCAGACTGCAGCATCGGCTCCGAGCCTTGTGGGGCGGGGAGGCGGCCGCTATAAGCGCGCCACCTTTCCTGACCGAACCCTATCAAGGATCATTCGATGGCTGTTCAGCGTACCTTCTCCATCCTCAAGCCCGACGCGACGAAGCGCAACCTCACCGGTGCGGTCAACGCGGTCATCGAGAAGGCTGGCCTGCGCATCGTCGCGCAGAAGCGCATCCAGATGACCCAGGCTCAGGCCGAGACCTTCTACGCGGTCCATGCGGCGCGTCCCTTCTTCGGCGAGCTCGTCGAGTTCATGACCTCCGGCCCCGTGGTCGTGCAGGTGCTCGAGGGCGAGGACGGCATCGCCAAGTACCGTGAGGTCATGGGCGCCACTAACCCGGCCAATGCTGCTGAGGGCACCATCCGCAAGCTCTTCGCTCTCTCCGTCGGCGAGAACACCGTGCACGGCTCGGATGCGCCGGAGACCGCGGCGGTCGAGATCGCCCAGTTCTTCGCTGGCAACGAGATTGTCGGCTGATTTCAGCTTCACGCTGATCTGAAAACAGAAAGGCGGACCGGCTTCCCGGTCCGCCTTTTTCTTTTGCCGCCGCGGGCTACGGCCGGGGCTGGCCCGGCCGCGGCGCTGCCGCCGTTCAGAGCCCGCCCAGAGAATAGTTCGAGCCGGTGTCGAAGGAATAGCTCGCCGAGAGGCCGATCGTGAAGGAGTCGCGCGAGCCAAACGGCCTGACGATCGGGGAGCGCGTGGCGTCGCCGACGAGGTGCTTGTATTCGACGTAAGCCGTCGTCTTGAAGTTGTCCGACCAAGCATAGGTCAGCTGCGCCAGGGCGCCGACGGTGTGCACGCCGGCATTGAAGCGCTGCAGGAAGCCGCCCGTGCCGGGCTGCGCGCCATAGGTGCCGAAATAAGTCCGCACATAGTCGGCGGAAGCGATCCGCATGCGCGGGCCGACGCCGAGGGTCCAGGCGCCGATCGTGGTGAAGGCGTCGAGCTTCAGGTCGGCCACGACGCCGTCATGGGCGACGATGCCGCGGCGAATGTCGACACGGCCGCGCAGCCAGGAAGTCGGGTAGAACTCGACGAAGCCGCCGGCCTCGGCGCCGAACTTGGTTGCCGGCACGGCGACGAGCGCGTGATTGAGCTTGGCGTCACGCTTCCAGAGCAGATCGCCCGAGAAGCCGATGCGCCAACCCTGGCCGGAGAAGACCCCGATGCTGAGCATCGCGTCGTCCTCGGCGCTCCACCAGGTGCTCTTCAGGCCCCGGCCAAGCGAAATGATCGGGCTGGCCCGGAAGACGTAATCCTTCGAGCCGGTGTAGTCCGGCTGATAGCGCACGCCGGCACCGAGCGTCAGGTACCAGTTCTGAGCCGGCTGGGGCGAGGTGAGGGTCGAATAATCGCGCGACTGGGCCTCGGCGCGGCCGGTCAGCGACAGGGCAAGGCAGAGCGCGAGGCCCGCCAGATACGCAACGCAACGCATAGTCCAGAACTCCGGCGCGACGGCGCCCCCGAAGGAAGAAACCCGGGCAATCTGAGCGACGGAGATTAAGGTCCGGTTAGCGTTGACGATGCGTTTCAGAACGCCGGCCGCCGCCATTGTTACAGCGCGGGCACTGTCGATGAAAACAGCAGCGCCTTGCGTTGGCGGCTCTTGACGTTGGTGCAGCGCACGGTCCATGCGGAAGGCAGGCGCTGCACGACGGTCTCCACTGCGCCATTCTCGAAGGGCAGGCGGAACTATGATGATGCGGCGCATGGGTGCGGTCGTTCTGGCCGGTGGGTTGACGATACTGGCGAGCGTGTCGGCCTATGCCGCGAGCAGCTCCACCGCACTGCCGCCGCCAGACCCCACGGCGAAGAACCTGACGCCCTACATGATCCAGCTACGCGCCTTCGACGCTTGCCTGATCACCCAGTCGCGCCTCATGAACACGACTCGCGAGGCGGTTCATTCGCCCTGCAGCTGCTACGCGAAGGGTACTGTCAGTTCAATGACAAAGGACGAGATCCAGGCCTTCCGCGACACCGGCTACTTCAACGACTCGGCGCGCGAGAAGGGCATGCGCTTCGTCGACCAGTGCAAGCTGGTGCGCCCGTTCTGAGTTTCTCGCTCTGAACAGCGGTCATTCTCGGGCCAAGCGAAGCGCAGACCCGAGAATCGCAGGGCCAAAGGACACCGGTTTCCGAGATGCTCGGGTCAAGCCCGAGCATGACGTCGCGTCTTTGCCATCTCCCGTCTTGCTCCTGACAGACTCCTGACAGAACTTGTCAGCGCGGTGGAGTCATTCTGCCGCAAGTCCAGAGGCGAGTGGGGAGACGACGCCGTGCAACGCGCTGAACGGTTGCTCGACATGATTCAGAGCCTGCGTCGCCGCAGGCGCCCCGTCACGGCCGAGACGCTGGCCTCCGAGCTCGACGTCTCCGTCCGCACGGTCTATCGCGACATCGGCGCGCTGGTGCGCCAGGGCGTGCCGGTGCGCGGCGAGGCCGGCATCGGCTATGTGCTGGATGCGGGCTTCGACCTGCCGCCGCTGATGCTCTCTCCCGATGAGATCGAGGCCGTGCTGGTCGGCATGCGCTGGCTCAGCGAGCGCGCCGATCCGACGCTCGCCCGCGCCGCCGAGGACGTCGTCAGCAAGGTCGCGGCCGTGCTGCCGCCGCATTTGAGGCCGGTCCTGCTCGACGGTGCGCTTTTCGCCGCCTCCTATCCGGGTGATTTGCCGGTCGATCAGGTCGACGTCGCCGCCGTGCGCGCCGCCATCCGCAACGGCCGCAAGCTCTCGATCGAATACAGCGATGAAAGCGGCCATGCGACGCAGCGCATGATCTGGCCGATCGGAATGACCTTCTATGAGCGTGTGCGCATCGTCATCGCCTGGTGCGAGCTCAGGCAGGCCTTCCGCCATTTCCGCACCGACCGCATCACCGGCCTTCTCGCGCTGGAGGAGCGCTACCCCGCCCGCCGCGCCGATCTCTTCCGCCGCTGGCAGAAGGAGGAGGAGAAGACCCGCGAGGAGTGGGAGCGTTGCAAGCGCGAGGGCGGCGAGAACGCCGCCGCCGACGGAAGCCCAGCTGACGCTCAGCCGCGGATCACGGCGCCGTCCACCAGCGTTGCCCGGCCGGAGGCCACTTCGGCCAGCGCCGCCGGATAGAGCTTGTGCTCCTCGACGAGGACGCGAGCCGATAGCAGCTCCTCGTCGTCGCCGGGCAGGACCGGCACCTTCGCCTGCAGGATCACCGGCCCCGCATCAAGCTCGGGCACGACGAAATGGACCGAGCAGCCATGCTCGGCGACACCGGCTTCCAGCGCCTGCCGATGCGTATGCGTGCCCTTGAACAGCGGCAGCAGCGACGGGTGGATGTTGATCATCCGCCCTTCCCAGCGCTTCACGAACCAGGGCGTCAGGATGCGCATGAAGCCGGCGAGAACGACGAGATCGATCTGGTTCACCCGCAGCAGCTCGTCCACCGCGCGCTCGAAGGCCTCGCGATCCTTGCCGAAGGGGCGGTGGTCGATCGTCGCCGTGGCGATGCCGAAGCCACGCGCGCGTTCGAGCCCGGCGACATCGGGGATATTGGAGATGACCAGCGCGAGCTCGGCCGGATAGTCCGGCGCCTGCGCGGCTTCCGCCAGCGAGACCATGTTGGAGCCGCGTCCGGAGATCAGCACTCCGACGCGCTTGCGGGCGGTCGCCATGCTCACAACGCGAGCTTGCCGCGATAGCTGACCGGCTCTTCACCTTCCGCGACCGGCACGATCTCGCCGAGCCTCACCGGAGCTTCGCCCGCGGCCTTCAGCGCGGCTAGGACCTCATCGGCCTTGGCTGCGTCGGCGGCAACGATCATGCCGATGCCGCAGTTGAAGGTTCGCAGCATCTCGCGCTCGGCGACGCCGCCGACCTTGGCGAGCCAGCCGAAGACAGGCGGGACCGGGATCGCCGGCAGATCGAGCGCGACGCCGAGCCCCTCGGGCAGGACGCGCGGAATATTGTCGGGGAAGCCGCCGCCGGTGATATGCGCCAGCGCCTTGATGCCGTCCGTCGCCTTAAGCGCCTGGAGCAGCGGCTTCACATAGATCCGGGTCGGCTCCAGCAGCGCTTCTGCCAGCGCCTTGCCCGGCGCAAAGGGGGCAGGGGCGTCCCAGCCGAGGCCGCTCAGGGCCACGATGCGGCGCACCAGCGAATAGCCGTTGGAATGCACGCCGGAGGAGGGCAGGCCGAAGACGACGTCGCCGGGCTTCAGATCCTCTCGCGGCAGCAGCGTGCCGCGCTCGGCCGCGCCGACAGCGAAGCCGGCGAGGTCGTAATCCTTCTCGGCATACATGCCGGGCATCTCGGCGGTCTCGCCGCCGATCAGCGCGCAGCCGGCCTGCCGGCAACCATCGGCGATGCCGCGCACGATCTCGACGCCGACCTTCGGGTCGAGCTTGCCCGTGGCGTAATAGTCCAGAAAGAGCAGAGGCTCCGCTCCCTGCACGACCAGGTCGTTGACGCACATCGCCACGAGGTCGATGCCGATCGTCGAATGCAGCCCGCTCTCGATCGCGATCTTCACCTTGGTGCCGACACCGTCATTGGCCGCGACAAGGATCGGGTCGTTGAAGCCGGCGGCCTTCAGGTCGAACAGCCCACCGAAGCCGCCGATCTCAGCATCCGCTCCCGGCCGGCGCGTCGCGCGCACCAGCGGCTTGATCTGGTCGACCATGGCGTTGCCGGCGTCGATATCGACGCCCGCCTGCGCATAGGTCAGTCCGTTCGCGCCCGGCTTGCTCATCGCGTTTCCGCTTTCCTTCCTGCTTTCGGGGAGCGATAGGCAAGCCGGCCGCGGCTGGCAAGGCGTATCGATGTTTTCGCAGCTGCCGATCCACTGTCGCCGCCCCGGAACGGGGTCGGATCGGCCGCATTGCAATCCGGCCGGCGCGTGCTCTAGCCTCGCGAACTGTCGCGATCCGTCCGGGCGTTGTGCATGACGATCCCAAACCTGATCACCGTCGGCCGGCTGTTCCTGGTGCCGCTGGTGATCGTCATGATCGTCAATGCCCGCTGGGATGTGGCCTTCATCATCTTCGTCGTCGCCGGGGTCTCGGACGCCATCGACGGCTTTCTCGCCCGCCATTGCGGCATGGCGAGCGAGCTCGGCGCCTATCTCGACCCCGTCGCCGACAAATCGCTGATCGTTTCGATCTATATCACGCTCGCGCTCGTCGGCGCGGTGCCGGTCTGGCTCGTCATCCTCGTGGTCTCCCGCGACCTCATGATCGTGGCGGCGGTGATCCTGTCCTGGCTCCTCGCCAGGCCGGTGACGATGGCTCCCTTTCTCGTCAGCAAGCTCAACACGGCGGCGCAGATCGCCTTCGCCGCGGTGGCGCTTGGCTCGCGCGCCTTCGGGGTCGATCTGGGCGCCGGTTTCGTGGTCGGCGAGATCATCGTCGCGCTGTTGACGCTCGCCTCGATGACGGCCTATCTCGCTTTCTGGCTGCGCCATATGGCGGGCTGAAGGGTTTCCGGCTGGCGGACGCGAAAGAGGCTGATCGATGACCTTGCAGCGCCAGATCGGTTTTTGGCTCGGCTCCCTGCTCGTCTTCGTGCTGCTGCTCGTGCTGCTGCGCGATGTGCTGCTGCCGTTCGTGGCGGCGCTGGCACTCGCCTATCTGCTCGATCCGCTAGCCGACCGGCTGGAGCGCATGGGCATGAACCGGCTGGCGGCGACCATCGTCATCCTCGTCGTCTTCCTGCTCCTGTTTGTGCTGGTCCTGGTGTTGCTCGTGCCGCTGCTCGGACAGCAGCTCGCCGGGCTGGTCGCCCGGCTGCCCTCCGACGCCGCCAAGCTGCAGGCGCTGGCGCTGGAGCGGGGCGCGCCCTGGCTCGAGCGTTTCGGCGGCGAGAAGCTGACGCAGGAGGCGCAGAACTCGCTCGGCAACCTTGTCGGCCAGGCGACGCAGTGGGTCGGCGGGCTGCTACAGTCACTCTGGAGCGGCGGCACGGCGATCGTCGGCGTCTTTTCGCTCCTGGTGCTGACGCCCGTCATCGCCTTCTACCTGCTGGTTGACTGGGACCGGATGGTCGCGACAGTCGATAGCTGGCTGCCGCGCGACCATCGCGACACCATCCGTGGCCTCCTGCGCGAGATGGACGTCGCCATCGCCGGTTTCCTGCGCGGGCAGGCGCTGGTCTGCCTGCTCCTCGGCACCTTCTATGCCATCGGGCTGAGCCTGGTCGGCGTCAATTTCGGCGCGCTGATCGGCATCATCTCCGGCTTCCTCTCCTTCATCCCCTATGTCGGCTCGCTGACCGGGCTCGTGCTCTCCGTCGGGGTCGCGACCGTGCAGTTCTGGCCGGACTGGACCTGGCCGGTGGCGACGCTCGGCGTCTTCCTCGCCGGACAGTTCCTCGAGGGAAACATCTTCCAGCCGAAATTCGTCGGCGACTCGATTGGCGTCCACCCGGTCTGGCTGATGTTCGCCCTGCTCGCCTTCGGCTCGCTCTTCGGTTTTGTCGGGCTGCTGCTGGCCGTGCCGCTCGCGGCGGTCATCGGCGTGCTCTGTCGTTTCGCGCTCCGCCAATATCTGGCCAGCCGGCTCTATCATGGTAGCGACGCAGGCCGTGCCGCCCAGGCGAAGGCGCGCCGCGACGCCAAGTCCTGAACCTCCGCCAAGTTCGAACCGCCGTTAGTTAGTATCGCTTATGTCCGATGTTCCAATACGCCCGCGCCAGCTCGCCTTCGACCTGCCGCTCGACAGTCGTCACGGCATCGAGGATTTCCTGGTCGGCGCCTCGAATGAGGCAGCCTATGGGTTGATCGAGCGCTGGCCCGCCTGGCCGGAAGCCTGGTTGCGGCTGACCGGCGCCGAGGGAGCGGGCAAGACGCATCTCGCCGCCATCTGGGCCCGCGCCGCCCATGCCTGGACGCTGTCGGCTTCCGAGCTGACGGAGGCGAAGGTGCCACATCTGGTCTCGGGCGGCGCACTGGTGATCGAGGATTGCGACGCCGGTCCGATCGATGAGCCGGCGCTGTTCCACCTGATGAACGCGATCAAGGCGCGCGGCGGCTATCTGCTGCTGACGGCACGCCGGCCGCCCGATCTCTGGGGGCTGGCCGTGCCGGATCTGCTCTCGCGGCTACGGCTGGCGCCGAGCGCCACCATCGACCCGCCGGACGACACGCTGCTGCGTGCCGTGCTCGTGAAACTCTTCATCGACCGGCAGCTCGTCGTCGATACCGCCGTGATCGATGCGCTGGCGCTCAGGATGGAGCGCTCCTTCGCCGCCGCCCGGCAGGTGGTCGACCGGCTCGACAAGGTCGCGCTGGAACGCGGCCGCCGCGTCACGCGCCCGCTAGTGCAGGAAGTGCTGGCGGAATTGTTTCCGGAAGAGCTCGGCTGAGCCGGTCGCGAATCGCAGGGGCATGGTGGAATGGACGGGCAATCTGCGGATATCTGGCTTTTCTCCTATGGCACGCTGCGCCAGAGGAACGTTCAGCTCGCCACCTTCGGCCGAGAGCTCGAAGGCCGCGACGATGCGCTCGTCGGCTTCGCCCGGCGCATGATCGCGATCAGCGATCCGGCCGTCGTCGCGACGAGCGGCGAGAGCCATCATCCCATCGTGACGCGCACCGATGATCCCGGCGACGAGGTGCCCGGCATGGTGTTCCGCATCACCGCAGCGGAACTCGCCGCCGCCGACAGCTATGAGGTTTCGGATTATCGGCGGGTCGCGGTGCGGCTGAAGTCCGGTCTGGAGGCCTATGTCTATGTCGCGGCCAGCGGGACCTGACCGCCACGGCCTGCGTTGAATCATGGCTACCGTTATCGAACTGTCACGTTAGAGTGGATTCAACAGCCGAGCATGAGCATCACGACGACCAGGACGCGGAAGAAGCGCATGAACCTCGACATCGCGACCTCCGTCCCGGAGAAAGCCTCCGACGAGGCCGAGGCCCCCGCGCTGCGCCAGCGGCCCGAGCGCTTCGTCAATCGCGAGCTGTCCTGGCTGCAGTTCAACCGGCGGGTGATGGAGGAGGCCTCCAACCGCAACCACCCGCTGCTCGAGCAACTGCGCTTCCTCTCGATCTCGGCCAATAACCTCGACGAGTTCTTCATGGTCCGCGTCTCGGGCTTGCGTGAGCAGCTCAAGGCCGGCGTCGTCACGCAGAGCCAGGACGGGCTCACCCCAGCCGAGCAGCTCGTCGCCATCGGCCAGGCCGTCTCGGCCCTGACCGACGACCAGCAGGCGCGCTGGGCGCAGCTGCGCCACGACCTGCACGAGAATCGCATCCACCTGCTCCAGCCGGCCGATATCGGCCCGCAGGACCGGATCTGGCTGGAGGACTACTTCCTTAACTACATCTTCCCGGTGCTGACGCCGCTGGCGATCGATCCGGCCCATCCATTTCCCTTCATTCCCAATCTCGGCTTCACCGTCGCGCTGGCGCTGGAGCGCAAGAGCGACGGGCGCCAGCTCGACGCGCTGATCCGCGTGCCGACCAAGGTGGACCGCTTCATCGAGCTGCCCGATCTCGCGCGTGAGGGGCTGCATCGCTTCATCACGCTCGACGACGCTGTTTCGCTCTTCATCGCCAAGCTCTTCCCTGGCTACGAGGTGAAGGGAGCGGGTTCCTTCCGCGTCATCCGCGACTCCGATCTCGACATCGAGGAGGAGGCCGAGGATCTGGTCCGCGTCTTCGAGACCATGCTGAAGCAGCGCCGCCTCGGCGTCGTCATCCGTCTCGAAGTCTCGACGGGCATGCCGGACCACCTGCGCCGGATGATCGTGCGCGAGCTCAAGGTCGATCTCGACGAGGTCGTCGAGGTCGATGGCATGATCGGTCTCAACGAGCTCTCGCAGCTCGTCGGCGTCGATCGGCCGGATCTGAAGTTCAAGCCCTACAATGCGCGCTTCCCGGAGCGCATCCGCGAGCATGGCGGCGACTGCTTCGCCGCGATCCGCCAGAAGGACCTGCTCGTCCACCACCCCTATGAGAGCTTCGACGTCGTCGTGCAGTTCCTGCAGCAGGCGGCGCGCGATCCCAATGTCGTCGCCATCAAGCAGACGCTCTACCGCACCTCGGCGAACTCGCCGATCGTCAAGGCTCTGACGGAGGCGGCCGAGGCCGGCAAGTCCGTCACCGCCCTGGTCGAGCTCAAGGCGCGCTTCGACGAGGAAGCGAACATCCGCTGGGCCAAGGAGATGGAGCGCGCCGGCGTCCAGGTCGTCTACGGCTTCATCGAGCTCAAGACCCACGCCAAGCTCTCGCTGGTGGTGCGGCGCGAGGCCGGGCAGCTCGTCAGCTACTGCCATATCGCGACCGGCAACTACCATCCGATCACGGCGCGCATCTATACCGACGTCTCCTTCTTCACCGCCGATCCGGTGATCTCTCAGGACGTGGCGCGCATCTTTAATTTCATCACGGGCTATGCCGAGCCTGCCGAGCTGGAGCGCATGGCTGTTTCCCCGACAGGGCTGAAGCAGCGCCTGCTCGCCGATATCGCGGCGGAGGTCGCCCACGCCAAGGCCGGCCGCAAGGGCGCGATTTGGGGCAAGTGCAATGCGCTGGTCGACCCGGAGATCATCGACGCGCTCTATGATGCCAGCCAGGCCGGGGTCGAGATCGACTTCATCGTGCGCGGCATCTGCTGCCTGAGGCCGGGCGTGCCCGGCCTGTCGGAGAACATCCGCGTCAAATCGATCATCGGGCGCTTCCTGGAGCATACCCGCGTCTATGCCTTCGGCGCCGGCCACGGCCTGCCTTCGGCCAAGGCCAAGGTCTACATCTCCTCGGCCGATCTCATGCCGCGCAACCTCGACCGCCGCGTCGAGGCGCTCACCCCGATGCTGAATCTGACGGTGCACCAGCAGCTGCTCGACCAGATCATGCTGGCCAATCTTCTCGACAACGAGCAGAGCTGGACGATATTGCCCGAGGGCGGCTCGCGCCGCATTGTGCCCGCGCCGAACGAAGAGCCGTTCAACGCGCATAATTACTTCATGACAAACCCGAGCCTGTCCGGTCGTGGAAAATCGCTCTCCAATTCAAGTCCCCGTTCCCTCTCGCGCCGGGGAGGGCGTAAGGCCTGAACTCCGGCACGCGCCGGGGCGGCTTGCGCTGTCCGACACCATCGCGATCATCGACATCGGTTCGAACTCGGTTCGTCTCGTCGTCTACGAGATGCTGGCGCGCGCGCCGTCGCAGGTCTTTAACGAGAAGGAGATGGCCGGTCTCGGCCGGCAGGTCGCCTCGACCGGCCGCCTGGCGGAGGACGCCATCGAGGCGGCGATCGCCGCGCTGGTCCGGTTCCGCCTCCTCTGCGAGGCGATGCATGTCGGCGAGGTCCGCGTCATTGCCACCGCCGCTGCGCGCTATGCCGAGAACGGGCCAGCCTTCATCGCCCGCGCCGAAGCGGCCATCGGCAGGCCGATCGAGCTGATTTCTGGCGGTCGCGAAGCGGAATTGTCCGGGCTCGGCGTCATCTCCGGCTTCGATGATCCCGATGGTGTGGTCGGAGACCTGGGCGGCGGCAGCCTGGAACTGATCTCGGTCAAGAACGGTGCGGTCGGGCCGGGCGCAAGCGTCCCACTCGGCGGTCTTGCGCTGCTCGATCGCTCGAAGGGCTCGCTCAAGGCGGCCGAAAAGATCGTCAAGGACGAGCTCGACAAGCTCCCGCAGCTCGCCGCCATGCGCGGCCGGGACTTCTTCGCCGTGGGCGGCACCTGGCGCGCGCTCGCCACGCTGCACCAGCGCCGGGCGAATTATCCGCTCAACGTCATGCACGGCTATGCCTTGCCGACGAAGGATGTCGCCGATTTCGTCAAGCTGGTCGAGCGGGCGGATGCTACCGTGCTCGACGCCATCGAGGCCGTGTCCTCAGCCCGTCGACCGCTGCTGGCCTATGGCGCGCTGGTGCTGGACGAGGTGATCAAGCGTGGCAAGCCGCGCAGCATCGTCATTTCGGCCCAGGGCGTGCGCGAAGGGCTGTTGCATGAGCAGCTGCCGGCCGAACAGCGGCTGGCCGATCCGCTGCTGCAGGCGGCGCGCGACTACAACCTGCTGCGTGCCCGAGATCCGCGCCACGCCGCCGATCTGATCGAATGGACCCGCGGCATCATCGAGACCGCCGGCCTCTCACAGGACGAACCTGCCGACCGGCTGGTCGAGACGGTCTGCCTGCTCTCCGACATCGGTTGGCGCGCCCATCCGGATTATCGCGGCGAGCAGAGCATGAACGTGATCGCCCACGCTTATTTCACCGGCGTCGACCATGTCGGGCGGTCTTTCCTCGCGCTCACCATCTTCCTGCGCTACGCGGGGCTGAAGGCGAGTTCGCCAGCGGCGGCCGGGCTCAAGACGCTGCTTTCGCCATCGCTCTTCGCCCGCGCGACGCTGATCGCCGCGATCTTCCGCGTCGCTTACCTGCTCTCGGCCGGCATGGCGGGCATCCTGCCGCGCATCAAGGCGACCTGCGTCGACAATCGGTTGGTGCTGCGCTTGCCCGAAGACCTCGCGCCGCTGGTGAGCGAGCGGGTCGAAGGCCGGCTGAAGCAGCTCGCCCGGCTGCTGGAGCGGGAATTCGAGATCGGGCGGGTTTAGAAGCGAATCTCCGCCGTCATTCCGGGGCAGGCCAAAGGCCTGAGCCCGGAACCTATGAACACGGCATAAAGAAAAGGGGCCGCAACGGCACGGCCCCTTTTGTGTTCAGTGCTCATAGGTTCCGGGCTCTTCGCTTAGCGAAGCCCCGGAATGACAGCGCGTTGCCGTGACTGCCGCGCCTCTAGCCCGCTGCGCGCAGCCGCGCGAAGCCCGCGTCGAGATCGGCCTTCAGGTCCTCGAGGTTTTCCAGGCCGATATGGATGCGCACGGTCGGGCCCTTGAAGTCAGGCTTCGTCGCCGTGCGGTAGCTGTGGCAGTCGAACGGCAGGACGAGGCTCTCATAGCCGCCCCAGGACGCGCCGATGCCGAACAGCGTGAGCCCATCCAACATCGCGCCGACGGCCTTCATCGAGACGGGCTTCAGCTCAATCGTGAACAGCGAGGAGGCGCCGGTGAAATCGCGCTTCCAGATCTCGTGGCCGGGGCTGCCGGGCAGGGCAGGGTGCAGCACGCGCGCGACTTCCGGGCGCTCGCGCAGCCATTCGGCCATGGCGAGGCCAGCCGGCATCTGCTCCTTGAGGCGGATCGCCATGGTCCGCATGCCGCGCAGCGTCAGGAAGGCGTCTTCCGGCGCGACCATCATGCCGAGCTGATGCCAGGCCGCATTGAGCTGCTTGTAGAGCTCGGGCGTGCGCGCCGAGATCGTGCCGATCAGCACGTCGGAATGGGCGGCGTAATATTTGGTCCCGGCCTGGACCGAGAGATCGACGCCGAAACCATGGGCGTCGAAGAAGAGCGGGGTCGCCCAAGTGTTGTCCATCGCGACCAGGATATCGCGCTGATGCGCGGCATCGATGATGGCCGGAATGTCCTGCATCTCGAAAGTCTGCGAGCCGGGCGCCTCGGTCCAGACCAGCTTCGTGTTGGGCTTGAACAGCTTCGCGATGTCACCGGCGATGAGCGGATCGTAATAGGTGACCTCGACGCCCATCCGCCGCAGGAAGGTGTCGCAGAAGATGCGCGTCGGGCGGTAGACGCTGTCCGTCACCAGAACGTGATCTCCGGCGGACGCGGCGGTGAGCAGGGCCAGCGTGCAGGCCAGCAGGCCCGAAGGCGTCACCACGACACCGGCGCCCTTCTCGATCGTATTGGCGGCGGCGATCAACGCATCCAGCGTCGGGCTGCCGTCGGTGCCATAGGTGTAACGTGCTTTCCGGACGAGGAAGTCTTCCGTGTTCGGATAGACGACCGTGGAGCCTCGTACGATAGGCGGATTGACAAAGCCGTAGCTGTCGGCGGGGTCGCGGCCGGCAAGCACGAGCCGCGTGCGCTCGTCGAGGAGCGCAAATTCAGACGAAGACAGCTTTTTCATTGAGACGGCACGGCTGAGGAGGGGAGGGAAGAGCAGTCCTGCTTGACCGCACCCTACAAAGTCGCATGTGATGTATGCGATGGACAAGGGTCGCCGGGGCGGATGGCCATTGCTTGACGCTCATGGGTCCCTCTGGCAATCGACTTGAGGTACGGGGGCGCCGCATCTTCGCGGGTATGATCTGCGCAAAGGTGAGCCGAGCGGTGAAAACGCCGTCGGTGGCGAGACCAGGATGGCGTCCGGCATCAGCCGGAGTAGTGGTTTCAATGGGAGAGTACCAATGAAGAAATTTGTAGCAGCCGCCCTTGTAGCAGGGCTCGGCATGGCGATTTCCGCGACCGCGGCTTCCGCCCAGGCGACCTTGACCCAGGTCAAGCAGCGCGGCGTCCTCAACTGCGGCTCGAACACCGGCCTCGCCGGCTTCGGCGTTCCGGATGCGCAGGGCAACTGGAAGGGCCTCGACGTCGATTATTGCCGCGCCATCGCGGCTTCGATCTTCAACGATGCCTCCAAGGTGAAGTTCATCCCGCTCTCCGCCAAGGACCGCTTCACGGCGCTCCAGTCGGGCGAGGTGGACGTGCTGGTCCGCAACTCGACCTGGACCATGACCCGCGACGCCTCGCTCGGCCTGAGCTTCACCGGCGTCAACTACTATGACGGCCAGGGCTTCATGGTCCGCAAGAAGCTCGGCGTGAACTCGGCGCTGCAGCTCTCGGGCGCTTCGGTCTGCACCCAGCAGGGCACGACCACCGAGCTGAACCTCGCCGACTACTTCCGCGCCAACAACCTGAAGTACGAGGTCGTGGCCTTCGCGACGTCCGACGAGACGGTCAAGGCCTATGATGCCGGCCGTTGCGACGCCTTCACCACCGACGCCTCGGGCCTCTATGCCGAGCGCCTGAAGCTGACGAACCCGGATGAGCACATCGTCCTGCCGGAGATCATCTCCAAGGAGCCGCTCGGCCCGTCCGTGCGCAACAACGACCCGCAGTGGTATAACCTCGTGAAGTGGGTCGGCTTCGCCATGCTGAACGCCGAGGAGCTCGGCGTCACCCAGGGCAACCTGGAGCAGCAGCTCAAGTCGGAGAACCCCGAGATCAAGCGTCTGCTCGGCACCGAGGGCAAGTTCGGTGAGCAGATCGGCCTGACCCCGGACTGGGTCGTGCGCATCGTCAAGCTCGTCGGCAACTACGGCGAATCCTTCGAGCGCAATGTCGGCCAGGGCTCACTGCTCAAGATCGCGCGCGGCCAGAACGCGCTCTGGACCAAGGGCGGCCTGCAATACGCTCCGCCGGTTCGCTGAGATCGTGATGGAGGCGCGGGAGACGATCCCGCGCCTCTTTCGCATAATTCGATGAGGGGAAACCAGACCAAAGGAGAATGCGGCCCGAGAGTGGTCCGGGACTTGCTAGCAAATCGAGGACGGGATCAACCCGTTCCGCCAAGAGGGGAACTCGACAAATGAAGACGTATTTCGCTGCCGCGCTCGCTGTGGCCGCCAGTGTGGCTTGTGCCGGCGGAGCGCAGGCTCAGTCGAACACGCTGGCCCAGGTCAAGAGCAAGGGCTCCGTCACTTGCGGCGTTGGTCCCGGCCTCGCCGGTTTCGGCATCCCCGACGCCCAGGGCAATTGGACCGGGCTCGATGTCGATCTCTGCCGCAGCATCGCCGCGGCCATCTTCAACGATCCGAGCAAGGTGAAGTTCGTCCCGCTGTCGTCGAAGGATCGCTTCACGGCGCTCCAGTCCGGCGAGGTCGATCTGCTCGCCCGCAACACCACCTGGACGCTTTCGCGCGACACTTCGCTCGGCCTGAACTTCGCCGGCGTCAACTACTATGACGGCCAGGGCTTCATGGTCCGCAAGAAGCTCGGCGTCGATTCCGCGCTCAAGCTCGCCGGCGCCTCGGTCTGCACCCAGCAAGGCACGACGACCGAGCTGAACCTCGCTGACTATTTCCGCGCCAATAAGATGAAGTACGAGGTCGTCGCCTTCGCAACGTCCGACGAGACGATCAAGGCCTATGAATCCGGCCGCTGCGACGCCTTCACCACCGATTCCTCGGGCCTCTATGCCGAGCGCCTTAAGCTGCAGGTGCCGGAGGATCACATCGTCCTGCCCGAGATCATCTCGAAGGAGCCGCTCGGCCCGGTCGTGCGCCATGGCGACGATCAGTGGTTCGACATCGTCAAGTGGAGCTTCAACGCCCAGCTGAATGCCGAGGAGCTCGGCATCACGAAGGCGAATGTCGACGAGATGCTGAAGTCGGAGAATCCCGAGATCAAGCGCTTCGTCGGCACCGAGGGCAAGTTCGGCGAGGCCCTGGGCCTGACCAACGATTGGGCCTTTCGCATCGTCAAGCAAGTCGGCAATTACGGCGAATCCTTCGAACGGAATGTCGGCTTGAGCTCGCAACTCAAGATTGCGCGCGGCCTCAACGCACTCTGGACTAAGGGTGGCCTGCAATACGCGCCGCCGATCCGCTGATCCGGGGCCGTCGCGGCTCTGCAATCTTGGAATGACAAGACCCCCGGCGGTCAGCCGCCGGTGGTCAGGCCGATATCATAACGAAAAAAGGGCGTAGAACGTGTCCAGCATTCCAAGCCAGCCGAGAGAGCCGGGCAAGGCCTCATTATTCTACGATCCGAAGATCCGGGGCTATGTCTATCAGATCGTTCTATTGGCGGTCGTCGGCTTCCTGATCTGGTCAGCCGCCTCCAATGCGATCGAGAACCTGCGGGCGCAGAAGATCGCTTCGGGCTTCGGTTTCTGGCACAACGCCGCCGGCTTCGACGTCAACCAGAAGCTGATCCCGTTCTCAGCCTCCGGCGGCTCGACCTACGGCCAGGCCTTCTTCGTCGGCCTCCTGAACACGCTGCTCGTAGCGGCGATCGGCATCGTGCTGGCGACCATTATCGGCTTCACCGTCGGCGTGGCGCGGCTGTCGAACAACTGGATCGTCGCAAAGCTGGCGATGGTCTATGTCGAGGTCATCCGCAACATCCCGCTGCTGCTCCAGCTCTTCTTCTGGTACAACGCGGTGCTGAAGCCTCTGCCGGATGCCCGCAACTCGATTGCACTGCCCGGCAGCATCTACCTCAACAACCGCGGCATCATCCTGCCGAGCCCGAATTTCGGGCCGGCCTTCGAGGCCGTTGTTGTCGCCTTCATCGTCGGCATCGCTGCGGCGATCGCGTTCTTCATCTGGTCGCGGCGCCATCAGATGCAGACGGGCAAGCAGTATCATAACGGCTGGATCGCGCTCGCGCTCATTCTCGGGCTGCCGCTTCTCGTGTTCTTCATCACGGGTCGGCCGCTGACTTTCGACTATCCGCAGCAGGGGCGCTTCAACCTGACCGGCGGCATGCAGATCTATCCGGAGTTCGTGGCGCTGCTGATCGGCCTGTCGACCTATACCGGCGGGTTCATCGCCGAGGTCGTGCGTGCCGGCATCCTGGCTGTGTCCAAGGGGCAGAGCGAAGCGGCCAATGCGCTCGGCCTGCGCTCCGGCCCGACATTGAAGCTCGTCGTCATCCCGCAGGCGATGCGCGTCATCATCCCGCCGCTGACCTCGCAATATCTCAACCTCGTCAAGAACTCGTCGCTGGCGGTGGCGATCGGCTATCCCGATCTCGTCCAGGTCTTCATGGGTACGGTGCTGAACCAGACCGGGCAGGCGGTCGAGATGGTGTCGATCACCATGGCCGTCTATTTGACCATCTCGCTGGTGACGTCGTTCTTCATGAATATCTACAACAAGCGCATGGCGCTGGTTGAACGGTGAGGGCCGATCGGTGACCGACGCAACACTCGAAAACGCCCCTTACGCCTTCGTCCGCAAGGAGACGCTGCCGCAGGAGGCTCCGCCGCTGTCCGTGGCTGGGCCGGCGGCCTGGATCAGGGCTCACCTGTTCTCCAGCCCGCTCAACGCGATCCTGACGCTGCTCTGCCTCTATCTGGTGGTCGATTCAGTGCCGGGGCTGATCCGGTTCTATTTCCTCGATGCGGTCTGGACCGGCACCAACCGCGACGCCTGCCTCGCCGACAAGGTTGGCCGGCCGGTCGGCGCCTGCTGGGCCTATGTCGGCGACCGCCTTCAGTATTTCATCTACGGCTCCTATCCGGTCGCGGATCGCTGGCGGGTCGACATCGTCTTCGCGATGTTTGCCCTCGGTATCGTGTGGCTGCTCTGGAACAAAGCGCCGCTGAAGAAGCTCGGCTTCTTCTTCTTCTTCGTCATCCTGCCGCTGAGCGCCTTTATCCTGCTGCTCGGTGGTGACCGAGCGGAAGGCCTGCTGCGCTTCCTGATCCTGTTCAACTTCGCGCTGGCGGTGCTCTTCCTCGTCCTGTCCTTCGCGCCGTCGCTGGCGAAGTTCTGGATCGGGGAGGGGCAGCTCGCCGTCGAGGAGGCGATGCCGCCCTGGCAGCGCTTCTACCGGCCGAAGCGGCTGATCCTGATCAGCCTCGTCGTATTCGGCCTGCTCGCCCTGCTCGCAGACAAGGTCGGATTGCCGCGTGTCGACACCGGCCTCTGGGGCGGCATGATGGTAACCTTCCTGGTCTCGGCGGTCGGCATCGTCTTCTCGCTGCCGCTCGGCGTGCTGCTGGCGCTCGGCCGACGTTCGAGGCTGCCGGCTATCCAGCTCCTCTCGGTGATCTTCATCGAGTTCGTGCGCGGCGTGCCGCTGATCACCGTGCTGTTCATGGCCAACACCATGCTGCCGCTCTTCGTGCCGCAGGAATGGTCGCCGGACCGGCTGCTGCGGCCACTGATCGGTGTCGCGCTCTTCGCGGCCGCCTATATGGCGGAGGTGGTGCGCGGCGGCCTGCAGGCGATTCCGAAGGGGCAGTATGAGGGCGCGATGTCGCTCGGCCTGGGCTATTGGCAGATGATGCGGCTCATTATCCTGCCGCAGGCGCTGCGCATCGTGATCCCGGGCATCGTCAACACCTTCATCGGGCTGTTCAAGGATACGACGCTGGTCACCATCGTCGGCATCTTCGACTTCCTGCGGACCATCGAGGCGACGCTGGTCGACCCGACCTGGGCGACGCCGACGACGCGGACGACAGGCTACGCCTTCGCCGCTATCTTCTATTTCCTATGCTGCTGGGGCATGTCGCGCTATTCGGTTGCGGTCGAGAAGCGCCTAGCCGCCGGCCAGAAACGCTGAGAGGGACCAAGACCATGGCATTGGCAGAAACCAAGATGACCGATTCCCGCCCGGCGGCGCTGAAGCAGACTTCGCTGAACACGGCGACGGCGGTCGAGATGATCGGCGTGAACAAGTGGTACGGCGAGTTCCACGTGCTGCGCGACATCAACCTGAAGGTCTCGCGCGGCGAGAAGCTGGTGATCTGCGGCCCATCGGGTTCGGGCAAGTCGACGATGATCCGCTGCATCAACCGGCTGGAGGAGCACCAGAAGGGCCAGATCATCGTCGACGGCACGGAGCTCACCAACGATCTCAAGAAGATCGACGAGATCCGCCGCGACGTCGGCATGGTGTTCCAGCACTTCAACCTGTTCCCGCATCTGACGATCCTCGAGAACCTGACGCTGGCTCCGATCTGGGTGCGCAAGATGCCCAAGAAGGACGCCGAGGAGATCGCGATGCACTACCTCAAGCGCGTCAAGATCCCCGAGCAGGCGGGCAAGTATCCGGGCCAGCTCTCGGGCGGCCAGCAGCAGCGCGTGGCGATCGCCCGGTCGCTCTGCATGAGCCCGAAGATCATGCTGTTCGACGAGCCGACCTCGGCGCTCGACCCCGAGATGGTCAAGGAGGTGCTCGACACCATGGTCTCGCTGGCCGAGGAGGGCATGACCATGCTCTGCGTCACGCACGAGATGGGCTTCGCTCGTCAGGTCGCCGACCGCGTCATCTTCATGGACGCCGGCCAGATCGTCGAGATGAACACCCCCGACGAATTCTTCAAGAACCCGCAGCACGAGCGCACCAAGCTCTTCCTCAGCCAAATCCTGCACTGAGAAAATCGTAGAATCACGGAAGCGCGCCGGCCTCGCCGGCGCGTTTTTCGTTATGCGGGGTCGCCCGGAAGAGTCGTAAGGTATCTTCGGAGGCAGTTGAGGAGGTCTTCGGAACGGATCCTTGTCCTGTGCGTTGATGGCGCAAACGGAGGACCCGTCATGAAACGTTATGTGCCTGTCATAGCCATCGCTCTTCTGGCGAGCGGCGGCGCCTATGCTCAGTCAATCAATATCGGCCCTGGCGGCGTCAGCGTCGATCCCCGCACGCCGCATGAGCGGGCGATCGATCGCGAGATGCGTCACGAACGCTACGAGCGTGCCCGTGAGCGCGAGTGGCGCCGTGCCAATTATCGCGGCGATGACTGCCGCACCGTCACGACCGAGCGCGAAACGCCGCGCGGCGTGGTGCGACGCACGACCCGCGTCTGCGACTGATCCAGCCGAAGCGGCTGCCAGCACAAAGAAGGCCCGCGACGCGCCAGCGTCGCGGGCCTCTGTCTGTTCGTGAGCGTGGCTTACTGCGCGTTGCGCGCCTTCACCGCTTGGTCCGGGAAGTCCGAGAACAGCCCGTCGATGCCGAGCGCAAGATAGGCCTTGTACTCCGCTGCCGCGTCGCCCTTGTAGTCCGAGGCGAGGCGCTTCGGCTCGCTGCGGAAGGTCCAGGCATAGACGATGAGGCCGGCCGCATGGGCGTCCTTCACCACATTGGACGGGGCGATCAGGGTCCGGTCGCGCTCATCGATGGCGCCGTCGCCATTGAGATCCCGCGGCTTGCCGTCGGCACCGATCGTCTGCTTGGCGCCGATCAGATAGGGCTTCCAGGGGCCGACGCCGTCGGCATAGGTCGCGATCTCCTTCAGGCCCTCCGCGGTCAGCATATCCGGGAAGGTGCGCTTGTCGCCGAGCACGGCGAAGTCATAGGGCCGGTCGAAGGGCGCGGCCAGCGAGACCTTGCCATCCTTGTCGACATCGTCGCCGTCGACGAGCTGGACGAGGCGCAGCTGCGTCCTCTTGCGCAGATATTTGAGGTTCGCGGTCTCGAAGCTCTGGATGAAGACCGGCGAGGTCTTCTCTGTCCAACCGGCGGCCTTGAGCATGTCGAGGAGCTTGTCCTCGAAGGCGAGGCCGAGCACGGCGTGATAGGTCGGGTGCTTGGTCTCGGGATAGATGCCGATGGTGCGGCCGGTGCGGGCGCTTTCCGACTTGGCGAGGTCGATCACCTCCTGGAAGGTCGGGACCGCGTATTTGCCGTTATGCGACTGGTCGCGATCGGCAAAGGCCTGCTTTGCCTTCAGCGTCTTGATCTCGGCCAGCGTGAAGTCGTTGGCAAACCAGTCCGTGGTGTCGATGCCGTCGACCTTGCGCGTGGTCTTGCGGTTGGCGAATTCCGGCCGCTCGGAGACGTCGGTCGTGCCGCTGAGCATCGGCTCATGGCGCACCACCAGAATGCCGTCCTTGGTGGAGACCAGGTCGGGCTCGATGAAGTCCGCGCCCTGCTCGATGGCGAGCTTGTAGCCCTCGATCGTATGCTCCGGCATGTAGCCGCTGGCGCCGCGATGCGCGACGATCAGGGGCTTCTGTCCCGAAAGCGTCGGCGCCGGCTGGGCGATGGCCACGGCAGGCTGAAGAGCCAAGGCCGCGAGAAGCGATGTCGAGAGAACGAAGGATCTTGTCATGGTTTTTTACCTCGGCTCGCAGAAAAGCTGGCGAACTTAGGTCGGGCCTCATGACATCGCCATGAAGATGGCCGCAGGAAGGCGCTTCACGCACGGCTTCACATGAGAAACGCCCGCGCGAGGCGGGCGTTGGCAGGTCGCGGGGACCGTTCGAGCCGGGAGGCGGATGCCGCCAGCCGGAAAGCTGTTCTCGCGCAGGCCGTCCCGGCTTCCCGGAGCGTACTTGCGCTGGCGCCTCAGCGGCGATTTTCGAGCGAGGTCTTGGCGTCCAGGCGCTTCGACGGCGGAGGCGTGAGATCCTGCTGGGCTTGGGTCGCGCAGGCGGCGAGACCGAAGGCGAACAGGCTCAGGATAACGATGCGGCTGACGCTTTTCATAGATAGGTACCCCGGTAGCCGCGACATGCGGTTGCATCGTCTTGCAGCTTGTGAAACGACCGCGTCAAGAGCGTGCCGGGGCGGCCCCCATGTCCCTGCGTCATGTTCGAACACGGCGAAAACACAATTCATCCAGCCTCGAGGCGCCAGGCGCGACAGGGCCGGCAGGAATCGAACCTCATGACCCCAGCCGCCCGGATCAGCGCCGCCATCGAGGTGCTGCAGGACATCATCGAGCGCCGCCGGCCGGCCGCCGATTCGCTGAAGGACTGGGGCCTGTCGCGGCGCTTCGCCGGCTCCAAGGACCGAGCGGCCATCGCCTCGCTCGTCTATGACGCCCTGCGGCGCAAGGCGTCCTCCGCCCATGCCATGGCCTCCGAGACCCCGCGCGCGCTCGTGCTGGGCATGCTGGCGGGCCTGCGCGGCCTGTCCCTGTCCGAGATCGCCACGCTCTGTTCCGGCGAGAGCCACGCGCCCCAGCCGCTGAGCGAGGACGAGACCGTGCTCCTCACGGCCTTTTCCGACGCTGACGCACCCGACCATGTGCGGGCGGATGTGCCCGAATGGCTGTGGCCGTCCTTCCAGGCGGGCTTCGGCGAATCCGCCGTGGCGGAGGGTGAGGCGCTCGCGGCGCGCGCTCCTGTCGACCTGCGCGTCAACCGGTTGAAGGCCGACCGCGACGCCGTGCTGAAGGACCTTGCCCATCTCCAGCCGGAGCCCGGCGCCTGGTCGCCCGACGCCCTGCGTTTCCAGCCCGGCCATGACGGGCGCGGCCCCTCGCTGCAGACCGAACCCGGCTTCTTCGCCGGCGCCTTCGAGATCCAGGACGAGGGCTCCCAGCTCGTGACGCTGCTCGCGGGCGTCAAGCCGGCAGAGACGGTGATCGATCTCTGCGCCGGGGCAGGGGGCAAGACCCTTGCGCTTGCGGCTCTCATGGCCAATCGCGGCAGCCTCTACGCCACCGATCTCGATAGCCGCCGCCTCGCCCCGCTGCACGACCGTGTGACGCGCTCAGGCGCCAGCATCGTCGAAGTCCGCATCCCGCGCTCGCGCGGCCACGAGCCGCTCGCCGACATCGCGGGTAAGGCTGATCTCGTGCTGGTCGATGCGCCCTGCACCGGCTCTGGCACCTGGCGGCGCAATCCGGATGCGAAATGGCGCGTGCGTCCCGGCGCGCTCGCCGAACGCGTCAAGGACCAGGCCGAGGTGCTGGCGCGGGCGGCCAAGCTCGTGCGCCCCGGCGGGCGCATCGCCTATATCACCTGCTCGATGCTGCCGGAGGAGAACGACGAGGCGATCCGCGCCTTTCTCGGCCGTCATCCGGGCTTTGCGTCGGTGGCGCCGGTCGATGTCCTCAAGGGGGGCGAGACCGACCTCTCCCTGCTCGCCCGCTTCGCCACGGAATACGGGCTTCAGCTCTCGCCGCGAAGGACGGGCACGGACGGGTTCTATCTGGCCTGCCTCACGCGCGGGGACTGAAGCGGTTGCGGCCGTTGCGCGCGCCAGCGTGATCCATTAACGGAACGCGATGACGAGCGCTCAGCCCCATCACGACTCCATCCTGATCATCGATTTCGGCTCGCAGGTGACGCAGCTCATCGCGCGCCGCATCCGCGAGATCGGCGTCTATTGCGAGATCGCGCCGTTCCAGTCGGCCTCCGAGGCGTTCGGGCGGATGAAGCCAAAGGGCGTGATCTTCTCCGGCGGCCCGGCTTCGGTGCCGGACGAGAACTCGCCGCGCGCCCCGCAGGAGGTCTTCTCGAACGGCCTGCCGATCCTGGGCATCTGCTACGGCCAGCAGACCATGGCCGAGCAGCTCGGCGGCAAGGTCGAGAGCGGGCACGCCGCCGAGTTCGGCCGCGCCGATGTCGAGATCGTCACACCCTCGGCGCTGTTCGAGGGCGTCTGGGAGGAGGGCGGCCGCTACCCGGTCTGGATGAGCCACGGTGACCGCGTCACGCAGTTGCCCGCAGGCTTCACCGTCAAGGCGACCTCCGAGAACGCGCCCTATGCGGTGGCGAGCGACGAGGAGCGGCGCTTCTATTCGACCATGTTCCACCCCGAGGTGGTGCATACGCCGGATGGCGGCAAGCTGCTGCGCAACTTCGTCGTGAACATCTGCGGCTGCCAGCCGGACTGGAGCATGTCGGCCTATCGCGCCGAGATGCAGAAGAAGATCAAGGAGCAGGTCGGCACCGGCCGCGTCATCTGCGGGCTTTCCGGCGGAGTCGACTCGGCCGTTGCAGCGGTGCTGATCCATGAGGCGATCGGCGACCAGCTCACCTGCGTCTTCGTCGACCACGGCCTGATGCGCCTCGGCGAGGCCGAGCAGGTGGTGACGCTGTTCCGCGACCACTACAACATTCCGCTCGTCCATGTTGATGCCGAGGAGCTTTTCCTCTCCGAGCTCGCCAAATGCGGCCCCGATCCGGAAGCCAAGCGCAAGGCCATCGGCCGGCTCTTCATCGACGTTTTCGATGCCGAGGCAGCCAAGCTCGGCGGCGCCGATTTCCTCGCCCAGGGCACGCTCTATCCGGACGTGATCGAGAGCGTCTCGTTCTCCGGCGGCCCCTCGGTCACCATCAAGAGCCACCACAATGTCGGCGGCCTGCCCGAGCGCATGAAGATGAAGCTCGTCGAGCCGCTGCGCGAGCTCTTCAAGGACGAGGTCCGCGTGCTCGGCCGCGAGCTTGGCCTGCCCGAGGCCTTCGTCGGCCGCCATCCCTTCCCGGGGCCGGGCCTCGCCATCCGTTGCCCGGGCGAGATCACCAAGGAGAAGCTCGACATCCTGCGCAAGGCGGATGCGATCTATCTCGACGAGATCCGCAAGGCCGGGCTGTACGACGTGATCTGGCAGGCCTTCGCCGTGCTGCTGCCGGTGCGCACCGTCGGCGTGATGGGCGACTACCGCACCTACGACCATGTCTGCGCGCTGCGCGCCGTGACCTCGGTCGACGGCATGACCGCGGATTTCTACCCCTTCGACATGAACTTCCTGGGCCGCGCCGCGACCCGCATCATCAACGAGGTCAAGGGCATCAACCGCGTCGTCTACGACGTGACTTCGAAGCCGCCCGGCACGATCGAGTGGGAGTGAGGGGGGATAAAATCGGACATTATCGGATCCCACAGCGTAGTTTCTATCTCCGATAGCTGTCGAATGTAGATGATCGATCCAGTCCCCAGGAAGGCTTGCGCGAAAAATCGGTCAGTCGTCGTTCCACGTCCACCGCTTGAAGTATTCAACGAAGGCTCGGAATGCGGCTGACGATAGGCGCTGGGGCGGATAATAGAGCGCTTCGCTGTCGTACGGTGGTGTCCATTCTGACAGCACCTGAACGAGCGAGCCCCGATCGAGAAGGGGCTGCGCTTCGCGTTGCTCAACATAGGCAAGCCCGGCGCCGGTCGCGGCAGCCTTAGCAGCGAGATCGGTCGTGCCGACGATAAGGCGGCCGGAGACCTCGATCTCGGGAACTGAGCTTCCTTTGCCAAGCTCCCATCGCATAATCGTACCGCTCGGAAGACGGGCTCGAATGCATTCATGCGAGAGTAGGTCGCCGGGAGTCTGCGGCACGCCCCGCGCGGCCAAGTAATCGGGAGCCGCCACGATCAAAAGCATTTCGGGGATGCCGACTGGGATCGCGACCATGTCCTGGGGAACGACAGATTCTTGGCGCAACCCCGCGTCGAAGCCCTCGGCGATGATGTCAATCAAGCGGCCTTCGGTTACTAGATCGATGCGGACATCTGGAAATTCCCGCATGAAGCCCATGACGATCGGGAGGATGCGATCGGCGCCCCAAGTGGTGGCGTTGAGGCGGACCAGGCCCGTGGGATGATCGCGTAAGTCGTTCACACCCTCGATAGCCTGAGTGATCTCCGATAGGGCTGGCCGAACCCGGCTGAGAAAGGCTTCGCCTGCTTCGGTCAGCGAGACGCTCCGGGTGTTCCTCAGAAAGAGTCGGATGCCGAGCCGTCGCTCGAGATTGGCGACGATATGGCTCACTGACGAGGGGGACATGTTCAGTTCATGCGCGGCGGCGCGGAAGTTTCGGTTGGAAGCCACCGAAGCGGTCACCGACAAAGCGCGTATGCCCATATCCTCCATTGTACGGAATCCTTCACTATACCGTCCAGCACTGGACGGATTTTCCGAACAACGGCTCTCACATACATGTGGCTCACGTCAATAATGGAGCCGCAAATGACCCAGACTGTTTTGATAACCGGTACATCGTCCGGATTTGGCGAGGCTGCCGCCCGCCATTTCGCCGAGCGCGGCTGGAATGTGATCGCCACGATGCGCGACCCGTCCAAGGCCGGAACGCTCGCCGCCGTCCCCAACGTCGTCGTGTTGAAGCTGGATGTAGAAGACGCTTCGAGCATCGAGGGCGCCTTCCAGGAAGGCATAGCTCGTTTTGGCCGGATCGATGTCCTCGTGAACAATGCGGGCTACGGCTTGTTCGGCGTCTTCGAGGGCGTTTCGCCGTCGGCCATCCAGCAGCAGTTCGCCGTGAACGTCTTCGGGGCGATGGACGTGGTCCGGGCCATCCTGCCGCATTTCCGTGCAAACCGCGCCGGCACCATCATCAACGTCAGCTCGGGGGCGGGCGCGATCGGCTTCCCGATGGCCTCGATCTACAGTTCCTCGAAGTTCGCCCTCGAAGGATGGTCGGAAGGCCTGTCCTACGAACTCGGGTCGCTTGGCATCAAGGTGAAGATCATCGAGCCGGGCGGCGCGATGAAGACCAATTTCATGGCTCGTGTCGGCGGTGAGAGCGGCGGCCAGACAATGATCGAGGATTACATGCCGTTCCTCGGTCACATCGGTCAGATGTACGGCGGCATGCAGGACTCCGCTGATCCGGATGCGGTCGAGAAGGTGATCGACGCGATCTTCGCGGCGGCGACCGACGGCACGACGCAGCTCCGCTACGCGCCGACGAATGACATCCAGCCGATCCTCAACGCCCGCCGTGGCACCTCGGAGGAGCAGTATCGCGCCTTCACTCTCGGCATCTTCACACCGCAGTCCTGAGGAGAACGGCAATGACCCAACGTACTTGGTTCGACACCGGTGTCAGCAGCGGCCTCGGCCGCCAGATGGCCGAGCAACGCTGATGCAGGGCGACGTGGTCGCCGGCACGCTTCGTAAGACGACCGCCCTGGACGATCTGAAGTCGCAATATGGCGATCGGCGCTGGCTCGGGCAGCTCGACGTCACCGACACGGCGGCCATCCGGGACGTGCAGGGCCGGTCAGCGGCCGTGTGTCGACCCGGACGTTGCCAAATCTTCTCATCCGCTCGCTCGCGATGACCAATCCGGCGATGAAGGGGATGCTGCCTCTGCTCGGTGCCGACCTGAACGCGAGCGGTGAGAAGGCGCAACGCTTGCTAGGGTGGACGCCGCGTTCGCGCGAGGACGCAATTCTGGCGAGCGCAGAAAGCCTTTTCCGTCTCGGTCTTGTCGCCAGCAAATGAATGGGGAAGGGACTTCAGGCTGATCGGCCACACCGGCCAATCAGCTGGCGAGGCAGGATTCCATAGAGGGACGCCTGCGAGCGCGAGCACACCGGCTGTTCGCGTGTCCGTTCAGCTCTTGATGTCCGTCGTTTCACGAGAGGCCGCGCCATTCGGCGCGTCTGCCGCCGCATCAGTCCGGTGCCTGTGGCGCTGCCCGGAACGCGACAATCGCCAGCGAACGGCGTCATCGGCGCCCGGACCTTCCTTGATCTCGAGGTCCAACGGGCTCACGGGCTCGCCGGTTTGCTGATCGATGAAGCTCCACCGGACTTCGGCGCCGGTCTTGCGGTTGACGACTCTCATCGGCGGCTCGGAGGCTCCTGATAGGCCCAGCCGATCGCCGATCTGGGCGAAAACCGGCATCAGAGGCGCGATCTGCCAACCCTTCTGGGTCAGAATGTATTCGAAACGCTCCGGGTTCACCTGGTAGCGCCGGCGCTCGATGATTCCGTTCGTTTCGAGGTGCTTCAGCCGGTCGCTGAGGGTCGCATTCGTCACACCGGATGACTGGCGAAAATCCTCGTAGCGGCTGAGCCCGCAAACGAGATCCCGCAGGATCAGCAGACCCCACCGATCGCCGATTGCGCCCATGACGCCGGCGATGGAGCAAATCATTCCGTCGAAACCCTTCGAACGCATCCGGCCCTTTCCCGAGCCTGCCGGAGATTGCAGGCAATGCTCTGATTATAAGAGGGACGTTCCTTCGCCGCAACGACCTAAGCCGCAGCCTTGGCTGGGCACGCAATGGGGTCGGTCCTTCTGCGTGGAGACCGCATCAAACCGCCGCAGGGGCAAAGCGCTTGCGAGCCAGTAACTCTTATAATAAGAGTTACTGGCTCGCTCGGCGTGTGACCCTGTTCGCGCAGTTCGCGAAATGCAGCTCGCCCAACGCGCGGAGTGGAGCGCCGGCCGTTGCAGACGTTGCCGGATAGCCCAACGAAGAGGGTCCCGCCTTGGCGCCAAACAACACTTCAAACGTGATCAGCCCCGTGGTCGCATTCGCCGGTACGGCCGTTGCGACCGGTCTCTGGCTCGCCGCACTCGCCGCGATTCCAGGGCTTCAAAGCTCCGGCATCTCTGTCATCGTCGCGCGCACCGCCGTGCATCTCATCGTGCTTGCTGGAGCGTGGACAGGACTGTCACGCACCTCTCTGACGCCGGCTGAGCGCAGGTCGACCTGGCTGGTGATCTCGATCTCGCTGACGGTCTGGCATGGCGTCGCCTGGGTGATCGTCGCGAGGGGACTGCTTCTCCCCGGTGCCACCACGATTCCGCTGCTCCCGATCATGATTGTCGTGCCCACCGCGATCGCGATCGCTTTGATCTGGCGTTCGAGCCGGATCGCGACGCTCCTCGATGCGATGCCAGCCAGCTGGCTCGTCGGGCTGCAGGTTTACAGGGTGATCGGCGGTGTCTTCCTGGTGAACTGGGTGATGGGGACCACGCCCGGTCTCTTCGCCATCCCGGCCAGTACCGGCGACGTGATCACGGGCCTGCTGGCCCTTCCGGCTGCCATCGCGCTCGCGAGCGGAAAGGCGGACAGCACCCGATCCGCCATCATCTGGAACTTCATCGGCATCACCGATCTCGTCGTCGCGGTGACCTTGGGCGCGCTGACCTCGCCGGGGCCGCTGCAGCGCTTCGCCTTCGACAATCCCAATATGGTGACCGGCGCATACCCCATCGCGATCATTCCGGCCTTCACCGTGCCCACGTCGCTCGTCCTGCACGCGCTTTCGTTGCGCCAGCTGCTCCGGCGTTCGCGTCCCTTGGCCGCCGTCGCTGCCTGACGATGGCCACGCGAGAAACACAAATCACAGACCCCGACATCCGGAGTAGAGTCGAATGGAAAAAGAACCGGTCATCGCGCGTCGCGACCTCATCAAGGTGTCAGCTACGCTTGCTGCCGTGGTTCCGGCAGTCGCAGCGACATCAGCACTTGCGCAACAATCCCAGCAGGGGCAGCAGCCGGCCTCCGAGGCGGCGCAGCCGACGACGCTCGCAGAGGTCTCGCTTGGCCCGAACACGCGGCTGACGATCGAACGTCGCGGACAGGTTGCATTGTTCGGCCTCAACCGGCCGCAGGTCCAGAACCGGGTCGATCCCGAGACATTTCGGGCCCTGGCTAAGGCGCTCTACGACTATGATCACGATCCGTCGTTGCGCGCCGCGATCCTCTTCGGCCATGGCGATTGCTTCTCCCGTGGGATCGATGTCGAGGGGTATCGAGCCGTCGCGAATTCCGGGGGGCCGCTCGCCGGCCTGACCCAGATCGTCAATCCCCTCAACTATGGTGCCCAGCGCACGAAGCCGCTGATCGCCGCGGTTCACGGCGATACGTGGAATATGGCGCACGAACTGTTCCTGACCGCTGACATCAGGGTCGCAGCAGCCAACACGAATTTCGGTCAGGATGAGAACAGCCATGGCCGCTTCCCCGGTGGCGGCTCGACTGTCCGCTTCGTTCGCGAGGCCGGCTGGGGCAATGCGATGCGCTACATGCTCACCGGCGATCACTGGAGCGCCGCGGACGCGCAGCGCATGGGAGTTCTGCAGGAAATCGCCGAGACGCCCCAGGCGACCCTCGACCTTGCGGTCGCGATCGCCAACAGGGTGGCGGCATGCGCGCCGCTCGGCATCCAGACGACCCTGGCATCGGCGCATCTGGCGATCGACGCCGGTGAAGGACAGGCGTTCTCCAAGCTCGGCGCCCAGTACAGTGCGCTCTATCGCACCAAGGATTTCCTCGAGGGCGTGGCCGCTCAGGCCGAAGGGCGAACGCCCGTCTTCCACGGCAACTGAGCCGGGCAAAGGTCTCGGTGGCTGAAGTCCCGAGGCGTCAGCCGGCATTCTGAACGATCACTGAGGGCCGCATCCACCATCGAGGAGGATGCGGCCCTCGGTGCGTTCTACGCTGATCTCTGCGGGAGAGCCTCGCGATCCGGGATAGCCAGGCTGCTGGCGCTCGACGGTGCTTCCTTCTCGGCCCGGACGCGGAACCAGATCGCGTAGAGCGCCGGCAGGAAGATCAGGATCAGCACCGTGCCGATCGCGGTGCCGCCGATCAGTGTATAGGCCAACGACCCCCAGAAGACGGAGTGGGTCAGGGGGATGAAGGCCAGCACCGCCGCCAGTGCGGTGAGGATCACCGGCCTTGCCCGCTGCACTGTCGCCTCGACCACCGCATGGTACGGATCGAGCCCGTCCGCCTCGTTGGAGTGGATCTGACCGATCAGGATCAGCGTGTTGCGCATCAGGATGCCGGCGAGGCCGATCAGCCCGAGGATGGCGTTGAAGCCGAAGGGTTGGGAGAAGAGCAGCAGGGTCGGTACGGCCCCGACGAGGCCCAGCGGCGCGGTGAGCATCACCATCGCCGTGGCGGAGAAGGACCGGACCTGCAGCATGATCACCGCCAGCATCAGCGCCAGCATGAGCGGGAAGACGGCTGCGAGCGCGACATTGGCCTTCGCGGCTTCCTCGATCGAGCCGGCGAGTTCCAGGCTGTAGCCGGCCGGCAGGCGGTCGATGAGCGGCCGGAAGGCCACCATCAGCTCCTTCGAGACCTCCGGCGGCTGCAGGCCGTCGGCGATGTCGCTGCGGATGGTGATGGTCGGGATGCGGTCGCGGCGCTTGAGGATTGGTTCCTCCATGCGCACCTCGGTATGGCCGATATGGTCGAGCGGGATCAGCTTGCCGTCGCGCGAGGTCAGGGTGAAATCGGCCAGCCGTGCCGGGTCGAGCCGCTCCTCGCCGGCGCTGCGCGCCACGATATCGACGGTGCGGATATCCTCGCGCACCTGCGTCACCGTCACGCCGGTGAGCAGGAACTGCAGTTGCTGGGCCGCCTCGGCTGGCGAGAGGCCGATCAGCCGCAGCCGGTCCTGGTCGAGCACGAAGTGCAGCGTCGGCGCCCGCCGGCCCCAGTCCTGATTGGCCTGCCGTGTGTTCGGATTGGTACGCATGATCGCGAGCGCCTCGTCGGCGATGCCGCGCAGCACGGTCGCATCCGGTCCGCGGAGACGGAACTCGACGGGGAAGGGGGTGTAGGGGCCGAAGACGAGCTGCGTCACGCGCAGATAGGCGGCAGGCGCCAACCCCTCGTTGACGGCTTGGCGCAGCTTCAGCTTCAGCCCCTCTCGGGCCTCGGCATCGGGCGTCAGGATGACGATCTTGGCGAAGGCGGGATCTGGCAATTCCGGCGCCATGGCGAGGAAGAAGCGCGGCGCGCCCTGGCCGATATAGGAGGTGACGATCTTCGCCTCCGGCTGCTGGCGCAGCCACGCCTCGACCTGCTCGACAGCGTTGCGCGTCACGGCGATGCTGGTGCCTTCCGGCAGGCGCACCTCGACCAGCACCTCCGGCCGATCGGAGACGGGGAAGAATTGCTGGCGCACCTTGCCCATGCCGACGACCGAGACGGCGAAGACCAGCACCACGGCGCCGGCCACGACGAATTTGCGGCGCACGGCCCAGGAGATCAGTGCACGCAGCCGGCGATAGCCCGGTGTCGCGTAGATCGCCTCGTGCCCGCCTTCGACCGGCTTGATGGCGGGCAGCAGCTTGACGCCGAGATAGGGCGTGAAGGCGACCGCCACCAGCCAGGAGACGATGAGCGCGAAGGCGACGATCCAGAAGATGTTGCCGGCATATTCGCCGGCGGTGGAGTGCGCGAAACCGACCGGCATCAAGCCGATGATGGTCACCAGCGTGCCCGACAGCATCGGCCCGGCGGTATGGCTCCAAGCGTAGGCGGCCGCCTTGATGCGGTCCATGCCCTCTTCCATCTTCACGACCATCACCTCGATGGCGATGATGGCGTCATCGACCAGCAGACCGAGGCCGAGGATCAGGGCGCCGAGCGTGATCCGGTCGAAGAAGCGCCCGGTCTCCAGCATGATGACGAAGACGGCGGCGAGCGTCAGCGGCACGGCGGCAGCGACGACGATGCCGACCCGCCAGCCCAGGCTGAGCAGGCTGACGAGCAACACGACGCCCAGCGCCATGAAGAACTTCAGCATGAACTCGTCGATCGACTCGGCGATGTTCACCGCCTGATCGGTGATCTTGGAGAGGGTGACACCGAGCGGCAGGGCCGCGGCGATGCCCGCGGTCTCCTTCTCCAGCGCCTTACCGAGTTCCAGCCCGTTCCAGCCGGTGCGCATGACGACGCCGAGCGCCAGCGCCGGTTCGCCCTGGTTGCGGATCAAGAAGGTCGGCGGGTCCTCGTAGCCGCGCTCTACCTCGGCGATGTCGGAGAGCTTGAGCGTGCGCCCGGCTGCGACGACCGGCGTGTCGCGGATGTTCTGCAGATCGTCATAGGCGCCCTCGAGGCGCACCAGCACCTGCGGGCCATTGGCGTCGATCGAGCCGGCGGGCGTGATCGCGTTCTGCTGCGCCAGCGCGGCAAAGACGTCCTGCGCCGAGATACCGAGGGTGACGAGGCGCGGATAGGAGAATGAGACGAAGATGCGCTCCGGCCGCTCGCCGAGGATGTTGACCTTGTTGACGCCCGGCACATGCAGCAGGCGCTGGCGGATGGCCTCCGCCTGCCGCACCAGGAGGCGCGGCGCCATGCCCGGCGCGCGCAGCGCATAGAGGGCGAAGGTGACGTCGGAATATTCGTCGTTGATGAAGGGGCCGAGTGCGCCCGCCGGCAGGTTGCGCGCCTCGTCGCCGAGTTTCTTGCGGGCCTGGTAGAATTGTTCGGCCACCTCGGTGGGCGGCGTGTCGTCACGCAGCGTGACGGTCAGGAAGGCGAGGCCCGGGCGCATCAGCGCCTCGACCCGGTCATACCAGCGTAGCTCCTGTAGCCGCTTCTCCAGCGGCTCGGTGACGAGCTCCTGCATCTCCTGCGCGGTGGCGCCCGGCCAGGCGACGGTGACGGTGAGGACCTTGACTGTGAAGGAGGGATCTTCCGCCCGGCCGAGCTTGAGGAAGGCGTAGGTTCCCGCCAGCGCAATGGCGAGGATGAAGAACAGCGTGACCGCGCGCTCGCGCACCGCAAGGGCGGAAAGATTGAACCCGTTCATTGTGCGGCGGTCCTCGTCTCGGCCGAGCGCACGCGGTCGCCCTCATGCAGCAGATGGGCGCCGAGCGCGACCACCGTCTCGCCGGGCGCGACGCCTGCGACGATCGCCGTTTCCTGCCCGAGGCGGCGAATTTCGACGCGGCGCTGGCTCACGGTCGAGGAGGCGGCGTCGATGATCCAGAGCCGGGTCGAGCGCCCGTCGTCGAGGATCGCGCCGAGCGGCACCTCGGTTTCCTTCGCATCGTCGGCGCGGTTTTGCGGCAACCAGACGGTGACGGTGGCGCCCAGCGGGGCTTGCGCTGCCTCGTCCTCCAGCACGTAGCGGGCCTCATAGGTCCGGGTTCCGGGATCGGCGGAATCGGAGAGCTGGCGCAGCTTCGCGGCCGAGCGGCCTGGGCCGGCGCCGTAGATGCGCGCCTCCGCCCGTGAGCCCAATGCCGGGCGGGCGGTCTCGGGCAGGTTCACCACAGCTTCGCGCGAGCCGGCATGGGCGAGGCGGACCACGAGCTGCCCCGCATTCACGACCTGTCCCGGCTCGCCGAGCGTTTCCACGACGGTGCCATCGGCATCCGCGCGCAGCACGGCGTAGCGGGTCTCGTTCCGCGCGACCTCCGCCAAAGCGCGCGCCGCTTCGAGCTGCGCGCGCGCCGTGTCAGCCGTCGACTTTGCTTGTTCGTAGCGCTGCTTCGAGGCCCAGCCATCGGCGACGAGGCGGCTATAGCGTGTCTCGTCCATCTCGGCCTGGACGAGCTGGGCTCGTGCCGCCGCGATCGCGTTTTCCCGCGAGGTCAGCGCGAGATCGAGATCCTTCGCATCGATGCGCATCAGCACCTGGCCCGAGGTGACGCGCTCGCCGACATCGACCAGCCGCTCGGTGATCTTGCCGTTGACGCGAAAGCCGAGATTGCTCTGCACACGTGCGGCGACCATGCCGGTGAAGGCCCGCTCCGATGCGGTCGCGGCTCGCGCCGTCGCCGTGCGGACGAGGGGAGGGGCCTGGCGCGGATCGGTGCCGGGCGAGGCGGCGGGCTCAGCATGCGTGAGCAGGGCGAGGCCTGCGCCTCCCGCGGCGATGACGGCAGCCGAGATGAAAAGCGTTGTCCTGAATCGCATGGCGGCGGCTCACCGTTGGGGGCTGTCCGGCGTGGGCCGGCTTGTCTGTGAATTGGCGGGCAGCCGGGAAGGGGCGCCCCGGCTGCCCGCCTGCGACGACCGGGCCTTGCGGGCGTCGGTCATCGGCTTTGCGGAATAGAAAGGTGAATATGCACGTATTATCATGTGCGTTCTGCCGAGCGTCCGTCGTCAGAGTTTAGTTTGTTGCGATGACGTCCAGCGCGGACCGGACGGTCATGAGCTGCTCCTTGGAGAGCCCGGCCGAGACTTCTTCATTGACGGCCCGCCAGCGCGCCAGTGCGTCCTCGAGCAACTGCCGCCCTTCCTCCGTCAGCGAAACGCGGCGGACACGGGCATCCTTGTTATCGGTCCGGATGGTGACGAGGCCGCGCCGTTCCAGCGGACGCAGGTTCTTGGTCGTGGTCGTGCGGTCCATGCCGAGCTCGCCCGCGATTTGATTGATCGTCTGCGAAGCCGCATGGGCCAGCGCCATGAGCATGGTGAACTGCCAATTGTTCAGCCCCACCGGCCGGAACGCTTCGTCGAAGCGCTTGCCGATGGTGCGGCTGGCATGCTGCACCCGCCGGCACAAGCAGTTCGCCGCGACATCCGACAGGAGGGTTTTGAAGGCCGGGTTGGGATTCATGGGATCCAATTAGGTGGATATGCACCTATCGTCAATATTGGGCGCGCATGTTTTCGCCGAGCCTGACAAAAAGGGGGCGGGGGTGATGAGCGGTCCCACGCTTGATCCCGCCGCTCGACGGGCGCGGCAAAACAAATTATCTATAAAATATGACTGCTGCTAAATCAGAGACCGTCACTGCGCGCATCAGCAAGGCGCTTGCCGATCGTATCGTCGCCGGCGAGATCGAAGCTGGCGCCAAGCTGCGGCAGGATCACGTCGCCGAGGAGTTCGGGGCCAGTCATGTTCCCGTCCGCGAAGCGTTCCGTCGGCTCGAGGCGCAGGGCTTGGTGGTCAGCGAACCGCGCCGCGGCGTGCGCGTCGCCGGCTTTACGCAGGGCGAGGTCCGGGAGGTCGCGGAGATGCGGGCAGCGCTCGAATCCCTGGCTCTCCGGAATGCCGCTCCACATCTGACCAAGGCCATTCTCGACAAGGCGGAAGAGGCAAACAAGGCGGGTGATCGCGCCCGCGACGTGCAGGCCTGGGACAGCGCGAACCGGACATTCCACCTTCTGATCCTAAGTCCCTGCGGGATGCCGCGGCTGCTCAAGGCGATCGAGGACCTGCACGCGGCGAGCGCGCGCTTCCTGTTTTCGGGCTGGCGCGCCGAGTGGGAAGCGCCGACGGATCGCGACCACAGGGCGATCCTCGACGCGCTGCGAGCCGGTCAGACGGAGATGGCGGCGTCCATCCTGGCGCGTCACGTTCAGACGATCGGCCAGCGGCCGCCCGGCTAAAGCGCCGGCCCGAAGAGTGGAAGCCACTTTTCGGAACAATCCGCTGCGCTGACAATGAGATAGATCATCGCGGTCGCGTCCGATTAGGCGCGCGATGATCTGGCGCTTGCCCCACTGCACTCACCGCAAATCCCCGACGCTCCACGCCGGCTCTTGCCGATCTCGTATATCTGTGGATTCGATTAGCGATAAGGAATCAAAATTATCTATAAAACAGGAGAGGCACATGAGCGATATCGCCACCGAGACAGCCGGGAGCCGGTCGGGACGATCAATGCGAGCTGTCGTGACGGTTCTGGTCGGCGTGGCGTTGATGACGCTGGCCGCCAAGGTGCAGATCCCGTTCTGGCCCGTCCCGATGACCCTTCACACCCTCGCGGTGATGGCCTTTGCCCTCGTCCTTGGTCCCCGCCCCGCCGTTGCGATCTTCCTCACCTATCTCGCAGCCGGCGCGGCCGGGCTTCCAGTTTTTTCGGGATCGCCGGAACGGGGCGTCGGATTGGCCTATATCGTCGGTCCCACCGGCGGCTACCTTGCGGGCTATCTCGTCGCGTCCTGGCTGGTCGGCGCCCTGGCGCGCGGCAGGGGCTTCTTCGGGCAGGTCGGCGCCATGCTCGCCGGCATGATGGCGATCTACGGCCTGGGCTTGGCCTGGCTCGCGATCTACGTTCCGATTGATGGCCTCCTGGCGGCGGGGCTCTGGCCATTCCTGCTGGGAGATCTGGTCAAGATCGGCGTCGTGGCGGCCGCTAGCGTAGCCCTGCCGGTCGCGCGTATTCGTTTGCGAGGTGATCGCGAATGAGCGCCATCGACGGAATGACCCGCAACGATTGGACGGTCGACGAGATCGTCGCGCTTTACGAGCTGCCACTGCTCGAACTCGTCGGACGTGCCAATGTCGTGCATCGCGGGCGGCACGACCCCAACAAGGTCCAGAAAGCGAGCCTGCTCTCGGTCAAGACCGGCGGCTGCCCGGAGGATTGCGCTTATTGTCCGCAATCGGCTCATCATCGCGAGGTCGATGTCACGCGCGACAGGCTGATGGATCCAGCCAGCGTGATCGCCATCGCCGCCAATGCCAAGGCGTCGGGAGCCGAGCGCTTCTGCATGGGTGCGGCGTGGCGGCAGGTCCGCGACGGCAAGGAGTTCGACGCCGTCGTGGAGATGGTGGCAGGTGTCCGGGCGCTCGGCATGGAGGCCTGCGTCACGCTCGGCATGCTCAAGCCGCACCACGCCGAGCGGCTCGCGGCGGCGGGGCTGACCGCCTACAACCACAACCTCGATACCAGCCCCGAATTCTACGGGCGGATCATATCCACCCGGACCTATGAGGACCGGCTCGAGACGCTCGCGATCGTGCGCTCCTTCGGCATCGATCTTTGTTGCGGCGGCATCATCGGCATGGGCGAGACGGTCCGGGATCGCGCCTCGATGCTGGCCGTGCTCGCAGCGATGGACCCGCATCCCGAAAGCGTGCCGATCAATGCGCTCGTGCCGGTCAAGGGCACGCCGCTGGCGCATCGGCCGGTCATCGACCCGCTCGAGCTTGTGCGCATGGTGGCGACTGCGCGGCTCGTTATGCCGGGCTCCACGGTGCGGCTATCCGCGGGACGCTCCGCCCTCAATCGAGAGGCGCAGATCCTCTGCCTCCTGGCTGGCGCCAACTCGGTGTTTTACGGCGACAAGCTGCTCACGACGCCGAACGCCGGTCTCGGCGCCGACGCTGAGCTGTTTGCGGCGATCGGCGAGGTGCCGAAGGGCAGCCAGGCTGCTTCGGCCGCATAGGTCAGGCTCCATGCAGCCCGACGCGGGGAGGGCGGCGCGAACGCGAAGGATCGCCCGTCCCGATAAATGCTTGTCATGTTCTCTTTATGTTCTATTGTTCGCCCATGCAGTTCGCGTTCGACTTCATGGGCGGACGACCGGCAGCTTCCGGCGGGGAAGGGCGCCCCGATCGCTATTTCTTCGCGCTTCTGCCCGATCCAGGGACAGAGCAGCGGATCGACCGGCAGGCGCATGAGTTGCGGCAGCGCCTGCAATTGCCGAGGCCGCCGGTCGGTCCCGGCAAGTACCATGTCTCGCTCTGGTCCCTGCATATACCCGATGGGCCCGAGAGCCAGGAGATTGCGGCGGCCTGCCGTGCAGCGCCTCTCGTTGATCAGGCGCCATTCTCCATCTGCTTCAATCAGGTCGCGAGTTTCGGCCGCCCGCCGAATTGGCCGCTCGTCCTGATGTCGACGGTCGAGATGCCTGCCGCCAGATGGCTGCAGTTGTCGATCGGTGAGGCCTTGCGCCGGGGAGGGGTGAAGTCTTCTGCGCAGCCCTTCGAGCCGCATGTCTCGTTGGTCTACGACAGGCGCAGATGGGCTTCTTTCAGGGTGCCGGATCTCGTCTGGAACGTTCGCGATTTCGCTCTCGTCAGAAGCGCGGACCGTCAGGCCTACGACATCCTCGGCTGCTGGCCGCTGCTTGGCTGACCATGCAGTTCTGCAAGCCGGGCTTGCGATGGAGGGAGGTGCCCCCCGTTGCTTTGAGCGCGCCCGGCCCTATCGTCCTGCCCCGAAGCTCGCCCGATTCAACCGGAGCATCCCATGGCCGATCTCTCCGCCTTCCCGATCACCAAGCGCTGGCCCGCCAGCCACCCCGACCGCATCCAGCTTTATTCGCTGCCGACGCCGAACGGCGTGAAGGTCTCCATCGCTCTGGAGGAGCTGGAGCTGCCTTACGAGCCGCATCTCATCGATATCGGCAAGAACGAGACTTGGATTCCGGAATACCTGTCGCTCAATCCCAACGGCAAGATCCCGGCGATCATCGATCCCAACGGGCCGGGCGGGAAGCCCTTCGCGCTCTGGGAATCGGGCGCGATCCTGCTCTACCTCGCCGAGAAGACAGGCAAGCTCCTGCCGCAGGACCCGGCGCTGCGCTACGAGACGATCCAGTGGGTCTTCTTCCAGATGGCGGCGCTCGGCCCGATGTTCGGCCAGCTCGGCTTCTTCCATAAGTTCGCTGGCCGCGAATACGAGGACAAGCGCCCGCGCGACCGTTACGCCAATGAGAGCAAGCGCCTGCTCGGCGTGCTCGAAGGCAGGCTCGCGACACACACCTGGATCATGGGCGACGACTACACCATCGCCGACATTTCCATGCTCGGTTGGGTGCGCAACCTCGTCGGCTTCTATGGCGCGGGCGAGCTCGTCGACTATGCCAGCCTGACCCATGTGCCGATCTGGCTGGAGCGCGCCTTGGCGCGGCCCGCAGTCCAGCGTGGCCTGGACAGCCCGAAGCGCCCGGCCTGAGCGCCGAGGGCCGTCAGCGCCCGTCGCCGGAAGGCGGCTCGGACTGAGTGGGGGGCACGAGCTGCAGGGCGTGCACGGAAATGCCGCACTGCGCGAGTCGCTCGCGGCCTCCCAGCCCTTCAAGCTCAAAGATGAAGAGCGCATGCGTGCAGTGTGCGCCGAGCCGCCGGAGCAGCTGCGCCGTTGCAAGCGCGGTGCCGCCCGTCATCAGGCAGTCGTCGATGATGGTGATACGGCGCGCGGTCAGCTGGTTGCCCTTCGACAGCGCGACGCCGTTGCCGAGCTCGTAGTTGGCCGTGAGGCTGCGGACGACATCCGCGCGGATCGAGTCGACCTTGCGGATATCGATGAAACCGAGGCCGTTTCGCTGTGCGAGCGCACCAGCGAAGCCGATGCCGCCGATGTCAATGCCGGCAAGGAGATCGGTTTCTTTGTCGAGCCGAGCGGCCAGGGCGTCGCAGGCCGCGCGCGCCCAGTGTCCGTCGCAGGTGAAGGTCGTCGTGTCGGGAAAATCGACGCCGGGGCCAGGATGGTCCTTCCAACGGCGATGGGGAAAATCAAGAGCGGCGGGCGTCTTCTGAGCAGGGGGCGAGATGGTGTCCATGTTATCCACTGCCGCGATCCGAAGAGTTCATCCGCCAAGTCATGCCTGTTTGCATTGCCGCTGACAAATCTCGATGACAGCTGGGCGGCGCGTTCCGCAGTGGTTGAGGCAGTCCGGACGAAGGCGCGATGATTACGATCTACGGCATCAAGAACTGCGACACGATGAAGAAGGCGCGCAGCTGGCTGGAAGGCCACGGCGTCGATCACACCTTCCACGACTATAAGGCGAGCGGCATCGACAAGGCCTCGCTGGAGCGTTGGGTCAAAGAGCATGGCTGGGAGACGGTGCTGAACCGCGCCGGCACGACCTTCCGCGCGCTTCCCGATGAGCGCAAGCAAGGGCTCGACGCGGGCAAAGCGATCGCGCTGATGCTGGAGCAGCCTTCGATGATCAAGCGTCCAGTGCTCGATCTCGGCAAAGGCAAGACGCTGGTCGGCTTCAAGCCGGAGATCTACGAGGCTGCGCTGGTCCGGGGGTAGTCCTCGGGCGAGGGCGACCGTTCCGCCAAATCAGGGCATTTTAGCATGCCTCTCAATCTCTGGTTGAGCGGTTGCCCTTATGATGCGCGCCATGTCGGCCCCGCGCTCCCTGTCACGCCTCACGCTGCCGTCGGTTTCTTATGGCCCCTTCCGCCAGATCGGAGCGGTGCCGTGGCTTCTGCTGGCTGCCTTTATGCGCGTGGTCGCCTTCGGCGGCGGGGCGATGGCCCTGCCGGCCATCGTGATCGCAGACGTCGCCCTGCTGCTGGCTTTTGTGATTGTGACATGGCGCATGGTCCTCATGAGCCATGGTCGGACGGGCCTCCGCGAGTTGAAGTTCCCGCAGCAGCTCAAGATGGCGCGTAGTGTGCTGCTTCCGATTTTCGGCCTGCTGATCGCTGCGACCATCGTGGCTGGAGGGTCGGGGCTCGTCGAGCGGCCCTCGGAGTTCATGTACGGTTTCGACGGCGTCGCCTTCGACCAGAGGACGAATCAAGGCCGGCTTTGGAGCGCCTTCGTCGCCGCCCTGGTGCTGCTGATGGTCCTGCAGGTCGACGAGGCTTCGAAGCCCAGCCTCTTCCGGGCCGCGCGGCAGTTTTGGCGGCACGCCGCCTGGCTTGTGCCGGCCGTCTGCCTCGTTGCTACGGTCTCGATGCTGCTCCATCCGGTTCAGGGTTGGTTTCGCATGCTGATCAGCCAGATATGGTTCGGAGAGGGCGCGCCCCGTGACGTCAAGCTGCTGCTATTCTTCAGCTACGTCGTGATCTTCGCGACGATCCGGCTGTGGTTGACCGTCGCCATTTTGATCTTCGCGCTGCGGCAGTCCTATCGTGAGCCTTCGGAAGGCTGAGACGCGCTCGAAGCCGGTCGCTTCTGCAAACATGAGCTTTCGCGCAGCCGCCTCCTGCGCTACGTCGCAGCCCATGACCGCACAGCCCGAGATCGCGCAGCCCGACGCGCCCGCGACGACCGAATTCAGCTTCCATCTCGCCGCCCGCGATGGTGCCGCCCGAACCGGCGAGATCAGGATGCCGCGTGGCGTCATCCGCACGCCGGCTTTCATGCCGGTCGGCACGGCCGCGACCGTCAAGGGCATGTATCCCGATCAGGTGCGGGCGCTCGGCGCAGATGTCGTGCTCGGCAACACCTATCACCTGATGCTGCGCCCCGGCGCGGAACGGGTCGCAAGGCTTGGCGGCCTGCACAAATTCATGAACTGGCCGCACCCGATCCTGACCGACTCCGGCGGCTTCCAGGTGATGTCGCTGTCGCAGCTCAGGAAGCTGACGGAAGAGGGCGTCACCTTCCAGTCGCATATCGACGGCTCGAAGCATGTGCTGACCCCCGAGCGCTCGGTCGAGATCCAGAACCTGCTCGGCTCCGATATCGTCATGCAGCTCGATGAATGCGTCTCGCTACCCTGCGAGGACAAAGTTGCAGAGAAGGCGATGCGGCTCTCGCTGCGCTGGGCGGAGCGCTGCCAGGCGGCCTTCGGCCACCATCCCGGCCGGGCGCTGTTCGGCATCGTGCAGGGTGGGGCGGTGCCGCATCTGCGCGTCGAGAGCGCGCGCGAGCTCTCCGCCATGGACCTCAAGGGCTATGCCGTCGGCGGTCTGGCCGTCGGCGAGCCGCAGGAGATCATGCTGGCGATGATCGAGACGGTCGAGCCGCATCTGCCGCAGGAGAAGCCCCGCTATCTCATGGGCGTCGGCACGCCGGACGACATCGTCCAGGCGGTCTCGCGCGGCATCGACATGTTCGATTGCGTGATGCCGACGCGGGCCGGCCGCCACGGCCAGATCTTCACCCGCTTTGGCCGGATGAACCTGAAGAACGCCAAGCATGCCGAGGACCCGCGCCCGATCGACGAGCAATCCTCCTGCCCGGCGGCAAACAGCTGGTCGCGCGCTTATCTGCACCACCTCGTCAAGGCCGAGGAGATGCTCGGCAAGATGCTGCTGACCTGGGTGAACCTGACCTATTACCAGGATCTGATGGCCGGGCTGCGCACGGCGATCGCCGCGGGGCGCCTGACCGACTTCATCGCCGAGACGAAGGAAGGCTGGGAAAGGGGCGAGCCGGCGTGAGCGATCCCTGGCTCGGCCTGCTGCTCATCAAGATGATGTCGGCGGCCGGCATTGTCGTCGGCTGCTCGTTGATCGCGGAGCGCTCCGGCCCGTTGCTCGCGGCGATGATCGCGACCTTGCCGATTTCGATCGGGCCGGTGCTGGTCTTCCTCGCTCTCGATCATGACGCCACCTTCATCTCTCAGGCGGTGTTCGCGAGCATGGGCGCCAATCTGGCCACGGCCGCCATGGTGCTCGTCCATGTGCTGATGGCGCAACGCCATGGCACGGTGGCCTCGCTCGGCACCGCGCTGGCGCTCTGGGCAGTGGTCGCGACGGCCATGCGCTTCGTCCAGCTGCCGACGGTGGCGATCATCCTGGCTTCGATCCTTGCCTATGGCGGGCTTCACCACCTGTTCCGGCCCTATCTCGATATCCGGCCTGCCGCGCCGCCTGAACGGCTCTGGTATGCCATCCCCCTGCGGGCGGCATGCGTCGCGCTGCTGGCGGGCACTGTCACCGTGGCGAGCTCCCATGTTGGCTCCGCCTGGTCCGGCACGCTCGCGGCGCTGCCGGTGGTTTTCTCGAGCCTCATCGCGATGCTGCAGCCGCTGATCGGCGGGCCGGCGATGGCGGCGATCGTCGCCAATAGCGCCCTTGGGCTGATGGGCTTCGGCGTCGCGCTTGCGGCCGTCCATGCCGCTGCCGTGCCGCTCGGCTCTTGGCTGGCCCTGCTGATCGGCCTCCTGATCAGCGTCGGCTGGAACCTCGCGTTGATGGCTCTCAGGGCGCGGGGCGCGCCGGCCGGCGCCAGGAGGCGATGAACAGGCCGCCGATGATGAGCACGATGCCGGCGAGCTGGAGCGAGGAGGGCACCTCGCCGAGCACCGGGATCGCGAGCAGCGTGCCTGTCACGGGGATCAGAGGCGGGAAGCGCCCGACGGCCTGTCCCAGCACATGCGCGGCCCAGCCCCAGATCCAAAGGCCAACGATGACGTTGAGCACGCCCTGATAGACCGCGTGGAACAGCAGCACCCACCAGGGCGCGATGTCGAAGCCACGGAAGAAGAACAGGAAATAGATCGTCAGCAAGGTCACCGACAGCACCGAGACGATGGCCGTAGCGCGCAGGCCGTCGACCTTCCAGAGTTGGATCATCAGCGGATAGAAGCCCCAGAGCAGGCCGACGCCGAGGAACATCAGGTCGCCGCGCAGCGTGCTTTCGTTGGCGCCCGTCGTGCCGGCGATGGCGAGGCAGGCAAGCCCCGCCACCACGCCGGCGATGCCGATGATCAGGTTGCGCGTCAGAACCGCGCCGAACAGGACCACCGAGCCGACGATGCCGATGACGGTGACCGTGCCGGGTCCGATCGTGGCGCCATGAGCCGCCGGCGCCAAAGTGAGGCCGGTCAGCATCAGATAGGTCATGGGGAAGCCGCTCGAGACGAAGAGCAGGAGACCCCGCTTCCAGCCGACCCCGCCGCAACTCGCCAGGCCGGGCTGCAGGAATAGCGGCAGCAGCAGCGTGCCCGCCATCGCGAAGCGCACCGCCAGCAAATCATAGGGCGTGAGGCCGTGCAGGACGGCGTGGCGGCTGATCGCGAAGTTGGAGCCGAAGATCAGGACACTGAACAGCATGCCTGCGATCGCCAGCCGCCGCTTCAGGCGCTGCCTGGCTTCGGCCAATTCGGCCTGGGTCTTGTGCGGGGCAGGGGCGCGCTGGTCCATCGCCCCTGTCTAGCGTCCGGTCGCCTGCGCCGTTACGGGCCGGGGCGCATGGCGCCCTCGCGTTGCAGTGCAGCAAGCCCCCTATGGCATCGGCCCGAAAACGGAACTCCGTTCTCGGGCCGATGTAGCAGGATGTTCAGGCCAGCGCCTTCAGCGCGCCGCGGCCGGCATAGATCGCCTGCGTGCCGAGCTCCTCCTCGATGCGGAGCAGCTGGTTGTACTTCGCCGTCCGGTCGGAGCGGGCGAGCGAGCCGGTCTTGATCTGCCCGCAATTGGTGGCGACGGCGAGGTCGGCGATGGTCGAATCCTCGGTCTCGCCCGAGCGATGCGACATCACGGCGGTGTAGCCGGCGCGCTGCGCCATCTCGACCGCGGCGAGCGTCTCGGTCAGCGAGCCGATCTGGTTGACCTTGACCAGGATCGAGTTCGCCGTCTTGCTTTTGATGCCCTGCGACAGGCGCGTGACGTTGGTGACGAAGAGGTCGTCGCCGACGAGCTGGCACTTCGCACCGACGAGGTCGGTCAGGGCCTTCCAGCCATCCCAGTCATCCTCGGCCATGCCGTCCTCGATCGAGACGATCGGGTAGTTGCCGACGAGCTTGGCGAGGTACTTGGCCTGCGCCTTGGGATCGCGGGTCTTGCGCTCGCCCTCATAGACATAGGCGCCGTCCTTGAAGAACTCGGTCGCGGCGCAGTCGAGCGCCAGCGCCACGTCCTCGCCCGGACGATAGCCGGCGGCTTCGATCGCCTGCATGACGAAGTCCAGCGCCGCCTCAGCCGACTTGATGTTTGGCGCGAAGCCGCCCTCGTCGCCGACATTGGTGTTGTGGCCGGCGTCGTGCAGCTTCTTCTTCAGCGTATGGAAGATCTCCGAGCCCATGCGCAGCCCTTCCGCGAAAGAGGGAGCGCCGACCGGCATGATCATGAACTCCTGGAAGTCGATCGGGTTGTCGGCGTGGGCGCCGCCATTGACGATGTTCATCATCGGCACGGGCAGGACGCGGGCCGAGGTGCCGCCGACATAGCGGTAGAGCGGCAGGCCGGCGGCTTCGGCGGCGGCTTTGGCGACGGCGAGCGAGACGCCGAGGATCGCGTTGGCGCCGAGCTTGGCCTTGTTGGGCGTGCCGTCGAGCTCGATCATCGTCTGGTCGATCGCGGTCTGGTCCTCCGCGTCCATGGCCACGATCGCCTCGGCGATGGCGACGTTGACGGCCTCGACCGCCTTCAGCACGCCCTTGCCGAGATAGCGGCTCTTGTCGCCGTCGCGCAGCTCCACCGCCTCATGCGCGCCGGTCGAGGCGCCGGAGGGAACGGCGGCACGGCCCATCGAGCCGTCTTCGAGCACGACATCGACCTCCACCGTCGGGTTGCCGCGGGAATCGAGGATCTGGCGTCCGATGATGTCGATGATCGCGGTCATGGCAGGCTCCGGGGAGGCGGGTTGGATCGATGCGCTTCTAGAGCATTGGGCCGTCGGGGGGAAAGCCTCAATCGGCATGCCGGCTTCTGCTGCCGCGATGCGGCTTTCGTGGCGGCGTTGACGTGCCGCTGGCCCGCGGCTTGCGGCCTTTCCGGCGGGGCCAGTCCCATCGCCCCACCGGGAAACAACCATGTTGCAGAATATGTCCGCCGACCGTCGACCGTCCCGCGTCACCGTCCTGTTCTGGGGCACCTTGACCCTGGTCTGGTGGGCGGGGCTGTGCCTCTACGCCGGTCGCCCGATCTGGTTCTGGTGATCAGGTGTCATCCGGAGGAATGCTGAGATAGCCGCCTAGCACGAAGCCGCTCTGCAGCGCGAAGAGATAGCCGATCCAGATCAGCACGCTGAGAAAGCCGAGCTCGTCACGGATCAGCCAGGTCGAAAAGGCGGCGACCGTTACCAGGATGCTCGTTGTCAGAATCGCCGGGTAGCCGCTCCACAGGCCAAGCACCAATCCGGCCAGAAACAGGATGCCCGCAATGATCATAGAGCGTTCCCGGTCGCCGGTTCAGGACTGAAGCTGACCAGACGATGCCGGGCGGTTGGATACGGAATCGTGCAGAACATCGGTCGATATTGAAATGAATTGTGGCGGCATTTCATCAGGGGAGCTGCGCGGTCACGCGCGGCAGGGCTGAGCCTGTGGATGGCTGGGGGCGGTTCCCAAGCCGGGCGGATTTGCTCTAGAAGCCGCGCAAACAGGAGTATCCCCATGGCCATCGATGCCTCGACCCTGCAGCTCGGCCAGAGCAGCGCCTTGCCCGCCTCGCCGGAGGAAGCCCGGCTCGACCGCGTGCCCAATCCCCATGCCGGCACGTCCTACCTCGCCCGTTTCACCTGCCCGGAATTCACCTCGATCTGCCCCGTCACCGGCCAGCCGGATTTCGGCATCCTGGTGATCGACTATCTGCCGGGGAAGTGGCTGGTGGAGTCGAAGTCGCTGAAGCTCTATCTCGGCTCGTTCCGCAATCATGGCGCCTTCCACGAGGACTGCACCGTGGGCATCGGCAAGACGTTGGTCGACCTGCTGGAACCGGAATGGTTCCGCATCGGCGGCTACTGGTATCCGCGCGGCGGCATCCCGATCGACGTATTCTGGCAGACGGGCGAGCCGCCAAAGGGGCTCTGGCTGCCCGACCAGGGTGTCGCGCCCTATCGGGGACGCTAAGTCCGCGAGCCGAGCGGCGGCAGCAGTCGCGGCGTCAGCAGGCCGAGCACGGCGATGGCGACGCCGACGATCATGAGCGCTGTCTGCGTCCCCAGCAGATGCAGCAGCGAGCCGGTCGCCAGCGGCCCGGTGGCGTGGCCCATGAAGAAGAAGCCGGCGAACAGCGCCATGGCCGAGCCGCGCGCCGTTGGCGCGAGTTCCGTCGCCTGCGCCTGGAAGGTGCCGTGCAGCAGGAAGAAGCCGAAGCCTGTCAGCAGGAACAGGCCGAAGGCCGACCACCACGGCGCCGGATAGGCGAAGGCGACATAGCCGAGCCCCATGGCGAGCCCGCCATAGCGCATCATCTGTCGCGGGCCGACACGCTGCACCAGGATCCGCGTCAGCATGCCGTAGAGAAGCCCGCCGAGCCCCATCGCGCCGATCACTAGCCCTGCCTCCGAAGCGCCGACGCCCGAGCGCTCATGCAGGATGGCGGCGACGAAGGGCGGCAGGCCGAAGACGAGCGCGCCTTCCACGAGTACGAGCAGATAGAGCAGTTTGCTGCGCGGATTGGCGAAGACCGCCTTGTAGCTCGCAATCGCGCCGGCGAGGCTGAGCGGCGGGCGCTTCGCATCCGGCCGCGGCTTGAGCACCAGCCTCACCAGAAGCGCGCTGCCGCCCGCAAGCATGGCGGCGATGCCGAGGACCGCGCGCCAGCCGATATGGTCGGCCACGATGCCGGAGAAGGTCGCCCCGCTCATTTGCCCGACGATCATGATGACGAGGAAGCGGCCGAGCATGATCTGCCGCTCGGCCATCGGAGCACGGTCGCCGATCGCGGCCATCGCCGCTGGGATGACGCCGCCGGCCATCACGCCGGCCGCGGCGCGCAGACCCAGCAGCATCCAGAACTCGGTCGCGAAGACGGCAAGCGCCGACATCAGGCAAAGCCCGGCCAGGCAGGTCGAGATGCTGCGCAGCTTGCCGACCGAGTCGGCGATCGGTCCGAGGAAAGGCTGGCCGAGCGCGTAGCAGCCGGAGAAGGCGGTTACGAGGAAAGCAATCTGATGGACGCTCTGACCGAACTCGTTCGCGAGCGTCGGCACCAGCGGGTCGACCAGCCGCATGGTAAAGGTCGAGGCAAAGCCGCAGAGGCCGAGGATCGCGATCAGCCGGGAAAGGTTTTCCCCGGCCGGCTTGGGCTCGGCCTCCGACTCAGCCATGGGTGGGGCGATTCTTGGCGAGGCGGTCGAAGCCCTGCAGCTCGGCAATGAGATCCTTGAACTGCGCCAGCGGCACCATGTTCGGTCCGTCGGAGGGCGCGTTGTCCGGGTCGGGGTGAGTCTCGATGAAGACGCCGGCGACGCCGACGGCAACCGCCGCCCGCGCCAGCACCGGCACGAATTCGCGCTGCCCACCGCTGGAGGAGCCCTTGCCGCCCGGCTGCTGCACCGAATGGGTGGCGTCGAAGATCACCGGCGCGCCGATTTCGGCCATGATCGGCAGGCTGCGCATGTCGGTGACGAGCGTGTTGTAGCCGAAGGAGGCGCCGCGCTCGGTCAGCATCACGTTGTCGTTGCCGCTCTCCGTCACCTTGGCAGCGACGTTGACCATGTCCCAGGGCGCCAGGAACTGGCCCTTCTTGACGTTGACGACGCGGCCGGTCTGCGCCGCCGCGACGAGCAGGTCCGTCTGGCGGCAGAGGAAGGCCGGGATCTGCAGCACGTCGACGACCTCGGCGACCGGCGCGCATTGGCTCGCGTCATGCACGTCGGTCAGGACCGGCATGCCCGTGCGCTCGCGGATCTCCGCGAAGACCGGCAGCGCGGCGGCAAGGCCCATGCCGCGTTGGCCCTTCACGCTGGTGCGGTTGGCCTTGTCGAAGGAGGTCTTGAAGACGAGCCCGATGTCGAGAGCGGTTGCGATCTCCTTGAGCGCGAGCGCGCATTCGAGCGCATGGTCGCGACTTTCCATCTGGCAGGGGCCAGCGATCAGGGAAAGCGGCAGTGCATTCCCGAAGCGCACCGGCCGGGCGAGATCCGTCCCGATGGTGACGACGGCCTTGGCGGTCATGGCAGGTTCCTTGTCCAGATGTCGCGGCTTATGTCCGGCCCGGCACGGATGGGTCAAGCCGTGAGCGTCAAGGGGCGGCCATGCCGGAAAGGCACACGCCTCGCGAAGGTCCGACGCCTGCCATAAAATTGCGCGCCCTCCCGTCGAAGAGTCGGTGCGCATGCTGCGAACGGGCTGGCGGAGCGGAAGCGAGGTCTGTAAATTCGAGAGTGAAGCACTATCTCGGATGGGAACGCAGGAGCAGGTGGTTCGGATTTCAGCGGTGAAGGCGCGGGCGGGAACGATGCAGGCAGGTGAAGGCACAGCAAGGCAGACCAATTCCGTGTCGGCCCTTGGGGCGGGCGCGGCGGAGGTCCGCATGGCTGATCGCCCTCGACGGGCCGGCCCGCCGGCCGATGGCGGGCGAGAGGGCACCGGCACTGCGGTGCTGACCCGCACGCGCACCCGCAAGCCGAACCTCTATCGCGTCCTGCTGCTGAACGACGACTACACCCCGATGGAGTTCGTCGTTCACGTTCTGGAGCGGTTCTTCAACAAGGACCGCGCCGAAGCCACCCGGATCATGATGCATGTGCACCAGAACGGCGTCGGCGAATGCGGCGTCTTCACCTACGAGGTCGCCGAAACCAAGGTCACCCTCGTCATGGATCTTGCACGCAAACACATGCACCCGCTGCAATGCGTGATGGAGAAGAAGTAGCGTTGGGCCGTATATTACCCACCGGGAACAGATAGGAGCGCTCCCTTGCCGAGTTTCTCGCGCAGTCTCGAACAGGCGCTTCACCGGGCTCTGGCCCTCGCCAATGAGCGCCGTCATGAATACGCCACCCTCGAGCACCTTCTGCTCGCCCTGGTCGATGACCAGGACGCAGCCGCCGTCATGCGCGCTTGCAGCGTCGATCTCGACCTGCTGCGACGCAACCTCGTCGACTACATCGACGCGGAGCTGACCAACCTCGTCACCGATGGGCGCGACGATTCCAAGCCCACCGCCGGTTTCCAGCGCGTGATCCAGCGCGCCGTCATCCACGTCCAGTCTTCGGGGCGCGAGGAGGTGACCGGCGCCAACGTGCTCGTCGCGATGTTCGCCGAGCGCGAGAGCCACGCCGCCTATTTCCTGCAGGAGCAGGACATGACCCGTTACGACGCGGTCAACTACATCAGCCACGGCATCGCCAAGCGCCCCGGCGCCAGCGAGAGCCGCCCGGTTCGCGGCTCCGAGGAGGAGGGCGAGCCGCAGCGCGAGCAGCGCTCCGAGCAGGTCAACGATCCGGACAAGGACAAGAAGAAGAAGGAAAGCGCGCTCGAGGCTTACTGCGTCAACCTCAATCGCAAGGCGAGGGACGGGCGCATCGATCCGCTGATCGGCCGCGAGCCCGAGGTGCATCGCACGATCCAGATCCTCTGCCGCCGGCAGAAGAACAACCCGCTGCTGGTCGGCGACCCCGGCGTCGGCAAGACCGCGATCGCCGAAGGCCTCGCGCTGAAGATCACGCGCGGCGAGGTGCCGGAAGTCCTGCGCGACGCCACCGTCTTCTCCCTCGACATGGGCACGCTGCTCGCTGGCACCCGCTATCGCGGCGACTTCGAGGAGCGCCTCAAGCAGGTGATGAAGGAGATCGAGCAGCACCCCAAGGCGATCATGTTCATCGACGAAATCCACACGGTGATCGGCGCCGGTGCGACTTCGGGCGGTGCGATGGACGCCTCGAACCTGCTGAAGCCGGCGCTGGCTTCCGGCACGCTGCGCTGCATCGGCTCGACCACCTACAAGGAATACCGCCAGTATTTCGAGAAGGACCGGGCGCTGGTGCGTCGCTTCCAGAAGATCGACGTCAATGAGCCGTCGATCCCGGACACGATCGAGATCCTCAAGGGCCTCAAGCCCTATTTCGAGGAGTTCCACAAGCTGCGCTACACCAACGACGCCATCAAGGCGGCGGTGGAGCTCTCCGCGCGCTATATCCATGACCGCAAGCTGCCGGATAAGGCGATCGACGTCATCGACGAGACCGGCGCCTCGCAGATGCTGCTGCCCGAGGGCAAGCGCAAGAAGACGATCGGCGTGAAGGAAGTCGAGGCCGCGGTCTCGACCATGGCCCGCATCCCGGCGAAGACCGTCTCGAAGGACGATGCCGAGGTGCTGCGCAACCTCGAGCAGACGCTCAAGCGCACCGTCTATGGCCAGGAGAAGGCGATCGAGGCCCTGTCGTCTTCGATCAAGCTCGCCCGCGCCGGCCTGCGCGACGGCGAGAAGCCGATCGGCTGCTACCTCTTCGCCGGCCCGACGGGCGTCGGCAAGACCGAGGTCGCGCGCCAGCTCGCTTCCTCGCTCGGCGTCGAGCTGATCCGCTTCGACATGTCGGAATATATGGAGCGCCACACCGTCTCGCGGCTGATCGGTGCACCTCCCGGCTATGTCGGCTTCGACCAGGGCGGCCTGCTGACCGACCAGATCGACCAGCATCCGCACAGTGTGCTGCTGCTCGACGAGATCGAGAAGGCCCATCCGGACCTGTTCAACATCCTTCTGCAGGTGATGGACCACGGCAAGCTGACCGATAACAACGGCAAGCAGGTCGATTTCAGGAACGTCATCCTGATCATGACCACCAATGCGGGAGCGGCCGATATGGCCCGCAACGCCTATGGCTTCACGCGCCAGAAGCGCGAGGGTGACGACACCGAGGCGATCAACAAGCTGTTCGCGCCGGAGTTCCGCAACCGTCTCGACGCCACGATCTCCTTCGGCCATCTGCCGAAGACCGTGGTCGCCCGCGTCGTCGACAAGTTCGTGCTCCAGCTCGAGGCCCAGCTCGCCGACCGCAACGTCACCATCGAGCTCTCGGAAGAGGCGCGTGAATGGCTGGTCGAGAACGGCTATGACGAGGCGATGGGCGCCCGTCCGATGGCCCGCCTGATCCAGCAGACCATCAAGACGCCGCTCGCCGATGAGGTGCTGTTCGGGCGCCTGAAGAACGGCGGCGCGGTCAAGGTCGTGGTCGTCCAGTCCGAGACCGGCATCAAGGTGCTTGGCCTCGAATTCCCGGATGGGCCGGTGAAGCCGAAGCCGGAGAAGGACGTTGCCGCAGCCGCCGCCAAGCGCGAGCCCAAGGCGCGCGCCAAGGCTACGGGCACGGCCAAGCCGGCGAAGTCACCGAAGCGCGGCCCGAAGGGCGGCTCTGATGACGGTTCCGGCACGCCGCCGAAGCTGGGCGGCCGGCCGGTCCGCACGGTTCCGAAGGTTCCGCTGACGAAGGCTTGAGACCGTGTTGTTCAAACGGAAAACCGCAGCCGTTGCGGCGCAGACCGGAGAGGCTGCGCCGCAGGCGGAGACACCAGCCCGCCCCCGCAAGGAGAAGCTAGGCTGGTTCGAGAAGCGCGACCGCCGTCGGCGGCGCCGCAAGATCTTCGAGGAGGTGCTGGGGTGGATCCTGGTGCCGGCCTTCGGCTATCTGATCTATCTCGGCATCCAGGCGGTCGGCGGCATTCCGAAGGAACTGATCGATTTCGGCAGCGAGATCGTCACGATGGCAATGAAGGGCGGCAAGGGCTGAATGCAGCCCTTCAGCCTTCCTTGAGAGCCTCGCATATCATCCCGGGCAAGCCCGGGATGATTTCGTTCTGCCCCTGAAGCGCGACCGTCAGCCCTGCGAGGGCCGCAAGGCCGGCAGGCTCGCAACGCCTTGGCGAGCCTCGGCGGCATGGGCCATAGACAGTGAGGCTCCGCCTCGGGGCCGATCCGCCCTGACGAGCCCTCGCCCTTGCCGATGATCCCATGAGCGTATCCGCCGACTGGAGTTGGCCACGCGTCGCGCTGGCCGGCGCGCGCGATGCGCTGATGCTGCCGGCCTGGATCGTCGGCTTCGGCTTGATCGGCATCGGTTCGCTGGCGCACGACGTCGGCTATCCGGTCGGGGTCGCGGTGCTCTCGACGATCCTGGTCTGGGCCGGCCCGTCGCAGGTGCTGTTCTTCGCCTCGATCGCTGCCGGGGCCGCGTGGAGCGCCATCGCCATCGCGGTCGGTTTCGCCTCGCTGCGCTTCCTGCCGATGACGATGGCGATCATGCCGCTGCTGCGCCGTCCCGGCCAGAGCGTCTGGCAGCAGCTCTTGCTTTCGCACTACGTCGCCGTCACCGCCTGGACGGAGGGTTTGCGGCGGCTGCCGGGTATCCCGCCGCATCAGCGCGTGGTCTATTTCCTCGGCTTCGCTAATGCCTGCATGGTGGTGAGCTCGATCGGCACCTTCAGCGGCTATTATCTGCTCGGCGCCCTGCCGACGCCCTTCGCGGCGGGGCTGCTTTGCCTCACTCCGATCTTCTTCCTGGTCTCGCTCACGGCCGGCCTGCGCCACCTCGCCGATGTCGTCGCAGTCGCTTTGGGGCTCGCGCTCGCGCCGCTCTGCGAGCGCTTCATCGGTGGCGGGTTCGATCTCATCGTCTCGGGGCTCATTGCCGGCAGCATCGCCTTCCTGATCGGCCGCAGGCGGAAGGCCGCGGCATGACCCAGCCCATCGCCCTGCTCGACGGACCCTTCTGGCCCTATCTCGCACTGATCCTCTTTGCGGTTCTGCCGACCGAGATCTGGCGCTGGCTCGCCGTCGGCCTGGCACGCGGTCTCGATACCGATTCGCCGCTGCTCGAATGGGTGAGGATGGTGGCGACGGCGCTCCTCGCCGGCATCGTCGCCAAGCTCATCGTCTCGCCGCCCGGTGTGCTCGCTGCCGCGCCGCTCTTCGTCCGCGTCGCGGCCATCGGCGCTGCGGCCGCCGTGATGGCCCTCACGCGTCGCCGGATGATGCTCGCTGTCCTCACCGGCGAGGCGGTGCTGGTCGGCGGCGTTTTTCTATTCGCCAAATTCTAGCCAGACAGCCGCAACGCTGCCTCGCGCAGCTTGTCCGGGTTGCGGATCACATAGATCGCTCGGATCTCGCCGTTCCGGAAGTCGAACGCCGTTGCTTGCACGGTCTCGCCACCCTCCAGGCTGATATAGCCGGGCAGCCCGCCGATCAGCACCGGCTCGTAGCGCGTTGTGGTACGGCCTTGTTGCTGCGCCTTGCGCGCCAGGCCGGCGAAGAAGCGGCCGATCTTGTCCGCCCCGAAGATCGGATTCATCGTCGCCGTGACCTTGCCGCCGCCGTCGGTGTGCAGGATCGCGTCATGGACCAGGAGCTGCTTCAGCGCCGTCGGGTCGGTGCTGTGCACGGCCTCGAAGAACGCGGTGGCATAGCGCCGCGCCTCGTCGGGTTGGAGCGGGTGGCGCTGGCCGTCCTCCCGCACATGCCGCCGCGCCCGGGTCACGAGCTGGCGGCAGGCGGCCTCGCTGCGGTCCAGCGTTTCCGCCACCTCGGCGAAGGGCCGGTCGAAGATGTCGTGCAGCAGGAAGGCCGCCCGCTCCAGCGGCGACAGCCTTTCGAGCGCGAGCATCAGCGCATAGGGCACGTCGAGCCCGTCCTCGCTGGTTTCAGCCGCGCCGATCTGCTCGATCAGCGGCTCCGGCAGCCAGCCGCCGACATAAGCTTCGCGCCGGTGCCGCGCCGATTTCATCAGGTCGAGGCATAACCGCGTCACCACCTTCGCCAGCCATGCCCGTGGTTGCGCAACCGAGTCCGGCCCGGTCACGCTCCAGCGCAGCCAGGCGTCCTGCACCACATCCTCGGCATCGCTGAGCGAGCCGAGCATGCGGTAGGCGAGGCGGGTCAGATAGCCCCGGTTCGCCTCGAAACCGGTGGCGGCATAGTCGGTCATACTGCTCCGGCGGAAGGCCGGCAGGAGCCTCAGGCTGCTACAGCCTTCGGTGCCTTGTCGTTCGGATGGCGTGAGCGGAAGCCGACCGCGAACCGGTTCCAGCTATTGATCGTGCCGATCAGCAGGGTGAGATAGACCATCTCCTGCTCGCTGAAATGGCGCATCGCTTCGTCGTAGTCGGCGTCCGGCGCATGGGTCTGCGGCAGCAGCGTCAACGCTTCGGTCCAAGCCAACGCGGCGCGCTCGCGCGGGGTGTAGAGGGCCGATTCGTGCCAGGCGTTCAGCAGGTAGAGCCGCGCCTCGCTCTCGCCGGCCTTGCGGGCATCGGAGGAGTGCATGTGCAGGCAGTAGGCGCAGCCGTTGATCTGAGAGGCGCGCATCTTCACCAGCTCGATCACGCTGTGTTCGAGGCCGGAATTCTTGATCGCCTCTTCCATGGCGAGCATGGGCTTAACCGCGTCGGGCGCGACGGCGTAGGGGTTGAGGCGTTGGCTCATGGCTGTCTCCATCTTGCGTTGACGATGACAAGACGAGACAGCCTGCGCCCCTGTGACATCGCCCTCAAAGATTTTTCAGCGCCTCGCGAATTTTCTCGGCGTTGTTCGTCAGCACCTCGGGCTTCTCCATCGCGCCTGTATGAGGGCGCAGCGCCACGCCTTCGAAGCGCGGCATCACATGGACATGCATGTGGAATACGACCTGCCCGCCGGCGGCCTCGTTGAACTGCTGGATGGTGACGCCCTCGGCGGCGAAGGCGGCCTTCACGGCTCGGGCGAGCTTCTGCGTCGTCAGCGCCACGGCCTTGAGCGCCTCAGCCGGCGCATCGAACACATTGCGGCAGGCGGCTTTCGGCAGCACCAGCACATGCCCGTCGGCACGGGGCATGATGTCCATGATCGCGATCGTCTCGGCGTCCTCGTAGACGGTGTGTGAGGGCAGCTCGCCGCGCATGATCTTGGCGAAGACGTTGGACGGGTCATAGGCGGTCATGGCGGTTCCGGCTCGGGCTGGGGAACGGGATGCGCAAACTGTGGCCCGCTCGCCGGGGCGTCAAGGCCGGGCGGCCTCGCGACCGAGCGACAGAACCTCCTCGATATGGCCGTCGAGCACGAGATCGTCGCAGGCGCCCATGAGCTGAAGCTGCGTCGCGACAAGGCGCAGCAACGGCTTGTTCCACCAGCGCGAGACGATCTCGGCCAGTGTCGCGGTCTCGCGGGCGTCGAGGTCGTCCTTCAGGTTGTAGAGGCCGACGAGCCAGAGATCGCCTGGTGCGCGGCCGAAAGCCGCTTGCACCGTCTGCAGCATGTTCGCGTCGCCGCGCTTCTCGGGATAGGCGGCGAGGTAGAGCCGGCCGCGATTGACGTTGCCCGAGAACAGCCCACGCAGCTCGACGGCGAAGGGCTCGATCAGGCTGAGCGCTTCCCGCGTTTCCTGCGCAATGGCCGGCGGCTCGACGAGACCGAGCGATCCGCAGATTGTCGCATGCAGCCGGTCACTCCGCTTCGGCAGGATCTCCCAGGCGATCTTGGCGGCGAAGGGCGCGGCTTTCAGCGCTTCTTCCAGCGCGAGGAAGGCTGGTGAAGCGTGTAAGGCTGCGTCCTCGACCGGCAGCACCAGCGAGAACACCCGCGCATGCCGCCCCATCTCATAGAAGCCGTCCTCGCGCCGTGCGATCACGCGCGGGTGCTCGGGCGCGACCAGCGGCAGATGCGCCGTCCGGTAGCTGTCGTCGAGCAGGAGAGGCGCGGAGAAATCGGTGAGGCTGCGCCGATAGCCCAGCTCGGAATCCGTGCAGAACACGGGTAGGGCGGGCGTCGGCCTGTCATGCATCGCCGTCATTTCCCTTGCGGAACGGGCCTTCCGCCTCGAGCGCGACCTGTGCCTCCGCAATGCGCTCGCGCTCCTGCGCGAGATAGGCGGCGACCGGCCGGCGCAGGCCCGGATCTGCGATATGATGCAGCGAGCGGGTGATGACGGGCCTGTAGCCGCGCGCCAGCTTGTGCTCGCCCTGCGCACCGGCTTCGACCCGCGAAAGCCCATGGGCGATCGCATAGTCGATGGCCTGGTGGTAGCAGAGCTCGAAATGCAGGAAGGGGTGGTCCTCGATGCAGCCCCAGTTGCGGCCGTAGAGCGTGTTGGCGCCGCGGAAATTGATCGCGCCCGCGATATAGCGCCCGGCGCGCTTCGCCATCATCAGCACGATACGCTCGCCCATCGCCTCCCCGACGCGCGAGAAGAAGGCGCGATTGAGATAGGGCCGGCCCCATTTGCGCGAGCCTGTGTCCTCATAGAAGGAGAAGAAGTCGTCCCAGACGGCCTCGGTGAGATCGCGGCCGGACAAGGCCTCGATGGTGATCCCGGCCGCCACCGCCTCGCGCCGCTCGCGCTTCAGCGCCTTGCGCTTGCGCGAAGCGAGCGTGCCGAGGAAATCGTCATAGGAGCCGAAGCCTTCATTGCTCCAGTGGAATTGCAGGTCGCTGCGCTCCAGATAGCCGGCCTCCTTCAGCGCCGCGATGTCGGGCTCCTGCGCGAAGGTGACATGGACCGAGGAGGATTGCGTCTGCCCGCGCAGCGCCTCCAGCCCGGCGATCAGGGCCTGCCGGGCTTCGTCGGCGCGTGGTCCATCCGCGACCAGCAGACGCGGGCCAGTCGCCGGGGTGAAAGGGGCCGCGACCTGGATCTTGGGGTAGTAGCGCCCGCCGGCACGCTCATAGGCATCGGCCCAGCTGTGGTCGAAGACATATTCGCCCTGGCTGTGGCTCTTGAGGAAACTCGGGGTCGCAGCGACGAGGGCGCCCGTCTCGTCTTCGACAACCAGATAGGCGGGCGACCAGCCGCTGCGGCCGCCGGTGCAGCGGCTCTCTTCCAGCGCGGTCAGGAATTCGTGCGAAACGAACGGGTTGTCGCGATCGATTCCAGCGCTGTCGGAGCTGGAGCAGGACGCCGAGACGGCGTCCGCCAGTGCGTGGGGATTGGCGCAGGCGTTCCACGCGCCTGCAGGGACGGCATTGAGCGAGGTCGCGACGCGGACGGTAAGATCGCCGCTGTCTGCTTCGCTCAAGGGCGGAAACCCTCGAAGACCATCTGGTCGGCGAGCTTGGCCGCCTTCTGTCGCTCTTCCGGTGTGCGCACCGTCCAGCTCATCAGCGGCAGCCCGACCGCGTTGCGGCAGAGATAGGGCGCCGCGCTGTCGAGGTCCGCGACCTTCCAGGAGATGAAGTCCGGCCGGCTTTCGGTGAAGTGCAGCAGATTGGCAAGCGCATGCTTCCGCTCCGGCGAGAGGCGTTCATAGTCGCCATATTCATAGGCGTTCATCGCGACGATTCCGCGGGGAATATCAGGCGCGATCTCGCGCAGTGCCGTCACGATCTCGGGATCGAAGGATTTGATCACGATCGGATGGCTCTTGTAGCCGGCCAGGACCTCGACCGTCCGCTTTGTCAGCGCGAGATTGCCGTCGAAGCGGCTCTTGATCTCGATAACGAGCGGCACGCGCCCGCCGATCAGGTCGAGGAAGGCCGGCAGCGTCGGGATGCGGTCGCCGCTGCCCTTCAGCGCGATTCCAGTCAGTTCCGCGGCTTTGCGCTCAACGACGGGGCCCGTCTCGCCGGTCAGCCGGTCGAGCACGAAGTCGTGGAACACCACGGCCTGCCCATCGGCGGTGAGCTGCACGTCGCATTCGATGCCGAAGCCCCCCGCAATGGCGGCCTCGGCCGCCGAGGGGCTGTTCTCGATCACACCGGCGGCGAGGTCGTGCAGGCCGCGATGCGCGATCGGCCGGGCGACGAGCCAGCCGAGGTCAGGCTTTCCGGCCATCAGGCGATCTCGAACATGGCTTCGACTTCGACGGCCGCATCGGCCGGCAACTCGGCGACGCCGACGGTCGAGCGGGCATGGCGGCCCTTGTCGCCGAACACCTCGACCATGAGGTCGGAGGCGCCGTTCATGATCGCCGGCAGCGCCGCGAAATGCGGGGCGGCATTGATGAAGCCGCCGAGCCGGACGCAGCGTTTGACGCGGTTGAGGTCGCCGCCGAGAGCGGCCTTGGCCTGGGCGAGCACGTTGATGGCGCAGAGTCGTGCCGCTTCCAGGCCGGCCTCGTTGAAGATCTCGGCGCCGAGCTTGCCCTTGTGCGAGTCGGAGAGCTTGCCGTCGAGGCCGAAGCAGATCTGCCCGGAGATGACCAGCAGATTGCCGGTGATGACATAGGGCACGTAGTTGGCGACCGGCGCGGCCGGGCTCGGCAGGGTGATACCGAGTTCCTTGAGTCTGGCTTCGACGTTCATGAGCTTGGCTCCGCACGGGGCAGGGGGGCTTTCCACGCCTTTCATGGCCGAAGGCCCGACGCGCCGCAAGCGAGGCGGCATGCCTCAGCGGCAGGGCTGATGTGATGCGATGCCGGTCCTTCGCCATGTTTGCGCCATTGCCGCAATGCACCTAGATTTCAGCTGAGGGTGAAACGGACATTACGGCACATGCAGGAAACAGGATCGCTGCTCGCCAGGCGGGCGGGCCGGCTCGGCACGATGGCAGCGCTGCTGCTGGCTGGGAGCTGGACTTACGGGGCCGCAGCGCAGGACACCGGGGAGCGTGTGATCCTTGCCCCGCATCGCGCCGTCTATGATCTCGTCCTCGACAACGGCAAGCCCTCCGGCAACATCGAGAGCGCGCGCGGCCGCATCGCCTTCGAGTTCACCGGCGACGCCTGCGAGGGCTATGCGCTCTCCTTCCGACAGGTCACGCAGCTCGGCACAGAGGGCGGCCCGCGCGTGATCGACGCCCGCACCACCAGCTTCGAGGCGGGCGACGGCGCGAGCTATCGCTTCAAGACCGAGAGTTCCGCCGGCGGCGCCAGCCCCGACACGGTCGATGGCACGGCCGAGAAGGGGGGCGGCGGCTACGAGGTTAAGCTGCGCCAGCCCAAGCTCGAGACCCATCGCGAGAGCAACGACGCGCTCTTCCCCAATGCCCAGATGAAGGCGGTGATCCAGGCCGCACGCACCGGAAAGACCACGCTCAACGTGCGTCTCTATGACGGCGCGAGCAACGGCAAGGAGGTCTACGATACGCTCTCGGTGATCGGGAAGCGCATCGAGAGCGAGCCCACCGAGAAGCCGCTGCAGCGCCCGGAATTCGAGAAGATTGCCCGTTGGCCGGTGACCATCTCCTATTTCAAGGTCGGATCGGGCGAATCGACGCCGAGCTACACGATTTCCTTCGAGCTCTATGAGAACGGCGTCACCGGCGCGATCCGGCTCGATTACGGCAATTTCGCGCTGCGCGGCACGCTCACGCGTCTGGATCTTCTTCCTCAGGAAGCTTGCGCGAAATAGCGGGTTCGGCTGAGCGACGCTGCGGCAGTCTCAGGCTCAGGCCCTTGCCGATGGCCTCGTCGCCGAAACGGGCGCGCAGGCTGTCGAGCGCGCCCTCCATCGCTTTGAGCCTGGGCGTCGCCGTGTCGGCGAGGTCGCCATGGTCGGCCTCGGCCGGTGGGCTGAAGTCGCTCGTGCCGATGCCGATCAGTCGGTAGCGCGGCCCGGTGCATTCCCGCTTCAGCAGGTCGCGCCCGGCGGCGAAGAGCCGTGCGGCGAGTTGCGTCGGCTCCGGCAGGCGCGTGGCGCGGCTGATGCTGTGAAAATCCGCTGTCTTGAGCTTCAGTGTCACGGTCCGGCCGGCGAGTTCCGCGGCCTTGAGCCGCTTCGAGGTCTTCTCGCAGAGCCGCCAAAGGATCGGCTCAAGCTCCTCGAAGCGTGAGAGATCGACATCGAGCGTCGTCTCGCTGGAGACGCTCTTGGTCTCGCGCTCCGGCGTGACCTTGCGCGGGTCGATGCCGTTGGCGAGGTCTTTCAGTCGCGGGCCGTCCTTGCCAACGAGCCGGAATAGCTTCTCCACCGGCGCCTCGCGCAGATCGCCGATCAGCTTGAAGCCGGCCTCGGCCAGCTTGCTGACGCTCGCCGGCCCCATGCCTGGAATGAGCCCGACCGATTTGTCGGAAAGGAAGGCGACAGCCTCGTTGCGGCCGATGATCGAGAAGCCGCGCGGCTTGTCGAGGTCGGAGGCGACCTTGGCCAGGAACTTGGCATAGGAGAGCCCTACCGAAACCGTGATGCCGAGCTCGTTCTCGACGCGCTTGGCGAAGCGGGCGAGCGTCAGCGCCGGGCTCGCATCGTGCAGCCGCTCGGTGCCGGCGAGATCGAGGAAGGCCTCGTCGATCGAGAGGGGCTCGACCAGCGGGGTGAGCTCGCGCATCATCTGGCGGACCTCGCGGCCGACGGTGACGTATTTCTGCATGTTCGGCTTGACGACCACGGCCTCGGGGCAGGCCTTCAGCGCCTTGAACATCGGCATGGCCGAACGCACGCCATAGGTGCGGGCGATGTAGCAGCAGGTCGAGACGACGCCGCGCTTGCCGCCGCCGACGATCACCGGCTTATCCTGCAGGCTCGGATCGTCGCGCTTCTCGATCGTGGCGTAGAAGGCGTCGCAATCGATATGGGCGAGGCTCAAGGTGTCGCGCTCGGCGTGGCGGATCAGGCGCGGCGAGCCGCAGGACGCGCAGCGCCTCAGCGCCCCCACCGATTCGTGATCGGCCAGGCAGTCACGGCAGAGGCTGCCGAGCAGCGTCACGGGAAGTCGTCCGGCTCCGGCCCGGCCAGGAGATGCCGCGCCTGCGCGACGATTTCGGGATTTAGCCTTAAATTTTCGGCAAATTCGAGCAGAAGCGAATCGCTTCCCGCGATATGGTCGAGCACGGCGGCGAGAAAGCCGGGCTCACCTGCCGCGGAGCGCAGATTCGCCGGCCCGAGCCCGGTCGCGGCCAGGAAAGGCTCGATCCGTTCGGGTTCTGCGGCCAGGAAGCCCAGGGCTCTGAGCGCCAGTGTTTCGGCTTCTTCGGGTGTAAGTCTGAGCGCCATGGCTGCGGGATCTGCGTATCCGGTTTGCGTTTCGTCAACGGCTTTCGTGCTACTGCAATCATCCAACGACGCCACCATTTTGGGAAGGCCGCCGGCTCCCGGTAGGTATCCCCGGCGCAAATGAAGGGTGGCCTGATGAAGAAGGTTCTGATCGTCGAGGACAACGAGCTCAACATGAAGCTCTTCAACGATCTTCTGGAGGCGCATGGCTATGCGACCCTGAAGACCTCGGACGGCATCGAGGCCATTGAGCTGGCGCGGACGCATCATCCGGCGCTGATCCTGATGGACATCCAGCTCCCGGAAGTCTCCGGCCTCGAAGTCACGAAATGGATCAAGGAGGACGACGACCTCAAGACGATCCCGGTCGTCGCGGTCACGGCCTTCGCGATGAAGGGCGACGAGGAGCGGATTCGGGAGGGCGGCTGCGAGGCTTATCTCTCCAAGCCCATCTCTGTCGCGAAATTCCTGGAGACCGTTCGCGCCTATGCCGGCGCTGCGTGAATTGCCTGAAAGCCTGCCATGACCGCCCGCGTTCTCGTCGTCGACGACATCGCCGCCAATGTGAAGCTTCTCGAAGCGAAGCTGACGGCGGAGTATTTCGAAGTGGTGACGGCGCAGAGCGGGCCTGAGGCGATCGCCATCTGCGAGCGCGGCGAGGCCGACATCGTCCTGCTCGACGTGATGATGCCCGGCATGAACGGCTTCGACGTCTGCCGCCGGCTGAAGAGCACACCCTCCACCGCCCATATCCCGGTCGTCATCGTCACCGCGCTCGACCAGCCGCGCGATCGGCTGCAGGGTCTCGACGCCGGCGCCGACGACTTCCTCACCAAGCCGCTCGACGATGCCGCGCTCTTTGCCCGCGTGCGCAGCCTGTCGCGGCTGAAGACGATGACCGACGAGCTGCGCAGCCGCGCCATCGCCTCGGCCAGGCTCGGTATCGCCGATCCGCTTGTCGCCGCGGCTGCCGAAACGGGGCTCAACGGGCGCATCCTGCTGGTCGAGGATCGCCAGACCGTCATCGAACGGCTCCAGGCCGTCCTGTCCGCCTTCCATCACGTCGAGGTCGAGCGCAACGCCCAGCAGGCATTGCTGCGCGCCGGCGAAGGTGATTTCGACGCCGTCATCATCAGCCTGAACCTCGCGGATCAGGACGGCTTGCGCCTGTGCAGCCAGCTCCGCTCGCTGCAGGCGACGCGCAACCTTCCCGTCCTGCTGATGGGCGAGGTCGACGATCGGCCGCGCATCCTGCGCGGGCTCGAGATCGGCGCGCATGATTTCCTGACGCGGCCGATCGACCGCAACGAGCTTCTCGCCCGCGTCCGCACCCAGGTGCGCCGCAAGCGCTTCACCGAAAGGCTGCGCGACAGCGTCCAGTCGTCGATGGAGATGGCGGTGATGGACCAGCTCACCGGGCTGCATAACCGCCGCTTCATGGACAACCGCCTCGCCGCGATGTTCGACGAGTCGGCCCTGCGCGCGCGTTCGCTTTCGATCCTCGTGCTCGATGTCGATCACTTCAAGGCCGTCAATGACAGCTGGGGTCACGACGCCGGCGATGAGGTGCTGCGTGAATTCGCCGATCGCGTACGTGCCTGTACCCGCGGCATCGACCTCGTCGCCCGCATGGGCGGGGAGGAGATCGTGGTCGTGCTGCCCGATACCGGCCGCGAAGCCGCCTCTCATGTCGCCGAGCGCATCCGCGAAAAGGTCGAGAGCCAGCCCTTCGCGATCCAGAACGGCATCCGCAACATCAAGGTGACGGTCTCGGTCGGCGTCGCCCATCGCCGCGCCGGTGACGCTACTTCGGCCGACATGATGAAGCGGGCCGATGACGCACTCTACCAGGCCAAGGCGAGCGGCCGGAACCGCGTGATCGTCGCCAGCGCGGCCTAGGCAGGACATCTCCGGACAACACAGTCGGCGCCTCGTCCAGCGAGCGAGGTTGCTATCGCCGTACAGATCGGCCGTGTGACCTGCCGCCGTCGACCGCAAATGAGCGCCAGCATCGCCCGGCGAGGCGAAAGCAGCTGAATCGAGATTATTTGCCGAATAACTTCAGCCCTGACCCAGTGCGCGAGGCGTCAACCAGCCCCCTTAAGCCTACCTGGTAGGGTTAACGATCGATGAACATGGCCAAAACGATGGGATTTGATTGATTCGATACCGCTAAATTGTAAGTATTTTTGCAACGCAGCGATCGCATGGATCGCTCATAGAAGCCCCTCGGGTGCTCAGGTCCGCCGCATCTCCTGGGAAACCGAAGGGCTCGGCCGGCCGGTGACGTCATCTGGCCTCCTCAGAACCGTCGCCGGCCGGCCACCTACTTCCCGAGATAGCCCGCGACCGCCGTCGGCAGCCAGTATCCCGCAGCCGCGAAGGCGCCGAGCAGGATCAGCAGGCCCGCCGCAGCGCCGACCCTCGTGGTCACGAAGCGCGAGGAATCGACTTCCACCAGCAATTTCAGCAGCCAACGCGTCATCTGGTTCGGCCTCGGTCCGGACCCTGCGAAAGGTGCCATCACGCCTTCGCTTTTCTGGCGGAGTCAATCATCCACTCGTTGAAGACAGCCAACGGCAGGAGAGGGTTCCCGCTAGCCGAAAACAAAAAAGCCGCCCGGCCGGGCGGCTCTTCGGTGTCAGGCAGCGCGCCGACGCAGATGCGCCGGCAACGGCACCTCACTTGATCTTGGTTTCCTTGAACTCGACGTGCTTGCGCGCGACCGGGTCGTACTTCTTCTTCGACATCTTCTCGGTCATCGTGCGCGAGTTCTTCTTCGTCACGTAGAAGAAGCCGGTGTCGGCGGTCGAAAGCAGCTTGATCTTGATCGTCACGGCCTTGGCCATGGGTCTATCCTCGAACCATGCGGGCCGTTGGCCCTCGGAAAAGAAAACGGCCGGGCAGGGCCCGGCGAAACCATTGGGGGCGGAGATGCCGCAAAGGGCCGCGGAAGTCAAGGATGAATAACGATCCGATGACAGTCGCCGCCCGGCACATGGGGCTATGCGAGGTCAGAGCTCCTCGCGCACAAAGCGGCCGCGCTTCTCCCAATAGAACGGTACAGGCAGATACGCGCCGAAACCGGCGTTGATGCGCGCCTCGACCTCCTGGATGATGACCTTGGTGATGGTCGGCAGGTCGAGCTCTTTGGCCTCGTCGAAATCGACCCAGACCAGATCGACCAGCTCCGAATCGGGACCGACGACTCCCTCGACCTTTCCAGCGACAGCCGCCGAATCGATGGTGAAGAAGCGCGTGTCGAAGCGCTTGGGCCGACGCGGCGGCGTGATTGCGCGGGCGACGAAGCTGATCGTCGAAAGATCCGGGAAGACGCCCTGCGCCGCGAAGTCTGCCCAAGTGCCCTCGGGCGGGCTCTCGGGCGCGCCGAACTCGGCCGAGCCGAAGAGCAGGCCCGTCTCCTCGAAGGTCTCGCGGATGGCGGTGAGCGCCAGCGCCCGCGCCTTGCCCGCGCTCGGCCTGAGCACGCGCTTGCCGAGCCGGTCTTCGCAGATCTGCGGCAAGGCGCCGGTCGCCACCATGCGCCGGTCGCCGGCATCGATGCGCCCGCCCGGGAAGACGTATTTGCCCGGCATGAACTTGTGGCCGGGATGGCGCTTGCCCATCAGCACCTTCGGGCGCGCGCCGCTGCGATCCAGGATCATCATGGTCGCGGCATCCTTCGGCCGCAGGTTGACCGTGGTGCGGGTCCGCTCGGCATTGGTCAGGGTGACGGTGTGGTCGGTCATCGACATGGTCCAGTCAGGAATGCGATTTGGACGAGGGCAGGGGCTGGCGTTCGGGCCGGTCCGGTTCGCCGCCGAAGCCATGCATCCGCATGGCCCATTGCAGCCCGACCACCCCGCCCTTGACCGGCTGCATCAGCAGGAAGGAGAGGACGATCGTCAGCGCGGGCCAGAGCGCCATATGCAGGCTCATCGGCCAGTCGGCATATTTCTCGGCGAGCAGGATGCCGCCGACGACGATATGGCCGACGATGGTGATGACGATATAGGGCGGCAGGTCGTCGGCGCGCTGATAATGCAGCTCCTCGCCGCAGACCTCGCAGACGTCGACCGGCTTCAGGAAGGCGCGGAACAGCTTGCCACGGCCGCAATGTGGGCAGCGACCCTTGACGCCGCGCGAGACCGCCTGACGCCAGTCGCGCGTCTCTGCATGCTCCGCCGCGCTGTGGAACTGAACGCCCATCACCGCCTCTTGCCCGGCCCGGCTCGTTTGGCCTTGCCTTTCCGGTCGAAGGCGGCCGGCCTTGCCGCGCCGAAGGGGGCGCCGCGCCGCTTGCTCGCGCGGCCGGCGGTGCCCACCACCCGCCCGGCCGAGAGCAGCTCGAAGCGCAGGGCACCCGCGACGGGCGCGGCCTCGACGAGCTTCACATGCACCTTGTCACCGAGCCGCCAGCTCTCGCCGGTACGCTCGCCGATCAGCGCATGCGCGGCCTCGTCATAGCGATAATAGTCGCCGCCGAGCGTCGAGGCCGGGATGAAGCCGTCCGCGCCGGTGCCGTCGAGCTTCACGAAGAGGCCAGCGCGGTTGACCCCGCCGATGCGCCCGTCGAAGCTCGCACCGATCTGGTCGGCAAGGAAATGCGCGATCAGCCGGTCGGTGGTCTCGCGCTCGGCCGCCATGGCGCGCCGCTCCGCCGCCGAGATGCGCGTCGAAACCTCGCGCAGCGTCTCCAGCGTCGTGTTCTTGGGCAGCCCGTCCTCGCCGAGCTTCAGCGCCGCGATCAGCGCCCGATGCACGATGAGATCGGCATAGCGCCGGATCGGTGAGGTGAAATGCGCGTAGCGGCGCAGGTTTAGGCCGAAATGCCCGTAATTCTCGGCGACATATTCGGCCTGCGCCTGGGTGCGCAGCACCACCTCGTTGATCAGCGTCTCGTTCTCCGAGCCCTTGATCATCGCCAGGATGCGGTTGAACAGCACCGGCCGCAGCACGCCGTCCTTCGGCAGCTTGATGCCGATCGAGGCCAGCACCTCGCCGAGCGCCCGCATCTTCTCCAGCGAGGGCTCGTCATGGCAGCGATAGATCAGCTGGCTCCCAGCCTTCTCCAGAGTCTCTGCCGCGGCCACATTGGCGAGGATCATGAACTCCTCGATCAGCCGGTGGGCGGCTAGCCGCTCCGGCACGATCACGCGCTCCACCGCCCCGTCGGGCTTCAGGATCAGCTTGCGTTCCGGCAGGTCGAGTTCCAGCGGCTGGCGCTGGTCGCGGGCGCGGGCCGCGATGCCATAGGCCGCCCAGAGCGGCATCAGGATGCTTTCGCGGATCGGCGCCGTCTTCTCGTCCGGCTTGCCGTCGATCGCGCTTTGGGCCTGCTGATATGAAAGCTTGGCGGCCGAGCGCATCAGCACGCGGTGGAAGGAATGACCCTTCTTCGAGCCGTCCGCCTTGAGCACGATCCGGACCGCCATGGCCGGCCGGTCCTCGCCCTCGCGCAGGGAGCACAACTCGTTCGAGATACGCTCCGGCAGCATCGGTACGACGCGGTCGGGAAAATAAACCGAGTTGCCACGCTCTAGCGCCTCGCGGTCCAGCGCCGAGCCCGGCCGGACATAGGCCGCGACATCGGCGATGGCGACGGTGACGACGAAGCCGCCGGCATTGGCCGGGTCCTCGTCGGGTGCGGCATGGACCGCGTCGTCATGATCCTTGGCGTCAGCCGGATCGATGGTCACGAGTGGCAGCGCGCGCCAGTCCTCCCGGCCACCCAGGCTCGCGATCGGCGCCTCGGCAGCCTCTTTCAGCGCCGCCGGCGGAAATTCATGCGGAATGCCGTGGGCGTGGATCGCGATCAGGCTGACGGCGCGCTCCGACTTGATCGAGCCGAGCCGCTCGCGCACATGCGCCTCTGGCGGGCCGAAGCGGCTTTCGCGGCGCAAGGAAACCGAGACAAGGTCGCCATCCTGCGCGTCGGCCGAGCGGCCCTTCGGGATCAGCGCCTCGCGCCCCTGCGCCTTCTTGTCGATCGGCACCAGCCGGCCGGAGCCGTCGGGCAGGGCGCGGAAGATGCCGAGCACGGCCGCCTTGCCCTTGCCCATCACCTTGAGCACGCGCCCGGAATAGGAGAAGCCCTCGACGCCGCGCAGCCGCGTCAGCTTCAGCAGCACCTGATCGCCGACGCCGGGCGCCGCTGCGGGCGCCGTCTTGCGGGAGCGAAGGGCGCGTTGCCGCTCGATGAGGATCTGTGGCGGGGTTCCGCCCTCGGCCTCGTCCCATTCGAGCGGCTGGGCGATAAGGTCGCCCTCGCGGTCGCGCCGCTTGATTTCGGAGAGCAGGACAGGCGGCAGGGCGTTGCGCGGATGGATCGGCCGCACGGTGCCGTCGCTGCCGGTCTCTCCCTCCGCCTCCAGCTCACGCAAGAGGCGCTTCAGCCAGATCTTGCCGCCCTGGTCGAGCCCGAAGGCCTTGGCGATCTCGCGGCGGCCGACCTCGCGGCCCGCGGCACGTTCTTCCTCGATGAAGTCGAGGATGGCTTCCCGGCTCGGCTCAGGAACGGACACGGCCGGCACTCATCGGGTAAAGGTCTGGGCAAAGGGACACTGGCCCTGTCTGCCACGGCTTGCGCGCCGATGCCAGCATTCGCGAGATCAAAAGAAGAAGGGCCACCCTCGCGGGCAGCCCTTCCATTGTCGAACCGCGACCCGGCGAACCGGGGCAAAGGTGCGAAAACTCACGCGGAACAAAGACCCCAGGTAGAAGAAGTCCAGGTCCGCCCGCCTTGCACCAGCGGTTGATGACAATGAGACACTGGATCACCTCCTTTCAGTTGTTACCGACGAAGATGAGGCTACGGCGATTCTCTGGAAGCCGTAAACGTCAAAAAACGCGCTGTCCCAAACCTCCGTAAGCCTTGTGTTGCTGGCAAAAAATTCAGCGATTGATGCGCTGCACAAAACTTGAGCGCAAAATCTGATCAAATAATAGGCAAATATCAGCTTGCCGTTCGAATGATTGCGCGCTCGCCTCCCTCATTCGCAAAAAATGCCAGCATCGCGGCGCTCGCCGCAGAGATTTGCGTGCAGCGGATGGCTGCCCAGGCTCTTGGCACGCGGCTTGCGAAAGATGCCGCTGGGTCAGGCAAGGCCCGCCGGCGTCGCTGGGCGCCGCGCAACAAACATTCCTTCGGGAGATGTCCGTGAACAGCAATCGTCGCGAATTCCTCGGCACCGCTCTGGCAGGCGCCGCTTTCCTCGGATCCTCCTATCTGCCGGCGGCGGCGCAGCAGGAGACCATCAAGGTCGGCATCCTTCATTCGCTCTCGGGAACGATGGCGATCTCCGAGACGACGCTGAAGGACGTCATGCTCATGCTCATCGAGGAGCAGAACAAGAAGGGCGGCCTCCTCGGCAAGAAGCTCGAGGCCGTCGTGGTCGATCCCGCCTCGAACTGGCCGCTCTTCGCCGAGAAGGCGCGCGAGCTGATCACCAAGGATAAGGTCGCGGCCACCTTCGGCTGCTGGACCTCCGTTTCGCGCAAGTCGGTGCTGCCGGTCTTCAAAGAGCTCAACAACATCCTGTTCTACCCCGTCCAGTACGAGGGCGAGGAGAGCGAGCGCAACGTCTTCTACACCGGCGCCGCCCCGAACCAGCAGGCCATTCCCGCGGTCGACTATCTCGCCAAGGAAGAGAAGGTCCAGCGCTGGGTGCTCGCGGGCACGGACTATGTCTATCCGCGCACGACCAACAAGATCCTTGAGGCGTACCTGATCTCGAAGGGCGTCGCCAAGGAAGACATCATGATCAACTACACGCCCTTCGGTCACTCCGACTGGCAGACCATCGTCTCGGACATCAAGAAGTTCGGCACCGCCGGCAAGAAGACCGCTGTGGTCTCGACCATCAACGGCGACGCCAACGTGCCCTTCTACAAGGAGCTCGGCAACCAGGGCATCAAGGCGACCGATATCCCGGTCGTCGCCTTCTCGGTCGGTGAGGAAGAGCTCGCCGGCATCGACACCAAGCCGCTCGTCGGTCATCTGGCTGCCTGGAACTACTTCCAGTCGGTGAAGACCCCCGAGAACGAGGCTTTCATCAAGCAGTGGAAGGCGTTCAAGAAGAACGACAAGGCCGTCACCAACGATCCGATGGAGGCCCATGTCATCGGCTTCAACATGTGGGTGAAGGCGGTCGAGAAGGCCAAGACCACCGATCCGGACAAGGTCATCGACGCGCTGCCGGGCATCGAGGCGCCGAACCTGACCGGCGGCATCTCCAAGATGCTCCCGAACCACCACATCACCAAGCCGGTGCTGATCGGCGAGATCAAGGCCGATGGCCAGTTCGACGTGGTGTCGAAGACGGGCCTCGTCGCGGGCGACGCCTGGTCGAAGGAACTGCCGGACTCCAAGGACCTGATCGGTGACTGGGTCGACAAGAAGTGCGGCAACTTCAACACCAAGACCGGCAAGTGCGGCAGCGCGTGAGATCATGAGGGGGAGGGGCGGCACGGGAAATAATCCCGGCCGCCCCTCATTTTTCTCCCGTTTTGCCGGGCGTGCGCGACCAGGAACGGTAAGGCGCGGGAACCCCTCTCCCGGAAGGGAGAGGGGCAGGGGTGAGGGAAGGCCGATGCCGAACGGAACGCGCGATGCCCGCTTCAGCGGTTTGGCAAATGGCGAGCTGCTGCGTTTTCGGGCGGTCCCTCGCCCCTGCCCCTCTCCCATCCGGGAGAGGGGTTCCTCGCGCCTCGTCTTCTGGGGTCCTGCCTCACGATGAAAAGCGAGCCGATGTCATTGTTCTACCGCCTGCTGCACGCTGTGGTGATCGTCGTCGCGCTGGTCGCGGCTTCGGTCTCTTCCTTCGCGCAGAATGCCGATGAAGCTTTCACCCGGCTTGGCGCCGACAGCTATTCCGACACCTCCCGTGCCATTGAGATCCTCGTTTCGAGCGCTCATCCCAACGCGGCGCTGATCGTCGAGGCGCTGGGCGACGGGCGCTTGCTGGCAGGGCCATCCGGCGTGGTGGTGAAGACCGCCGCCGGTGGCTTCGTCGATGCCCGCACGGGGCAGGCGCTGCCGGCCGCTCCGGACGGGCTCTCGCCGGTTCGCCTCAACAATGCTGTGCGCCGCGCGGTGCAGGCCGCGCTCGGTGGTTTGAGTCTGCTGAATCCCGACCCGGCCAAGCGCGTCGCGGCGGCGGAAGCGGTCTTCAAGTCGCGCGACGCCAATCTCCTGCCCATCGTCGAGGCGGCAATCGGCAAGGAGACCGATCCCCGCGCGCTCGCCGCATTGCGGCAGGCCCAGGCGGCGATCCTCATCGCCAAGCCCGATGCCCAGCCGCTCGACCGTGTCGCGGCCGTCGAGGTGCTGCGCGAGCGCGGCGACCAGGACGCGCTGGCGACGCTGCGCGGCCTCTCCGGTGAAATCACGCCGACGCTTCGCGATGCCCAGACCAGGGCGATTGCCGCCATCGAGGGCAAGCTCGCGCTGTGGCGGGGCGCGCAGAACCTCTGGTACGGGCTCTCGCTCGGCTCCGTCCTGCTGCTGGCGGCCATCGGGCTCGCCATCACCTTCGGCGTCATGGGCGTCATCAACATGGCCCATGGTGAGATGGTCATGCTCGGCGCCTACACGACCTTCGTGGTGCAGGAGCTGATCCGCACCAACGCGCCCTGGCTGTTCGACTGGTCGCTCGCCATCGCCCTGCCGGCCGCCTTCATCGTCGCCGGTACGGTCGGCATCGCCATTGAGCGCGGCATCATCCGCTTTCTCTACGGCCGCCCGCTGGAGACGCTGCTCGCCACCTGGGGCATCAGCCTGATCCTGCAGCAGGCCGTCCGCACAGCCTTCGGGCCGACGAACCGCGAGGTCGGCGCGCCGGCTTTCATGTCGGGCGCCTTTGAACTCGGTGGTTTAGCGATCACCTACAACCGACTCTGGATCATCATCTTTGCGGCGCTGGTCTTCGCCGCGCTGCTCGCCATCCTGAAGCTGACCCCCATGGGCCTGCAGATGCGGGCCGTGACGCAGAACCGCCGCATGGCCTCGGCCATGGGCATCCGCACCGGCCGCATCGATGCGCTGACCTTCGGCCTGGGTTCGGGCGTGGCGGGGCTCGCCGGCGTCGCGCTCTCGCAGATCGACAATGTCAGCCCGAACCTCGGCCAGAGCTACATCATCGATAGTTTCATGGTCGTGGTCTTCGGCGGCGTCGGCAATCTCTGGGGCACGCTGGTCGGCGCCATGACGCTCGGCGTCGCCAACAAGCTGCTCGAGCCCTATGCCGGCGCCGTGCTCGGCAAGATCGCGCTCTTGGTCTGCATCATCCTGTTCATTCAGAAGCGCCCGCGCGGCCTGTTCGCGCTCAAGGGCCGGGCGGTGGAAGCATGATCACCCGCTTCCTCCTCCAGAACATGGACGGGCGCGCCGGCGTTTTCCTGGCCATCCTGTTCGGCCTCGCCTTGCTCGTGCCGCTCTCGAACCTGCTGCTGCCGGCAGGCTCCTTCCTGCATGTCCCGACCTCGACCATGTCGCTCTGGGGCAAGTATCTCTGCTACGCGCTGCTGGCGATCTCGCTCGACCTCGTCTGGGGCTATTGCGGCATCCTGAGCCTCGGCCACGGCGCGTTCTTCGCGCTCGGCGGCTACGCCATGGGCATGTACCTTATGCGCCAGATCGGCTCGCGCGGCGTCTATGGCAATCCGATCCTGCCGGACTTCATGGTCTTCCTGAACTGGCCGGAGCTGCCCTGGTACTGGTACGGCTTCTCCTCCTTCCCCTTCGCCATGCTGATGGTGCTGGCGGTGCCGGGCCTGCTCGCCTTCGTCTTCGGCTGGTTCGCCTTCCGCTCGCGCGTCACCGGCGTCTATCTCTCGATCATCACCCAGGCGCTGACCTATGCGCTGCTGCTCGCCTTCTTTCGCAACGATATGGGCTTCGGCGGCAATAACGGCCTGACCGATTTCAAGGACATCCTCGGTTTCAACATCCAGGCGCAAGGGACTCGCGCGGCTCTGTTTTCCATGACCTGCGTGATGCTCGCCGCCGGCTTCATGATCGCGCGCGGCATCGTCGTCTCGAAGCTCGGCAAGGTCGTGATCGCGATCCGCGACGCGGAGTCCCGCACGCGCTTCCTCGGCTACCGGGTCGACCGCTTCAAGCTCTTCGTCTTCACCGTCTCGGCCTGCATGGCCGGCGTGGCGGGCGCGCTCTATGTGCCGCAGGTCGGCATCATCAATCCCAGCGAGTTCGCCCCGGCGAACTCGATCGAGACCGTCATCTGGGTCGCGGTCGGCGGGCGCGGCACGCTGGTTGGCGCCGCGCTCGGCGCCGTCGTCGTCAACTGGGCCAAGACCGTCTTCACCTCTGGCTTCATGGCGCCCTACTGGCTCTTCGCGCTGGGCGGGCTCTTCGTGGTCGTGACGCTCTTCCTGCCCAAGGGCATCCTGGGCACGGCCGAGGCGCTCTGGGCGCGCCGCCGCAAGCCCGATGCTGCGCCGGCCGCCGAGCCGGCCCCGGCGGAGTAACAGTGATGAACGCTCCCGTGCCCGGCCAGCTCACCTCCTCGCTGCTCTATCTCGATGGCGTCAGTGTCTCCTTCGACGGCTTCAAGGCGATCCGCGGCCTGTCGCTCGTGATCGCGCCCGGCGAGATGCGCGCCATCATCGGCCCCAATGGCGCCGGCAAGACCACGATGATGGACATCATCACCGGCAAGACCAAACCCGATGTCGGCACGGTGATGTTCGGCGGCAACGTCGACCTGACCAAGCTCGACGAGGCGGCGATCGCCAATCTCGGCATCGGCCGCAAATTCCAGAAGCCGACGGTCTTCGATTTCCACACCATCGAGGACAACATCCTGCTGGCGCTGAAATCGAAGCGCACGGTCGGCAAGACGCTGTTCTGGAAGACGGAAGAGCCGCAGCAAAAGCGCATCGACGACATCCTCGGCATCGTGAAGCTAGCCGACAAGCGCGACCGGCTCGCGGGCTCGCTCTCGCACGGCCAGAAGCAATGGCTGGAGATCGGCATGCTGCTGGCGCAGGACCCCAAGCTCCTCCTCGTCGACGAGCCCGCCGCCGGCATGACCGATGGTGAGACGGCGCAGACGGCCGTGCTCCTCAAGGACATCGCGCGGGATCATTCGGTGATCGTCGTCGAGCACGATATGGGCTTCATCCGCGAGCTCGGCGTGAAGGTCACGGTGCTGCACGAGGGCTCGGTGCTGGCCGAAGGCCCGCTCGACCAGGTCAGCGCCAACGAGCGCGTCGTCGAAGTGTATCTGGGGAGATAGGCGAATGGCGATGCAGGGGCGAGTGGCGAATGCCGAGTGGCGAATGACGCTGCTGGCGAGCGGTGTGCCATCTCATGCCGGGCCGGCACTCGTTTTCCACTCGCCATTCGCCATTCGCCACTCGCTTGTGTTCCCATGCTGACTGTCGACGCCATCGATCTCCACTACGGCGCCGCCCAGGCGCTGCGCCGCGTCTCGGTCACGGCCGAGACCGGCAAGGTCACCTGCGTGATGGGCCGCAACGGCGTCGGCAAGACCTCGCTGATGCGTGCCATCGTCGGCCATCAGCCGATCTCGTCGGGCCATATCCGCTTCGATGGTGAGGATATTTCCGGCCTGCGCAGCGAGGATCGCGCGCGTGCCGGCATCGCCTATGTGCCGCAGGGGCGGGAGATCTTCCCGCTTCTGACGGTGAAGGAGAATCTGGAGACGGGCTTCGCGCCGCTGAAGCGCAAGGACCGCTACGTCCCGGATGAACTCTTCGATCTATTCCCCGTGCTGAAGTCCATGCTGGGCCGGCGCGGCGGAGACCTCTCGGGTGGCCAGCAGCAGCAACTCGCGATCGCGCGGGCGCTGGTCACCCGACCCAGACTGCTGGTGCTGGACGAGCCGACCGAGGGCATCCAGCCTTCGATCATCAAGGATATCGGCCGCGCCATCGACTACCTCCGCCAGAAGGGCGGCATGGCGATCGTCCTCGTCGAGCAGTATTTCGACTTCGCCCGCGACCTTGCCGACACGATGTTCGTGATGGACCGCGGCGAGGTTGTGCTCTCGGGACCGATGAGCGAGCTCGACGGCAATCAGGTGCAGCGGCTGATCCAGGTGTGAGTAAGCAAGTTCGTCATGCTCGGGCTTGACCCGAGCATCTCAGGACGAGAAGCCGCTGGTTGAAGAGATGCTCGGGTCAAGCCCGAGCACGACGGTGCGGGAAGGGTGCCTCAAAACACCAGCGGTGCGTTGTCCACGACCTCCTTCATCACGAAGAAGGTGCGTGTCTGGCGCACGCCCGGCAGCGCGATCAGCCGGTCGGCATGGAGCTTGTTGAAGTCGGCCATGTCGCGCACGCGGATCTTCAGGATGTAGTCGAAGTCGCCGGCGACGATGTGGCAGTCGAGCACCAGCTTCAGCTCGCGGATCGCCGCCTCGAAGGCACCGAAGCTCTCCGGCGTCGAGCGGTCGAGCACCACGCCGACGAAGGCGAGCGTGCCCATCTCGACCCTCTCGGGCGCGATTTGCGCCCGCACGGAGGTGACGTAGCCCTCAGTGAAGAGGCGCTGAATGCGGCGGTGGCAGGTGGCGGGGCTGGTGTTCACGCGCTTGGCGATTTCAGCATTGCCGAGCCGTCCGTCGGACTGCAGCAGGCGCAGAATCTTGAGGTCGGTTCGGTCGAGTTCAGCGCTCATGAAAGAACCTTTCATTTTGACGCCATTCTATGAGCAAGCTGAGCCCTAACAAGTCAATGGATGCTGCTTGAAGGGCAATCCATAGCCTCACTTCGGAAGGACGTTTCAGCACTGTTTCGCTAGCTTTTCGGCCATCCAACCGATGGGGAAAAGCCGCCATGCTGAGCCAATTCGAACGCTATCCGCTGACTTTCGGGCCGACGCCGATCGAGAAACTCTCCCGCCTTTCCGCTCATCTCGGCGGTGGCGTGGAGCTCTATGCCAAGCGCGAGGATTGTAATTCCGGCCTCGCCTTTGGCGGCAACAAGCTGCGCAAGCTCGAATACATCGTCCCGGACGCGATCGCTGCGGGCGCCGACACGCTGGTTTCGATCGGCGGCGTGCAGTCGAACCATACCCGCATGGTCGCGGCCACTGCCGCCAAGATCGGCATGAAGTGCCGCCTCGTGCAGGAGAGCTGGGTGCCGCATGACGATGCGGTCTATGACCGTGTCGGCAATATCCTGATGTCGCGCGTCATGGGCGCCCATGTCGAGCTGGTCGACGAGGGCTTCGACATCGGCATCCGCGCGAGCTGGGAGAAGGCGCTGGAGGATGTGAAGGCCAAAGGCGGCAAGCCCTATCCGATCCCGGCCGGCGCTTCGGTCCACAATTTCGGCGGCCTCGGCTATGTCGGCTTCGCCGAGGAGGTGAGGGCGCAGGAAGCCGAGCTCGGCTTCAAGTTCGACTACATCGTCGTCTGCACGGTTACGGGCTCGACCCATGCCGGCATGGTGGTCGGTTTCGCCAAGGATGGCCGCCAGCGCAGCGTCATCGGCATCGACGCCTCCTTCACCCCGGCGCAGACGAAGGCGCAGGTGCTCGACATCGCGCAGAAAACCTCGGCGTTGGTCGGTGGCAAGGACATCGTGGCCGACGACATCGTCCTCAACGAGGATTACGCCTATCCGGTCTATGGCGTGCCCTCGAAGGAGACGCTTGAAGCGATCCGCCTGTCCGCCCGGCTTGAAGGCATGATGACCGACCCCGTCTATGAGGGGAAATCCATGCAGGGCATGATCGACCTCGTGCGGAAGGGCTTCTTTCCGGCCGGTTCCAAGGTGCTCTACGCCCATCTCGGCGGCGTGCCGGCGATCAACGGCTACAGCTACACCTTCCGCAACGGCTGAGCCGCCATGGAGGCGCTGCTGCTTCTCGAATACGACGCGCGGGCGCAAGGCACCCGGCAGGCTTTGCTCGGCCGGGTCGAGCGGCTCGCGCTCGCCTCGCAAGGCAGGCTCCGCCTCGTCGCCACGGAACGCGACGGGCGGGGAAACCCGAGCCGTGAGATCATGGCCGTCGAGCTGCCGCGATCGACCGATCTGGCGAAGCTCGTCTCCCTCTGGCGCGCAGATGCCGCGTTCCCGGAGGGAGTGGCCATGAGATCGCTGACGATCGAGCCGGTCCGGTTAGCCGGGCCGGTCGAGCCGCTTTTCCCCTGAGCCGCTCAGCCGTGCAGCTTCAGGCCCTTCACGATCTTGTCGATCTCCTTGCGCTCCGCATGGAGTGCCAGGCCGACGAGGTCGAGATCGGCCGTCGCGACGGCGGCGACCGCGGCGCGGTTGTCGGTGTCGTTGCCGGTCGCGAACAGCTCGTTCGTGTAGAGGTGAGGGCGTACGCCACGCCCGTGGGCGCGCTGCAGCACCTGCTTCAGCTCTTCGCCGGTGCTGGCGAAGATCACGACGGGCTGCCGGATCAGCGGGCCGTAGAACCGGCCTGATCCGTCCTGATAGGTCTCGCCTGCGATCTCGGGCGTGACGCCGACGAGGCCTCCTGCGAGGAAGCTCGCGACGTTGAGTTTCTGCCAGGTCGCGAGATTCTCGCGCACCACGATGGCGATCTTGGTATCGTAACGCATGGACCGAGCGGTAGCCGAGGCAGGAAAGGCGCGTCTTGAACGATCGTGCAGACCGGACGCCGAGGATTGGGTGCGGCTCGGCACCGGGGCGGCTGGAATCGAGCGGATCGAGGCCTTCTTCCGCGGCTATGCCTATGACCCGCACCGCCACGATACCTATGCCTTCGGGCTGACGCTGTCGGGCGTGCAATCCTTCGATTATCGCGGGGAACGGCGCGACAGCCTCGGCGGGCACGCCATCGTCATCCACCCCGACGAAATCCATAACGGCCGCTCCGGCATCGCCGAGGGCTTCCGTTACCGGATGATCTATGTCGAGCCGCGGCTGATCCGCGAGGCGATGGGCGAGCAGGGCCGCAGCCTGCCTTTCGCACCTGCGGCTGTCTCGCAAGATGCGCGATTGGTCGCGGCCGTCAGCGGGGCACTGCGCGATCTCGATGCCCCGCTCGAAGCGCTCAAGCTCGATGACATCGTCGTTCCCCTGACCGATGCGCTCCTTGCGCTCGATCCCACCGCCGTCAGGCCGCGGCGTCAGCGGCTCGACCGCCCGGCGCTGGAGCGGGCGCGGGATTATCTCGATGCTCACCCGGAGGCGCCCGTCGCCTCGGAAACGCTGGAGAGGCTTACGGGGCTCGATCGCTTCACTCTGGCGCGGCAGTTCCGAGCCGCCTTCGGCACGAGCCCCTACAACTATCTCGTCATGCGCCGTCTCGGCCGGGCGCGGCAGCTGCTCGCACTCGGCACCGGGCTGGCGGATGTCGCGGCCGCCTGCGGCTTCGCCGACCAGAGCCATCTGACACGCCAGTTCCACCGTGCCTATGGCGTCACGCCAGGCCGCTGGCGCAGCTTGCAAAATCGCGCCGATACACCGCGTTGAACCGCCTTCCGCTTGCCCCTCCCGCCGCCTCCATGCTTCAAGCAGCCGCAAAGCCGGCTTCTCGGCGGGAGTAATTCAGATGCAGCTCGGAGTGATCGGCCTCGGCCGGATGGGGGGCAATATCGTGCGCCGGCTGATGCGGGCCGGGCATGAATGCGTCGTCTATGATCGCGATCCCAAGCCCGGCCAGGCGCTCGCCGCCGACGGGGCGAAGCTCGCCACCGATCTCAAGGACATGGTCGCCAAGCTGAAGGCGCCGCGCGCGATCTGGGTGATGCTGCCGGCCGGCAAGATCACCGAGGCCACGCTGGCCGAGCTCGCGAGCCTGGTCGAACCGGGCGACACGCTGATCGACGGCGGCAACGCTTTCTGGAAGGACGATGTCCGCCGCGGCAAGGAGCTCGGGGCCAAGGGCATCCACTACATGGATATCGGCACCTCCGGCGGCGTCCACGGGCTGGAGCGTGGCTACTGCCTGATGGTCGGCGGCGACAAGGAGGCCTTCGACCGGCTGGAGCCGATCCTGAAGGTGCTGGCCCCGGGCAAGGGCGACATCGAACCGACCAAGCATCGCGACGGCCGCAACCCCAGCTCCGAGCAGGGCTATCTGCACTGCGGCCCGACGGGCGCCGGTCACTTCGTCAAGATGATCCATAACGGCATCGAGTACGGCATGATGCAGGCCTTCGCCGAAGGCTTCGATCTGCTGCGCAACGCCTCCGCCAAGGAGGGCCTGCCGGCCGAGTACGGCTTCGATTTCGACGTGACCGAGATCGCGGAGGTCTGGCGGCGCGGCTCGGTCGTCACCTCCTGGCTGCTAGACCTGACTGCCGAGGCGCTCGCGGCCGACGAGGAGCTTTCGTCCTACACCGGCAACGTCTCGGATTCGGGCGAGGGCCGCTGGACGGTCGACGCTGCCGTCGAGACCGCGACGCCGGCCGAGGTGCTGACCTCGGCGCTCTTCGCCCGCTTCCGCTCCCGCGTCGACCACACCTTCGGCGAGAAGATTCTCTCCGCCATGCGCGCCGGCTTCGGCGGCCATGTCGAGCCAAAAAAGCAGGGCTGAGAAGGTGGTGAGAGAGCAGAAGGGCGGCAAACCGGCCGTCGTTGTCGTCATGGGCGTCGCCAGCTCGGGCAAGACCTCGCTGGGCGAGCGTCTGGCCGCGCGTCTCGGCTGGCCGTTCCGCGATGCCGATTCCTTCCACCCGCCGGAGAACGTCGCCAAGATGGCGGGCGGCACGCCGCTTACCGACGAGGATCGCAAGCCCTGGCTCGCGGCCATCGCCGCTTGGATCGATGATCTCAGGGCCAAGGGCGAGCACGGCATCGTCACCTGCTCGGCGTTGAAGCGAGCCTATCGCGAAGTGATCGTCGGCGACCGGCCGGATGTGGCGCTGGTCTATCTCCGCGGTTCGCGTGAACTCATCGGTCGGCGCATGGCTGCCCGCCAGCACCATTTCATGCCGCCGGCCCTGCTCGACAGCCAGTTCGCCACGCTGGAAGAGCCCGGCCCCGACGAGCGGCCGCTGGTCGTCTCGGTTGAGGAGACCAAGGACGCGATCGTGCAGGAAGTGGTGGAGCGGCTGGGGCTCTAGAGCTCGTTTCCCGCCGCCGTCATTCCGGGGCGGACCGAAGGTCCGAGCCCGGAACCCAGAACCGATGCCCTGATATGATGGGGCGCGACGGTCGACGCGGCTTTTTGCTGAGAGGGTATCGGTTCTGGGTTCCGGGCTCTTCGCTGCGCGAATCCCCGGAATGACAGCGCTACCTCACAGCACCTCGAACCAGGTCCACATCCCCAGATCGAACCGCTCCAGCACGGTCGAGGAGATCAGCCAACGGCCGGGATTCTCGGCGATGAAGGCGATGTGGAGCTTCTTCCGTTCCGGAATCTGCACCGTGTCGAGGAAATAGGCCTCCCAGCCATCGTCGAGCGGGTGCAGCAGGCGAAAGCTGTGGCCGTGGACATGAAACGGCTGGATGAAGCTGGTGCGGTTGTCGATCGCGATGACGACCGGTGTGCCGCGCTTCACGCTGAAGAGCGGCTTGCCATCGAGGCCGCCGACGCCACCATTGATCCGCCAGGGCCGGGCGAGATCGACGCCGGTGAAATCGAGTTTGTCTTCCGCCAGCTTCGCGCCGCCCTCGATCACCATCTCGGGGCGCGTGGCGTCCTGCATCCTGACCGCCGCAGGCAGGGCCGGATTAGCTCGGAGCGAGGGAGGGGTCGCTCGCGGTGCCTGCTTGGCGCCCTCGGTGACGATCCTGACCAGGGGCAGGCCGCCCCCGATAAGGGCCGTGACGCTGACCGAGGCGCCCGGCTCCTCCGACAGGTCGAGGATCACGTCATAACGCGTGCCCGGCGCGAAAGGCAGCTGCGCGCGCACCGGCTCGAACATCTCGGTCGGCTGGCTGTCGACTGCGACGACGACGGCCTTCCCGCCGTCGAAGCGCAGCCGCATCAATCGGGCGTTACAGCCATTGGCAAGCCTGAGCCTGACACGCGCTCCCGGCCGCGCCGTGATCGGCTGCGGCGGTGAGCGGCCATTCACCGTCAGCCAGCTCCCCAGCCGCCCGGCGGAGGCCGCGGCATTGCTCTGCAGCGCGAAGGGCTGGATCGACTGGTCGTCGCCGATGAGCCAGTCGCTCACCAGCACGGGCAGGTCGAGATCGACCGAAGGCGGCTCCTTCTCCTCGACGACGACGAGGCCAGAGAGACCGCGGCCGGAAGGCTCGGAGGAGCCACCGAGCACGAGCGGGCGATAGAGCAGCGTGCCGGAATCGGGCGGCGTCAGCTTGATCTCGGCGCTCTCGCCGGGAGCGATCGGCGGCTGGCCGAAGCCGCCGACCCCGTCGCGCGCCGCCTCGCCGCGCAGGCCGTAGAAATGGAGGCCGAGCGGCGCCGCGGTCTTGTTCTCCAGCTTGAAGGCGAGCGTCTCGCCCTGCTTGATTCGAAGCGCCGGGCCCGGCGTCGTGCCGTCGAAGGCCCAGATTTCGCTCTCAGGCGCGGGTGCCGGGCGCAGCCGGGCCTTCGCAGGGGCTGCCATGATGGTCCGCAGCGGAGCCTCGGCCGGCTGCTGCGCCAATCCGGAGAGCGGGGCGAGCAGGGCGGTACCGCCGAGCCCGGCGAGCAGGTGGCGGCGGGTCGCGAGGGCAGGGCGGGAGGGCGGTTGCTTCGTCATCTGTAACGGCATAATCCGGCCGGCGCGCTCTGGCGAGAGGCCGCCCCGGGGCATCGTCCGTTCGGTGGCGGAAGGCGCCTGACCCGGCTTCTTTGCAGAACCGTCATTTTTTTGCTGCATGGCGCGACCGAAATGCGTATAGCCCTGCGGCTTGACGATGGCCGCGCTGCGTTTGCTCGCGCGCAGCGCTATCGGGGCCGGCGGGCGTGGCGGAATTGGTAGACGCACTGGTTTTAGGTACCAGCGGCGAAAGTCGTGGGGGTTCGAGTCCCTCCGCCCGCACCATCGGCCAAGATCACTGCGCGCCCTTTCGGACGCGGAAAACAGTGATCGATGTGTTTGTTCGCATCGGATTCTTCCGAAAAGTGCTTCCCACTTTTCGGTCCGATGCGAGAATTTCGCGAGCGCGGCGGCGGTCGGAACCGGCGTCGCGCTTTGGACATTGAGACTGAAAAAGAGCTGTTGGCGGATCATAAAATGAACGTGACCGAAACCCTGTCCCAGGGCCTCAAGCGCGAATTCCAGGTGGTGCTGAACGCCGCCGATCTGAAGACCAGGCTCGACGACAGCCTCCAGGATCTCCAGGGCAAGGCCCGGATCAACGGCTTCCGCCCGGGCAAGGTGCCGGTCGCGCATCTGCGCCGCCTCTATGGCCGCTCGGTCATGTCCGACGTGCTGCAGAACGCCGTCAATGAGGCGAACCAGAAGATCGTCGCCGACAACAACCTGAAGCTCGCCTTCGAGCCGCAGATCCGCTTCCCCGAGAACAAGGAAGAGATCGAGGCCGCGATGGAGGCCAAGGGCGACCTCGCCTTCACCGTGGCGCTGGAAGTGCTGCCGAAGATCGAGCTCGCCGACCTGTCGGATGTCTCGCTCGTTCGCCCCATCGCCGAGGTTCCGGACGCCGATGTCGACGCCGCGCTGGAGCGCATGGCCGCCGGCAACCGCAGCTATTCCGCCAAGGGCGCCAAGGCCAAGGCCGAGAAGGGCGACCGCCTGATCATCTCCTTCGTCGGCACGCTCGACGGTGAGAAGTTCGACGGCGGCACGGGCGAGGGCATCCCGCTCGATCTCGGCGCCGGCCAGTTCATCCCGGGCTTCGAGGAGCAGCTCGAGGGCGTGAAGGCGGGCGAGAGCCGCACCGTCAAGGTCACCTTCCCCGAGAACTACACCGCGACCCATCTCGCCGGTAAGCCCGCCGAGTTCGAGGTCACCGTCACCGAGGTGCAGGGCCCCGACGCTGTCAAGATCGACGACGAGCTCGCCAAAGCCTTCGGCATGGAATCGCTCGACGCGCTGAAGACCGCCATCCGCGAGCAACTCGGCAACGAATCCGCCGCGCAGTCGCGCCGCAAGGTCAAGAAGAGCCTGCTCGATGCGCTCGACGGCAAGTACACCTTCGAGCTGCCGCCGACGCTGGTCGAGCAGGAGTTCTCCGCCGTCTGGAGCCAGGTCGAGGCCGACATGAAGCAGGCCAACAAGACCTTCGCCGACGAGGACACCACCGAGGACGCCGCCCGCGCCGACTACCGCAAGATCGCCGAGCGCCGCGTGCGCCTCGGCCTCGTGCTGGCCGAGATCGGCGAGCAGGCCAAGATCCAGATCGCGGATGACGAGGTGACGAAGGCTCTGATCGAGCGCGTCCGCCAGTTCCCGGGCCAGGAGAAGCAGGTCTGGGAGTTCTACCAGAAGAACCCGCAGGCTCTCGCCGAGATCCGCGCCCCGATCTTCGAGGAGAAGGTCGTTGACCATCTGCTCGGCCAGGTGAAGGTCGAGGACCAGACGGTTTCCCGCGAGGCGCTCTACGCCGACGACGACGCCGAAGAGGCCACTGAGGCCAAGCCGAAGAAGGCCGCTGCGAAGAAGAGCAAGAAGGCCGCCGAGAGCGCCGACGAAGCTTCCGCTTGAGCAGCTCGGAAACCTTAAACTGAAACATTCGCGCCGCCGGCCTTCATGACCGGCGGCGTTTCCCTTTTCAGGTGCGATTCCCGTGCTTATGTGGGTGTCTTCCTGAACACCGACGATTCGACATTCCGCCGCTCGCCGGCGCTCACACCCGAGGACTGATCCATGCTTCGCGATCCGATCGAGACCTACAACAATCTCGTGCCGATGGTGGTCGAGCAGTCGAGCCGCGGCGAGCGAGCCTTCGACATCTACTCGCGCCTGCTGCGCGAGCGCATCATCTTCCTGACCGGCCCGGTCGAGGATTTCTCGGCTTCGCTGATCGTGGCCCAGCTCCTCTTCCTCGAGGCCGAGAACCCGAAGAAGGAAATCTCCTTCTACATCAACTCGCCCGGCGGCGTGGTGACCTCGGGCCTGTCGATCTACGACACGATGCAGTTCATCCGCTGCCCGGTCACGACATTGTGCGTCGGCCAGGCCGCCTCGATGGGCTCGCTGTTGCTGACGGCCGGCGCCAAGGACATGCGCTTCGCCCTGCCGAACGCCCGCATCATGGTCCACCAGCCTTCCGGCGGCTTCCAGGGCCAGGTCACCGACATCCTGATCCACGCCAAGGAAGTCGAGAGCCTCAAGAAGCGGCTGAACGAGATCTATGTGAAGCACACCGGCCGCAGCTACGAGGACATTCACTCGGCCCTGGAGCGCGACAACTTCATGACCGCCGAGCAGGCCAAGGAATTCGGCCTGATCGATAAGGTGCTCGACAAGCGTCCCGAGGAGGCGGCGTAAGCCGCCACTGTGGATCAGCCTGTGGGTTGGTTCGGGAGTGGGTTTGCTTGGAAGCAGCGCACGCCCATATTGAAAGGAAGCCGGCCCCGTGTTTGCATGGGGTCGGGGGTAAGCGGACCTGCGCTCCGCTTTGATCCGGTTTGGAACGACCCTGCCTGGCTTTGCGTATCGGAACGGGTCGTTAACCAGATCATCGTGATCTGAGCGCTTATTTATGACGGAGACACGACGGCTTCGCCCGCCTCGGCAGGCGGAAGTCCCGGGTTCCGGAACTGGAGATGGACAATGGCTAACAAGCCCAGCGGCGACTCCAAGAGCACGCTGTACTGCTCATTCTGCGGGAAGAGCCAACACGAGGTCCGCAAGCTGATTGCGGGCCCGACGGTGTTCATCTGCGATGAATGCGTCGAGCTCTGCATGGACATCATCCGCGAGGAATCCAAATCCGCGCTGGTGAAGTCCAAGGACGGCGTGCCGACCCCGAAGGAAATCCGCAAGGTTCTGGACGATTATGTCATCGGCCAGGAGCACGCCAAGAAGGTGCTCTCGGTCGCGGTCCATAACCACTACAAGCGCCTTTCGCACGCGACGAAGCACAACGACGTCGAGCTCGCGAAGTCGAACATCCTGCTGATCGGTCCGACCGGCTCGGGCAAGACGCTGCTCGCGCAGACGCTCGCCCGCATCCTGGACGTGCCCTTCACCATGGCCGACGCCACGACGCTGACCGAGGCCGGCTATGTCGGCGAGGATGTGGAGAACATCATCCTCAAGCTGCTCCAGGCCTCCGACTACAATGTCGAGCGGGCGCAGCGCGGCATCGTCTACATCGACGAGATCGACAAGATCAGCCGCAAGTCGGACAACCCCTCCATCACCCGCGATGTCTCGGGCGAGGGCGTCCAGCAGGCGCTGCTCAAGATCATGGAGGGCACGGTCGCTTCGGTTCCGCCGCAGGGCGGTCGCAAGCATCCGCAGCAGGAGTTCCTGCAGGTGGACACGACCAACATCCTCTTCATCTGCGGCGGCGCCTTCGCCGGTCTCGACAAGATCATCTCGAGCCGCGGCAAGGGCACCTCGATCGGCTTCGGTGCTGCCGTGCAGGCCCCGGACGAGCGCCGCACCGGCGCGATCTTCCGCGAGGTCGAGCCGGAGGATCTGCTGAAGTTCGGCCTGATCCCCGAGTTCGTCGGCCGCTTGCCGGTCCTGGCGACGCTTGAGGACCTCGACGAGCCGGCGCTGAAGACCATCCTGACCGAGCCGAAGAACGCGCTGGTCAAGCAGTATCAGCGCCTGTTCGAGATGGAGGACACCCAGCTCACCTTCACCGACGAGGCCGTCAGCCTGATCG